>Ga0155339_121_pt2 | contig 9435 bp, 9 predicted proteins | sample RifCSPhighO2_02_FD_106307 | JGI IMG/M metagenome (GOLD analysis project Ga0155339, IMG submission 106307) | Omnitrophica WOR_2 bacterium RIFCSPHIGHO2_02_FULL_48_11 | reverse complement strand
ACCGCGCTCAATCCGCATATCGGTTATGACAAGGCAGCCCAAGTGGCCAAGAAAGCCTATAAGGAAGACACCAGTCTTAAAGAAGCTGCGCTCGCCCTGGGATTTCTCACGGCGAAAAGATTCGATGAAATTGTCCATCCGGAAAAAATGCTCGGGCCGAAAAAATAATTTTATGCGAAGATACTTCCTCTTTGTGATTTTGCTGACTTGCGTGACCGTGGTAGGTGCCGAAGAAAGGGTTACGGATTTTAATAAATGGAACGGCACAAAGGTCAAGATTAGCCAACCGCAGGCCGCCCGCATCAATCAGATCATTGTGGATGTCAAATTTCCGCCGCAGCATGAACTCTTGACCGATGTCACGCCAAAGCCCCATTTAAGATTATACAATTCTGCCGGCAAGCAATTGGCCGCTTTTGATCTAACCGGGCCGTCGCAAAAATTTAAGTTCAAGCGCCAGATCAAGTCGGATAAGCTTTTTGCAGAGTTGACGCTTTTTTATTGCAAGACCGGTGATCAGGGGCTGTGTCTCATGAAGAACGTTTTATTTGAAGTGTCTTTAGATAAAAAACTTCCTCAACAAGATTTAACGTTAAACTTTGAAGTGAAAGACGAGTACTAAAATGATTGTCGGCATTCCTAAGGAAATAAAAAATAACGAATATCGGGTGGGAATACTTCCGGTCGGGGTCGAGTCGCTTAAAAAAGCCGGCCATGAGGTCCTCATGGAAAAGGATGCCGGATCAGGAAGCGGGATCCGGGACGAAAAATATCTCGCGTACGGTGCCAAGATAGTCAATTCCTCTCAAGAGATTTATTCTCAGGCGGATATGATTGTAAAGATCAAAGAGCCTATGCCGCAGGAATACGCTTTGCTGCGGCCCGGACAGATTGTCTTTACGTATTTTCATTTTGCGGCCAGCCGGGAACTCACCGAGGCGATGTTAAAGCAAAAGATCAATGCCTTTGCCTATGAGACCCTGCAGGACGCACAAAAGAATTTGCCTTGCCTGACACCGATGAGTGAGGTGGCAGGGCGCATGGCCGTGCATGAAGGAGCTAAGTATCTCGAGGAGCCGATGAAGGGCCGGGGGATCCTTTTAGGCGGGGTTCCAGGTGTAGCGCCGGCGGAAGTGGTTATTTTGGGGGCGGGGGTCGTTGGATTCAATGCCTGCAAGATTGCCGCCGGGATGGGGGCTAATGTGGTGGTTTTGGACATAAATTTGGATCGGTTACGCTATATTGATGACGTCATGCCTCCCAATGTCCATACCCTGATGAGTAATGCCCACACGATCCGTGATTCGGTTTTAAAAGCAGACTTGGTCATTAGCAGTGTTTTAAAACGAGGAGCCAAGTCGCCCTGCTTGGTTGACCGCGAAACTGTCGCAAAGATGAAGCCCGGCAGTGTTGTGGTGGATGTCGCCATTGATCAGGGGGGATCTTTTGAGACCAGCCGGCCGACCACTCATGAAAACCCGACTTATGTCTTGGACGGAGTGGTTCATTACTGTGTCACGAACATGCCGGGGGCGGTTGCAAGAACTTCGACTTATGCCTTGACGAATGCCACACTTCCATATATCCTTATGTTAGCAGATTTAGGGGTAGAAAAGGGTATCCGTGCGTCCTATGAACTTAGGACAGCGCTGAATATGCTTGAAGGGCAGTTAGTTATGAAAGAAGTCGCAGAAACGTTCGGTCTGCCCTGGAAAGAAATAAAAATTTAAAGAGGACATCTATGGTTAAGCAAAGTGTAGAAGAACGGCGTAATGGGATCAGAGCCAAGCGTATCCTGAGCATCCAGTATCGTTTAGTCAAGAAATCAAAGAACAAGGATAACAATTGGCGCCTCTCGACCACTGAAGATATGAGTGTCACGGGTTTGGCTTTCTTGTCGGAACAGGCCTTTACACCCGGTGATATCTTGGAAGTCCAAGTGGTCATGTCCGGAGTTTTAGACATTTATAATGGGTTGGCGAAAGTTGTTCGGACAGACCGCAAACGAGAAGCGGCGTATTACCTTGTGGGAGTGAAATTTACAGGATCTAAAACGAAGTCAAGAAACGCCAAATCTTACAATTCAGCGCAAACGAATCGTTTAAAGAGGCTTTCGGGAAAGAAATAATCCATATTTGTGAAAAAAGCCCTGTCTATGTTTAGACAGGGCTTTTTTATTTTATGGAGTTTTATTTACGGAAGAGGAAGAATGGTTTTTTATTGTTTGCGAAAAGCATTCTTCTGGCATAGAATACATTCAAACCCTTAACCAGGAGGATGTCATGGAAACTTTTTTTATGTTTGGGAAATATTCTTCAGATGCCCTTAAGAAGATCAGTCCGGAGCGTACGCGTAAGGTCATCAGCACCATTCAAAAGTTGGGCGGCCGGGTGAAGTCGGTTTACGCGCTTTTAGGAAATAATGATCTGGTGTTTATTGTGAGCCTTCCGAACGCGGCTCAGGCAACGATCGCTTCAATTGCCCTGACCAAAATGACGGGTATTTCTTTCACCACTTCTCCGGCCATTCCGGTGGACCAGTTTGACCGGTTGTTTAATAAATACAATTAAGTTTATTGCTTGGTGCCGTAAACTTTTTGCACAAAGAAAGCTGTGAGGATTAGATACAGCGGAACAATGGGAAGGATATGCCGCAAGATGACCAGAAAAGGCGCATGCGCAAAAATGTAGGCGCCAATAAACCAGAGAATAGTGCTTAGCACCTGGCGGTCTGCAGGGTTTTTGCTCTTTATTTTGAAAATAAACAGTGCATAAATTAAACTTAGCAGGGTCAAAACCGTCATCATAAAATTTAATCCCCGATTGAGCCAGGATAAGCCAAAGATCTTTTCGCCCCACTCCGGGTAGACAACAAATTTTGGGATGGTTGATTCCCAAGAGAAAATTCGTAAACTCTCCAGGATAGTCAGGAATGTATATTGAAAAGGATGGCGAAAAATTTCCTGAAAAGAATTTTTAAAAAAGATCTGGTTGATTTGGTTGATGGAAAACCCCTGGGCCTGCAATTCCACAGATTTATGGAAAGCGATAATATCAGATTGTTTATAGGATTCAAAAATACAGGGCTCTGCGCCGAAATGCGCCTGACAAAAATGTCCGTCAGGATCGGGCAAATAGGACAAATCGACTAAGAGGCGTTGTTGCGTGAGCGGTTTGACCCGCCGCAGAGTGTTACCATAAAAAATGCTCGCCCCGCGATCGGTTAAAACAAACTGCCCGTTATAAATTTTGTTCATAAATTTATAGCCGGTCAAAATCCCGCCGTAAAAACTTAAAAAACAGACCATAAATGTCACGAGAGACACGGCAAGTTTCTTGTTTTTTCGGTTCAAGGCCTGAACGAATTGGCTGACATACATCATAAGAAAAACAAGTGTAATGATCTCAAAGCTGGCCTTCACAAAAGTCATGAGGACGAAAAGACCGGAAAGCAAACAAGCCCAGGACGCCAGGAGTCCCCAACGATTCTTGGGGTCAGGGTTGTGGGCAACCCTGACAAGCGCATCCGCACATTTTAAATTAACCAGAATGATGCCTAGAACGAGGGGGTAAGTGATGACCTCGGAATAAATGTTAAAGATCGAATTAACGATCACCGGAGAAAATCCAAGATAGAGGATGGTCGCGGCGCTGAGTAGGGGATGAATTTTAAGCCTGCGCAATAAACTCAAGGCCAGAAATTGGGTGAGAAGCACAATAAGGATTTGAATAATTTTTTGTACAGCGTGATAAGAAATCGAAAAAAGATCGGCAATCTGCATGGAGAGGGAGATCGTCAAAGGGTAGAGCGGTTCCCGGTTGGGCCCTCCTTTAAAATATTCCAGCCACTCATGCCGGGCCAAAAGCGAGCCGAGTTGTTCATAGCCGATGGAATCGTGGACGATCAGCATTTCTGCGATCAAGGCCAGATAGAGCCAATAGAGAAGCGGCAGGATAAAAGCGAGGCAGAGAAGATATTTTTGGCCGAGAACTGATTTGTAAAAAGGCGTATTTTTCATAATAAAGAAGTATTAATATGAAGCCTATTATAACACTATTTATATATCTCATCATTCGATTTCAGCTTATTTAGGATACACAATTGACGGTTTGGGAACCTTGTACTATCATAAGCCCATGAATTCCGCGGCAGAAAGAACAAAAACTCTCCTGGCGGCACCGGGTCGGCAGTTTCTGCTGGTTTTTATATTGCTTTCCTTTGCCGTTTTTCTTGTTTGGCCTTCTCTTCGGCAACATATCGTCTTCCAAAGACAAAAAGTGGAGTCCAAAGCCAAGCTGGTCATGCTCAACATGATGATGCCGGCGTCCTATGAAGGTTTAATGCAATTTGTTCAAAGCGACAGAAAATCAGGATCCGGCGCTCTTACGCCGTACGCGGATTATTATGCACGGGTGGTGGAATATATTCCGCAGCGGGCTGACGGTTACGCCATGCTGGGTTTCTGTTATTATTATGAAGGGCAAGGGGCAAAAGCCGCTGTTTTGTATCAAAAAGCCATTCAGCTCAATCCTGATTTCTTCTGGGCCTTTTATAATTTGGGTGTAATCTATTTCAATCAGGGAGAATATGCGAAGGCCAATATGCTTTTTAAAAAAGCCTTGTCGCTTAAGCCAGAGGCAACTTTTAAGTTTATTTTTTCATCAAAAATTTATCAGGATATTCTACGGATGACGGCCCTTTCGCCCGGCATAATCGAAAGAAATTTTAAAGCAGGCTACGCGAATTGTTATAAACTGTTGCAGCTTAGCGAGCGGTATGCAGGACATTCCGGCGTGCCGGACAGCCATCCGAAAATCAATCTAGAAATTTTTTAATTTTCTGTTGTTAGGAAGGAACGTATGTATATCTTAGGCCTCAGCGGTTATGCCCATGAAGCGTCTTGTGCGTTGCTCAAAGACGGGCGATTGCTTTCGCTTTTGGAGGAGGAACGGTTTAACCGTGAAAAGCATACCTGGAAGTATCCGCAAAAGGCTATTGCGCAGTGTTTGGCTCAGGCCGGGATCACTATCAACGATGTTGCGTGCATTACTTTCTTTTGGGTTCCCAACCGCGAGATTGTCGGCAACATCACTCATTTCCTGAAATATTTTCCGCAAAGCCTCAATCTTTTGAAAGCCCCTTCCGGGGGAGAAGAGCTGGGGTTCTTTAAACGGGTCTCGCTGATGCGGCATGTCGGGGAAGCCATCCAGCAGCAGTTTGGCCTTGCCAAGACGCCCAAAGTGCATTTTATCGAACACCATCTCTGCCACGCGGCGAGCGCTTTTTTTGTTTCACCCTTTGAGGAGGCGGCTATTTTGACGATCGACGGCCGCGGAGAATCCACCTGCACGATGCTGGCTCAGGGACACGGCAAGAAGATCGAGAAAATTTTAGAAATTCAAGTCCCGCATTCGCTGGGTCACCTTTATGCGGCCATCACTGACTATCTTGGGTTCAAGCCGTTCTTTGACGAATGGAAAGTCATGGGGATGTCGGCTTACGGTAAGAATGTCTATGGCGAGATTTTTGCTGACATGATTCATTTTTTGCCGAACGGGGAATATCGCCTCAATTTAAAATATTTTCAATTTCATACGCACGGCCGCGGCCGCTGGGTCAGTGATTTTTTTTTAAAGCGTTTGGGGCCGCAACGCAGCAAAGATGCGCCCTATGACCAAAGGCATTTTGATATTGCTTTGGGATTGCAGAAAATCATTGAAAAGGCGGGTGTGCATTTGGCGGAACATTTGTATCAGCGCACAAAGTTGCCGAACCTTTGTATGACCGGCGGGGGGGTGTTGAACTGTTTGATGAACAAAAGGATCATTGAAGAGACGCCTTTCAAAAATATTTTTATTCAGCCGATCGCCAACGACGCCGGGACCTCTTTAGGCAGCGCCTTATACCATTACCACCACAATTTAAATAAAGAACGGACCTTTCAATTCCAATCCGTGTATTGGGGAACAGAATATCCCAATCAGGCGATTGAAAAAGTTTTGCAGGAAAAGAAAGTCCCGTATAAGCGCTGTGAAAGCATCGCCCGCACAACCGCCGAATATATCGCGCAAAATAAAATTGTGGGATGGTTCCAGGGCCGGATGGAAGCCGGACCGCGCGCCTTGGGCAACCGCAGCATTGTGGTCAATCCGATGGATCCCACGATGAAGGACCGGCTCAATGCGCGGGTAAAAAGGCGGGAATATTTTCGTCCCTTTGCTCCGTCTGTCCTGGAAGAACGGGCTCATGAATATTTCAAGCTGCCCAAAGGGCAATTGTCACCGTACATGATCTTGGTCGGCGATGTCCATGAGAATCAAAAGTCAGTTATCCCGGCTGTGACCCATGCCGATGGCACCGCCCGGGTGCATACCGTTAATAAACAAATCAATCCAAAGTATTGGGAGTTGATTAATGAATTTGGTAAGATAACCGGAGTACCGGTGCTTCTCAATACGTCTTTTAACGAAAATGAACCGATCGTCTGCACGCCGGAAGACGCGGTGAATTGTTTTTTGCGGACGGAATTCGATGCCCTAGCTATCGGGGATTTTTGGGTCACAAAAAGTTGATTCGTTATGACTATGCCTAGCCTGACAGAGCATTACAACCAGCTTGCGCCGCGGCGCGATCATTACCGGGCAAAGAATAAATATTATTATTCTCTCCTGAACAAGCAATACCGTTTTCTTATCCCGGAAAATAAAAAAGTTCTGGAGATCGGTTGCGGCACCGGGGACCTGTTGAATTTTCTCAAACCTTCCCGCGGGGTCGGAGTGGATATCAGTGAGGGTATGATCAAGATCGCTCGCCAGAAATATCCGCACCTGCAATTTTATAGCGGCGAAATTTTTGCATATCGTTCGGACATAAAATTTGATTACATCGTGCTTTCCGGTGTGGTTGGGGAGGCCGAAGATATCCAGAAATTATTGGAAGCCCTGCAGCCTTTCTGCACGCAGGATACGCGGATTATCATTGAATTTTATAGTTATTTGTGGCAATCCCTCCTTAAGGCTGGGGAAGGACTGCGTCTTAAGATCCCGCAGCGCATCCAAAATTGGGTCACAACCGCGGATGTGAATAGTTTTTTGACCTTGTCGGGTTATGAAGCGGTCAAAAGCGAACGTTGTATTATTTTTCCCTTTAATATCCCGGGCATCAGTTATCTGTTAAATAAATTTATCGCTTATTTGCCCGGCATCAATTGTTTGGCCTTGACCCAGTTTGTGGTGGCCCGCCCGGTCATGGTGTCGAAAGAAAAGTTATCCGTGTCTATTTTAGTTCCGTGCCGCAACGAAAAGGGCAATATCGAGTCGGTGATCACGCGCACGCCGCCTTTTGGTTTAAGTCAGGAATTTATTTTTGTGGAAGGGTGGTCCAAGGACGGAACGTATGAAGAAGTCGAACGGGTCATGAAAAAATATCCCGATAGAAATATTAAATTATTCAAGCAGCCCGGAAAAGGCAAAGGCGACGCGGTCCGTTTCGGTTTTAGCAAGGCGAGCGGGGATGTTCTTATGATCTTGGATGCGGACCTGACGGTGACGCCGGAAGAATTACCCAAATTTTATACGGCTTTGGAAAGTAATAAAGGTGAGTTTGTCAACGGCAGCCGCTTGGTTTATCCGTTAGAGAAAGAAGCGATGCGCTTCTTAAATCTCATTGCCAATAAGTTTTTCGGATTGTTCTTTTCGTGGCTGTTAGGCCAGCGTTTTAAGGACACCCTTTGCGGAACAAAGGTTCTGGCCAAACGGCATTATGAGGACATTGTGGCCCAGCGCGCCTACTTCGGGGATTTTGATCCCTTTGGCGATTTTGATCTGATTTTTGGGGCGGCCAAGCTCAATTTAAAAATCATCGAGTTGCCCATCCATTATAAAGAACGGCGCTATGGCCAAACTCAGATCCAGCGTTTTCGCCACGGTCTTTTGCTGTTTAAGATGTGTTTCTTTGCCATGCGGAAAATAAAATTCCGTTATTAAAAATTCATGAAACAAAAGCTCCCCTTAAAAATTCTCACCGGTTTTTTGTTCCTCATTTTACTGGCAATCGGTTTTGTCCTGGCCGTCCGCAAACCCCTTTGGAACGATGAGATCTTCACACAGACCCGGAACATCGATCAGGCTTCGTATGCGGCAATCCTGACGGGAAAGATCGTCGAAGGGAACAACTGCCCGATCTTTTATTTGATCCAAAAGGGGGTGTGTGACCTCGTCCAATATCGATTCCCCAAAGTCTGGGACAGCCGGGAATGGGAATTCAGCGACCTTCGTTCGCAGCTTATTTTACGTATCATGCCGAACATTTTTACGGCAGGAACATTAGCGATCATTTTTTATTTTTTTGCGCGGTATTATTCCTTCGGGGCGGGGGTATATGGGCTCTTGGTCGCTTTATCGTCTTTGATGGTTTGGGGGTATTGGGTCGAGGCGCGGCCGTATCCGCTGTGGTTTTTTCTCACTATTGTGCAATCCATGCTCTTTATTTTGTTAATGAGAAAGGAATTCCAACAGGAACGGTTATGGGCCTGGCTGACTTTAGTGAATATTCTGTTATCCTTAACGGTGATCTTCGGCGTCGTTCAAACTTTGCTCATTTCGTTCCTTCTTTACGTATGGCTTGAAAAGCGGCCCGGGAAATATCTTTGGTTTGCCGCTGTGCCCACCGTCATTTCGCTTTTTTATTATTTTCAAACGTTGAAATTAAAATTTTTTGTGCCGGATCATCCTATGAATTTGATCTATGCGAACCTTCCACTGGACCGCGCGTTAATATTTTTGTTTTTTGGGATTGTTCTGGGTGTTTATAGTTTTAAAAAAAGGCAAAAAACACAGCCGGTTGATTTTGGAGAATCGCGTCCGTACTTTGTTTTCAGCCTCATGATGATCGCGACCGCGCTGGGTTTTTTGTTGATCTTTAAACTCATTCAGCCTCTCAGCCAGGAGGGGGTCTTTCAGCTGCCGCACCGTTATTTTTTCTATCTGACCCCGGTGGGGATCTTATCCGTGACAGTATTCTCAATTTATTTGCTGCGGATCTTTAAAGGACAACTGTGGATGACGATCAATTGTGTGATTTTTTTAGGAGGGATGCTCGTGATCCGGATCTTAAAAACATTTTATGAATTATCGCAACAGGGGCCTTACTGAAATGATCCAGCGCGTTATTTTTTTAGGGAAGGGTATCGTCACCTTAAGTTTGGTGATGGTCTTTGTATTGGCTATCGGCAAGGAATACCGCGCGGTCAAACCCCTCTGGAAGATGACGGTCAAAAATCTGGATCGTTTGATCGATCCGGAAGAAATTCAGGCCAAGGCCAGGCTCAATACCTTAAACAACTATATGCCGGCTTCTTATCAACCTTTGCTGGAATTTGTTGAGAGTCATGGTGCGAAAAATAACGGAAAGATTCAGAACCACTATGTTGATTAT
>Ga0155339_149_pt3 | contig 10010 bp, 10 predicted proteins | sample RifCSPhighO2_02_FD_106307 | JGI IMG/M metagenome (GOLD analysis project Ga0155339, IMG submission 106307) | Omnitrophica WOR_2 bacterium RIFCSPHIGHO2_02_FULL_48_11 | reverse complement strand
CGACGTGGATTTTCCTTTCCCATCGCCGGTATGGACCAGGATCAGGCCCTTTTTCTTAAATTTTTTGATGTCCTCAAAATCCCGCGGGGACATATCCTGACAATTTTTCATACTTTTTCCCCGGCGGCCGTCGTCGTTCCTTTGATTCGCTGAGGGATCCCGGAAACCATAAAAATAACTTCATCACACACCTGCGCGGCCTTTTGGTTCAATATCCCCAGTTCATATATAAATTTTCTGGCTAATGCGTTCTCGGGCAGGATCCCTGATCCGACCTCGTTCGTGACCACAATGATATTCGTTCTCGTGTGCTGCAATGCATCGAGAAATAACTTCTGCTCTTCCCGCGCCGCTTGTTCATCTTCCTTAAGATGATACAAAAGATTATTCACCCAGACTGTCAGGCAATCGATCACGATCACTCCCGCGGAAGATTCTGCCATTTGAATGGCCTTCGCTAACTGGGCAGGCTCTTCGATGACAAAAAAACTTTTACTTCTCTCTTCTTGGTGCCGCGCGATGCCGGCCTTCATCTCATCGTCAAAGGCCTCAGCGGTCGCGATAAAAACCTTCTTCCCCACAAATTTCTGCGCCAGAGCTAACGCCAACCGGCTCTTGCCGCTTTTAACCCCGCCTGTTAAAAGAATTCTTCGCATAATTTTATCCCAGAAATTTCTTATTCAGCAACCACAAAAAGAACGGGCCGCCAATGATCGCGGTCACGATCCCCACCGGGATCTCCGCTGGGGCGATCACGGTCCGGGCAAACACATCACACAGCGTCAAGAACGACCCGCCGAACAAAAACGTCGCCGGCGTTAAATATCGATGATCAGAGCCGAGCAAAAATCTACAGATATGCGGGGCGATCAAGCCGATGAACGCGATCGGCCCGCAAATGGAAACGATCCGGCCGATCACCAGCGATAACAGGACAAATAAAATTTTTACCAGTTTGCGCGTGTCCACACCGCGGCTGATGGCAATCTCTTCCCCGGTCGTCAAAAGGTTCAATTCCCGGCTGAAGTAAAAGATCACCGCCAAAGCGACCGCGACAAAAGGTAGGACCTCAAAAAAAGGTTCATACCCGAAAACCGAAAGGCTGCCCATCAGCCAGCGCGAGATCCGGAAGGATTCATAGATCCCGCTTAAAAATTGCAAGAGCATTATCAGGCTAATAAAAAAGAAACTCACAATAACGCCGGCCAGAAGCATTTTTGTCGTCGAATTTCCGTAACGGATCTTTGACAGCGACCAGACAATAGCGATCGCCAGGACCGCGCCCACGAAGGAAAATAGCGAAATCCCGGAAATGCCCCAAAAGACGAACGAACATCCCAGCCAAATATAGACCGTTGCGCCGAACGAAGCCCCGGCCGAAACGCCCAAGGTGAACGGGCACACCAGCGGATTGCGGAAGACCGCCTGGAACACCATCCCGCTTAAGGCGAACGCGCCGCCAGCCAAAAACGCCACCAGCGCCCGTGGGATTCGCATTTGCCAGAAGATTTGCACGTCGCGGATATTCACATCTTTGGAAAAAATATCCATCCAGGAGAATGTTTTGGAACCCCAGAACGGCGCATATGCAATAATAAGCACCGAGGCCGCACATAAAATAAAAATAGTATAGGTTCGTTTAATGGACAGCATGTTTCCGGTCGTCCGGGACCACAATGATCTTTTTTGTTTTGGGATCTTCCAGGAAAAGAAATTTCGTATCGAAAATCTCGGTCAATTTTTCATCGGTAATAACATCGCACGGATTTCCAATGAACCGCAACCGCCCGTCCTTGAACGCCGCCACCCGCTGGCTCCAGGTAAAGATATGCGTCAGGTCATGGGTCACATGGAGCACGGTGATATTCAGTTGTTTCGAAATCCACGAAACAGTTTCCTGGATCTCGATCTGGTGCCGCGGATCCAAATGGGTCGTCGGTTCATCCAATAAGAGGATCCTCGGCTGCTGCGCCAGGCTCGCGGCGAGATACACTTTCTGGCGTTCGCCCCCGCTTAAAGTGCTGATGTCCCGGTGTTCCAGATGCGACAATCCGGTCAGCTGAATCATCTCTTTAACGATCGCGATATCTTTTTTAGATTCCTGCTCGAACGGTTGAAGGTGCGGGTAACGGCCCATCATCACAAATTCATAAACCGAATACGAAAACGCGTATTCACGGATCTGCGGCAAGTAACCGATAACTTTCCCCAACTCTTTTTGATCATACTGCGGAAGGTCTTTGCCCATGATGCGTATCGTCCCCTGCTCGATGGTGACGATACGGTTCAAACATTTCAAGAGGGTCGATTTTCCGGCGCCGTTGGGCCCGATGATCGAAATGTATTCCCCGGGCATAACAGCGAACTGGATATTATGCAGGATTTCTTTGCCGTTATAAGCGAAGGAAAGATTTTGAATGTCGACGGTGGGGGTCATACTATTCCCATTTCACTTCCGGATGGATGATCCGTGCCATATCCATCAAGGTCTGCGCAACGCGCGGGCCGGGGATCCCGATGTAAGGCTGTTTCAAAATAAAAATGCGGTTATTTTTATGCGCGTCGAGCTGCGGCAGCATATCCCAATCTTTACGGATCTCTTCGGGAGTAAAACGTTCTTCCGCGATGCCGGCCATCAGCTCAATAATGATATCCGGGTTCAAACGCAGGATCCCTTCCGGGGAAATGACCGGGCTCGTGATCATCTCGGAGCCCTGATAAGCGTTCACACCGCCGGCGATCTCGATAAGGTCATCAAAAAAAGTAAAATTCCCAGCGATATACACTTCGCGGATCGAACCTTCGCCCAGAGGTCTGAGATAGGTGACCAGGATCGTCGGCTTGGTTAGGTCCTTCGTCATTTTCTGGACGTATTCGACCATTTGTTTAATTTCTCCCACGATCTGCTGCGCCTTTTCTTTCTTGTCGACCGCTTCGCCGATCAGTTCGATAGATTTTATGATCCCATCCAAGCTTCTGGTCTCGATCTGCAGCGTAGGAATTTTCATCTTCTTCATCCGGCTGACAAGTTCGTTCTCATCATCCTGCAGGATGACCAGATCCGGGTTAAGGCTGTAGATAACTTCATAGTTCACGTCCAAGAGCCCGCCGACGATCGTTTTTTCCTTCCGGGCCTCGGGCGGGAACATACAATACCGCGTCACGCCGATGACCTTATCCTGCGCTTCAAGAGCATAAAGTATTTCTGTAGTCGACGGCAAAAGCGAGATGACTTTTGTATGCCCGTCTGGGTGGGCCGATAAAGGCAGTACGCCGGCCGCACTCAACACACATAATCCGATGAAAAATCTTTTCAGTTTCATATTATTTTAAATTGACCACTTTTATCCGTTTCATTTCTCCGGAAAATTTAAGGCACGTCACGCTGCCGTAATCAATGTCGAAATGAAAAGCATTCTGCAGCGGCATACCCAAAATGTTGGCCAAGATCGTGCGGATCGTTCCAGCGTGCGAAACGACCGCGACCGTTTCGAAACTGGCTTTGTTCAACTCAACAAAAAATTTATCCACGCGCCCACTTAAGTCCCGGAACGATTCTCCACCAGGCACGCGGGTTTCCACAAAACTATTCATCCAATTTCCCAGGGCCAGCTGATCGATCTTATCCCACTCCTTCATTTCCCAGTCGCCGAAGTTCAACTCCTTCAAATACTCGGAGATCATAAGCTGCTTGGTCTTGATCAATTTGGCCAATTCATGGCAGCGTTTGAGCGGGCTGCTGTAAACCGCGTCGAAATACGGCGGGATCAATTTTTGCAGAGAAATCCATTCCTCCGGAAAAGAATCTGCGAGCGGCAAATCCGTATGTCCGTAGCAAAAATTTGATTGAACCTGCGGCTTAGTATGCCGGATCAAATAAACTTCCATAACACGATAAAACCTAAGTAAAAAATGACTTCGCATACCTGCTGTAACGCCCCCAGACAATCCCCCGTATATCCACCGATCCGTCCGGCAAAATATTGTGCCAAAAGCATTTCAGCGGCAACGACCGGCGCGAGCAAAGCAAAGACATAAAAATTATTAAACAAAAATAGCGGTGCTATCCCAAAACCAAGGACGATCAGCAAATTCTTTAATGTCAGCTTCTTCGCCATCGGCCTCACCTTGCTTTGGTCGATATCCTGGACGTAATCATGCGTATACCGGAACAGGCTCGACACCGCACGGCTGACACTGTGCGCCGCGATCAAAACCAGCGGCAAATATCTCGTATTTATCTCAGAAAGCAGAACGAATTTCGTCAACAAGATCATAATCAGGCCGATCGTCCCGTACGCGCCGATCCGTGAATCCTTCATGATGGCCAGGACCTGTTCCTTGCTCCATCCCCCGCCGAATCCGTCGCACGTATCGCCGAAACCGTCCTCGTGGAACGCCCCGGTCAGAAAGATCGTTGTGATCATCGATAAAATAATGCTTACCGAAACCGGCAGGGCCAGATGCGCTTTATAGAAAACCACTGCGGCAAACATCCCCACGATCCAGCCAATCACCGGGTAATACCGGGACGATGCATCAAGATGTTCCTGGCTGTACGGGACCTTGGGGCACGGGATCCGGGTAAAGAACATCAACGCCGTAAAAAAAAGCTCAAGCTCTCTTTTGATCATAAATGAATCTTAGGGATCTTTTTTCTTCGAAACACCGGCACTGTCGAAACTCGCCATCTCATTCAGAAAATTGACCGCTGACTGCAGCAACGGATACGCCAACGCAGCCCCTGTGCCCTCGCCCAAACGCAGATTCAAATCCAGAATCGGTTTTACTTCTAAATACTGCAAAATCTTTTTATGCCCCGCTTCCTGGGATTGATGGCAGAAAAATGCGTAACCTTTAACCGCAGGTTCGATTCTGTACACGATCAAGAACGCAGCTGTTGAGATGAACCCGTCGACTAAGATGATCATTTTCCTCTGTGCAGCCTTCAGCATCGCGCCGCACATCATCGCGATCTCAAATCCGCCGAACGCCGCAAGGATATCCAGCGGAGAATGAACCTCACCTTGCCATTTTAAAAGAGCTTCTTTCAAAACTTTTGTTTTATGCCGGAGCTGTTCATCATTCAAACCCGTTCCCCGTCCGACACAATCTTCAATAGGAATACCGCTTGCTGCGCTCATCAAGGCGCTCGCGGACGCGGTGTTGCCGATCCCCATTTCACCGAAACCGATCACGTTGCAACCGCTTTGGCAAATGTGCTCTACAATTTCCGCTCCCCTGTCCAGTGCTTGCCAACATTCTGGAGCGCTCATCGCCTTCTCTTTTAAGAAATTTCTTGTCCCCTTGGCGACCTTAGCGTTGATCAACGGAACTGCCTTTGGAAAATCAAAATTCACCCCGGCGTCCACAACGGTGATGTCGATCTTATTTTGACGGCAAAAAATATTAATGGCCGCGCCGCCGCCTAAAAAATTCAAGACCATCTGGTGGGTCACTTCCTGCGGAAACGCGCTGACTCCCTCCGCCGTTATGCCGTGGTCGCCGGCAAAAACAATAATGTGCGGATTGTTTAAGGAAGGCGTTAAGCTCTGCTGAATAATCCCAATTTGAAAAGCGATATCTTCCAAATACCCCAAAGAACCGAGCGGCTTTGTTTTGCTATCGATTTTCTGCCGCAAGACGCTGCTTAATTGTGTCGACAAAACTTTTTCCATTGATTGCATCCTATGTTTAAATTAAATCGCAATACCAAAATCCGTTATCATCCAAACTGGATTCTGCCGGTGTTTTATATTTCCGGTAAACAAGCTCGCCCTTACGAAAGGCTAACGGTTTTTTAAAAATCGGCCCGTCAAAAACAAACGAATGATATTCCCCATTTTCTCCGCAAGGGTCAACCCCGGCGGGTAAATCCTTCAAAAATTGCCGGTCAATTTCCCGCCCGGCAAAAGATTTGTCGAGATATTTATCATTAACGCAGGCGATAACCGCCCTGAACCCCAAATCAATAAATTCAGTGGCCAGATCAATGGTCGGCCTCTGCCAAATCGGAAAAACCGCCTGCATCTGAACTTTGGCTAATTGGCCTTCGCGGTATTTCTTAAGGTCTTCCAAAAAAATATCGCCGAAAATCGAATACTCGATTTTGTCATCTTTGAACTGCCGGAGGGTTGTAAACATCAGCTCGTCATACGCTGCCATCGTCGGCGCTTCCGGGACCCAGACCGGATGCAAAGGGATTCCGATACTCTCGGCCTGCGCCTTGATTAATTCCAGGCGGACACCGTGCATGGACACCCGTTGATATCGTGTGTTAACCGACGTCAAAAGGCAGCGGATATCAAACTGTTTCCGACGGAGGACGGCGTAAAGGCTCATCGACGAGTCTTTACCGCCGCTCCAATTAAAGACAGCCCTTTTCATAGGGGCAGTGTTTGCAGCGGCAGCCACAGCAATAACCTCGCTTTAAAAGATAGTGGGCGGTAAAAACCCAACGCCCCTGCCCATCGATTGTGTAATCAACATTTTCGGTGAACTCGCAAGCTTCTTTGGTTTTTGCCCGGGTATCCCCCAGCCTTAAGAGCGTTGGAGGCATATAATACTAGAATTGCAACTTTGTGCCGATTAAGAAATTGGTCCCGGCAGCCGGATAATAATCCTTGGTCGTCGATGATGTTGATTTAACCGTATAACTGTTATACATCTTATTGAACATATTATTCCAAGCCGCAAAAACTTCAAGGTTATTATGATGGAAAGACAATTTTGAATCCATAACATAATACGCTTTTTCCCGCGGCGTTACATTCAAAGTATCGTTGATGGCATAGTGCGAGCCGACATAGCGGCCGCCTAAAGACAGCGAATAATGCTTGAGAAAATCAAAATTAAACCCGAAGCTGGCCTGGTGTTCAGGGGCAAAGGGGATTAACTTATCATTGTTGGCGCCGTCGATAAACCTCGGGTCCTGGAAGGAATAATTGGTGGCTAATTCCCATTTATCCAGGAACTCGACGTCCCAAATGGTTTTCTTAAGGTCCGTACGGGTCCCGACTTCTATCCCTCGGCGGCGTGTTTTAGGGTAATTATCATTGGAACCGAAAAACCCGGATGAGGGATTAAAGAAGATTTCATTCCTCAAATCCATCCAGTAAGGTGTCACCGTAAGTTCGTGGATATCCTTGATATTGTGCTTAACACCGACTTCATATTGAATGCCTGTCTGCTGTTTCAGGTCAAGGTTCAATGTCCCGCTGAAAGAATCATACCACTCATCGGTTGCCAAAAACCGGAATGTCTGCTGGACATTCATAAAGACATTGGATCCTTTGCCGTATTCATACTTCATGCCGAAGCTGTTGACGGATTCTTTGGGAGTATTCGTATTATACCCCCGGGTGGTTTGCCGCTGATCAAACGTATACTCCGCCGTCTGCCAACGCGTTCCTAAATTGGCATACAAATTATTAAGAACCTCATACTCCGTGTTGGCGTAAAGGCCCCATTCCCGCTTTGAGATGGTTAAATCGTCGGTGTTTCCCTGGCTTCCCAGAATATCGTTGTCCGTATCATAAAAATCCATACCGGTAACAAAACGGAATTCACGATTGAACAATTCTTTGTTAAAAATATACTTAGAATTTAAGCTGTAAGAATCAATCATGCGTTTTGTGTCAAAAAGCCCGAATTCCTGAAACGAGGCGTAGGTATCACGGTTTCTATAAGAGAAGTCAAGCACCAGGTTGCCCAGATCAAAATCTTCCGGCCAGGGCTTCACATCCAGGACTAATTGCACGTAGCGGTCTTTGGTGTTGGCGAAATCTTTAGGCGCGGTACTCCCTCGGCGCCCTAAGCTGCGGATTTCAGCGGCCGTCAACCCTCCCGGCAGGCCGTAATCATCTTCATGCCAGCCGAAATTCAAGTCAATCCCCAGCTTGTCCGACATCTCATAACCGAGACGGGTGTTGTAATCTTTGGCCAAAACATTGCTGTTGGTCCTATACCCGTCGGTATCCGAATAGCTGGAATAAAATAGGTAAGAAACATCCTGCGGTAACCCCAGCCACTGAAAACTCTTTGACCCGGAAACCTCCGCTTGCTGGATACTGGTCGCGTAACTGCCGTGCTTGGTTTCTACACTCCCTTTAAGCTTGCCCTTCCCTTTTTTCGTAATAATATTTACAACACCGCCAACGGCGTTATCGCCGTAAAGAACCGACCCGGCCCCGCGGATAATTTCAATCCGTTCCACTTCCCCTAAAGGGATCTGCATAGTGTCCGGCCCGGAGATATCGATCGAATTGACTTTGCGGTCATTGACTAAAACCAAGACATTGCGGCTTGCCGTATCGCCGAAACCGCGGATGTCGATAATTGCTGTTTTCGGCGTGCTGTTGTCATAAATATTAACGCCTAACTCCTGCTGCAAAATATCGCTCACGGTTTTTCCGTTGGATGCTTCGATCTCTTCCCTAGTAATAACGGAAATATTGGAAGCGAGTTTATAATTCAACTGGGCCATGCGGCTGGAGCTGACAACAATTTCTCCCAGGTCAACGAGAAGACCGGGCGCCGCGGCCGCGACCTTAACGTTGAACAATCCTAAAATACACCATACCACCAACAACTTTTTTTTCATGTCTTCTCCTTTTAAAAAATAAAAAACTCCCAACCGATCCATATCGATTGGGAGTGCACCCTGCTTAACTTAGTCCCATCTATTTATATCCTATAGTCTTCGCTATAGAAACATAATAATATACTGGCAGGTGTTCTGACTTCCTCCGTCGCTTTGCTTCGCAAAGCGAAGCAGCGGAGGCTACAGTGGCGGGACCGTCCCTGATTTTAACAGGGTTTCCCTTTTAATTTCCTGGACATCTCAAACCCCTTCGCACATTCGACGCGAAAGGAGGAAAACCAGCATGAATTTTAAACTCAAAGAGCGAATTATTTGTTCGACAAAGAAATCGGCGCCAAGCGCGTGCCTTGCAGACGATGTGCGATCAATTCATAAGCCCCGAATAAAAGCGTGCTATAAATCAGAGTGCTGGCAAGTTCATTGCGAAAATACGGGATCGCCAGCACGAAACATTCGCCTAATCCTTGCAGTGTGTGGAGATACATCCCGGAGACCAGCCATACTCCCAAATTCGTAATAACGAAGAAAATAATGGCGGAACACAGGCTTGTTCCCAGAACCGTTTTCAAATTTTTATGGTTTTTCAGCCAGAAACCCAAAACCGTGATCAACACCATGCTCCCCCAGGTAAAAAGCATCGTTTCATGAAAACCGATGAATACATCCGTCACCGCCATGAGGGCTAAAGGCAAGAGAATGGCGCCGTACCTACTCTTTATATAAGCACCGCTTAAAAGGGCCACAGAAATAATCGGCGTGAAATCCGGGATATGGACGATCAAACGTGAAGCAATCCCCAAACTTAATAAAATGACCGCTAACATAGAATCCTTTCTGTTGCGGGTACTATATACAATTTTATTTCTAAAGTCAAGGGCTTACATTCTGAATAGTCATGGTGCTGCCCAAATCCAGCTTCCCCCCGGCTGCCGCATCATACATGCGGTATTTTTGCCAGCCCCTTTTTTGCAAAAAATATTTTAAACTGTTGCCCAGCACACTCAATCCATAAATAGTGCTGCGCTGCAAGTTTATGGACGAACAATCTTTATTGTAATTGCACGGCGCGGAAATCTCACCGACCCGGTAATTCCAATGAAAAATTTGCGTCAAAATTTGATTATCAAAAATAAAATCGTCGGAATTCTCCAGCAAAGGAATGCTTAGCAAAACCTCGCGGGAATAGGCGCGGTAGCCGGTGTGGTATTCTGATAATTTTTGGCCGGTTAAGATATTTTCAAAGGCGGTCAGAAAACGGTTCGAAACATATTTTAAAAGCGGCATTTCCCCTTTTAAAGCATACCCCCCCAGGATCCTCGATCCTAAAACTACGTCAAACATCCCGCAAGAAATCAAAGCCGCCATCGCGGTCACAAGTTTCGGCGGGTATTGATAATCCGGGTGCAGC
>Ga0155339_115_pt1 | contig 10181 bp, 14 predicted proteins | sample RifCSPhighO2_02_FD_106307 | JGI IMG/M metagenome (GOLD analysis project Ga0155339, IMG submission 106307) | Omnitrophica WOR_2 bacterium RIFCSPHIGHO2_02_FULL_48_11 | reverse complement strand
TTGACTAAAATTATTTTTTTATCACCGGCCATAAGCCCCAGCATTTGCCGCGCCAAACTGGGGATGATCGTCCCTTCCCCTTGAACATATTGAACCGGCTCCTTGCCTTCCGTCGAATCGACGAACTGTTCGTTAATATATAGTTTGTAATGAAACTTGACCGTCCTTCCGTTGGAAATAGCCAGGCCTTCCGCGGCTTGACCATACGGCACCGGTGCCAGCAATAAAAGGAATATAAAAAATCGGCAGAGTTTATTTAACATTCTTCCATCCAAGGTTTCCATTGATTTATTATTTATTAAATAATTCCCGGATCTTCGGCCGGGAAAAATAATAAATCATGCCGGCACAAACAAGCATCGAAACGAGACAGTAAACAAGCGGCACACCCACCAGCATAAAAACAAATAAAGCAAAAATATTGAACGACAATAAAATGATCAAGCCGGTCCTCGCCCACGGTTTTAATTTAAAAAAATTATAAAATATCACCAAGCCGATAACCCCGGAGAGCAGGTCCGGGAGCGCCGGCGTCATGATGCCCCGCACCACCCCCGCCACAGAGACGAGCAATCCCCAGGCGATAATAACGAGTGCCGGAACCGGCCATTTCTTTTGATCCATTTTCCTTGTCCTTCCAGATTAAAAAATTCAAAACCTAGCGCCATCCCCAAATAGTCAAAACCAGCACAATGCGATAGACCCCGAACGGGATAAAATTATTCCTTTGGATAAAGTGAATAAGAAACTTCACGCTCGCCATCGCCACGATAAAAGACGTAATAAACCCGGCTGCCAGAAATCCGATCTGGTCAACAGAAAAGACGTGCGCATTTTTGACCAGATCCATTCCCGTCGCGGCAAGCATGGTGGGGATGGCCAATAAAAACGAAAACTCGACGATGGTTCGGCGTTTCAAGCCGAGGATCAATCCTCCCACGATCGTGGCGGCGGAGCGCGAAACCCCCGGGATCATGGCGATAGACTGGAACAAACCGATCAGCAAGACTTTCCCATAAGGCAATTGCCCGAGCTCATCCGCCGCATCATCTTTTTCCTTGTGCAATAATTCAAAAACGATCAGGAATACCCCTCCCAACAGCAGCGACCAAATGACGATCTGATCGTTGCCAAGAAACTTTTTAATCAGCCGGTAAAATATAAGGCCGAGGACTCCCGTGGGGACAAACGCCAAAAGGACCCGCTTTAAAATCTCTTTATTGAAAAGCAATGACTTCCAATACAAAACCACCACCGACAAGATCGCCCCTAACTGAATGATGATCTCAAAACTTTTTAGAAAATCCGTAGCCTTCATCCCCAACAATTTGGATGTCAGAATCAAATGCCCCGTCGAGGAAACCGGGAGAAATTCCGTAGCCCCTTCCACGATCCCCAAAATAATCGCTGCCCATAGATCCATAAAACTCCCTCAGTTGACCGGTCATTTCCCCAGACGCAATTGCTCATGGACCAGAGACACGGATTCCTGCTCGTCGTTGATCCAACCCAATAACCGCTGGATACCGGTTTCCGGATCTACCTGCGGCTGCCAATCCAAACATGCCGCGATCTTTCTTATATCGGAAATATAAACCTTTTGATCCCGGGGCCGCCACTGGGCATAATTGACCGCCACGGACTTGCCGGTCTTTCGTTCCAGCATTCTGACCAATTCATTGGGGCTTAACGTGTAAGCCGGCCCCCCGCCGATATTAAAGGCCTGGCCCTGCAGGCGGTCGATATGCACGATAGATTTTTCATAAAGCGCCAAGAGATCATCGATGTATAAAACATCGCGGACCTGATTCCCGTCACCAAAGATCGTGATCGGTTTATGAAACGCGGCACAAATCCCGAACCAGGCCACCCAGCCTTGGTCTTCGAGGCCATATTGATTCGGCCCATAAATACAGGACTGCCGGAAGACAACCGTGGGCACACCAAAGATACGATGATAATCCAGACAATATTGATCTGCGGCTCCTTTGGAGCAGCCATACGGTGTTTCAAAGGAAAGCGGCGTCTTTTCACTGTAACCGAAAGCGTCTGCCATTTGATAACGGCCGTCGCGCAGCTCCACATTCGCGTTATCGCACCCATAAACTTTATTGGTCGAGGCGTACAAAAGGATGGGTTGCGGGGCGCATTGGCGGGCCAGCTCAAGCAGATTAAAAGACCCTAACGCATTGGCATAAAAATCCCGCACCGGATCGACAATCGAAGTCGTGACCGCCACCTGCGCCGCCATGTGGATGACGATATTCGGATGAAATTGCTCAAAAATTTTTTTAAGGACCGGGAAGGAACTGATATCCGCCTGCACAAAATCGATCTTGCGCTCCGCCAAACGTTTGATATTGTTCTCAACACCCGTGCGGCTGGCATCATCAACGACCAGGACCCGGTTGCCAGGAGCAAAATAAGACGCGACATTGAAACCGATGAACCCCAGTCCGCCAGTCACGAGGACCCGTTTATTTTTTATCTGTTTTGACGAGGGCATGAGCAGGGTTACCATTTCTTAAAGACAAAAATCACGGCGATCACAATAAATAAAAAACCCGCCAGATAATTCCATTTCAATTCTTCTTTCAAATACAATACGGAAAAAGCAGAAAAAACGACCAGCGTGATCACTTCCTGGATCGTCTTCAATTGCGCCGCCGAAAATTGAGCATGCCCGATACGATTCGCCGGCACCTGAAAACAGTATTCGGCGAAGGCTATCAGCCAACTGATCAGAATGACCTTAAACAACGGTGAATTTTTATACTTTAAATGACCGTACCAGGCGATCGTCATGAAAATATTTGATATCGTAAGAAAAATGATCGTCGTCATACCCGGCGGACACCCTCCGGAGCTGTTTTGATGTGAATATCGCTCTGCGGGAACGGAATAACGATATGCTCCCGGTTGAAGGCCTCCAGGATTTTTTTATTCAGATCAAAAAGCACGTCCCAGTACTCCAACTGCCGGCACCACAACCGCGCGTACAGATTAACGCTGGAGTCAGCAAATTCAAAGATCCCGATCTTCGGCTTAATTTTCTGAGAAATCCGGGAGTCCGCATCCAAAATATTTTTAATAATGTTGACCGCCTTCGCTGTATCGGAATCATAACTCACCCCGACTTTGATATCCACCCGTTTCGCTTCCGAATCGTTATGGATGACCTCACCCACGATATGTTTATTGGGAATGACAATATGTGTCCCGTCGACTGTTCTCAGGAGCGTGCGCCCCAGGCTCATATCCTCGACCTCCCCCACGCATCCGACCACCTCAATAATATCGCCGACCTTGAACGGTTTGGTAAAGATCAAGATCGCGCCGGCGGCAAAGTTGGAAAGCGGCCCCTGCAGGGCAAAGCTCGTCCCAAAACCGATTACGCTTAAACCGGCGATAAAGGGCGCAATTTCGATCCCGAATTTTCCTAACGCGATCAAGACCGCAAAACCCACGACCGCAAACTTGACCCCCGTGACAATAAATTTACTGACCGTGACGTCGACCTGGTGCTTCTGCAGCTGTTTATAAACGACCCCCGCCAGAAATTTTCCCAAGATCCAGCCGCAAACTAAAACAATGACCCCACCGAGAACACGGAAACTGTAATTGACGCAAAATTCGATCAGTAAATCAAATATTTTCCGGGCGATACCTACTCCTGTCGCCGCGGCGGCTTCTTCCTGGGCATGCGCTAATCCCGTCCAAAGAAGCGCCCCCCCCGGCCCATAAAAATTCAGACATAACCTTTCGCATAGCATTTCCTCCCGCTAAGAACTTCATTTTGCCACACTCACGATCGCTTCAAATAATTTTTTGCGGCGCAGTTTGCGCAGCATCACACAGATGTGATCGCTTTCAATGATCTCCCCGCCTTTAGGCTGCCGCCCCAATCTTTTGCCGAACCACTCCGCCAGGGTCGGGATGCGCGCCTGCGCGGGATCCTTAAACCAATCAATCTGTAATGTTGCGGCAACCGTGTTCATCTGGACACCGCCGCCCATGATCCAAGTGGCGCCGTACGGATGAATATGCGTTGGCAGACGGTCAAACTCGTCCTCGATCTCTCCCACCAATTCCTCGATGATATCTTCCAGGGTGATCATGCCCAAGACCTTTTTATCCTCCGCCGTCACCAGGGCAATGTGCACCCTTTCTTGGATCATCTGCTCTAAAACCTTGGAAAGTTTTGTATCGGAAAAAAAAGATTGAATGGGCATGACGATCCCCTTTAAGCTTGGATCCGTGGGATTATTTTTTAAAACATTCACGATGTCCTTAAAATTGACATACCCGATGATCGTCTGCGGATTCCCTTCCTTCTGGCAAATCGGGAAGCGGGTGTGCATATCCAGATGCGCCCGGATCAGGGCATCGGAGAGGCTTAAGTTCACCGGGATCATCGAGATATCAGCCGCCGGTAAAATGATATCGGAAACCGGCCGGCTCGAAAGCTGTGCCGCGGAAAGAACGATCTTTTCCTGTCCGGCTTCAATGAGGCGGGAAGCCCGGGCCAAAGTGACGGCCGCCTTCAATTCATGCAACCCTAATTTATCGTAAGACTCTCCCTCCGGCTTCCATTTTTTCGAACCATAGCCAACGATCTTTTTGACGAACCATTCAAAAACAACAACGATCGGATAGCCGAATTGCGAAAATACTTTCATGGCCGGAGAGAACACCAGACACACCCATTCTTTATTGTTCAAGGCAAAGATCTTGGGAACGAGTTCCGCCAAAATGATCGTCAACCCGCTCAATGGAATGATCAGACAGGTTAGGGACAAAATTTCCGCCACTGTTTCTGAAAAACCAAATTTGCTTTGCAAAACCGGCTCCAGCGACTCCGTAACAGCCGCCCCTCCCGTGGCCGCGGCAATGGCCCCGACAAAGGTAATGCCGATTTGGACAACGGCCAGGCTCGATTCCATACGGTCTTTCATGTAGGAGGCTTCTTCCGCCCCTTTTTTCTTCTGCTGTGTCAGGGTCAGAAGTCGGGCCCGCGAAATAGAAGCCAGCGCCATTTCATAAGCGGCAAAAATCGCGTTAAAAATAAGCATGAAAAAAATTATCAATAATTCAAAAAGAAAAGTCATTTTAAGAACTCTCCGGCAGTTTTATCGCCTCTTTCATTCAATAATGGCAACGGATTCAATCTCAACGAGAACATCTTTGGGAAGCCTGGCCACTTCTATGGTAGAGCGGGCCGGGGCATTCTCTGCTTTAAAAAATTCGCTATAGACAGCATTCATAGCGGTAAAATCACTCATATTCTTTAAAAAAACCGTATTCTTGAGCACTTTGTCAAAAGAAGATCCCGCCCCTTCGAGGACAGCTTTCAAATTGCTCAAAACCATTCTTGTCTGTTCCGTGATCCCGCCGGGACAGACCTCATTCGTCTTAGGGTCGATGGCGATCTGGCCCGACGTGTAAACAAGATTGTTGGCGGCAACCGCCTGATTATACGGACCGATCGGTACCGGTGCTTTAGGTGCTTTGATGATTTTTCTAGGCATGAGTTCCTTTCCCTTTTTGTAATATGACGACGGCCAACCCTAAGATCCCGAACAATAAAATAATTTTGAGCGGGTACACTTTGCGCGATTGCGCAAAAACGGTCTGTTCCAGATTCCCCCCATCGAACTGCCACAACAAAATATCGTCCTTGCGTTCCGTAGCATTGGTTTTTAAAATTTCCCCGGGCATTTTGACTTGAATCTTAAAAGTATATTTTTGAAACATCCCTATGCCGTGGATGCCGAATATCGACTCCTTGAGCGGCTCCATTTCGCTGCTGAGGACCGTTTCGGTCGCCTGAAACGCTTTCGTGGCCAGTTCGCGATTCGCCGGATTGTCAAACTCCGGAATATTCGAAATGATCAATTGATACGTGGCTTCATCGGTAAAATCATTTCCCAACTGACCGATGACCGATTCCATCTCTAGACTGGCAAGTCTCTTCTCCTTGATCAACTGAGCCATCCGGTCAAATGACGGCTGATATTTGGCTTTTAAAAGCACGACGATACGGTCCAAGAGGGCCGTGTCGGGAATATTCTGATTCAACTGCAGACGATATTGGTTTAAGGCACGGTCTAAGACCTGATTTATCATCTCGGAAAGATGATCACGGTCGATTACATCCTTAAATTGCTCCTCGTAAGTGAACCATTTGACGAGCCAAAGATCTTTGACCTTGACCTGAATCTGATTGGCTGCGGCCTTATCGCGGGCTTCCGTATAACGCTTGAAATCACTGGCCGGAAAATTGGCAGGTGGAATGACGCGCTTCACTGAATACGTCGGCACGGTTTTCTCGGAAGGCTGGCCGGTTGACGGGTCCACAACCGTCAGCCTGGATTCTACCCATCCCCCGCCCGCAGGAAGTTCGTAACGTGCCAGGACTTCTTCTTTGTCCGCATCATCCTGCGCCCGGAGCATGGTTAAACGCTCCAGCGAACCGTCATCGCGCACCACGGATTCCGCCGTAAAATCAATGCGGCAGCCGGCTAAAACCGGCAGCACGCACAACACCCCAAGATAAAACAACTTATTTCGCTTAACCATAACTTTTGCTCAATCTTTCCAAAAGGATGTTGATCTTGTCGACCAACGGGGCAAATTTATCGCCCTCCCGAAGTTTGATCGGCGCGTTCCTTCTTCCTTTGATACTCTCGTCCAATTCCCGGACCACCCGGTCAAACGGCCCGACGATCTTATGCGTGATCTTGTGCGCCACGACAAGAATGCCCAAGATCACCAACGGCAGCCCGATACAGAGAATCAAGGCCACCCGGTACGCCGCCGGAATGATGTTGGCAAAGATCGCTTCCGGGATACCGATCTGATCGGCGGTGATGCTGAAGATCAAATAAAAAAGCGAAACCGTGGTGAAGAGCGTCGGGATGAAGCAGGCAAAAAAAACGGTCAAAAAGATTTCGCTGTGCAGCTTATTGGCAAAAATTTGTTTTCCGCGATTGTATTGGATGTTCATTTTTTATACCCCACTTTTATGTCTTTGTATTCGGCTTCCGCCGTTGATATAGTGTTATCCGCGTCGGTCATGAGAGCAATCGCCCCGACGCTGAGCGATGACCCTTTCCCAAAAGCCATTTTATAATCCTCCGCGATGTTGCGCTCTTCCGCCACCCAGTCACTGGTCCCGTTCTTGCCCGACTGCACAACAATGAGTTTGATATTTGCCGAATAAGGGCTGGTCACGATCGTCCCCTCGGCCAGCGTCTCATCCCAGATATATTCCAGGCTGCGGATATTCATGAAATTCCAGCTGGGGAATATCACATAAACCCGCGCGGCATAATCATCTTTTTCCAGCCAGCCGCTGGAGGAAGCAGTCGCCGGCTCGGCTTTATTTTTCCCCGGGAACTGGTTGATCTTCCACTGCCAGCTGATCATCGGAAGTTGCTGCGCGTTGAATTTTATCTTATAGATGAGTCCGGAGCAGGCGCCCTTGCTCTGGGCTTTCAAATAGCCGGTGGGATCATCGGGCTTGACCGTATATAAGACCTTTCCTTTAAATATTTTTTCTTGCCACTCTGTCAGGGCGTTCTTTTCGTTAAAAGGAAACCATTTGGGCAGGTCATAGGCATAGGCGCAATAAATGGCAAAAATAAAAATTGCGGAAAGGAGAATATATAAAATTTTAGCCTGATTCAGGGGTCGCATAAGAAAGTTCCTACGAAGTTACAGCCATTCTAATGTCTATTAAAAGACCCGTCAAGGGTTTATCGGGGTTTCCGGAACGGCCCGGCCTACAGCGGCGACTTTTTTTTATAGCCGCAGCACTCATCACCCGGCCATGATTGATGAAGGATATCGCGGATAGGAACGCAGCGAAAAACTCTTCCGCTCAAGGTTTTATGAAGACCGAAACGGTTTTCATAAATACGGCAGGCATATTTTCCCTCTGGCGACACGGCGAGATGCTCACAGGGATCCCCTTCGGCAATGCCGCAACAGGCTCCGCAGCGGGTGCAACGGGCCTCCCAGGCGCGCGCTTGAGCGGCTTGATACTCGGCATAACGTTCTGTGTCCGGTGACCTCGGGGAAATCATGAGAGCAAGGATCAGGTGGTTTTATAGAGGTTGAACAATTCCTGGGCATAAAAGCGGACAAATTTCTTTTCGTCCTCGCCGACCGGTCCGAGCAGCTGGATACCGATGGACAGATCACTGTGCGGAGAAAAATCCATGGGTTTGTTCCACACCACTTTGGCGCGCAGAGTGATCTTTTCTCCTTGCGGCAATTTAAGTTGAATGGCCAGTTCCTGGCCGACGTTGAGCTTTTCCCGCGTTTTAAGACACATCCCCACCGCGCTGATATCCAGGGTCGTCCCGATCGAAATGTACTTTTGTGCGTTGGTCACCTTAAAAGAAGCCGGCAATTCTATTTTTAAACGGTGGGCCCGGCGTTTATCAGCGTCCGACATTGTTCAAATCCCCCTTTTTATTAAAAAACAAAAAACGCATGGCTCAAATTTTCTCGCGCGATACTTTTCCGGAAGGCCCGATCTCCGCGATCTGACGGATCATCACTTTAAAGATAACAAACTTCCGCGACGTTCCTATTTCAAAATGTTCGTGACCTTTTTTACGGCGCACCCCGTCGATAACACGTTCCGCGGATAATTTAACTTCCTTTTCGCTGAGTTCTTCCGCGATCTTATCATAGACCGCCCCTTTCTCAATGATTTCCACCCCGCCGTTGACCTGGTAAGATTTCAGCGTGCCGGGATCGGAAATGGATAAAGAGGCCTGGGGATTGATTTTCAAATTTTCCCACGTCTTGCCGATGGCATAGTCAATGAGATAAATGGCCTTGTTATAGATTTTCAAAAAAAACTTGGGCGCAGCATTGGGTTCGCCTTCAAAGTTACAGGTAGCGACACTGATAAATTCCCGCTTGGTTAAAACCTGATTGAGGTCATTTAAAAGCACAGCAAACCTTCCTAAGCATCACGATGCACTGTTTCCAAAGAAAAAGCCGGCAGACAGACGGCAATGTACTCCGCTCCCCCAGGATGCGGCGTGTTGTATTGCACCCATTCTCCCGCCTCCATCATGATCGCCTCACCGGCACGGATATCAATATTCCCCTGGCGGGTGGCCGCGCGCAGGACCCCTTTGAGAACGATCGTATACTCTGAAAATTCCGGCGTCTGCCCCGGTTCCACCCAACCCTCCGGGCTTTTCATGCGCGCGATACTGACGTCGGAATGCTTGGAATTCACCCGTCCGATAAATTCCTGAATGATCTTGGGCTTATTGCCGGCGGCTTTGATCTGGGTAGGCTGTGCGATAAACTTTGGCATAATTATTTTCCCCGGGGTGTCTTTAACCACAAGCTGTAAAGCAACGCCATGACAAGGGGAATGGACAGCAAGAATCTGAATCCCATAAATTTTGCGCCCTTCGAGAAATCCGGCAGGACCGAAAAAACCACCGCGTAAAAAATAATCAATAGAATAATAACAATGACTGCCGGTAAAATTTCCACGATTTTTTTCATACGCCTGTAGTATGGAATATTAAGGCGAGATCAACGCTGTATATGATACAACTGTCCGGTAAGACAAGAACCCGCGCGCAAAATCTAGGCGGTTCTTTTATTTTGATCGTGAAATTTCAATCTGGCCAAGCGCATTTTCCGACGGGCCGCGGCACTATGACGCTTGCCGTACATCGGGTTGCCTTTCCCGCGGTTGTTGCTGGACAACTTGCGCAGGGTGTCTTTGGAATGACGCTGCCCATACATGGAATTTTTGGTCCCCCGTTGAGCAAGACTGATCTTACGTTTTGTCGCTTCTGAAAGTTTTCGAGCTGTCGCCATGGTTTCCCCCTTTTGATTAAAATATTTCACGAACGCTTATATTTTTATACCTTGATTCTCTGCTTATGTCAACCCTCCTGACATAGTTTTTCAACCGGTGCGTTTTAAGTTCTTAATTGGGACGCACATATTTTCGCCGGTGCCTTCGCGAAACATGATTGTCGTGATTCATTCCTTTTTCGCTCATATTGACATAACCGCTGTAATCGGCCCGTTCAAAATCGATATAGGCTTTTTCCGGCTCAAGGTTCACCAAACGCACCAAAACTTTTTCACCGATCTCCAGGCCTTTTCCGCCACGCACCACCCGCCCTTCCGCC
>Ga0155339_116_pt3 | contig 10184 bp, 5 predicted proteins | sample RifCSPhighO2_02_FD_106307 | JGI IMG/M metagenome (GOLD analysis project Ga0155339, IMG submission 106307) | Omnitrophica WOR_2 bacterium RIFCSPHIGHO2_02_FULL_48_11 | reverse complement strand
CTCGTTGAGTTGGTGCTGCCGCCCCCGATCGATGACCAATGTCCACTGGCTGTGTTAGTTATTCCACCGAGGATCGACGAATAAGAGCCGCTTGCTGTATTCCACGTCGCCATGGTTTGATCTCCGCCGCCGCCGATAAAGGAGAGCGTGCCGCTGGCACGGTTTTGGACACCACCGCCAACAGCACTCCAAGAACCTTCTGCGATATTGCCGTGCCCGGCACCCACAAATGTTTTAATGCCTTTGGATTGATTCGCAGTTCCACCAGCAACCACTGAACCTGCAGTAAGCAGTCTGATAAGCTCACCTAAATCATTTCTACCGGCTTTATTCCCCAGACCGCTTAGAACAGCAGTCCCCGGCCCGACGGCTTCATTGTCACTGCCAAAGACAACCGAGTATTCACCGATATTGACATCATTCCAGCTGGTCGCGGAAACTATTCCGGCGCGGAAGGCTGCTTTACGTGGATACCAGATTAATCGTGTTCCGGCCCCAGCGGTTGCTAGAGTCGCTCCTGAGCCATAAGTCCCTTTTGCTAAAATGCCTGCGTCATCATCCAAAGTTAATTTGAATTCCGGCAAGGTCGTGCCGGTGCCTAATCCTAAACGTAATGTGGTAACGGATTCGGTGGGATGCAAATATTTTATCCCGGTTCCGGAATCGGTCCGCTGCGTCCAGGAATCCCGCGGCCATACCCAAAGGCCATCCTTACAAAAAACAAATTCTTGGTTAGTATTCAGCCTAAAAGTATTCTCGATGCAGGGTTCAGTAGGTACGGTAGGATTAAGTTGAAATTGAAAAAGACTCATCCAAGGTGAACTGGCTGACCCGGTCATGTTTAAATTGCCGGCCCAGGCCGAAACCGGGATGGCTAAAAATATAACCCCCAAAAGTATTTTTTTCATTTTTATTTCCTTTCCTAAAACAAAAAAACCTATTTTTCATTCGAAAAATAGGTTCGCAAAATGCCTTTGATTTTTACTGGCAACTGGCAACCCCCCGCTCTTGCATTCTGCAAGAATGCGCGGGGGCCCTGTAGTTTTGCCCCTGCTCCGTTCAAGTGCTTTTGCCTTGAACTTCGCAGGGCCCGGCGTAGCTCAAGCATGAAAATTCTTGAGCGAAGCTGGGGTCCTATCCTTGCGAATAGTTTGCCCTTTTCAATAATTTAAACCGTTAAAAAAGAACAGATAATATTACAATTTAAGTATAAACCCTATTTCTCAATGCGGCAAGAGGGCGGGGCGCTTTGGAGAAAACGCTTTCTTAAAAATTATTTTAATTGTGAATTAACAAAATGTACGCGGCAAAATAATAGTGTTATTTTAGAGCAAGGGGAGAGCTGCAGGAGGAGTCCCGGATATCATGATGGTAAAGCCGCCATCGGTGCGTGCTTTATCCAGGTGCAAATAAACAATGCAGCTGCTTGTGTCGATGTTTTCGAGTGTTGCTACGAGCGGATCAATCCCAATGGCGGTAGCCACAACATTAACATTGCTTATGTCAGGATAACTCACCTGGTATTCACCGGTGCCGAGTTTTGTTACCGAAACGCCGGGATCTCCGGTTAATATGGCGCCTCCGTTGTCGGTTATTGTGGCTCGGAATATAACCAGAAAAGTCGGTGAGGATGAGGCGTAATAGGCAGCGCCGGGGCCTATTTTTGCTGCGCCATTAACTGCCAGGCGAACACCGGGGTTTGTGACGCCCATCCCTACATTAAGACCGGGAAAGGTTATGACATTCGGTGCGGTGACGGTTACTCCTACGGCATCGTTACCTATCGCAATAGAATTTGAAGCTGCGACATCGATAGTAAGATTTTTTCCAAAGACCAGTGAGCCGGGAGCCTTGGCCTTGGCATTTTGTCCGCCGAGCGCGACGGAATGCGCGTTCGTGGCTTCGTTGCCTTGGCCGCCTAAGATCGCGGCATAGTGTCCGGAGGCGATATTGTTCTCTCCGCCGGCCACAACCGCATAAGAATTACCGTCGGCAAAAATCAAACCCACGGTCCCCGCGGTATTGGCATGCCCGCCGCCGATGAAAGACCATGGCCCGTTGCCGCGGTTATTAAATCCGCCGGCAATGGTTGTATCTGCGGCAAAGGCATGAATGATATTGTTAGTACCGCCAGCAATAGTGCTGTTATTCGAATTGGCTTCATTATGATCCCCGCCGCCGACAAAAGACGTAACGGCGGAGGCAGTATTTGTATTCCCAGAAAAGACACCGGCATAGTCTGCTGTGGCCCGGTTAAGATAACCCCCGCCGACAATCGCACCTGTTCCGTCCGCGGTATTCAAATTGCCCCCCACCACTGCTCCGTAGTTACCACCAACGCTATTACGGTCTCCGCCTCCAATGACTCCGGCAGGGCCAATCATAAAATGATTATATCCTCCCAAAACTGAAGATCCTACTGCGGCAGGGTCGACCACAATTTCGCCCCCGACAATAAAGGTGTCGCTGGTAGAGGTGTGCAAAGATCCAATTAAAACATTACGGCCAAATCTGTAGGCACTCAGTGAAGTATTAATGATTGCACCGGCATGACCCCTGCCCATAACCACAACAGGTGTCGGAGGATCAACACTGTCAACTACTACAAGGCTGCCTCCATTAATTGTCAAGCCGTTATTTGTGCCGTAGGCTGTGCCTTGATTAACAATCTTGGCCGCGGTATCAGTTAAAGATACAATGTTTCCGGTTTGTGTCCAGGGCTGAAATTTTTTAGTGGTACCGCCGCTGCAAATCTCAATTTCATTAGTAAGAGCATTAAGATACAGCGTGCCGTCGTTGCCGATGCAGGAAGGCGCGGTGATGGGTTTGAGTTTTAATGTGTTTGTTACCAGTTTAAAATATTCCCCAAAAGTATTCTGTGCGCTTCCAATGAGGGTAACTCGGTTCGGGCCATATGACGATGCGAAAGCATTCGGTATAAAAATAAATAATAAAAAGAGAGAGATGAGAAGAAACCTCTGTAGCGGATAGGCTTTGCTAAGATGGGGAAGAATTTTATTTGTGATCACGTCTAAATTATAAAATACAATACAGCAATGGGCAATAGACTTACGGCAATTTTTTGCAAGCGCTTTCGTAAAGCTATTATTCTGAAAAGGTTTTGGGTTGAAAGAAATTTTGCTAAGGACAGTCGGACAGAGCGGTAGGTTTTAATTCGCCACCGACAATTTTTAATTCCCAACAGCTGCCGCCGTCATCTTGCAGAATAATTCTGCCAGCGGTTCCGGCATCAGAACTGTGAATATATAGAGTTGTTTCCCCAGAACTTCTGATGTCGACATTAGCTTGGGGAGAACTCGTTCCTACGCCGACGTTTCCTTGACCGGCAGCACCGGTGGGATTAATGAGTACATCTCCGGAATAAATGATAAATGAATCTGGGTTGGTTATGGCAGGAATGGCACTATTGGAATGTCCCCAAACAAAGGTTCGATCAGCCGCAGAATCTAAAACCATGTTTCGTCCAGCGGCCATTGAGTATTCGCCTGCTGCAATATTTTCGGCGCCGCCTGGTATGAAAGAAAAATCTCCAATGGCTTCGTTATTGTCGCCCCCGCCGACAAAAGAAGAATTTCCTGACGCGATATTATTGCTTCCGCCGCCGATCATTGCTCCAACACCGTCAGCGAGGTTGGTTAAGCCTCCAGCGACCGTGGAATTTATTCCATTGGCTTCATTGTGATCGCCCCCGGCGATCGTGGAAGCCTGGGCGCTGGCAGTGTTGGTTAACCCCCCGCCAATCGCTGCAGCTGTTCCTGTAGCGTAGTTGTGCAAGCCGCCGGCAACGGTAGCCTGTTGCGACGTCATGGCTCTGTTTTCTTGTCCGCCGCCGACCGTGTTCCCATGTTCGGTCGCTTGATTATCGAGACCGCCGCTGACCGTGCTTGCGCTACCGGTCGCTTTATTTCCAGTACCACCGGTGGCAGTTGCATTATTCCCGCTGGCGTCATTATCAAAACCGCCGCCGACCGTTGACATCCAGCCGGTTGAGTCATTTCGACTCCCGCCCACCACAACAGCATGATCTCCGGTCGCCGTATTGCCGTCCGTTACGATAAACCCGCCGCCGCCGCCGATAAATGCCATGAGACCGGTATTCACCGGAATTTGATTATTGCTTCCTCCTCCAACAAAAGCAAGCGGGCCGCCTGCCGTGTTCCCCCATCCACCGGCTACCGTAGAATAACCATATATGGGAATGACTCCCAGCAGCCAAACAGTTCCATCTGCTACGTTGTTTGATCCGCCGCTTACCGCTGAACCGGATCCTTTGGCAATGTTGTTTTGTCCAAAGGCAACAGAGGAAAGCCCGATATTGGCATCATTCCACTCTGTTCCACCAAGAGGGCTGCTGGCAGTAACAATACCGGCTCTAAAGGCATGCTTTCTGGGATACCAAATCAGACGAGTGCCGGGGCCATTTGTAGCAAGAATTTCTCCAACCCCAGAAGTTCCTTTAGCAATAATCCCGCCATCATTATCCATGGTCAGCTTGAATTCCGGGTCAACGGTGCCGATCCCGACTTTTCTGGCGGCCTGATCGCCGGTCAGATAAACATCATTGCCGGATTCGGTCCAGGGAGAGGTGAGCGGTTGGAAAACCGTGCCATTTTGGCAATAATACATTATATTTTCTGTAATTTTAACGAAGAAAGTGCCGACTTTACATGGATTATCCGGCAGAGGATTGCGGGGGACAAGCTGCAATGAGCTGTATACCCCGACGGTAGAAGGCACGGATGAATTGATAGAAAGCTGATGTTGTGCCAAAGCAGGGCTTGCCACGGCAGCCGTGAGGAATAGTATTAAGAATAATAAGAAGATTTTTTTCATATTTTTTTGCCTCATGAGTTTCTTCAATGATCCAGTTGCGAACTGCTTTATCCTCTATAGTTAATATATCCCCCACCGACAAAAAAGCAAGCTAAGAATCAGCAATGTAAGAAAGCGTTTGCAAAAATCCATGGTTCCCAGTATTGACAATCGCTATTTGTGTTGTATGGTTTAAGTAGATCTTTGAAGTGTTAATTTTGACGATAATGGCAAACCCATCGTAAGATGGGGACCCCGTCTCCGTTCAAGTGCATGCGCCTTGAACTGCGCCGGGCCAGGCGTAGCTCGAACCTGAAAATTTTTGAGCGAAGCCTGGGCAAAGTCTTTGGGTCCTCACATCATCAAATAGGTGTGAGGGCGGCCTGACTACCGAATCAAGCTTAGGAAACCGGTAAAATAGAAAACAGGCCTATCCCAAATTTGGATAGGCTTTTTTGTTAGGGAGGAAAATCATATGAGATTCTCAAAAATAATCTGCAAAATGATATTCTCAGCAGGACTGCTGATCGGTCTGGGCGTAACAGGTCTCGTTAATGCCCAGTCCACGGATGCGACGGTGAGTCCGGGGGCAGCAGTAGCGAGAGTTTATTTGCCTCCGGAGAAAATTGACACCTCCTTTGTGGAAAAAAATAATACAAATCAGCAGCTTAAGCTGGCGGAGTGGAAGGTCGGCATTGATCAAGTTGTCCCGGCAGTTACCGTAGATACTTTGGGTCTTACCGAGCTATTCTCTGATCATGCCCAGGCGACAGTGGGACGGGATGTATGTATCTTTTATGTGAAGCAAATGGGAAACAGTCCTTTTCATAACCACCAACTGAAATTTACATGTTATTCCGACATCAGCAGTGCTCCTACTGTGCAGCAAGATCTCACGAGCTATATCAATCCTGCAGTAGGCTATTTTGTTAGCGGGGTTGCTCTAGAATATTATGGAGGAGTTGTGCACGCCGCGGTGGCAACGATCAGCGGTAGCGGGACTTCCAAAGTCAGGAATATATGGTATTTGAGGAGAATTAACAATGTTTGGACCCCAAACCCTACGGCCCAAAACATGTCTTTAGGAACAGGTGTTGCGGAATTTGGGAAAGGTTTAAGATTGATGGTTCGGTCTAATCAGACAGCCTTGATTGTCTATCCTGAGAAGGTGCCGACGAGCCAATATTTTGTCAAAGGGATCGTCAATAACTTTATAACGCCGAGCGCACCGATAACGTTATCCCCGCCTTCGGGGTATCAAATGTGGATTACATCCAGAGATACGCCACAATACGATCGATATAAGACATTCAATGCGTTTCATAATGATATTGCTGGCTCAGATTTGAATGGTTCTACCATTGTGACATCGTCTATCGGGAATACCAGTGGCCTGTACCCGGCAGTACAGTTTTATTCTAACCCGCAAGGGAACACAAATATGAACCATCAACCATTAGCCGGGATGTTGCCAAACGTCATGGCTCCCTGGGGGCATGCGGTTGCCAAAGATAATTCTAGCGCTAGAGCTATTTTTGCTTCTGTGTTAGGAGGGATCAATCAAGGCGCCGCGATCCAGTATGGGGCTAAGGATTTATATTTTGATACGGCGCGTAATATCAGCACTCCAACACCCTGGAACCTGAGTACCCAGGTACGGCTTGAAGGTACGACAGCTACTGATGAATATTACAACTCACCGGAGATATTAAGCTATTCTGGAAGTAATTATATTGGATGTATTTTTATAAAAGTTAACGCGCCTTATGCCACAGTGAGAGTATATTCTCAGCAATTGGGTTGGACGCCGGCAAAAGTTTTGCATACCGCGCCTAATATTGAGGTCTATCGGTTGAGGATGACAGTACGGGATTAATAAAAACAATTTATAAATTTTTTGAATAATAAAAGGGAATCATATTAAGATGATTCCCTTTTTAAATTGTATCACCGACATGGTCGAGGTAAGCGTTGCAGCAGGCGTGAAGTTTTATGGACAGGCGGTTGTTCCGTCCATTTTAAGCCATTTACTCCCATTACAAATACAAAGAAAAGCTCCATCAGAAGGAACACCTTGATTCTCAACGTAGAGAGCGCCTTGAGCAGCTTGACCGCACGCAAAAGGGTTGCCGTTTCGAGGCGCGAGGCGCAGGACATCATTAATATTAACTGCGGCAAGATAGGGACCTTTATTTATATCTACTCTGGCAAAAGGATTAGGCATAGTCGTTCCGATTTCAACATTTCCTGTGGCAATAATAAAAGCATCTGATTGGGTCACATTGATTGGAGATGCCAAAGTCCCATTTCCCCAGACAAAAGTTCTATCCGCTGTCGGAGCGAGATTGGTATATTGTCCGCCGACCCAAGAATAATCGCCGCCGGCGGTATTGCTTTGACCACCGCTAACGGTTGACCCGACTCCACTCGCAGTATTTCCATAGTTAATATGATTAACCAAATCGTACCACCCACCCCCCCCAATTGTCGCATAGTCCCCAGTCGCTTTATTGCTTTGTCCGCCACTCACAGTTGATGCGAATCCGTTAGCAGCATTTCCATAGTTAAAATTGTTAAATGGATCAATATCACCACCGCCACCACCAATAACAGAAAAGTCTCCAGAAGCGGCGTTAAACTCTCCCCCGGAAACTGTGGCAGCATGTGCATTTAAAATGTTATTAAAGGCTCCACCAGCAATAACATTATTATGATCCGTAAAAAGGTTGCCCCCCGTGCCAGTAACAATAGTAATACTGTTGGTGTTACCACCGCCGATTGAACTATTTTGGCTGTCCAATATCGTATTGTCGAAACCACCAACGATGCTGCTGAAGTTTGGTTCATTAACGAAGCTTCCTGAGATTTCATTTGTCTGACCGCCGCCGATGAACAAATGTTGCCCATAGAATGAAACTATATTAACATGGCCAGCCGTGTTTGCTTGACCGCCGGCAATAGTAGAATGTTGTCCTAAAACTCTGTTCCCTTGTCCTCCGCCGATCGTGCCCCAGCCAGTTAATGCCCAATTCGTCTGTCCGCCAGCAACAGTGCCGCCAACAGCATTTGTGCCGCCTATACTATCACCGGTTACGTTATTTGACCCTCCTCCGACCGCGCCAAAATCTCCAATAGCACCGTTTCTCATGCCGCCGGAAACGGTAGACCCTAAGCGTTGAGCCACCGTATTAAATCCGAATGCAACGGAATAGTCTCCAATGTTTTGATTCGCGATAGTATCATTCCATTCATTCCCGCCTAACCACCCGGTAGCATCAAGATGTCCGGCCCGGATGGCGGCTCGGCGCGGGTACCACATAAAACGTGTTCCTACACCAACCGTCGTCAAGGGAACGCCCGCTCCTAAATTTCCTTTTGCCATGATGCCGCCGTCATTATCCAGAGAAAGTTTGAACTCAGGTGTTGCTACACCGATGCCGACCTTGGCATTGGGATTTGTGTTGATCAGAGTGATATTGTTCGCGGATTCAGTCCAGGGGCCGGTAATAGGTAGCCAGGAAAAACTTGGCCCGCAATATTCAAATTGATTAGTTGTCCCATTAAAATAAAATTTTCCAATTTGCGAAATGAACTGACACTCGCTAGCGCCTAAAGCAGGACGAGCCACTAACTGCAAGATACTATAAATTCCCATGGTGGAAGGCACTGTTGCTTCCATGATCATTGTGTTGGCGGCATAAATTGGCGGAGTGAATAAAAGGAGTGCGGCTAGGCCAAAGGCGGTTGATCGTTTCATGGTTTTATTGCTTTCCGAGGTTATTTTTATTTCCTAAAACTATTAGTACTACTTCTACTATTGTGTATAACACATTTATATGGGGGTTGTAAAGTTAAGACCCATAAACTTAAGAAAGCGTTTTCATCCACCTACGCAGGATATCATGGGATTTCGGTAACGGCTAAGGTTATGATGCCGGTTTCGTCATTGGGCAAAGGCATTCGTAATTGTATATAGAGCCACGAATAACGTAACCAAAAGACGAAACGGGCTTCTTAACCCTGACCGAAGGCCATACGGCCGGCAGGCCTTGGCTAATTTTATTGGTCTTTTCCTTACCAACAACAATATATGGAAGCCCAATATTAGACCTTTGTCATCTAGAAGAAAAGACCTAGGATTGACTTCCTTATTTTTTAGTTGTACAAAGGTCAATAAAAAATTTGCCCTGATTTCCTCCCCTTTTTCATCTAATGAATTGTTTTTTGGGGGAGGAAAAAAAGGGGTTGACAAGTCCGGGGGGCAGTGTTATATTTGAAACAATAATTTAACCTTTAAACCGGTCCTGTGAGATCGGGAAGGTCAATATGAAAATTCTTCAAATAGTATCCAAATTAAAAAACCTGCCTTCCTAACGGAGGGGAGGTATTTTTTTTGAATGCGAAGGGACAAAAAAGCATGTTTGGGACCTCTAAAATCATGGACAAAGAAGCCATCCACCGGGCGCTGATGCGCATCGCGCATGAGATCATTGAAAAGAATAAAGGCGTCGACGGTGTGTGCCTGATCGGGATCCGCACCCGCGGGGTGATCCTGGCCGAGCGGTTAAGAAAATATATTCAGCAGATCGAAAACGTGGAGCCTCCCCTGGGGATTCTGGACATCACACTGTACCGGGATGACTTGACGCTGGTGGGGACCAAGCCCATTGTCCACGAAACCCAGATCAATTTTGATATCACCGAAAAGACGATCATCCTCGTCGATGATGTGCTGTTCACCGGACGGACCATCCGGGCGGCGCTGGATGCCTTGATCGATTTTGGCCGGCCGTCGCATATTCAGCTGGCGGTCTTGATCGACCGGGGGCACCGCGAACTGCCTATCCGCGCCGATTACGTCGGGAAGAATATTCCGACAGCTTTGGAACAGAATGTGAAAGTGATCTTGAAAGAAACCGATCATGAGAAGATAGACGAGGTTATTGTAGAAAATAAAAATAACCAATGAACAAGATACAAACACCAAAAAATAACCAATCACCAAAGACCAATAACCAAACTTTTTCTGGAGGTTGGTTATTGTGTATTGGGATTTGTTTGGTCATTGTTTCTTGTATCTTGTAATTTTGAGTATGAAATTATGAGCAGTTGGACCAAACACGATCTGATCGAACTCGATGAACTCTCCAAGGAAGAGATAGAGCTTATTTTGGAGACGGCGAAATCATTTAAAGAAGTTTCGGCGCGGGAGGTCAAGAAAGTTCCGGCCCTGCGCGGTAAGACCATTGTCCTCCTTTTTTCGGAACCTTCGACGCGAACCCGCATCTCTTTTGAGCTTGCCGCCAAGCGTCTCTCCGCGGATACGATCAGCATTGCCTCCTCCGGCAGTT
>Ga0155339_169_pt2 | contig 10688 bp, 11 predicted proteins | sample RifCSPhighO2_02_FD_106307 | JGI IMG/M metagenome (GOLD analysis project Ga0155339, IMG submission 106307) | Omnitrophica WOR_2 bacterium RIFCSPHIGHO2_02_FULL_48_11 | reverse complement strand
GTTTTATCTCAGGTGTTTATTCCACGATTTTTATCGCCGCCCCCTTAGTTTTAGCCTGGCATAAAAAATCATGAGCGAGGCCTAAGGAATGCCGAGATGTTCAAATCATTCAAGCTTTTTGTTGGTCAGACCATTGCCAAAGATGATATTTTAAAAAATCTCGAAGCCTTCCGCTACCAACACACCCAACGCGCCATCCAAGAAGGGGAATACGCCCAGCGCGGCGAGATCATCGACATTTTTCCGGCTAACTTCGACTCTCCGGTGCGTATCGATCTCGATGATGACCAGATCCACAACATCGCCAGCGTCAATACTCAAACCGGCAAATCCATCTGGCAGCATAAGATCCTTATCATCGTTCCCGCCACGCAAGGCAAGCGCACGGCTTTCAGTTCTGACATTCCTTTAAACAGTTTTGTCGATATCCAAAAAGGCGATTATGTCGTTCATAACCAGCACGGCATTGGAAAATTTTTGGGGATCACGGACCTCGATGTCCGTTCCCCTGAAAAAACCCATCTGGTCATTGAATACCAGGGAGGGGACAAATTATTTGTCCCCAAACACGATCTGCATTTGGTTCAAAAATATGTCAGTTTCGCCAAAAAACCGCCGCGGCTCTTTAAACTGGGCAGCCAGGAATGGAAACGCGTGCGGCTGCAGATTCAAAAAAGGATCCAGCACTTGGCCGCGGAACTTCTGCACACCCAGGCCGTGCGGGCGAGCCTGAAAGGATTTCAATTCTCATCGGACGCGCCCTGGCAGGGAGAATTCGAAAAATCATTTCCCTTTTTGGAAACCAAAGATCAATTAAAAGCAGCGGAGGAAGTCAAAAAAGATATGGAGTCCGGGCGGCCCATGGACCGCCTGCTTTGCGGAGACGTGGGATACGGAAAAACCGAAGTGGCGCTCCGGGCGATCTTTAAAGCGGTCATGGATAACAAACAGGCCGCCGTCTTAGTGCCGACGACAATTTTGGCAGAACAGCATTGTTTCAATTTTACCAACCGGCTGAAAAATTTTCCCGTCAAGGTGGCGATGCTGAGCCGTTTTCGCACTAAACGCGAACAGCATGAGATCATCAAAGATCTGCGGGAAGGGAAGGTGGATGTGGTCATCGGCACGCACCGGCTGCTTTCCAAGGATATTCAGTTTAAAGATCTAGGATTGATCGTCATCGATGAAGAGCAGCGGTTCGGAGTGAAGGCCAAAGAAAAATTAAAACATTTGCGCCTGCTGGTCGATGTCCTGACATTGACCGCCACGCCGATCCCGCGGACCCTGTATATGGCCCTCGCCGGAGCGAAAGACATGTCGGTCATCTCCACGCCGCCGCAGAACCGGATCCCGGTGGAAACACGGATCGTGGAATTTGACGAAGATTTGCTCAAGGAAGCCATCCTCCAAGAAATCCACCGCAAAGGCCAGGTCTTTTTTTTGCACAACCGGGTGGAGGACATCAACCGGATAGCCCTGATCATCAAACGCATGGCCCCGGCGGCCCGCATGTCCATCGCACACGGACAAATGCCGCCTAAACTTTTGGAAGAAATTATGTTAAAATTCTTAAAGGGTGATATCGATATTTTGATCTGCACTTCAATCATCGAATCAGGGATCGATATCCCTAACGCCAATACGCTGATCGTCAATCGGGCGGATCGATTCGGTTTGGCAGACTTGCACCAGTTGCGCGGACGGGTGGGACGTTTTACCGCCCATGCCTATGCTTACTTTATCGTTCCGCCGGAAAAAACTTTGTCAACGGTGGCCAAGACCCGCCTCAAGGCTCTGGCCGAACACAGCGGGCTGGGCGCCGGGTTTCAAATTGCCTTTGAAGATCTGCAACTCCGTGGCGCAGGCAATCTCTTGGGGGAAGAACAGCATGGCTATATTACGGCCATCGGTTTTGATCTATACTGCCGGCTGTTAAAAGAATCGGTCGAACATCTTAAACTACAACAAGAAAGTAAAAACTATGCCACAAAGAATTAAGAACCTGTTTATTTTTATTTTGAGTATGCTTTGTCTCTTTTCATCAACACCGCCGGGATGGGCAGCGGATGACACCATCGTTGCCGTTGTTAACGATGATGTGGTCACCCTGCATGACCTGCACAATTATTACAATTCGATCTATCTGCAGCTTTGGGCGGAGGGCATGCCTAAAGAAGAAATTGAGAAGAAAATGGCAGGGATGAAACAGGATGGATTGGAACAATTGATCGAAGACCGTCTGATCATTCAAACGGCCAAAAAGAAAGGTGTTGAGATCCGCGATAAAATCATCGATGAGCGTTTGGAAGAAATACAAAAGCGCTATCCGTCCGAGCAGGATTTCTTAACGGCCTTGACCCGCGACGGAGCGACCATCACCGACCTGCGCACCAAAATCCAGGAACGTTTTCTCATTCAATATATCGTTGACCTGGAGGTGCGCTCCAAAATTTTTGTCAATCCCCAGGAGGTGACGGAATACTACAATGCCCACCTTACGGAATTCGCAAAATCCGCGCGCGCCAATCTGGATTCGATCTTTATCCCTTTCAAGAATGTGTTGCGCGATGAAGCGCGACAGAAAGCCATGGAAGCGATGGATCTCCTCAAACAGAGAAAAGACTTCAGGGAAGTTGCCCGGCAATTTTCTTCCACCCCCTCCGTGGGCATTGTGACAAAGGGTGAGTTGATCCCCGAAATTGAAAGCAAAGTTTTTACCCTGAACACGATCGGAGAAATGACCGATCCCATCGAAACCGAAACCGGAATTTTTATTTTTCAACTTAAAGGCAAGCTGGATGCAGAAACGGTTCCTTTAAGCCAAGTCAAAGATGATGTTTACAATTTCCTCTTCCAAGAAAAGTTCAAGAAAAAATACATCACCTGGCTGGAAAAACTCAAAAAAGAATCGTATGTCGAGATCAAATAAAACTATCGGGATCACTTTAGGAGATCCCACCGGCATAGGTCCGGAAGTCACCGCCAAGGCATTAAAGCAACTCCGGCTTGGTTCGAAAACACACATCAAACTCATTGGCCATGCCTCAGTGGTGCGGCCGTATCTAGCGCGCTTGCCCCAAAATTGTTCAGTGATCGATGTCGGCCCGGCGTTGAGCAAAAAAATCATTCCCGGCCAGACCAGCCGAGAGACGGCCCAAGCTTCGGTCAACTATTTGAACAAAGCGGTTGACCTGATACGCAGCGGGGCCATCCAGGCCTTGGTCACCGCGCCGGTCTGCAAAGAGGCGATCAGTGATTTGGGTTACTCATTCCCGGGGCACACGGAATTTCTGGCAGAAGCTTTTAAAATTAAAAAATTCGGTATGATGTTTGTGACGGAGCAGCTGCGTACGATGATCGTCACACGGCATATTCCCATTGGCAAAGTCAGTGCCGCCATTCAGAAAGAAATGGTTTATGAAAATATTTCCCTGGCCCGGACCGCGCTGCAAAAACATTTCCACATCCGGCATCCGCACATTGCTGTCTGCGGGCTGAATCCGCACGCCGGGGAAGGCGGGACAATCGGGAAGGAAGAGGCGGCCCAAATTATTCCCGCCATTCAAAAAGCCCAAAAAGCCGGATTAAAAGTCAGCGGCCCTTTTGCCGCCGACACCTTGTTTGTCATGAATAAAACGAAAAAGTTCGACGTGATCATTGCGATGTACCACGACCAGGGGCTCATTCCCATCAAAACCCTTTACTTCGATCAACTTGTCAACTTAACCGTGGGGTTGCCGTTTGTCCGCACCTCGCCGGCCCATGGAACCGCTTTTGACATCGCCGGCAAGAACAAAGCCAATCCCTCCTCCATGCGGGAAGCCATTGCCCTCGCGGCCAAACTTTCGGAATGAAAAACACCTCCGCATTTTTTCCCAAAAAACACCTCGGCCAAAATTTTCTTATTGATCCGCGCATCAAAGAAAAGATAATTGCGGCCTGTGAATTCCAGCCCACGGATACGGTTTTAGAGATCGGGCCGGGGCAGGGGGCGCTCACGGAACGGATCATCCCTCTGGTTAAAGAATTGATCGCCGTTGAAACCGATCCCCGCTTGTATAAAGAACTAGCCGAAAAATTTTCCGATCCGAAGGCGACCGTAATCCACGCAGACTTTCTTAAATTTCCTTTAAGAAATTTATCTCCTCATCTGAAGGTCATCGGGAACCTGCCGTACTATATTTCGACCCCGATCATCGAAAAGATGATCATCCATCGCGAGCAGATCACTGCGTTATTTATCACCATTCAGCGGGAGCTGGGAGAGCGTCTCACCGCTAACATTGACTCTAAAGAGTACGGGGCTTTCACCTGCTTTGTTCAATATTACATGGATGTCCAAATCCTTTTTAAGATTAAAAATACCGCATTTCGCCCTATCCCCAAAGTGCAATCGTGTTTCTTAAAATTAACGCCCCACCGCCAACCCGCGCTTCCCGCGGACAATGAAGAATTTCTTTTTAAAATCATCCGACAGGCGTTTCAGCAGCGGCGAAAAACATTGCTCAACTCCTTATCACCGCTCCTGGAACGCACGGATATCGCGCGAATATTTGATTCTCTGGGATTAGACCCCAAATTGCGCGCTGAAAATTTAACACTCCAAGATTATGTTGAGATAACGAACGCTTTGCTTAAGCAGGGGATCGGGAAATAAGACGGGGGACTTAGCTTTTCCAACCTTTGAACCAATGTTTGACCAAATCGCTTTTTTTGAGTTCAAAGGCATACTGCAGGATCATTCCTTGGATTTCTTCATGCGTATCAACAAAATTGACACCGATCAAGTAATCGTTATGGTTGGTTTGCGTCCAAAGCACTTTGCCGTCGACATGGACCGAAACATTATCCGCCAAAAAAAGCGTTAATTTTAACCGTTGATTGACCAAAAGGTTTTGCTCTGAGCATAGGCAAGCGCCGGAACAATTGATGTCGCGGCTCTGGCACTCCTTGGTGAGCTCGGCATTTTCCAAACGATAGAGGACCCGATTCTGGACCTCCCAGCGCGGAAAATACCGTCGGTCGCTCTCCGACCGTGCTGCTGACTGTGGATTCTTTTCCCCCATGCCCCAACCTGTTTTTATACGATGTGATTTTGCTGCGTACAGTAAAAAAGCCACAGGAACTCCTCAAAAAGAAGTTACTCCGTGGCTTGTTTGATTGAAATATAACATGGGGCATTATAATATGCAAGTTTCTTTTTAAATATTTTTTAAGATATGCTACTATGACTTGACGCTTAACAATGCGGATGCTAAAGATATAACATTTAGAAATTATGAGATATTTTATTTTCATTACGGTCGCTCTTTTATTTTTTTCATCGCTCGGCCGGGCAGAACGTTTGGAAGAAAGCATTCCTTACAAGCTGGCGTTTCTGCATACCAAGGCGCTCAATCCGGAAAGTGTTTTATTAAACAAAAAATTGACACCTGACTCGGCGACACTTACCGAATTTCAGTGGCTGCTGCAAGGGCTAAAGAACCGCTGTATTAATCCGGAAACGGCCATTGCCGATACGATCATGGAGACCTGGCAGCAAATCCAAAAAAGAAAGGGAAGGATCACTTTGCTGGAACTGACCCGGGACCTTTCTCAAACAGCGCACAACACGACTCTTTTCGGGACAGCCAAGGTCAATTTTCGAATGACGACAAGTTATTGGCTGGCAAAACAATATTCCAACAAAATAAAAGACAAGAAATAAATTTTCTATGGAAAAACGCATGTACTATCACGATACGGATGCCGGCGGGGTCGTTTATTACGGCAATTATCTCAAATACCTCGAAGAAGCCCGCACCGAATACCTGGAAAAGAAAGGGTTAAGCGTTCAACAGTTCCAAGCGCGCGGCCTGCTTTACGCCGTGCGCCAATGTTCCATCACCTACCGCAGCCCGGCCCGCTACGGCGATACGCTCCTCTGCGAAGCGAAGCTGCTCAAGGCTACCGCCGCCCAACTGATCTTTGCCCAAACCATCCATGACAAAAAAACCAACCGTCTGGTCGTGGAAGCGGAGGTGACCCTGGTCTGCCTCAACCTTGATTTCAAACCCACCCAGATTCCCGAAGATTTAAAAGCGCAAATCCTATAATTTACCTTGTTATCTTTTTTTGAGGATGTTATTATAGGGACACAAAATTTATAAATATTACTAGTATTAAAGGCAATGATTACCCAAAAAGACGTTAAATACATTGCGAGCCTCTCGCGCATCAACCTCAAAGAACAGGAGGTTGGAAGGCTTACCAAGAACCTCGAAGCCATTCTGCATTACATCGAAAAATTGAAAAAAGTCGATGTCAGCCAGGTCCAGCCGACCAGCCACGTGTTCCCGCTCAACAATGTCTTTCGGGAAGATGTTGTCCAGCCCTCGCTTCATCAGGACAAGGCCATTAAAATATCCCAAAATCACCACCAAGGCTCGTTCAAAGTTCCCAAGGTGATCGAATGAACCTCTTCGAACATCCCGCGCACGAACTGCTTGATCTGCTGAAAGCCCAAAAAACCTCTGCCCAGGCGATCTTTGAATCTGTCTTTTCCCATCTCAAGCAATCGGATAAAAACATCAAGGCCTTTGTCCGTCTCAGTCATCAGCTCCCGGATTTTGGTCCGGCGGTGCCCTCGAGGAATTACCCTATCCCCATTGCCCTGAAGGACAACATTTGTGTCGAAGGGCAGGAGGTCACGTGCTGTTCGCATATTTTAGAAGGATTCAAACCGCCTTACGATGCCACGGTCACTCAAAAATTAAAAAAATCCGGCGCGCTGATTTTAGGCAACACCAACATGGATGAATTTGCTTTTGGTTCCTCCACGGAAAATTCCTATTACGGTCCGACGCGTAATCCCTGGGACACGGCCTGCGTTCCCGGAGGTTCGAGCGGCGGGTCAGCCGCAGCCGTGGCAGCTCACGAAGCTGTCTGGGCGTTGGGATCAGATACGGGCGGGTCTATCCGTCAGCCCGCTGCTTTTTGCGGAGTGGTGGGCGTTAAACCGACCTATGGCCGGGTCTCGCGCTACGGACTGATCGCCTTTGCCTCCAGCCTGGACCAAATCGGTCCGATCACCAAAGATGTGACCGATGCCGCGCTTTTGCTGAATATCATCGCCGGTTATGATGAACGGGATTCCACCTCCGTCAATGTTCCGGTTCCGGATTACACCAAGGCTTTGATCAATGATGCCAAAGGATTAAAGATCGGCATTCCCAAAGAATATTTTATCGAGGGCATGGATCCGGAAGTTAAACAATCAATTTTGGAGGCCATTGACGTTTTAAAGAAAAAAGGGGCTGCCTTTAAAGAAATTTCCTTGCCGCATACGGAATACGCGGTGGCAACGTATTACATTATCGCAACCGCCGAAGCAAGTTCCAACTTAGCCCGCTACGACGGGGTACAATACGGCTTGCGGCTGCAACCGCAGGAAACACGCAAATCCGCCATTGTGGACATGTATGAAGAGACCCGCGATCAGGGCTTCGGCCCGGAAGCCAAAAGACGCATTATGCTGGGAACGTATTCGCTGTCTTCGGGGTATTATGATGCTTATTATCTGCGGGGACAAAAAGTGCGGACCCTGATCAAGGATGACTTTGACCAGGCCTTCAAAAACTGCGACGCGATCCTGACCCCCACGGCGCCGACGACCGCCTTTCGTATCGGCGAAAAAGCCAATGATCCTCTTTCCATGTACCTTTCCGATATTTATACGATCTCGGCGAATCTCGCCGGGGTGCCGGCGATGTCATTGCCTTGCGGATTTTCTAAAAATGGTCTGCCCATCGGGCTGCAAATCATTACGCAATCTTTCGCCGAAGAGATGATGTTCCGCATTGCTTACACTTATGAACAAAACACCGACTGGCACAAAAGGAAAGTGGGCCAAAAATAATCATGACTTCTTCTATCGGACAAAAATTTGAAACAGTCATTGGATTAGAGGTCCATCTCCAATTGAACACAAAAACAAAGATCTTTTGTGGCTGTGCCAATCTGTTTGGGGCCGAACCGAACAGCTTGACCTGTCCGGTGTGTTTGGGGCTCCCGGGAACACTGCCGGTCTTAAACAAAGCGGCCTTGCTCTCGGCAATCAAAGTCGCTCTCGCGTTAAACTGCAGCGTGAACCCGAGGGTAAAATTTGACCGCAAAAATTATTATTATCCGGACCTGCCCAAAGGTTATCAAATTTCGCAGTATGATTTGCCGATCGCCGAGCACGGGTTTGTAATGATTCCCGTTCCGGAAGGCACAAAAAAAATCAACGTCAAGCGGGCTCACCTGGAAGAGGACGCCGGCAAGCTGGTCCATGATATGGTCGCCCACAGTAGTCTCGTTGATTATAATCGCACCGGAACACCTTTGATCGAGATCGTTACCGAACCTGACCTGCGCTCGTCCCAAGAGGCCTATGATTATTTGAATATCTTAAAATTAACCCTGCAATATTTGAACGTTTCGGATTGCGACATGGAAAAGGGAAGCCTGCGCTGCGACGCCAACATTTCTTTACGGGAAAAAGGATCAACCCAACTCGGCACCAAGACAGAGCTGAAAAATTTAAATTCCTTCCGCGCGGTCAAGGCGTCGCTGGAATTTGAAGTGCATCGTCAAGAACAGCTGCTCTTGGCCGGCGAACGCATCGTGCAGGAAACCCGGCTCTGGAACGACGAAAAACAAATGACGCTTTCGATGCGCAGCAAAGAAGAAGCGCACGATTACCGTTATTTTCCTGAACCGGACCTGGTCCCGTTCACCATCGACCAAGCGACCATTGAAAAAGTGCGGGAATCTTTGCCGGAGTTACCGGCCGCAAAATTTGACCGTTTGCGCAAACAATATCAATTATCCGATTATGATGCCGGCATTATCATTCAAGACCAGACCATCGCCGATTTTTTTGAAAAATGCACTCAACATTCCCAAGAAATTAAAAAAATTTGTAATTGGATCATCGGGCCGTTACTGCAGGAAATCAACAGTCGCAAGACCGGCCTGGCGGAACTTTCCCTGAAGCCGCAGGATTTAACCACCCTGATTCAGCGGGTGGAAGAAGGGGTCTTAAGCAATCTTTCTGCCAAAGAAGTTTTTGCCCTTATGGTCGAAACCGGGCAAACACCGGATGCCATCATCAAAGATAAAGGATTGGCGCAGGTTTCCGATGACAGCGCCCTGGAAGGGATCGTGCAGAGCGTCATCGGCGAGAATCAAAGTGTCGTAGAACAGATCAAACAGGGAAAAGACAGTGCCATCGGATTCCTGGTGGGACAAGCTATGAAAAAAAGTCAAGGCAAAGGAAACCCAAAAAAATTTGGTGAACTTATAAAAAGGAGGCTTCAGGATGGGTAGAACTTTTCGTGTTTTTCTTCTTGCAGGATTATGTCTTCTATCCGCTGTGACACTGGCGATCTGTCAGATGGATCAAAAGGTAAAGGATGATTTATACGGGCAAATTGAATTGTTCAGTTATGCCTTGACCACGATCCAATCAGAATATGTCGATGAAAAAACTCCCAAGGACTTGATCTACGGATCCTTAAAAGGGATGCTCGCGTCCCTGGATCCGCACAGCCAGTTCCTTGATCCGGACGATTACAAAGAGTTGAAAACCGAAACGCAAGGAAAATTCGGCGGACTGGGGATCGAGATCTCTATCCGCGACGGACTTTTGACGATCGTTACGCCTCTGGAAGACACGCCGGCCTGGCGCGCCGGATTAAAACCCGGGGATCGGATCGTCAAAATCGAAGGTCAACTCACCAAAGAATTGAGTCTGAATGATGCGGTAAAAAAATTGCGCGGTGAACCGGGGACCAAGGTCACGATCACTATTTTGCGCGAAGATGAATTTAAAATCCATGAATTTACCATCACCCGGGAAATTATTCAGATCCAGGATGTCAAAGATACGATGATTTTAGAAAACAACATCGGCTATGTCCGCCTGACGGAATTTCGGGAAGAAAGCCATGCGGAACTTGTCAAGGCACTGACCAATCTAAAAGAATTGGGCGCGGACAGTTTGGTTTTTGATTTACGCAATAACCCCGGTGGCCTGCTCAATGTGGCCATTAAAATCACGGAAGAATTCTTACCGGCCGGACAAACCATTGTTTCGACCAAAGGCCGTCACGCCTCACAAGACGTCATTAGCAAATCCACCAATACCGACCATGTGGTTGAGTGGCCGATGGTTATTCTCCTCAACGAGGGAAGCGCCTCGGGAAGCGAAATTCTTGCCGGCGCTCTGAAAGATGATAAACGCGCGGTCATCGTAGGAACAAAATCATTCGGCAAAGGGTCCGTGCAGTCGGTCATCCCGCTTCCGGACGGCTCGGGCCTGCGTTTGACAACGAGCAAATATTTCACCCCCTCGGGCGTCAGTATTCACGGGACCGGTATTCAGCCTGATGTGGAAGTGAAACGTGTCATTCCAAAAAAAGATGAATCCGAAGAAAAAAAGAAGACCAGAATGGATGATATTTTCGGCGATGTGGAATTGCACGATGCCGAAAATCCCGAAGAATTCAAAGAAACCAAAAAAGAAGATGACGCCCGCACAAAATTACTGGATGACAACCAAGTGCAGGCCGCCATCAGTGTCATCAAAGGGATCAAGGTGTATCAGCAATTTGATATGACCAAATCCCGTTAATAAAAACCGTTATGAATATTCTAGGAATCGA
>Ga0155339_112_pt1 | contig 10695 bp, 14 predicted proteins | sample RifCSPhighO2_02_FD_106307 | JGI IMG/M metagenome (GOLD analysis project Ga0155339, IMG submission 106307) | Omnitrophica WOR_2 bacterium RIFCSPHIGHO2_02_FULL_48_11 | reverse complement strand
AAAGTGTCCACTTTTTCGGGGGAAGATCATTTTAAAGTTCTTCCTTTACTTTATGTGAACGTATTATGGCTCCTTCTGTCACAGTTGACTTCCTTTGTAGTTTTTTTCTATTAATTATTATCGTTTTTTCCTGTTCAAGTTGCAATAAAGCATTTTTGATGTCTTTGCGAATGCCTGCCGTATGCTCATATGCCCAATTTTCAACGTTTTCATATAACACATCTCGATCTTGATAATAATTAACACGTGATAAAATTTGATTCTTCAATTTATCTTCATCATTTAACTCGAATAAATTAAGCTGTCTCTCTGCCCCCAATCCAATTGCTTCGAAAGAAAACGCCTGCGATGATGCGCGCGCCATACAATTTTTCATTTCCTTTAAAGCTTTAATATGCTGTGATACATGTATAAGAAAATATCTTGGACGCCTGCCTTGCCCGGGAGTGTTCATTCGAAAAGGTAGAACATATATTCCACTAGCCTTTTCCTTCAATTTTTTACAATACAAATCCATAAAATAAGATGTCTTTCCATCAGAATTTAGACTTGCGGCATTTTTATATTCATCGGAGCCGAATAGGGATTGGAGATGTTCTTGCGAATGTTCTGTTTGTAGAAATCGATTGATATCATAATGCATAAAATTGATAAATAATTCTGTGCGTGGGTGTTTAAGAATGCGAAGCACTGTCTCCATGGTAAAGCCTGAATAGCCAAATGGATCAACGAAAAAAATGCGGGGGCGATACGCGCATTATTAGCTTCCAAATATCCAAACAACTCATCCATCCCTTGTTCAAATGTTGTATGTAATACCTGCCATTCCTGTTTATGTTTATTGATCCCTACCAAAATTGGCTGAAGATGCTCAATGCAACGTTTTTCACTATCAATGGCAATTATTAAAAATTTACGACTGCCGTCTTCGTCTATATATTTGTTCGCCTTCTCCGCAGCCAAAATCGGTGAACCATTTACTCTTGAGCTCTTTGTTTCATCAGCCCAATATTCACCGGGACCAGAAAAACCATCAACATAAATCAGTTTCTTTTCTTTACCAATTAATGACTGATTAGAGTACAAAATGGATATCCAAGCGCCAAGATAATCATTCAACAGTTGATGTTTAATCTTGGTTGGTTCTTCTATAATCCATGGAATTTCTGCTATCTTGGACATTCTCAGCAACCCTTAATAAAATTTTCGATTATTTAGAACGTTTCTAAATAACTCTACCATAACTTCTTCTAGCCCTGCGGTTGATCAGAAACGGGCTAAATCATTAATCAAAATTCTTTATTAACCCACGTTACGAATTCTTTTAAATTAAAAACCCTAACGGTCTTATTGAATGCTACCCCTTGCATGTATTTCTTGTCAGTAACAGCCTTCTTGAACCAGGGGATCGACCCAGACTTCCAACCGTCACCATCAATAACAACAATAATTTCATTTTCTGGCATCTTCTCAATAATATTGAGATACAAATAAGGTAATTTTTCATCAACGGAGCCTGGACCTTGCTGCCATTTACACTCAATACGAATTTCCTTATCATATCTTTTTGATTTTAATAAAAATTCAGTATTACCTCCATGGCCGTAAATTGTTTCGTAAGGAACATTGGTCAACAACAATTCTTCCCCGTATTTCTCTGGATTTCTCTTCCACTCCCGGAAATTTACAATTTGAAATTTCTTCCCTGAAAAAGCTCCTTTTACTGTTTGTTCAAGAACATTTCCAGAATCTGTTTGCGGTGTCATATATTATCCTTCATTTAATTATGATATTTTAGAATTCTACTATCAGAGAATATGTGCTGACTTTCCTCAAACATTGCCTTCCTAAACACAAACAAATGCTCATGCATGATCAGGAGAAAATCCTTAGCCTGGGCGCCCCAGTAGCGGGTGGTGGTGCAATTGTGCTGCAGCTTAATAACATCTTCTTTTAAAATAAAACCAGCTTTCAAAAACCGCTGCATCACGTTAAACGCGAGCGGCACAAAATGCCGACGGCGACGGGTATCGCCAATCAAAATGGCACAATATTTGCCAGGTTTGAGCACGCGGAAACATTCCTGCGCGACAGCTTCAATTTGATCGCAAAACTTTGTAAGATTACTGATTGCGGAAAGATCGCCATCAACTTCCTTCTCACCGTAACGGACAATATTCAAGTACGGCGGGTGCGTGGCAATGAGATCAACGGAGTCATCTTTAATTTTTTTCAGATCCCGCGCATTCCCCAACTCAATCTTGGGTTGAAACTCTCCGTTATCTGTCGAAAAATCGCACGCTTTTCGAGAAAGCTCAACAACTTCGGGATGAATATCAAAACCGATTCCCTTACGGCCAAGAAGCTTGGCCTCAATCATCGTCGTGCCGCTTCCAACCATCGGGTCAAGAACAGAGTCGCCTTCTTGGGAATACAATTGAATAATATTGCGGGGAATTTGTGGCGCCCAATTGCCTCGATACTTAGCGGAATGTGTTGCCCATTTGCCTCGTTCAGGAAAGGACCAGACCGTTGTAGCTTGAAGTTTTTCTTCGGGTGGGCTTTGCGGTGGATTATCAGAAAGCACTGTTTTCACTTCGGTTCCTTAAGCAACGGATAGTTTCTAACCAAAATTTCTTTAATCATACCTCGCTTTTCAGAATTGCAGTTAATCATCCTTGTCGCATCGAGACGCCTAATTTTATATTGCTTCTGACTAAAGAGTTCATCAAAGAAATCATCTTCCGGATCGACATTTTTAGGGTCGGAGTTACTCAAAATGACTTTCGCCCCCATCTCACTCAACTCATCGCAGACTTTCTTTAGCCTTTTCTGATCTTTGTCGCTAAAGCCATCCTTAATATATGCGGTAAAGTTAGCTGTCTTAGAAATCGGCCGATAAGGCGGATCAAAATAGACCAGCGAGTTGGCATCAGCTTTTTTAAGACAATGCTTAAAATCTTTGACCTCGATTTCAGCTCCTTGAAGAGCAACGCTTACGGCCCGCAAATTTTCCTCATCACAGATAGTCGGATTTGCGTAACGCCCAAAAGGAACATTGAATAATCCCTGCGAATTAACCCGAAAGAGTCCATTAAAACAAGTTTTATTCAAAAAAATCATAAGAGCAGTACGGCGAACTAAATGATTTTTAATTCTCACACTAATAAAATTGTTGTATTCAGTCCTTCTGTCATAAAAAAACTTTTCCCGCCTGGGTGGGCGAATCTTGAAATATTGTTCTTCTAACTGCTGAAGTTCCTTAATGAGCTCGCGGACCCGATCACGGATTGTTTGGTAGGCTGTTATAATTTCGGGATTGATATCGTAAAGATAGGCTTTCTTGATGGGATAGTGCTGCGACAGCCAAAAAAATACTGCTCCGCCACCGACGAACGGTTCAAAATATTTTTCAATCCGCTTGGCAGCGACAATCTCCGGAGGAAGATATTCTTTGATTTGATTTATCAGTTGGCCTTTACCGCCGGCCCATTTGAGGAAAGGCCTGCCTGCCGGTAGGCAGGTTTTTGGTGAAGTTTTAGTTTGAGTGTGCATAATCTAAGAATTTGAGGGGAAATCGAGTAAAATTACGATACCACACAAATGTATGGCTTGTAAAGAATTAATTTAAAAAATAATTACATCTTATCAATCTGCAATTTCATAACGCTGCATTCTTACACAAATGCTTTATTTTGGCAAGAATTGCGTTAGTTCAATTTCCCTACCGTATCCCTTCCCCCGGATACAGCTGCGGGGTGGGGTCGGATTGCCAGAACTCCTTTGTGGCGACGTCCAGGATGGTGAGTTTGCCGGACCAGCCTGCCCCGGTGTCCATCGCCCAGACATTGCCTTCCTCAACATCTTTAAGTTGTACAAAGATTTACTAATGCTTTATTTTAGCAAGAATTGCGTTTAGCCTTCCATTCTCACCGCATGCCCTTTTTCGAGAAGAAGAAAGATCAGCCAGCACACGAGGACGGGACTAATACACCGTCTCAATCGTTCCCTGCATAGCCTTCAGATTGAACAAACCCAATGCCGACTTATCCTCCAGGAATCTTTCCACATCTTTTTTGGCAGCTGCAAAGTCGATACGTTTGATATTTTCCAGAAGAAACGGCTTTAAATTGGTTTCGTCAAGGCCGGGATTCTTTCCCTGGGTCTGAGCAATGGCATTATTGAGGAGGGCCAGATTGGGTTTCACTCTCTTTCCCAGGTACCACACAAAATCGTAGAAGTCCCGCCCCTTGGTGAATTTCCGGTAGAAGCAGGCATGCAGCTTGCCGGCAAATAACGACGCTAGATCGTAATGGGTCATGCGGAAGGTATAAATTTTGCTGATGATGGAATCGGTCAGGACCCAACCTGCCGGCGGATTTGTGTCTACTACCAGCTTGATCGAAAATTTCTGGGCGGGGAGCGCGGAAAGGCCCAGCTCTTTAAGCAATCCCGGAAATTTTAACATCATATTGTGAACGTTGGTCTGGGTTTTAAGATTTGCTTCGCAGGGCAGGCCGTTGAGCTGAAACGATCTTAAGAGTTCTTTCTGGAGAAGGCCGAAATCATATTTTTGTTTGCGGATCAGTGAGAAATCCAAATCTTCCGAAAAGCGCCTGATATCGTAGAGGATCCTTAAGGACGTGCCGCCCACAAAAGCGACCTGGTCAAAAAACTTTTTATCGCTCATGGTCTTTAAGGCCAAGATCTGGAGGAACTCACGTGCGGCATTGAGCTTTTGTTCTGTATCCATCCCGGGCGTAAAACGCTGTTTAATGGCGTCGATCATTTTTTACTCCCTGCCGGCAGGCAGGCTTTGCGCTTCTTTGATCCAGCGCGCCAGATCGCGGACAACGCGCATCAGTTTTTTGGTTTCAAACAACTTGGCTAATTCTAAAAGCCGCTTGGCGCTTAAGTCCTCAATGTTTTGAAAACGGTAGGATTCTTCCAAGATCTGCTGTGTGTTACCGTCGAACCGGTGCAGATTCAGGTACAAAAAATCTACGACCGCTTTTTCAGGTTCCGCCAGAAAAAAGGAATCAGCGCCCTCCCCCGCTTTCTTAAATCCGCGGAAGGCTTTGGGGTGAATATGCTGGTACGTAAAATTTCCCAGATCATTTTTGAACTGCATGGTTTTACGGGTGGAAACCGAGGTGACATCGGTCACGCGTTCGGGGATGAGGCCGTAAAAATTAAGCGCTGCTTCGAGGCTGACATACGACGGCGCGTATAACATATTGGCCAGCGCGTAGCGGTCAAGATTAACCTTGCGGTCTTGGGCATTGAGGATATACATCCCCTTGCGCAGACCGATCAAGAGCCCCTTTTTCTGCCAGCGGCTTAATTGGTTGCGCGCGGCCTGCGGATCCTGGGCAGACGCCGTGAGATCACGGCTTAAGATAAACGACCGGTTCTGAAATTGATGTTTGAATTGGAGAAAGTTAATATATTTCCTTTAATAATCATTTATGATTATTTATAGAAATAATATACCATATAAAATGCGAATGTCAAGCCTGCCTTGAAAGTTCAATTTTTGAAATTACGACTGCCGGCGATGGCACACCTACCGTCTCCCTCCCCCCGGATACAGCTGCGGGGTCGGATCCGACTGCCAGAACTCCTTTGTGGCGACGTCCATGCTTGGGTTTAGGGGTCTACTCCAGTGTCTTACGCGCTAGTTCGTGCAATTCATCACTGGCCAAGGCTTGGGCTTTGCGCTTAACGGCTCTGGAATAATATTCCCGTTCGGTCTTGGTCATTTTCTCATTGTTTAACTTTTTATAAAAAAGCTCCTTTTGCTTTGGAGAAAACACCTGGGAAAGAGCATATTCCAAAAACAGTTCCTTAGTTTTGAGCAAAGTTTCCTTACTAGCAACAGCTCGTCTCTTAAAATAATTTTCAAAATTCATTTTTAATCTTTCCGCAGAAAAAACCTTATCATCAACTTTTACACTTTGGTCATTGGCTAACTGGCTGCGCATTTTATCAACTAACCTGGCCTCCCTTTCAGACAACTGTTTAGGCCATAGTTTCGTCCAAACATTTTCCACACTAAACAATTTAAACAGAGCCAAGACCAAAAGCAACAATTGATGAAGAGCCTTCCGATCGTTTTCATTTTTAAGATATGAAACCGCTTCTTCGGGCTTTAATTGATATTTTTCCACAGCCGTTCCGACGAGCACAGGAAACCCTTCCCATAATCTCATGTCATGAGTTCCCACAACTTCGGCCAGGGTTTTCTTAACGTCAAATGTCTCTTCAACTTCCAGCATCGGGAATCCAAGTTTGCTCACTTTTTCCAACAATTTTTTATCCGTCATATAAGCCTTCCTTTCGGAGCTTCTTTTCGAATGAGTCCCAATGTCCCCTGATCCGATCAGGATTTACATCATAACTTGCTAATTCATAAAAATGATCCCGTAATTGAGGGATATTAATCTTTTCTTTTTTTGTTTTTACCAAGAGCAGGCAATCCTCGAAATCAACACCGGAGCCGCGCATCAGCTTGCTCGCAATCAAATCCTCATAGTTAAGAATGCCCACGTAAATCTTAGACAATTCAATCAGCGGGATATTGCGTCCTTTTTTTAAAGGCGACTCCAGTAATTCCGTCGTATGAATCCACTGACCGCGAAAAAGATCAAAGACAAATATCTCTCCTTTTCGACTCCATCCATAGCTTGTTTTGAGCTCATAGCCCAGTTGTTTAAGCGTGCTAATGAGATAATCATATTCTTTGAGGTCTGGCACCATAAAATCGATATCTTTGGTGGACCTCCTTAACGCCCAGCAAGGTCAGGGCTGTGCCTCCGCAGGCCACCAAATGGACCTTCCTCTTTATAAAGCGGGTTCAGAGGTTTAATGTCTCAATGAGTTGTGTTTTGCCGATTCTTTCCATAATTTTGTACTAATTTATACAATTAATTGTATCAATACATGCAATATATTGTACTTAAATATACAATACTTTATAGTGGATGTCAAGAGGGTTGCCCTACCCTCTCCCTTTCCCCGGATACAGCTGCGGGGTCGGATCCGACTGCCAGAACTCCTTTGTGGCGACGTCCATGATGGTGAGTTTGCCGGACCAGCCTGCCCCGGTGTCGAGGGCCCAAAGATTGCACAGATGCAGCGGTTCGTCGGACCCAAAGTTCTGCGTCGGGGTGTGGCCGATGAAAATTTCCTCATATCCCCCACATCCAGAAAAGCGAAAGTCAGGATCCTGCATTGCTTTTTCATGGGCATCATGAAGCAGCTCGCGGTCCCACACCAAAAATTCCAAACTCTGCTCTTCGATCGGCTGCAAGGGATCAAATCCGCCATGCACAAAGAGCCGTTGATGTTCCGCATACCAGGGAGGCGCGTTTTTTAAAAAATCCACATGCGCCTGCGGCATTTTTTCTCCGCCGTACGAAGCGACCGTGGCCCGGCCGCCCTGACTCAACCAGATCTCTTCCTTGCTGCCGCGCCCTGCCCAGCCCAATGCCCAGAGATCATGATTGCCGATGACGTAAGTCAAATTTTTGATTTTCAAAAGCTCGTCGATGCACTCTTTGACCTGCGGATACCCGTCGCAAACATCGCCCAGGACGATCAAATGATCGCGGTGGGGGTCAAAATCCGCGCGCTGTAAGCACTGCAAGAGCGCCTGGTACGCGCCGTGTATGTCGCCGATAACAAAGGTTTTCATGGGAAGGATCCTACTATTGAAATTTTTTTGCGTAACGGTCCACTACTTCGCGGATCATCCGCTGGTATTTAATATTTTGTCGAAAGGCCTGACGCTTAAAAAATTCCAAACTGGATTTGGTCAACGACAACGTGACTTTGACCGTTTCTTCGGGGAAAACTAATTGGTCCGGCGGCGGGAGAAAATCTTTAATTATGGTTAATTTCCCAACCGGCATATCCGGATCAACCAGCCTTTTCTTTTTTATCTTGATCATATATCTGCGCTCCTTTCCTGATAAGAATACTCCCTCACGTTAGAATTGTCAATACTATTATACATACTCCCGTACATACTATTCTCACATCTCCCCCTTCTCCGCGAAGCTGTAAAAGGCGTTGTCGCCGATGATAATGTGATCCAGGATCTTCACGCCCAAGGTCAGGCCGGCATCAATGAGTTTGCGGGTAAATTGGCGGTCTTCCACACTGGGGACGGGTTTGCCGGAAGGATGATTGTGCAGGCAGATCATCGCGGTGGCAAAATGCTGCAGCGCGCGGTGATAAATCTCGCGGATGACCGGCGAGGCATAATTGACCGTGCCTTCGTCGAGATCTTCAATGGCGAGCACGCGATTCTGGCCGTCCAAGAAAGCGACCTTAAAAACTTCCTTTTTCAGGTCCCGCAGGCGCGGCATGAGGATCGTGACCAGATCCTGCGCTGACTTGATCTGCACATTCTCGACGCGGGCTTCGTCTTCGCGGAAACGCCGGCCGATCTCCAGCGCGGCTTTGATCTGACTGATCTTAGCCGGACCTAAGCCTTTGAATTTGTCCCAATCACGGGAGTCGGTGTGGCTCATGGCGCGGAAGGTCTTGAATTTGTCCAATAATTTGCGGGCCAGATCCACTGCACTTTCGCCTTTGATGCCGGTGCGCAATAAAATCGCCAGCAGTTCGGTGTTGGTGAGTTTGTGTTCACCGTATTTGAGAAGCCGCTCGCGCGGACGATCGTCAGACGGCCAGGAACAAATGGAGGTTTTGTATTCTGGAGTCGGCATGGATTTCCCTTCTTTCGAATGATTTGACATTTTGGGAAATCGAGGCAGGAATAACTTGAGGGGTGAAGTCATCTTAGCACCGCGCCTAAAAATTCACCACTAAAATTTATCGCGCCATGATAAATAATTCTCCATTTGACAAAACACGGCTCATCCACCTATACTAGTTGCATATGCAACCTTATTAAATCTCCTCCATGCCAAAAAATAAATACAATCTGGAAGAATCACTGGGCTACACCATGGGCCGCGCCGCGCGCGCCATGGGCACGCGCCTGAACCGCAACTTTACCGACGCCGGATATGACGTCACCTGCGAGCAGTGGTCGGTCCTCACCAACCTTTGGCAGAAAAACGGCCAAAGCCAGCAGGACCTGGCGCAAAACACCTGCAAGAACAAGACCAGCATGACCCGCCTTATCGATAATATGGAGAAGCACAGTTTAGTCGTACGCATTCCCAGCAAAGAGGACAAACGGCAGAAATTGATCTACCTGACGAAGAACGGCCGGGACCTGCAGGCCAGATTGATCAAGGTGGTCCACAAAACTCTGGAAGACGCTCAAAAAAATATCAGCGCCAAGGATGTCCGGCTGTGCAAAGACGTCCTGTGCAAAGTATACGAGAATACTAAAGTCTAACTTTCTAAAAAAGTAATGGTTGAATATGCAACTGATAAATAAAAAATTTCAAGCGTATGTTGTGGGGTCTTTGCTTTTATTTTTAGCCGGCTGCGGCAATCAAGCCGGAGGCCCGCCGGGCGGCGGTTTTGCCGCCAGCGTCGTGGCAGCCCCGGTCAAAAAAGAACTCATCGAAGAAAAAATATCTTTAGTGGGCACCCTGATGGCCAACGAAACAGTGGACATCAAGAATCAGGTCGCCGGGGTCGTGAAACGCATCGGCTTTGAAGAAGGACAGACAGTCACGGCAGGCCAAATGCTTTTTATGATCGATACCCGCAAACTGAACGCCACCCTCGCGCAGACCGAGGCCAACTTCGGCTTGGCCCAGACGACTTTTGACCGGCTTTCTACGCTCATCACCGCCGGAGCGATCTCCCAGCAGAAATTTGACCAGGCCAAATCCGATCTACAGGTCAAAAAAGCCGAGATCGATCTCATCAAGGCCGAGCTCGCGGATTCCGTCATCAGCGCGGCTTTCGACGGGATCGTGGGAGAACGCAAAGTCAGCGCCGGCCAGTTTGTCGACCAGGGCACCACCCTTTCCTATCTCATCAACCAGGACCCGATCAAAGCCGAATTCCGCGTGCCGGAACGTTTCTTAGGCCAATTGAAGAACGGACAGCCCATTCAAGTGACGGTCGCGGCTTATCCGAATAAAATTTTTAACGGAGACGTGTATTTCATTGACCCGCAAGGGGCACCAGAGAGCCGGACCGCGCTCATCAAAGCCAAATTACCGAATGCGGAAGGAAAATTGCGCCAGGGAATGTTTGCCAATCTGGATCTCATCGTCAACGTGCGTTCCAACGCGCTGACCATTCCGGAAGAAGCGCTGATCGCCCGGGGCGATGAGGTTTATGTTTTTGCCGTTGATGCGGAAAACAAGGCGCAGATGAAACCGGTCAAAGGGGGCGTGCGTTTAGCCGGCACGGCGGAGATCCTCGAAGGCCTCTCCGCCGGGGAAAATGTTATCGTGGAAGGTTATCAAAAGATCGGCCCCGGTTCACCGGTTAAGATAAAAGAAAATACAAATGAAACAAAACTCTAGTGAAAGCAAACCCTAAATCCAAAACTCTAAATTCTAATCCAGCGCCCTTGGACTATCCTGAAAATAAAAAAGCTGATTGCACTTGAACTTTCCTAGATAAGTTGCGCACTCCGCCTTTCCACTATAAGTAGGCGGAGTACAGCAACCAGTTTCCTCTAAAAATCAAAAAGCGTTACTTTGATAAGTAACGCTTTTTGTTAGGAGAACTTGGTTGCGGGGTCGGGATTTC
>Ga0155339_111_pt3 | contig 10804 bp, 6 predicted proteins | sample RifCSPhighO2_02_FD_106307 | JGI IMG/M metagenome (GOLD analysis project Ga0155339, IMG submission 106307) | Omnitrophica WOR_2 bacterium RIFCSPHIGHO2_02_FULL_48_11 | reverse complement strand
TTTCAGAATAAGTTCAGGTGAAATCAGGACTGCTCACCTTCATCAAGATAAATTTATGGAGAGGTGGCTGAGTGGTTGAAAGCGGCGGTCTTGAAAACCGTTGGGGATGCAAGTCCCTCCTGAGTTCGAATCTCAGCCTCTCCGTTTTGACATCACTAGAGTTCGCACCTGTTTTCCTTAAAAACAATACTTATGAATAGAGGAAACAGGTACAGCACTTGCCTCCACAAATTTTTTTAGAAAGGCAAGGCGAATCTCTACCTCTCCGTGATCTAGAGTTCGCACCTGTTTTCCTTTATTAATAAAAATATGCTAAAGAAGAAACAGGTGCAGTCCCTGCATCCTCTAGGATTAAGGAAAGCAGGGGCGAATCTCAGCCTCTCCGCCAGTCTCCTTTATATAAAAATCTCTTAACCCAAAGGGCAGAGGTTTTTATAATTTTAGAAGAGACTGGCGGTTGTATTTTGAGACCATCAGTCTCAAAATGTTCCGCTTAATCCCCCCGCAACTGCAGAGTTCTCCCCGTAAAAATTCAAAAAACTTTGTAACATTTTAAAGGTCGATACGTTAAAAGATTGAGAGCTATAAATTCGCTCATTGTAATTGCAAAGTTTAACGGGCAGGTGTACTATGAAAAATGTTAATTAGATTATTTTTTAGAAATGAGGCAATATGAAAAAAATTTGTTTTAATCTACTTGCCGGATATATCCTTTCCCTTTTTTTCACTTCTAATCTTTTTGCCACAGATTTTAAAAAAGCCGATGAGTTGTTTGAGAAAGGGACTTTTCAGGCCGCGCTTGCGGAATACGATCAAATTGTTTCTCAATCAAAAAATTCCCACGAAGCCTTCAAGGCTTTTTACCGCGGGTGTGAAAGTCTGTCCCATTTATACCGTTACGGTGAAGCCGTTGAGCGCATCCGGCAATATAAGGGAAACCCGGAAGGCCATGACCGGCACCGCTTGCTCACGCTTAAGGCGGAGATCCTGCGTAACTTTCTTCTTCAGTATGGCGGCTATCAGCGCAGTGATGTCATTGATGTCCCCGGCAAAGAAGTTTTTCGTTTGACCCCCAAAGAAATTAAGCAAGAGATCTCTGACAGCTACGCTCAGCTTTTTGACAGCCGGGAAGAATTAGTTAAATTCCCATTACAGGATGAAGCTTATTTCCTGGACTTGGAAAAAATTGATTTTGGGAAGTATCCGACGTTTTTGGATTACGCTGTGGAAAGTTGGCTAGGACATCTTCGGCAATATGTCTATGACCAGAATCCTGAAAATAAGGCGCCTAATCCCGAGGCCACAGCGTTATTGGCTGATGATTTTACCCAACCACTGCAATTTAATGACCCGTCCGGGCTTTTGGCCGCGGAATTGATCGAAACATTGGTGCGCCTGCACGGTGAGCAAAATATTGAAGCACGTGAACGCTTGAAGATCGTCCGCCTGCTTTTGCCTGTTGGACAAAATTTTTTATATACTTTTCCTAAAGATAAAAATTATTTCGACTACGCCCTGCAGGCAAAAGATGTGCTTATGCGCTGGGCCCAAGATTTCAAAAATCCCGAAGCCAAGGCAGAAGCACTTTATCAAGCCGCAAACCTTTTTTATTTTCAGCTTTATAACAAAGTAGAGCAGCGGGAAAAAAGGCCCATGATCTATGCCTGCGTATCGAGAACGAATTCCCTCAATCCAAAACAAAGCCGCGTGCTGAGAAACTGCGTCAGCAGATCGAACTGCCGGTACTGAGCCTTTCTCCTAAGCCGGATACCAACCCGGGTTCACATCTTTATCTTTTGACGACAAAGAATATTAAGGATGTTTATTTTAGGATCTATCCTTTTGATCCTATTCGTGCCAAAGGATTAAATGATCCCAATAGCGGTTACCGAGGGTTTAGTGGTGTTTTTCAAAGTTATCCTTATCCTGCCTGGATAAAAAGTATTGTCGCGACGGATCCTCCTCTGAAGGCATGGGAGCAGGACACTCACGATACCAGTAATTATGAAAATAAAAGCAACGATCTAAAACTTTCTAATTTAAATAAGGGGCTTTATCTTTTATTAGCCTCTGCGGATAAGGATTTTAAATTCGGCAGTTCCCTTATGAAGGCGACTGTGGTCAATGTCACCGACTTGATCCTTATGGCTACGACAGGAGTAACCGATGGCACGAGGACGGCTTATTATGATTTTATCGAGGATAATACTACAACCCAAACCCGTGAGGAGGAGATTAGCCGCCTGTATGTCGCGGACGCAAATTCCGGCCAAGCGGTTCCCGATGTCACGGTAGACGTAGTAAAATTTAATAATTATAATTCGGAAGATATGGTAAGCCTTAAAACAGATGATCATGGCCTTGCCTTGATGAGGATGCCGATAAATTTATGGCCCTCCAACGGCAATTATCTGCAATTTGATCCCTTGGCCCACAAGGAAAATTCTTTTGCTTATTTCCAGCAGCCGTTATATTTTAACTATAATACCCGTTCGCCGTATGAAATTTTTATTGAGACCGACCGGCCGATCTACCGTCCGGGCGATAAAGTTCAGGTCAAGGCGATCGTGGTCAAACATACTTCCTCGGGTATCAAAACCGCCCCTTCCGCAAAAACAGTCAACCTCCTCGTCCGCGATACCAATTATAAAGATTTTTTTAAAACAGATGTTGCATTGAATGATTACGGCAGTGCCTCAACTGAGTTTGAAATTCCGTCGGGGAGACTGCTGGGGAATTATTCTATTTATGCTGCTTTCGCCGAAAATCGTTTTGGGGCAAATACCCAGGTCAATTTTTCCATCGAGGAATACAAACGTCCAGAATTTGAAATGAGTCTCAAAGATGCGGAAAAACCTTGGAAGTATAATGAGCCAGTTGAAATTGTAGGAAGCGCTAAATATTATTTTGGTGGAGCTGTCCCGGATGCACCAGTCAGTTACAAGATCCGGCGGAGTTGGTATATCCCATACTGTTTCCGGTATTGGTTTGGCCGCAATTACTCATTTGATAACGGCGGCACTGAGATTGCCTCGGGGCAGGCCACTACGGACAAGGATGGCAAATTTACCATTACCTTCACGCCCACGCCCACGGGCCAAAATACATATTCCGGACAGATGCCGGATATCAGCGCTTATTATGTTGATGTCGATAGCCGTGATGCCGGCGGACGCACCATCCATGCGACACACAGTTATCGTGCCGGTAAAAATGCGATATATTTTGAGGTCACTCCGAAAAAAGGTTTCTTTTTTGAGAACGATGCCCCGGAGATCCACTCGCGGCAATTATCCGTGAATGATACACCGCTGGAGGGGAAGGCTGGTTATGAGGTTTATGCGCTTTCGAGCGAGGCTATCAAAGGCGCTCTTTATAACTATGGTTCTTGGCAGGATGTGCCTGCTTTACAGGCCCAGCTTAAAGATATTAAAAATGGAAATTTGGTGGTGAGCGGTGAAATTAATTATGATAAAGAAGGCAAGGGGACAATCGAACTTAAATCTTTAAAGAGTGGCACCTACCGAATCATTCTTAAGGCGCGCGACAGTTGGCAGGAAGAAGTTAAGCAGGATCAGATTTTTATTGTGGCCAAAGATATTAAGACCGCAGTGCCAACCGGCGCTTATTCCATCACGCTACCCGAACAGGAAGAATACGAAGTCGGTCAAACCGCAAAGTTTTTGATTGGCTCTAGCCAGAGCGCAGGAAAATATTTCCTTGAAATTTGGACCGGCGAATACCTGCGGGAAAAAAGGTTTATTGATTCATCTTTACCCGTGCAGGTCGTCGAAGTGCCGGTTACTGAAAAGCTCAAGGGCGGATTTACCCTGCGCTGGTTTGGGGTCAAAGATTTTTCCGTCTGGTATGGCCAGGAATCAGTTACGGTTCCCTGGAAAGAAAAAAACTTTCGCTGGCTTTTGAGCCTTTCACATCGGAACTTTTCCCGGGCGCGGAAGTGACCTGGGGCATTAAGGTGTCAGACAAGGACAAAAATCCGGTGCGCTCAGAAGTTCTGGCATTGATGTATGACCGTTCGCTCGAATATTATTTTTCTTCTCAATATCCTTGGCTAGACAGTTTATATGCCGCACGGATCGCATTGAATTACAATTATGGTTCAGATTCCAGCCGTCTGATGAATTTCTTTGAAATTCCCGTAACCGAAGGATTGTTGGACAAAATGCTTAAGGCATTTCAGCAACCACTTGAGGATTTTCGCGTGCCAGGACTACGCACGTGGCAAACCTGGGGCCGGGAAAGTCGGGGAAGAGGCGATATGGAATTTTTTGGCGGAAGGATGATAGATGGGGCATCAGTAAGAGAATCGGGAGCAGGAGCACAATATGAACCATATTATCTTTTTTCTTCAACTGAAGCTGATTCGCTTAGAAAAGAAGAAATGGTTTTCGGCCTGATGAAGTCTTCGGAAGAGAAATCATCCTTTAATAGAAGGATAGCTGATAAGAAATCGGATCTTCAGGTTTTTCAAGGTTCCCCCTCCGTTGCCACCCGGAAAGAATTTGCCGACACGGCTTTTTTTAGGCCGCATATTCTCACCGCCTCCGATGGCAAAGGATCCATCACGTTTAAAGTTCCGGAACAATTGACCGGCTGGAAGGTTAAGGCGTTTGCTTTTACCCAAGATGCCAAAGAGGGCACGATTATTGAAGAAGCTGTGACGCGCAAAGATCTCATGGCGCGGGTGGATGTTTCGCGATTTTTTAGGGAAAAAGATAGAGGTACGATCACGGCCTTTGTGCACAATGAAGGAGAGGTTCCTCTGAAGGGCCGATTGCAAATTAATGTGACGGAAAACAATGAGAATATCAACACAAAGATCAAGATCGCGGAAAATTCGCGCGCATTTGACATTGAACCGCACGCCCAAAAAAGTTTTGATTGGCCGGTGGAGATCCCGCCGGGAGTGGCGACGTACAAGGTCCGGGTCGAGGCGGTTGCTGATAAATTATCCGACGCGGAAGAACGGCCGTTGCCGATCTTGCCGTCGCGTGAGCGGCTGATGGAATCGCGTTTTGTGTCGCTTTCGGGCAAGGCATCTAAAAAGCTAGACATCAAACTGGGGGCTGATCCCACACGCATTAATGAAACTATGAATTTGCAGGTTGAACCGCAATTATTTTTAACGGTCATGAACACAATCCCTTTTTTGGTTGAATATCCATACGAATGCGTTGAGCAAATTCTCAATAAATATGTGCCGCTTTCGATTATGCATGCGGTTTATGAAAAACATCCGGAAATTCAGCGCGCGGTCAGTAAGATCCCTAAGCGTTCAACGCCGACACCTGTTTGGGAGAAGAACGATCCCAATCGGCTTATGAAATTAATGGAAACTCCGTGGGTATGGGAATCAGAAGGCCGGCCCACGTCTTGGCCGATTATTGACATGCTTGAGCCTACCGTTGTTAAGGCCAAAGAAGACGAGAATTTGGAAAAATTGCGCAGTGCTCAGCTTTCTAATGGTGCTTTCCCGTGGTGGCCGGGCGGACAAGCAGATCCGTACATGACTCTCTATGTCCTTGACGGATTTGCCCAAGCGCGTCGGTATGGGGTGGAAGTTCCTCGCGATATGATTGAGCGGGCGCTCGCTTATGTTAATCAAGAGATACCGCTTCGTCTTAAACCCGAGGCTTATGAATTATCATTGATCTCCATGGCTGCTTATGTGGTGACTTCTTATCCGCAAAATGAATTCCCGACGGCAAAGCAAGGTTTTGAAGCTGCCAAGTCTTGGGTGCAATTTTTGGAAAAAAATATTCATGCCCTGACGCAATTTGGCAAAGCATATTTGGCTTATACGTATTTTCATTTGGGTGACATCAAACGAGCTAATGAAGTTTTGGATATGGCTTTGGATGGTAGCCGTGAAGACCCAATCGCTGGTGTCTATTGGACTCCAGAAAAATATTCTTGGGTGTGGTATTCGGATACGCTCGAGATGCATGCATTTCTGTTGCGCACTCTGCAGGAACTTCGCCCCGAGGATAAGCGCATGGACGGCATGGTGCAATGGCTTTTATTTAACCGTAAAGGCAATGTTTGGAAATCAACTAAAGCTTCTGTGGCGGCAGTGTATGCGCTTTTGGATTATATGAATAAAAAAGGATCTCTCGTTTCAGATGAGAATTTCAAAATCCAATGGGGCAAGACCAATGATTCCGTTACTGTAGCCGCGGATGATTGGCTCGAGAAGCCGTTGAGTTGGCAGAAGAAGGGTTTTGAAATTGCTGATGCGGATATATCTGCAACAGTCGGTAAGGATGGCCCTGGCGTTTCTTTCGCGAGTCTGACCTGGATGTATTCCACGGATCAAATTCCGCAAGCCTCTCAGGCTGGGATGCTCGAACTTTCTAGAATATTCTACCTGCGGCTCAAAGAAGGTGATGATTATCATTTGCAACCTCTTATCAGCAATGCTACTGTCAACGTCGGTGATGAGATCGAAGTTCAATTAAAAATCAATACGCGTTCGCAATTTGAATATGTGCACCTTAAAGATCCCAAAGCTGCCGGGTTTGAAGCTGAAACACTTTTAAGCGGTTGGAAGTATGATGCGCTTTCGTTTTATGAAGAGCCTAGGGATTCTTTGACTAATTTCTTTATGTCCTGGGTCCCGCATGGCGAATATATCCTTCGCTATAGGCTTCGGCCGACCAAACCAGGGACGTATCGTATTGGTGCAGCCACGTTGCAGCCGATGTACGCGCCAGAAATGTCGGCGCACAGTGATGGTTTTATAATAAATGTTATAGGGAAGTAGCCGACAGATATTTTGTTAAGGACATACGACATGGCCACCATTTTTTTTGCAGGATGGCGTTCTCTCGCGAAGTGCTCCGCCATCTTCGCAGCTCCGAAAATGACGAGACTCGCCCGTTTTATCTGTGTTCATTAAGAAAAGCAAGGCGGTCCGCCAGTATAAATATTTTTTTCGTGTTGACTTCCTTCTAACATTATCCCCCGCAATAAGTTATAAGAACAATTAGCGATTCAGTCTTGCCGAAGTGCCCATTTGAAGGTACAATTACTTTAGTTATTAATTTTATTTTTAATACTATTACGATAAAATATGTTTAAAAACATGAAATTCGGATCTATCGAAGACGCTTCAATCCTGCGCAAGTTCACTGTCCTTTTCTTGTTGATGTCCATTATTCCCATCGGGGTCCTCTTCTATTTTTATCTTGAGCTGAAAGACAGCGGCTCCATTAAAATCACGGAAGCTAATTTTAGCACCACGCTTTTTTTGATCGTGCTGGGGGTGGCGGTCGGGTATTGGGCGATGCGCTCGGTCTTAAAAAGCCTCATCGATATTACCCGCTCCAATCGTGATGCGTTGACGGCCATTCTCGGTCCGGAAAAAATTCAGGAGCTTTCTGAGGAAAAGAATGAAATCAATGTTCTGGCGCGCTCCTTCAGCGAGGTCACTTCGCGGTTGGAAGAAAATATCAAAAGCCTGGAGATGGCGAAGAAGACGCTGCATTCTGTCCTGACCAGGGTGGGGCAGGGGATTTCTTCCATGCACGATATCGGCTCGTTCTTGGATTTGATCGTGGAGACGGTGGTTGATGCTTTTTCCGCCCGGGTGGGGTTTCTCATGCTGGTCGATGGAACTAGAAATAATTTATATTTGAATGCGGTCTATGGGGTCAATGTCGGGCCCAAGAGCCACATTAAGCTGTCAGCCGACGGCAAACCTTTCGGCGAAATTTTGAAAGGTAACCGCCCGGTGATTATTGATTTCTTGGAAGAAGCATTTTTTAAGGACGATCACTACCGAGCCCTTTTTAAAACACCGATGCTTTGCGCGCCGCTGGCTCTGCATGAGCATGTGATCGGAATTTTGGTGGTCGGGGGGAAACATTCTGGCCTGACCTTTCAAGACGATGAAAAGAGTCTGATTCATAACCTTGCCTTGCAAACCGCCGTAGCCATTGAAAATTCCCAATTGAATGAGAACGTGGAAAAAACATATTTTGAAACAATTTCAGCGCTGGCTTTGGCGGTTGATGCCAAGGACCGGTATTCGCGGGGGCATTTGGACCGCGTGGCCGATTATGTCGTGCGTATTGCCAAGGCGATGCAGCTGAGCGAAGAGAATATTAAGACGTTGCGCAACGCCGCGCGGCTGCATGATGTGGGAAAAATCGGTATTCCCGATGAAGTCCTGACCAAGCCTGCCCCGCTTACCATCCAGGAAATGGACATGATGAAAAAGCATCCGGAAATTGGCGAAAGTATTATCCGTCCGGTCCGGTTTCTGCGGAATTTGTGCGATATTGTCCGGCATCACCATGAAAAGCTGGACGGTTCGGGATACCCCGATGGATTAAAAGAAGATCAGATCTCGCTCTTGGTGCGGATCACGACGGTGGCGGATATTTATGATGCCTTGACCACGGACCGGCCTTACCGTAAAAAATATTCTTTTGAAGACGCCAGTAAAATCCTGCGTGATATGCGCGGTCAGCTTGACCAAAGTGTCGTTGAAACATTTCTGTCAACATTTAATGCCTCAGGCCAGCCCGAGCAGGTCTAATCTCCGCGTTCTGATCGGTTCCCGTTTTTAACCAAATTAAAATGACCAAGACAATATCCCCCACAGAGAACGACCAAAATAAACCCGCGGATCGGGCCCAGGTCATTCGCTTAACGGTCCAGGTGGTCTTCGTTTATTTTCTCGTCATTGTTTTTCTTATTGTTTGTATGCTTTTCGGGGATATGCCCGCGCCTTATCCAAAGACCTGGACGGGCCTCATGGATTTTGTTTATTATTTTTTGCCGTATCTTTTGGCGCTATGGGCGGGAGTGATGCTGCGGCCGTTTTGGCCCAGTTTCCGCAATGTTTTTGTGGGTATCATCGTGGTGCATCTTTTTTACAGCTTCGGTATTTATATGGGGCATGCTTATCATTGGGACCGGCTGGAACAGCAAACCCGCCGTTATCGCTCGGAAAAAATAAAAATTCTTACAGTGGACCATCAATTCTTGAAAAATTCGCAGGATGATTCGGCTGTACAGCTTTTGGTCAGGTTGCAGTTTGATTCGGCCGAACTGTCTTCCGGGGATTACCGCATGACGGCAGAACTATGGCAGCGCGGCCTGGCCGTGCCGCAAGCTCAATTCGATTTTTATGATTTTAGAATTGGAGAAAAGGGCGGCCAGGTGTTCCAGACAGTTTTGTCTGCAGAGCTGCAAAATTTTAACAAGGATACGGCCGGCGACCCGTACGATATTAATCTTAGGATCCAGCGGAAAATCTTGATCGATGAAAGCATAAAAAATTTTTTATTCTGGGCACGCTGGGCAGCTTTTTTCCGCACCGCCGATTGGGAAGGCAGGGATACTGAGTTGACCGACCGGTGGGTCGAAACGCACGTGCTGCGCAAGATCGATTCTGTGCCGTGGCCGCCGCGGATGGGAAAATAAAAGGACGAACGATGGGCAGCATCCATAAGGTCAATGATGAATACTATGTCGAATTTTATGCCCGCGGGTTGAAATACCAGCAGCGGGCCGGACGGGATCTGGCCGCGGCCGAAAAACTTTTGCAGGAGATCGAAGCAAAGATCGCGAAAGGGGAAATGGCCACGATCGTACGCGATGTCGATGTGGATATTTTCTTAAGCGATTTTCTGGAATATGCCAGGATCCAATACCCGGTCAGGACATGGGCACGCTATAAATCCCTCACCGAACATTTTCATGGGTTTCTCCAAAAAAGATTCCCGCAGCTAAAGAAACTCTCCGGGGTCACGCCTGTCGTGATCGAGCAGTATAAAGAGTTTTTAAGCAAAGAGGAAGCGTGGCGGAAGCGCAAGCTCAAGCCGCATCTGGTGAACTTAAGTTTATTTCTCCTTGCGGAGGTGCTGGAATATTCCCGCAAGCTGGGTTATCTCAATGATAATCCGGCCTTGCATATCCGTTACTTAACGGCCGGACAAGTCCGCAAGCCGCGGATCCCGACGGAAGAAGAAATGACGCGGCTTTTTAAAGCGGCAACGATCGATTTTGCCCGGGTGCTGGAATTTGTTACGCTGACCGGGGTAACGATCGAAGAGTTGATCCGGCTGCAGTGGCAGGACGTGAATTGGACAGAAAACTGTCTGGAAATAAAAGACACGGTCTTGCTGAAACGGTCGGTCCCTCTCACCGGCCGCACCATAGAAATTTTAAAAAATTTGCAGGGGAGTTGTTATCCGCAAACACCGTTCATTTTTGTCAACGAGCGCGGTCAAAGACAGTCGGTCAGGTATTTTGCGGATCAGCTCGCGCTCTTGCGGGCGGATGACAAGCTGGGTGAAAAAATAGCCTTTTTGACATTGCGGCATTATTTCGCGCATCGGCTGCTCCGTCAAAATATTTCCTTGATTGTTCTTAATAAATTGTTAGGATTCTTGGATGTCGCGCGGATCTTATTTTATATGGAATGGGTCCAGGATAAACAAAAAGATGCCAGCGCCTCACCGCTGAGTTTGTAAAATGCAAAATATTCTATGGAAAATTTCTAAACTGGTTATTTGTGCGGCGGTTCTTTTGCTGTGTTTTAACGGGTTGCGCGCGTTGCATTATGCCGCCCGTGCCCGCTTCACTGTTGATGTCCTGGAAAAATTTATTCAGATGTATTATGAAGAACACCGGAAGTATCCGGCGAGTTTGGAAAGTTTGCCCGGGATCAATGTCGTCTCATATCGAGAAGGCCTGGCTTTTGATTCAAAGGCATTAAAAAATTGGCAGGGAAGCGGCTACCGGTACGCTTATGAGCTGTTGGACCAAGACC
>Ga0155339_128_pt1 | contig 11002 bp, 10 predicted proteins | sample RifCSPhighO2_02_FD_106307 | JGI IMG/M metagenome (GOLD analysis project Ga0155339, IMG submission 106307) | Omnitrophica WOR_2 bacterium RIFCSPHIGHO2_02_FULL_48_11 | reverse complement strand
CCTTGGCGGATCGCGGTAACGTTGAGATCCCCGGTCTCAAAACCGTCCGGATACGGGTTGACTTTAAAATACGCGCTATAGCGCAGCATAAAATTTCTTTCTTTTTGGGAATATTCGCGATGCGGATAAATATGAAAAAATAATTCGGGAAGCGAAGCGTCGCTCTGGTTGGTGTAGGTCACGGTCTGTTCAGCAATGATTTTTTTCTGCGGCAAATCGAGTGTGGCGGTAATGTTGTATTGCGGATAAGAACCGGCCCAAAGCTCGGAAGAAAAACAAAAATTCAGCAGAAACGCACAGAAAATAAAAAGCGGTAGCGGCGCGGAAGATTTATTTTTCCAATACAATGGGCTTTGGCACATCAAGGAGATTTTTTATTCTTAACGTTGGCTAAAAAATGTTCGAAGCGGGTGTCGCGGCGAAGATTTTCCAGATCACTGTCCTTCTGAAGATAATCAAAATCATGATAACCGTATTCCGTGGCCTGCTGCATGGCGGCCAGCGCCTGGTCAATGTTGTTGACCAGCGAATAACTGCATGCCAAGTTATAAAACACATTCGGATCTTCCGGCCGCAGGACCGACAGCTTGCGGTCGATGGTCAATCCTTTTTCATAAAAACCCTGTTTGGTATAAATATCCCCCAAGGCCGCCAGGGCCTCGACAAAGTCCGGCTTCTTCTTGATCAGCCCTTCGTAAAATTGGATCTCAAAAGTGAGATCGTCTTCTTTCTTTTTCATAGCGATACTCTTTACCTTCCTAAAAAACCGGCCATGCGGGAAAGCGCCTCTTTCAAATTTTCATAGCTTGAGGCATACGAAATCCGCACATGCCCGTCCAGGGATTTTCCAAAAGCGACACCCGGTACCAAAGCCACTTTCTTTTTCTGCAAAAGATTTTTGGCAAAGTCCAACGACTTCTGCCCGGTATTCGTGATCGACGGAAAAACATAAAAAGCCCCTTCCGGATTGTGGCAGGCAAGGCCGATGGAATTAAGCCCCTCGACGATAAATCTGCGGCGGCGGGCATATTCGCGTTTCATGATCTGCACATCCTTAAACCCGGTCTTCAAGGCTTCCTGCGCGGCGATCTGCGCGGTGATCGAAGCGCACAGCATGGTGTACTGATGAATCTTGGTCATAGCGCTGATGATCTTTTCCGGACCGCAGGCGTATCCCAGGCGAAAACCGGTCATGGCATAGGCTTTAGAAAAACCGTTCAAATAGATCACATGATTTTTCATGCCCGGCAAGCTCGGCAAAGCCGTGTGTTCAAAATCATACGTCAACTCATCATAAATCTCGTCGCTTAAGACCAGCAAATCATGTTTAAGCACGACCTTGGCGATCTCCTGCAATTCTGCTTTGCAGTAGGACGTGCCCGTTGGGTTTGCCGGATAATTGATCATGAGTGCCTTCACTCCCTTGCGGGCAGCTTGATCGATCTGCTTGGCAGTTAATTTAAAACCGTTGCTGACATCCGTTTTAAGATAAACCGCCTCGCCGCCGGCCAGCTCTACCACCGGCCCATAAGAGACATAGCACGGTTCCGGGATCAAAACTTTATCTCCCGGATTAAGGATCGCCCGCACCGCCAAATCCAATCCTTCGCTCACGCCGACGGTGATCAAAATTTCTTCTTCCGGGTCATAGTCCAGATGATGGTGGTGTTTTAAAAAATGCGTGATTTGCCGGCGCAGTTCCGGCATCCCCTTGTTGGAAGTATACGACGTGTATCCTTTTTCTAAAGAATAGATCGCCTTCTCGCGGATAGGCCAGGGCGTGACAAAATCCGGCTCCCCCACGCCCAGAGAAATCACGTCTTTCATCCCAAGAACGAGATCAAAAAAAGCGCGGATCCCCGAAGGGGCTAATTGTTCGACTTTTTTGGAAATTTGCATACGCAAAGTCATCAGGTCACAGAGTCACAAAGTCACATGCAAAACTTCAAAACAACATGTGACCTTGTGTCTTTGTGACTTTGTGTCCTTTTAATACGATATATTCAACCGTTTACCTTGCTGATTTTTCTTAAACACCTGCCCATCTTCTTTATATTTTTTCAAAAGAAAATGGGTGGTGGTGCGCTGCACCGCTTCTAAGGGTGCCAATTTGGAAGCAATAAAATTCGCCACCGTCTGCAGACTGTCCCCTTCCACAACGACCAAAAGATCATACGCCCCCGAAACCAGATAACAGCTGGCCACTTCCGGAAAACTGTAGATCCGCTCGGCGATCGCATCAAAGCCGACGTCTTTCTGCGGAGTGATCCCTACTTCGATCAAGGCGCGCACCAGCTGTTTATCCTCCCTGATCATATCCTGATTGATGACCGCTTTATATTTGACGATCGTTCCGTCTTTTTCATACTTTTTGATCTCCCGTTCGACCTCGGCAACTTTTTTGCCGGTCAATTTCGCGATCTCCTGCGGGCTCAAACGTGCATCATTGGCTAAAACTTCTAAAATTTCGTTCATAGGATCTCCTTTTATTTTTTAAAATTTTTTAACGGTTGTAAAGGATTGACTGGGGAGGAACGACCAAGGCCTTGTCCCTGACTCAAATCATTTTGTGGCATTGGCAGCTTCCGGAGTTGAAGACGCCTGCTTGAGTGTCGCAAGATTAGCCCTTAATTCAGCAACCTTATCACGTAAATTTCTGTTTTCTTTATCCAAATTCATGATCTGATCGACCAGGATGCGTTTCTGCTCCTGCAGCGTCGAGGAAAGCTCTACCGATCGGCGCACCGAGTCGACCTGATTCTCCAACTGTTTGATCCGCGCTTCGAGATCGTTCTTCTGCTGTAATTTCGCCAAATATTCATTGCGTACCTTGCTCTGGGCCTCGCCCTGCTCCTGGCGCAGCTGTGCGTTACTCTGCATTTTCGCTTCCTTCTGTCCCTGCACCTCGGCGATCTGCGCTGCCAATTTTTTATTTTCTTCTTTTAAATTATTGATCTGATCAAAGAACTGCTGGTGTTCCCCTTTCACCTGCACAAGCGATGTGGTCACCTGCCCTTCTTCACCCTCCAGCGTACTGATCTGTTCTTTCAATTTCTTAATTTCTTCCGTTTCGCCGCCCTGGATATCCTGACGCAGCGTTTCCTGTTTTTTAAGCTCCAAATTGAGATCGTTCTTTTGCAACTCTAAATCCGAGATCTTCAATTTCCAAAGCCGGATCTTGTCGTCATACCCCACCAATTCCTTCCGGAGAGAGGCGGTTTTACCGTCGTTGCCGGCGATCTCCTGCTTGAGCCGCTCAATTTTTTTCTGAGAGATCCCCTGCTGATTTTTTTCTTGCTCAATGAATCTCTGTGTCTGTCGCGCCTCTGCCTCGATCCTTTGATTCTCCATCTTTCTGGCGTTGATATCCGTTTGAATTCCCAGGATCTGCGTTTTCAGCGTCTCATACTGCGCCTGCAGTTTATTATTTTCCTCCAAAAGTCTGGAGATATCCGCCTTGATCTGGCCCAGATTGTCCCTTCCGGACGTGCCCTGGTCCGGCAAGCTGTCCGCATTGGGATCTGCCACAACAATCGGCTCGGACTGAGCCAACGCCGGGGAAATACCCATTGAACAGAAAAAAACGGTTAGGATAAAATAATGGCAGCGCATCCGCAAACTTCCTTTAATCCCCCATGAAACGAAGGAGGGTGATATTTTTTCTAGCAAACTCTGCTGGATAATTTTGTATTATACCGATATCCCTCTTCAGGGGCAAGAAGAAGTTAGGCAAAAGAGTCAACGCCCCAAACACTGTCCCGGTTAAAAGGGCACGGCCAATTTATTGTCCAGGAGCTCCTGGTTCAGATACTGCAAGCTCTCAGCGTAAAATACATCGGCTAAATACCGGTCGTATTTATCGGTCGTGTCCTTGTGAGTTTTGATCACAATAAACTCAAGATCCTTCAAGCGGGCCTCCACAAACCTTTTGGCCGCTTTGCCTTCGTCGGTGTCGATCTCCGGACAGTCAATGCCGCGCAGCCTTAATTTTTGATCAATGGTTATGCCGAACCCCAAACCGATCACGACCGACAGCGTATCACCGTCAATGATTTTCGCGATCTTCGCCTGGTAAGCAAAAAGTTCCTCTTTTTTAGCGCTGGTTTTTTTAAAACGCGGGCTGACACCGGCGCCGTCGGCCTCAACACAATCTCCCGCTTTAAGACGCATCCCTTTTCCCTGCGGAAAATTTTTGTGAACCCTAAACCCCAGATCCAAAACAACCTCTTTGCCCGCTGCGGGCTCGAGTACGCCGAAAGTATTGAGCCGCCCACGGGTAAACTTAAGCTGCACGATCGGCTTTTCCTTGTCGGCCGGGATCTCAAGTTCACGCTTGGTGGTTAAATATTTCTGAAACTTTTCTGCAGCCCAATTTTTTTCAATGATCTCCTTCTCCAGCTTTCTTCTTTGGCCGTCGTCCTGCACCGACATAAGCGCCCGGTAATGGCTCCAGCTCAATTGTCGCCCGCGGGCGAGAATTGGGTAAGCGCGGTAAAATTGGACCGAACGCATAAGCGTGGATTTATCACGGTCAACATCCGCCGCCAAGCGTTCATAAAGGGTCTGCCCGTAATCCGCCCGCTCCTTGTTTTGCAAAAGATGCTCGTGGATAAACTTCCCCACCTTCCAGTAACTTTCCGCGGTCCGGCGCTTCACAAAAAATTCCAGTTCGGAAAGCTCAGAGAGGACGCGCTTGACAAGAGCGGCGTAGCCGGCGGCGGTTACCTGTCGTTGACTGCGAGATTTTTGTGGAGAGGTCATTTATTGCTTTAGGTGATGTGTCACCGGAATTTCCGGAATTCCAATCAATCGTTAAACCAACGAATAATGACAATTCGCCACATTATTTCCAATCGAACCCATTTGTTTAGACGAGGAAATGATCAAGCCCTTAGCATCCTTGTTCTTAGATATCTCCAGCCATTTGACCAAGGATTTTGCCTTTGAAGAATCAATGGTCGAAGACAGTTTCATCTCAACTGGATAAATCCTGCGGCCGGTCTCGATCAAAAGGTCGACCTCCAACCCGTCGGTACTGCGATAATAATATAAGGAACAAGGATCAACCAGCGCAGAAAACCGTTTATAGAACTGTGACACGCAGGCTGTTTCAAAAAGCGCGCCCGCCATAGGCCCTTGGAGCACATGCTCCTCCACCTGATGCCCTGAAAGATAACACACAAGTCCAGTGTCCATAAAATAACATTTGGGCGCTTTAATGATCCGCTTGCCGAAATTCTTATGATAGGGCATTAAAAGAAAAACCAAACCACTCGCTTCGACGAGCGTCAACCATGTTTTAATGGTCGGCACGGAAACACCAATATCCCGCGACAGCGTGGAACAATTGAGCTCCTGAGCCGTGCGAGCCGCTAAAAGCCGGATGAATCTCTCGAAATCGTGGAGGTTCGATTGTTTGATAAGCCCGCGGATATCCCTGTCAATATACGTCTGCAGATAACTGGAAAACCAAAGTTTGCGGGATACCTTGTGATTCAACACAACCTCCGGATACCCGCCTTCCAAAAGCCAACGTCCAAGTGAAACGCTCTTCGCCGGGATCTTAGGCGAGCGCATCAGCGCCTCAACAAAAGCCTCTGCCGTGTTTAAATGTGCACGAGGTATCCTCTGCACCTCCTCCAAAGAAAATGGATACAGATGCAAGATCGCAATACGGCCAGCCAAGGTCTCACTGATCCCCTTCATCAAAGCCCATTGCTGAGAACCGGTGATCACCCACTGCCCGGGTTTCTTATTTTTTTCGATACGAGCTTTAATGTAAGGCAGAAGATCCGGGGCATTCTGGATCTCATCGATAATGACCGGTGGTGGGTATTTCTCCAAAAAGCCGCGGGGATCCTCAATGGCTAAAGAACGGACATCCGCTTCATCCAGAAGAACGTAATTATATCCTTTGAGAAATGTCTTGGTAAGAGTGGTCTTGCCGGAGCGACGCGGCCCGCCGATAAAAACTGCTGGGAAAGATTTAATAGCTTCTTTGAGGGATTTCTCGAGTAAACGCCTAACGTACATATTTGCTATTTTAAAGTACTACTTTAAATTGTCAAGAACAATTTTCTCATCTATTCCTTCCCGCTTCCGTTCCAATAACTTTCCGCGGTCCGGCGCTTCACAAAAAATTCCAGCTCGGAAAGCTCAGAGAGGACGCGCTTAACAAGAGCGGCGTAGCCGGAGGCGGTTACCTGTCTTTGACTGCGAGATTTTTATTAAGAGGTCATTTATTTGCTTTAGGTATGAGTGGCCGGAATTTTTTCCTTCTGCGTAAATTTAAAGTTATGGTTTAAAAATTTGCAGACGTAGTTCATTCCGTTCTTTATGACTTCGAATTCCATGTATGGCAAAAATGATACACATAAAGAGTTAGTAGGGTGTCAGGCAAGATTTTTGGATTCATTCTTCCAACTTGCCTGCCCCGCGGAACAGGGCCCGCGGCGTTAAAAATTAAAGGGCGCTGGCACCTTTATTGGTCCCCTTTATTGCCCTTTATTCGATTTTTTCCAATCAGCGCGGACGAAATCCAGCAACATCGAATAATCATGATTGTCCGCTTGCCTTAAAGCTTTAAGATATGAGTCCCTTACCTTGTCCTCAATATTAATATTAGTAACATTCCAGGTGAACGGTTTTTGTTTCAAAACCTCTTCTAATAAAATGTTCGTCATCAGGCGCGCATGGCGGCCGTTGCCGTTGGCGAACAAATGAACCCATACCAATCGATGATGAAACCGGACGGCGATCTCATCTTCGGAATATGTTTTGTGCTCGATCCAGTAGCGGACATCTTGTAATAACGTGTGCAACTGCGTAGAAATTTGCGGCCAATCCACACCGATGTTTTTGCCGGATTTTCGAAATGAGCCCGCCCACTTCCACACCTTGCCAAACATTTTTTGATGCAGCGTCTTAACAAATTTCTCGGTCAAGATATCACTTTTACGGCGATTCGCTAACCATTGCAGGGTTTCGTTGATATTATCCTGCTCAAAACGGTTCAGCTCTTCGCGGGCGGTGATGTGGCCGAGCTTTAAGCCTTCCATTTCATTCGGGTCAAGCGGTGTCGCTCCAGATGGATATTCAAAATTATTCATCCCAAAAGTCCTTAAGATTATCGATCGCTATTTTCTCGATCATATCGCCCAAGGCTTTTTTTTGCTCTTCATTGGATAATGCTTGTTTTTCTAAACGCATTGTATTGTCCAGCGTTTTAAGCCTCTTGAGTGCGATACGCTTGGCCTGTTCTCTGACCATTGCTTCCAATGTATCCTCAGGCACAAAGCCATAAACAAATTTCATGTTGAGGCCTTTGGCAATTTTTTGCAAGGAAGATAATTTTAAGTCGCCGGTCTTTTCCGCATTTTCCAAACGGGAAATACGCGACTGATCAATTCCCGTTTTTATCCCTAACTGAGAAGCTGATAATCCCAAAGCTTCGCGGATGGCTTTGATCCATCCTTGTTGCGGCATACCCGAAGATGCAAAATCCTTCAAAAATGCCAGCCTTTTATCCAGTTGCTCACGAATGACTTTTTTATCCCAATAGTTCATAATTATGCTCCTTATAGCATAGATATATATAATAACTATGCTAAATATAGCATAAATATAAATATTGTCAATGCTATTTTTAGCATAAAACACATAAAGTAAAGAATAAAGCAGACGCTGTCTGCAACTCTTTTTTAATTAATGACTTGTAGACTAATTCTTTCGCAAGTATTATTTCTATAACTTCTTACGCCCAAAGCATTTATATACAACGTCTACCTTCTTAAAAATTAAAGGGCGCTGCCCGTTTATCCATTTTTTCTGTTTTTGACTGCGAGGTTTTTGTGGAGATAAAAATTCGCACCTGTCATGCATTATTCACACCAAAATATTTTCCACCAAGAATTTCACACGCAACACTTAGTTCTGGCAACATCGAAAGTTTAGTAATATTCATTGATTGCAAATCATATAAAGCCGTTTCCTTATCAACAATATCAATATCAAAATAGTCAAAATATGGATCAGGCATACCTCTATCTGAAGCACTCTGGAACTCTGCCCATTTGAGAATATTCTCGATATTCTCCACACTCGAGAATACTGAACGAGCACTCTGTGCTACGGCCCTTTTATTACCTGCCAATGGGATATTTAATGGTTTTACTGTAATCCCAGGAGTTATTAAATCACCCAATGTTCGTCCAGGTTGTTCTTTTATCCATCTTTCTGTATGAAACGCAAAGACTCTAACGCTCCCAGAATTTGGTAATTTTGAATTCTCCCAAAAAGCAAAAAAAGCTGCCACGTACGGAGAAAGGGACCAATCGAGCAAAGGGGTTGGAAAACCGTGATGTTGAGCTAGCAATAACGGTGAACCAAAATCAGCACCCCCAGTTGTGGGATATCTTGTGTTATTTAAAACCCCAAGATGATCAAACAACTCCGGAATGATCTCCCGATAGTATCGATATAAATCCCAACAGCCTCTTCTATGAAAAAAAGTTTGCAATGGATATCTGGAATCAGCTTGCCCTCTGAAGTAAGTCACTCCCCACTTGTATTTAATGGGATCTGATATTACACGTTTAAATTCCTTCCAAGCTATTACTTCCTTAATCGGCTCGGCTCTAGGTTCCTTTACTTTGCGTAACGCTATACTGCCTTTAAAATTTAAATCCGTGTTCCACTGTCCAACAAGATCAAATTCATCTGAATTTCCCCGTTTTACAGCAAGCTCAAAATTTCCTTCTCTTGATAATTGCAGCTTGTCATTATTCTGAGGGCCAATAATCCCTTCTGCTGTAAAGCCCAAAAATAAATCAACGCGCCCTCTAATCATCAATTGCGTAACCTCATCGAATGTAATCCTAGCAATTGCAGGAAAAACGGTTGGATCGTTTGGACTTATAGATATCGAACCATACTGATCCTCTTTAAGTCTATCAACGCTTACCAGTACATCGGCTTTAGAGTCTCCATCTATTTTTCCAAACCATTGTCCAAAAATCATTTTCTTAATTTCTCCTGAAAGCAATAACGTGCTCGAAATCCCAAATCGTTTTTCAGATATTTATTACACACTCCCCGCCTTGTCGAGGCGATTTTTGACGAGTCCGCTGGCGTTTTTTGCACTTGAAGCGCCTTCCACGATTTTTATCTCCTCTTCCGTCAGGCCGTAAAGCTTGTAGAACATTTGACCAATATTAAACTTTTGATTTAGTTTCTCGAGCCAAGACAGTTAATTTTAAACTATCTAAGATCGCATTGCGTTCAATCGGTTTTAATTCAAGATAATCAAAAACCAAATCATCAATTAAAACGTGCTCTGCTGTTTCTATCTCCTCTAACGTTGATTTAGCTTCACGGGATGATAACAGTTGAACTATTTTCTCAGATTCCTTTAAATCAAGATCAAGATACAAAGGATAATCCTTCAAATCGACAGCTTCTGCTTTTAACATTCCTCCACCTAAATTTTTTCTTCCTGATAATTCTCTGATTAACCAGCAGAGTGATGAATTAAGAAATACCCAAAGTTTTAAACGAATTTCGTTTAAATTGGGAATGTTGTTGGGCATATAAATATCAACTCCGCTTGCGGAAAAGGCATTTATCAAATTAAGACTGCAAAAATGCCTTCCGAGTCCTCTAGGCAATATTAAAATAGGCCTTAATTTGCTCGTCATCTCCAAGTCAAATAAAGCATAGCCAGCTTTTTCTAGTTTCTTTCTTGTCTCTGAAGGGATATTTTCTCTTAGAACCAAATACCGATCTGTTCTATTTAATACAAATGGTGCTCCGGAATCAAAAAAATTTATAAGCGCATTCTTTTTTATACCAAACTCTCTTATTACTGTATTGTCAACCAAGAAATTTTTGCTTAAATTCAACCCTTGGCCACAATCAGCATTAATCTCATTGATAAATTTTCCTCGTTGCAATAGTTTGTTTACAATCAATTCAATTTCTTTGGTGACCGATAATAAAACACCCCATTTAACTGGAGTAGATTTTAAATGCTCATGAGCAAATCGCTTGGCGTTTACCCCTTCAATTTCTTCCCCCATCAAGAGTTTCGATATGCTAATGTTTGAATTTTCAAAATTAATATGAAATCTGGCAAATAACGATGTTTGTTGACTTTTAATCTCCAGTTTCTGAAATATTGTAATAACGGTATTAATGTTGGGGCCGAGTTGAGAATCGAAATATTTATAATCGCTATCTATGATGGCTTTAACATAACACTGTTCAAGAAGATACTTTTGAAATTTTCTTCCATATACCGTATCAAGCCAAGCATTTTGAGTGAGAAAAATGCTGCACCCATCATCATTGATTAGCCTCAGGCTAAATAGTAGAAAGTAAACTAAAAGATCACATCCACGCCCAATGTAGCTCCCCACATCGTCACCCCATTGAGTCCTTATCGATATCTGCAACTCCCTCTTCATATTTTCTGAAAAATCTGGACTCCTAGCTTCCAAATACGGCGGATTCGCAATCACCACATCAAACCCGCCTTTTTCCTGAAAGACCTCGAAAAAATTTAAATGCCAGAGGAAATATGGTCTGACCTTTGATTGGCGGATCTCATTGGGAATAGCCAGATATTCGAGTTTCTTTTTCAGTAACACCGCGTTCTTTTTTCTGTCTTCCGGCTTTTGCATGTTAAGGTTTCTGATACGCTCATCGAGTTCCTTGACCCGCTTGTTGATCGAGGACTGGATGAAATCCATCTCGATTTTTTCGATCCTGCCTCTGACGACTTTCTTTTGTTCCGTATTTGTCTCATGAAAATATTGCACGTGCAATTTGCGAAGGATTGCTAAATATTTTTCCGCATCCTGATTGAATAAATCCATCTGCATTAATTTATCGGATGTCTTTCTCTTTGGTTTGTCCTTTTCCAATACTTTGGGATCAAAAAACTCAATGGACTCATCACCAACTATCAGCTCTTCCAAAAGACTATTACCGCACATGATCTTGT
>Ga0155339_110_pt1 | contig 11030 bp, 8 predicted proteins | sample RifCSPhighO2_02_FD_106307 | JGI IMG/M metagenome (GOLD analysis project Ga0155339, IMG submission 106307) | Omnitrophica WOR_2 bacterium RIFCSPHIGHO2_02_FULL_48_11 | reverse complement strand
TCTTGGCATAAATAACACCCAGGCTGTAATACAACCGCGCGTCGGCGGGATTTTCGCTGATTTTAGTTTTGTATTGGCTAATCAGGATCTGGTACGTGGCTTTCAAATTATCCGCCAACAACTTTTCTTGCGAACCGGGGACCTGAATTTTTTCATACTCCTGCACCCCTTCCCAGCATTTCCCTTGATCGCAGAGGGCCTTGCCGAGACCGATGCGCGCCCGCACATTGTACGGATTATCCGCGATGGCCCGGCGGAAATGCGCCTCGGCTTCCTCCAATAAACCCAACCGGGCGTACGCCAGTCCCAGGCAGTTGCGCACCCGGGAATTCTGCGGGTCAAAGACAAGCGCTCTTTCATACATCGTGATCTGATTGCTGGCGTAAATGCTCTGCTGCACGGTCGTCATAAATAAAAAAATAAAAAACCCGGCGGCCAGTACGACAAACAGTTCTTTGGAAAAATACCGACGCCGGCGGTTCATTTCATATAAATTTTGTAAAACAAATGTCAGCACGACGCATCCGGCCAAGACAGGCACATAGAGAAAATGTTCCGCAACCGAGATCACCCCTGGCTGGACGCCTACGGAAACCAAAAACTGCGAAACCAGAATAAATTCGGCAAAAAACCAGAGAATAAAAAACAATAGCAGCGCAGGAAATTTTCTGCGAAATTTTATCAGCGCAAATAGGCCGGAGGAAAAAATGAGGACGGTGAGGATCAGCTGCGGATCGGCAAAACCGGTGAACATTTCGCGCATCCGGTCAAAATGCAGATCCACCGGAAAAACCAGCAAACGGATATTGGTGAGCAGGCTGCGCAGAAAGGTCAAGAACGCCAGCAAGGCTTCAGCAAACGACCGCCAGTAAAAAAAATTAGTAATCCCCAGAGCCTGACGGACCGCAAGATACATCGCCACCACCGCCAGGAAAGGCGCGATCAGTCGCAGCGTCATCGGGAATTTCTGCGGCGAACTCCGCCGGGTGAACCAGCGGTAACCGAACAACACCAGCGGCAGCACCACCGCCGATTCTTTGGACAGCAGGGCCAGGCCGAAACATCCCAGCGCCAGCCAATAATCCTGTTTTCTTTGTTTATCGATCGCCCGACAAAATAAAAAAAACGCGCTGAGATAAAAAAAAGTGCACAACAAAATAGCCCGCCCCGAAATATTCGCCACCGCCTCCCACTGTACGGGATGAATGGCGAAGAGCAGTGCCGTAAAAAAAGCAAAGATGTTATTTTTAAAAATGAAGTTAAGTAGAAAAAAAACAAGAACCGCGGTGGCCGTGTGCAAAAGCAAGTTATCGAGATAATAATAAAACGGATGGAGGCCGAACAGCCGATACTCCAGCATGAAACTCAAAGAAACCAGCGGACGGTAATACGACATTCCGCCGAAAAAAGACGTCTGAAAAATTTTATCGATATTGCCGAGGTCCTTGATAGCGGCGTTATTGACAATAGATTCCTCGTCGTCCATGGTTCTAAAATCCGCCCCCAGCATAAAGGCGTAGGCACTAAAAGTCAAAATCACAATCAGCAGGATCAATCGGGTAGGACTGCGCTGTAGGGTATCGAGCGGGTTTTTATTCATTATCGAGCGATCGATAGATTTAAGCCGACGAGAGGGATTCCTGCCTGCCGGCAGACAGGGAACCTCCGCACTGGCCTTCCTTAAAAATTTTAAGGTAACCAGTACAGGCACTTTCTTTTCAAAACACTTTAACAGTAATACTACAAGCTGTTTTAGACATGGCCAGTGCGGTACTTTCTACCTCTTTTGCCATCTAGAGAAGAAAGTGCCGACCCACGATTTACAACCTAACTACATCTATTTTAGCAGAATCTTCTAAGCCGACGAGAGGGATCGAACCTCCGACCCACGATTTACGAAACCGTTGCTCTACCAACTGAGCTACGTCGGCGAAATAAAAAATCACAAAGTCACCCGTCACAGGGTCACACGAAAAAACTCAACACAATTTGTGACATGTGACTTTGTAACCTTGTGACTTCGAAATATGCCGCACTGGCTTTCCTTCAATAAATTCTAAAGTGGCCAGTACAGACACCATCTTTTCAAAATACTGCTCAGCGATCAAACAATGCTCTTGAGATATAGCCAGTACAGTACCATCTACCTTTTTTTCCTTCTAGAGAAGATGGTGCCGCCCTCACTCACCTTCTAATAAAAAATTTCATTAGAGGAAGTGAGGACAGTACCACTTTCATCTAATGTATTTTTTAAATTTTAAGGAAAAGTGGTGCCGAGAGCCAGACTTGCACTGGCGACGCCGGGCTTTTCAGGCCCGCGCTCTACTACCTGAGCTATCTCGGCAACAAATCTTAAAACGGGGCAAACAAGGCTCACATTTTATAACAAGCCAGGTTAGACTGTCAACATTTCTTATCAGCTTAGATGAAAACTCAACCCGTAGAACTTCATTCGCTTAGGTGGGTTACGATTTTGGTGTAAACGTCCTGGGCCACGGCAATCTTAGGAAATATCCCTTTGCGGGCCTTGACGGTAAGTTTGTTCGCTTTAGAATTGATCGCGGTGATATTGACCGTGACTTTGACGCCGTTCAACCGGGCGATAATCAGCCCGCCGGCTTCCTTACTTTCACTGATCGTCCCCATGATGGCCAGGACCTCCTCCGCTGCATCCCAAAGTTCTGTCTCATCATAACTGCTGATCCCTTCGACCGTATCCGGGCTGACGACATATCCGCCCAAAGCCCCCAAGCCGCCGACCACGAGATAAATACAGCCGCTCAATGAAAAAACCAGTAAAAAAACCGTGAACAAAATTTTTGCCCGCTGCAGCAACGACTTCATACTATCCTCCTCGCTCTCTTCTGTTAAATATTATAAACACAATTATAAAAAATGCTCGCGGAAATTTTATTTGTTTACCCGCGCCGCTTTAAAAATCACAAACGCGCGATGACCGAGACGACCGGCCGGATATCGCGGATCACTTTAAAAGGCCGGGCCTTGATAATCTCCGCTCGGGGACTCGAGCCGGTCAAGACGGCGATGGTTTTCACCCTCGCCCGGCGCCCGGTTTCCACATCAATGGCCATATCGCCCACATAAACCGCCTGTCCGGAGGTGAGCGAAAGTTTTTGCAAAATATGTTTCAGGATCTCCGGATGCGGTTTAAAATTTTTCAACCGGTCCCCGCACACGACACAGTCAAAACAATCACGCACCTTTAAATGCCGCAAAATAACTTCCGAAGAACTCGTCGTGCGGTTGCTGGCCACCGCCAGGCGGTAGCCTTGCTGTTTGAGTTGCCGGACCACTTTGCGCGCACCCGGGAGAAAATGTACGCCGTTGCCGAGCGTGGCATTGTGGTGCCGGCGATAAAGACTGAGCGCCTGCTCCAGCCGTTGCGGCCCCACAAAACGCCCCAACAAATTCCGGTCGCCCCAGCCGACCGACCGCTTGATCACCGCATGGCCGACGGCCGGCAGCTTGAATTTTTGCATCACATAATTCAAACTGCGGTAAACGGCCGCGTAAGCGTTGACGAGCGTTCCGTCCAAATCGAAAATGACTAATTTGATCTGCGCCACAGGCACACAAAATCCAGAATTTTTTAGAAAAAATCCGTTAATCTTTGATGGTATAAAGGATGAACATTCCCACGACCGCCAGCACCATGCCGATCCCTCCGCGGAACAGCAGCGCCACGTCCGGCCACCACAAAAGGACCGCGATAATGCCTGACAATAAAATCACAACCCCGATAACAAAAAGAAAAGGTTTTTTCATAACGTGACCTCTTGGGTAGTTGCTGCGGTTTTGACGGTCTCGGCGGGCATAGGCTGATGCTTCCAGCGCCGGTGCATCCAGCCCCACTCTTGCGGATACCGGCGGATATAGCGCTCGATGAGCTGCGTGATGCGCGCCGTATTCACCTCGAGCGTTTCCCGATCATTTTCCTTATACTCCAATTCCAAAGGCGGTTCAACGATAATCCTGTGCCGGTCGTCTTTTTCGCGGATAACGAACATCGGGATGATCGGCGCCTTGGTGCGCATGGCAAAGATCACCGGGCCGGTGGCCGTCGCCGCTTTTTGTCCGAAGAAATCCACGAACACTCCCCCTTGGCTGCCGAAATTCTGGTCCAAGGGGATAAAGAGAATTTCATTGTTGCGCAGCACGCGCAACGACGTGTCCACGCACTGTTTACGCGGCATGCTGTAGACGGTATTTAACCCGAGCTGTGTCCTCAAATTAAAAAAATATTTTTCTATTTCCTGGTCTCTCGTCGGGCGGATGATCGCGTTAGTCTTGTAGCCTTCCTGCACGCAGCGCAGGAGCATCAAAGGAAAATTCCCGAAGTGGGCACTGACCGCGATCGCCCCTTTCCCCTGGCGCAGGGCCGCATCGAGGTGCTCCTTCCCTTCAAAATACGCCATGCGCGAGATCCACTCCGGATGCTCCATATAATACATGAGCTCCATCATGCCGGAGGCGACATTCCAAAAACAATCGTGAAAAATTTTATCGACTTCCTTTTTATCTTTTTTCCCGCCGAAAGCGATCGCCAGGCTCTCCGCGGCAATGCGCTTTTGCCTGATCAAAAAAGGATACGTCATCACAAAAAAAATGTGCGTCAGCCGGCGCATGGTCGCGTAGGAAATTTTTTTAATGATTCCCGTCACGCCAAAGAGGGCATTCCGAGCCCATGCCCTTTTCCATATTTTCAGTCGCTCTTGAAATTTCATAAATATTTTTATAAAGGATTGCGGGATTGTACCGGTGGGATCAACCTCATGAACCTAAGGCCTTCTTGACTTCATCGAGCAATTTTTGATTCGTGAACGGCTTGGTGATATGGGAAATAGCACCCGCGGCCAGCTCAGCCTTGACATCGTCCGGCGAATCCTTGGCGGTCAAAAAAATCACCGGGATGGTATGCGTGGTGCTGTCTTCCTTGAGCTTTTGACAGACCTGCCGTCCCTTGATCCCGGGCAGGATCACATCCAGAACGATCAGGTCCGGTTTTTGACGCTTGGCGATTTGGATCCCTTTTTCGCCCGTCGTGGCGGTCAAAACGCTGTAGCCGTTTATCAACAAAACCGGTTTGATGGTTTTTAAGAGCCCCTCATCATCATCAACGACCAAGACACTCTTACGCGACACACTGGTCTTATCAAAGAAGGCAAGCTTTGTTTTTGTCTGACTGAAAAAAAGAATCCCGATGAGACTCAGGAACAAATATCCCATCGGAAGAAAAATATCCGTTTTGGAGAAATAAAATACGAAAAGATAAAGCACCAAGACGGCATTGCCTAGAATCAAAATTTTCCTGGCCCATTCCTTTAAGGCAGCCGCGCCCAACGCGCCGATAAATAAGGCTAAGAATAATCCGATCAAAACCCAGGCATGCCACTGCAGATCGAACAACGGAGAACTGCTCCAAATGAACAAGAGCAATCCGGCGTAACACAGCGCCAGGCCATATACTAAGGCTAATCCCCAGCTGATCAATTTAATGGAATTTAATGTATTTGCCATAAAAACCCTCCGCCTATTTTGGTATCAGGATCTACCTTTCTTACGTATAATCCCCCATAGTATACAACCAAAACATAGATATGTAAAAAAATCTCCAAAATTTGTATACACCGTTCTCAGTCCCCCGCTCTCCGGCGTCATGGTCCCCACGTGATAGCCGCTGACAAATGTTTTTTTCCCTTCAGAATCCTGCACACAATCATGAATATGCCCCTGCCGGTCCACAAAACAGCTGACCCCGGTGTTCGCCGCGCGCACGATCGGACGCCGGGTCTCGACCGCGCGAAAAACCGAAGACTGCAAATGCATAAAAGGCGCTTTTGTGTCCATAAACCAGGCGTCATTGGTAATATTCACAAAAAATCCGGCTCCTTGAACGGCAAATTCGCGGGCGATATCCGTCACCGCATCCTCAAAGCAGATCAAGACAGAAAAATTGTGCTCGCCTTTTTTCCAGGGACGGACCCCGGAGGCAGGAAAAACCGTGTATGTCTTGCCGGCGGTGAAATCATCGATAGGAACGATGTCCGTTAAGATCGGCAGGTACCCGCGCAACGGCACATATTCCCCAAAAGGCACCAAATGCAATTTATCATACTGCCCGACCGTTTCCCCCGCCGGTGAAATTAAGATCGCAGAATTATAATAAGCCGGTCCTGTGTCGCTCACGTCCTGCGTCACCGCCCCGACGAGCAAAGGGATTTTAAGGCGCGCCACGCGTTTTTTGAGTTCGGTAAACCGCTCAGGCGTTTCGCCCAGAATTTCCGGGAAAGCCGTCTCCGGCCAAAGAATGAGATCAGGTTTCAGCAAGGCCGCCGCTTCGGTCAACTGCAGATGTTTTTCCATGATCTCCGGCCAGAGCGTTTCGTTCCATTTCATCGCCTGCGGAATATTCCCCTGGATAACGGCAATCTTAAGCTTCTGCTTTTGATCCGGCGGCTGGTTCAACCGGAATATCCCGTAGAAGAGAACAACGATCAGCGCCCCGCCGACCAGCACAGCGGCACAGCGTCCTTCCCGGTCTTTGAAAAATTTTTTACCGGAGCATTGTTCCGCCAGCCATTTTTTTAAAAAAATATTCACCAGCACGATCAAAAAAGAAATTCCGTACACGCCCGTGATATCCGCGACCTGGATCAGGGGCAAATTTTTATACTGCGAATACCCCAAGCTCACCCAGCCGAACCCGGACAGTGCATGCGCCCGGACAAATTCCAAAACGATCCAATAACTGGGCAGGAGTAATAATTGTTCCAAAAATTTCCGGCGGGGAAAAAAAACGTACAACACCCCGAACACGCCGTAATACAACGCCAGATACAAGATCAGCAGGATCATCCCCAGCAGAGTCACATGAATGAACCAGTAGAGGGTGCCGGCAAAAACCATCAGCCCGCAGAGGTAGGCCGTGCCGAAAGCGGATTTGAAAGATTTTCCATCCAGAGCAAAAAAAAGCGGAATAAGACCGATCCAGGCAAGGCCCCAGAAGTCTGTTTGCGGAAAGGCCAGGATTAAAAGCAGGGCAGAACTAAAACACAATAAAAAATTTTTGATAAATAAAGGCAGCGTCATATTTTGAATTTTAATAATGGTGAGGGTTACGCAGCCCGTTTCGGCTTGGGTTACGTGTAACGTGACCGAACAACGAAACGGGTTTCGTTACCCTAACCGCCACCGATATTTTTTATGCTCCGCAGCATTTCTTATATTTTTTACCGCTGCCGCAAGGACAGGGATCGTTACGGCCGACTTTCGGGCCTTCTTTATGGTAAGGTTGCTCGGCCGGCGGTGCCTTTTGGCGCGGCGCCGAGGCAGCAGCAGGACGGGGAGAAACGGCCGGCCCGGTCCGCTGAGCTAAACTCGAAAATTCATTGTGGATCAATTTTTGCGGCAGCGAGCTGAAAACCCCTTTGACCATACGTTCCTGCGCCGCCGGCTGAACTTTAAAGATCGTTTCCGCCACTTCCAGATTGATCGAATCATACATCATCTGGAACATTTGAAACCCTTCGCGTTTATACTCAATCAGCGGATCGCGGTGTGCAAACGACCGCAAGCTCACCCCCTCCTTCAGCTGGTCCATGGCATAGAGATGATCTTTCCATTTGGCGTCGATCGTGTGCAGTAATAAAATCTTTTCCAGATGCCGCATATGCTCCGGGCTGAATTCTTTTTCCTTCGCCGCATAAACCGTCAATAATCCGTTCTGCAAAAGTTCCTGGGCTTCCTCAAGTTTCATGTCGCGTAATTTTTCTTTCGCCTCGCCCAGATGAAGATTGAATTTATTTTTTAAATAAACATCTAAGCCTTCCACATCCTTGTTGCCGTCCTGATCCTGAATCAAAAACTGCCCGCCCACCGCATACGCCAGATCCTTGATCGCCTCGACGATATAATCCTGCACGGTCTCGCTTTCCAAGATCGTCCGCCGGAGATTGTAAATCACCTCCCGCTGTTTGTTCATGACATTATCGTATTCCAAAAGCTGCTTGCGGATCTCGAAATTGTGCGTCTCCACTCTTTTTTGCGCGATCTCGATCGCCTTGGTCACCCACGGATGCTCGATGACCTGACCTTCTTCCATTCCTAAGCGGTTCATAATGTGCATGATCTTGTCAGAGGCAAACAACCGCATTAGATCATCTTCCAGCGAAACAAAAAAGCGCGACGCCCCCGGATCTCCCTGCCGGCCGGATCGGCCGCGCAACTGATTGTCAATGCGCCGGGACTCGTGCCGCTCGGTGCCCAGAACATACAACCCGCCGGCTGCCACGACCTTGGCATGTTCTTCTCTCACCTGCTGCCGGAATTGCTCCAAAAATTTTTTCGTTAATTCATCCTGCTCCTCTGCCTTGCCGGATTCCTGAATTTTTTGTATGGCCAGCGTCCGGGCCAGAAATTCCGCATTCCCGCCCAAAAGAATATCGGTCCCGCGTCCCGCCATGTTGGTCGCGATCGTCACTGCTTGGTAGCGGCCGGTCTGGGCCACGATCGACGCTTCCAATTCATGGTACTTGGCGTTGAGGACCTGATGCGGAATGCCACGGCGTTTGAGCAGAGCGGAAATCAACTCCGATTTCTCGATCGAGATCGTCCCGACGAGAACCGGCTGACCGTTTTTATACAACTCGGCGATCTGTTCGACCACGGCGTTAAATTTTTCTTTGGCTGTTTTGTAAACACAATCCGAATAGTTCAAGCGGCTCAAGACCCGGTTTGTCGGAATGACCACGCAATCCAAATTATAAATTTGTTTGAATTCCATCGCCTCGGTATGCGCGGTGCCGGTCATGCCGGACAATTTATTGTACATGCGGAAATAGTTCTGAAAGGTGATCGTGGCCAGCGTCTGATTCTCGCGTTCGATCTTGATCCCTTCTTTGGCCTCGACCGCCTGGTGCAGACCGTCCGACCAGCGGCGGCCCGGCATCATGCGTCCGGTAAATTCATCAACAATGATCACCTGACCGTCGCGGACCACATATTCCACATCCCGGCGGAAAAATTCTCTTCCCTTCAAGGCCTGCAGGATATGATGCCGGTACTCGATAGTCTCCATATCGTGCAGATTGGCCACGCCGAACAACTTGGCGATCTTTTCTTCCCCATCCTCGGTCAGCGACACCGACCTCGCCTTTTCATCCGACACATAATCGTACCCTTTGGACAGATCCTCATTGCGGTATTTGGCCTCGACCTGTTCATGTTCGGTGATCCGCCGGCCTTTCAACTTTTGTGCGATATCATTGGCTTTATAATAGGTATCGGTGGATTCTTCCGCCGGGCCGGAGATGATGAGGGGCGTCCTCGCCTCATCCACTAAAATACTGTCCACCTCATCGACGATCGCAAAGGCATGCCCGCGCTGCACCATCTCGGCTTTAAAATTGACCATGTTATCGCGCAGATAATCAAAACCAAATTCGTTGTTGGTCCCGTACGTGATGTCACACCCGTACGCCTGCTGGCGGGCCCGGCCGTCCATATCGTGCTGGATCACACCGACGGTTAATCCCAAAAATTCAAAGATCGGCCCCATCCACGCGCGGTCCCGACTGGCCAGGTAATCATTCACCGTGACGATATGTACCCCGGCGCCGGTCAAGGCATTCAAATACGCCGGCAGCGTCGCCACGAGGGTTTTTCCTTCGCCGGTCGCCATTTCCGCGATACAACCTTGATGCAAGACCATGCCGCCGATCAATTGCGTATCAAAATGCCGCATCGCCAAAATCCGTTTGCTGACCTCCCGCACCACCGCAAAGGCCTCGGGAAGAAGACTGTCGAGCGCGCTTTGTTTAATTTTCTTAAAATCTTCCTTGGCCTTTTCAAATTGGGTCAACATCACTTCCCGGTCCTGGGAGAGATTCATGTTTTTATATTCTTCTTGGGCTTTTTTAAATTCTTCCAGCCCGGACTGGATGGCCGCCTGGTAACGCTGCTGGAATTCCGGGGTTTTGGCCTGGAGCTGACTTTCGCTCCACTGGCTGACTTGCGCTTCGAGGGCGTTGATCTTGGCAACGGTTGCGGCATTCTTCTTGATGATATTGATCGACGGCAAAGGCAGTTCCTTGGGGACATGGATCTGCACTTTGGGATTCAGGCGGTCAACGAAGGTTTGCGTGCTTTTAACAACGGTATTACGGATGAGAAAGTCGAACATGATAAAACCTTTATTAAACTTTGTATTGGATAACGGTTAAGGTCACGAAACCCGTATCGGTTACGTTAACGTCTGTCGGTTATTTGATATAACCGTAACCGTCAAACGATACGGGCATCTTTACCTTAACCAAATTACTTATTGGGCGGTTGCCGCAAATAAGCTTCGATGAACATCTCAAGGTCCCCGTCCATGACCGCCGTGACATTGCCGGTCTCGGCGTCGGTGCGGTGGTCTTTGACCATGGAATACGGATGCATCACATACGAACGGATCTGGCTGCCCCATTCGATCTTTTGTTTTTCTCCGTACTCTTTGGCCAGGCGATCTTCTTTTTCCTTCAATCTTTTTTCATACAGCCGGGCGCGCAAAATTTTCATCGCGGTCTGGCGGTTCTGCAATTGCGAGCGTTCGTTCTGGCACTGCACCACGATCCCGGTCGGAACGTGCGTGATCCGCACCGCCGAATCCGTGGTATTGACGCTTTGCCCTCCCGGGCCCGACGAGCGGTAGATATCGATCCTGAGATCCGACGGACTGATCTCTATCTCCACATCGTCGGAGATCTCCGGGATCACGTCCACCGAAGCAAAAGACGTGTGCCGGCGTTTGTTCGAATCAAAAGGCGAGATCCGCACCAGCCGGTGCACGCCTTTTTCACTTTTCAATAACCCGTACGCCATCTCGCCTTCAATGCGTACCGTCACATTCTTTACCCCGGCTTCTTCCCCCGTGAGCATATCCACCATTTTAAATTTGAATCTCTTTTCATCCGCCCAGCGCGTGTACATCCTAAGCAGCATGCTGACCCAGTCGCACGATTCTGTTC
>Ga0155339_193_pt1 | contig 11172 bp, 17 predicted proteins | sample RifCSPhighO2_02_FD_106307 | JGI IMG/M metagenome (GOLD analysis project Ga0155339, IMG submission 106307) | Omnitrophica WOR_2 bacterium RIFCSPHIGHO2_02_FULL_48_11 | reverse complement strand
AATTGATCAAGACAGACGGGAATATTCCGCTGGAAAAAGCGGATGTGATTATCAAAAGTTTGAGCGATGAGAAGGCCTCGGCCAATATCCAAATGGAAAGCCGCAAGTTTAATTTGGATGTTGACGTGACGGTGGATGTGAATATTGAGGGCGGCTTGAACAAATTGTTTAAGTCGTTTTAGGATTTTTGCGTTAAGTCAAACAGGAGGAGTAGCATGGATCGTTATTGTTTCAGGGGACTGGTTTTAGTGACGGGAGGCCTCTTGATAAATTTGCTTGTTGCAGGCTGCACGGTCAAGGCGGTCGGCGACCCCAAGCGCCCGATCACGATCGAAGCCCATATCACCGTGGACATCAAGGGACTTAAAGATACCGCGACCGATATCGAAGATTTTGTCAGTGGTCAAAAACCAAATGTTGAGGCACCATCCAAGTAAGGAGGAGGATAAAATGTTTCGTTCATTTTTATTATTTATTTTTATCTTTTCTTTGTTGTTAACCGCGCCGCTGCCGTTCGCGTCGGCGGAAGGCAAATACAGCATCAAAGAAATGACCCCGGAGGTGCAGGCCGCGCTGGATAGCCGTCGGGACCGATTTGAGAAATTGAAAGAATTAAAATCCCAAGGCATTGTCGGGGAAAACAACCGCGGCTATGTGGAGCTTTTGACCAACGATATCCTTGCCAAGGCCTTGGTGGATGCCGAAAATAAGGATCGAAAAATAATATACCAGACCATCGCCAATCAGAATGAATTAAATGATGCGCTGGAAACCATTGAAAAAGTTTTTGCTCAGGTGCAGCGGGATAAGGCGATGTCCGGCGATAAAATTCAACAAGAAGACGGCCAGTGGATCACTAAATAAAGGAGGAATCATGCGAAAAACTTCTAGGATTTTGCTGATTCTTATGTTCGGTATGAATTTTTTGTTTTTGTCGCCCGGGACCCTTCCCGTAGCGGCGGGCCAGGAAGAGGAGCGGCAGACCATTTTAAACAATGCGACGGATTTTTTTGCCACGCTCGGCAAAGATAAGGACGAGGCGAAGGACATCGTTAAAGAACGTAAGCAGGACCGTCGCGAAGTCCGCCTGAGAGAGAAAGAACGCAGCCGCAAACGCGCCGCGAAACGGCAAATCAAGCAACAGCAAGCGGAGATCATGAAAAAGATCGAAGCTGAGGATGCGACGCGATACTCAAAATAGCGAGGGACCATGCCACAAAAAGAACATCGAAAATACGACCGTTATGATACGGAAGTCAAAATTTATTTTCACGTCGCTTATGACATTAAGACCAAGGTGCGGTTCCAGGTCATGGATAAAGCGCACAAGCCGGCGTCGCCGCAATACATCGCCCTTAGCAAAAATGTCAGCGCTGAAGGGATCTGCTTTAGTTCTGAAAAGAATCTCCACAAAGGGGATTTCCTTTCTTTGGAAGTATATGTTCCTGGAGGGAGAGAGCCTATACCGATGCAGGGAGAAGTCCGCTGGTGCGAGCCGTCGCCCAAAAAACATAAAGGGGAAAAACGGTTCGATACCGGGGTACAGCTGCACACCGTTAATTCGGAATCTGTTGAAAAATCCATTTACCACGATAAGGTGTATCAAGTTGTCTGGAGCACGGTGCTGGAGTCGGTCCTGGGGAATTTTCGGATTCTCGAGCAGAAACGGCATAAAAATTTTACCAAAAAATAAAAAGACCCTAACCTTTCGATATTGCTTTATAATCCCATCAAGTTTTGTTAAAATATTCCTGCATGATAATCAGCAGTGTGTTTTTTAAAAAGGCCGCCTTTCATCAATAATACAATTAAGGCGAGCCTCGTCATTCCTTCAAGAAGGGAATGACGAAAATGACGGGAGGAATAAAATGTTTGCCTTACAAATGCGCATGTTTTTACTTTTAGCGACTTTATTCGGGATTGTCTATGCCGTTGTGGTAATGATCGGGACGGCCATGGGGGTGAATGATTTTAATTTTTATCTGATCATTTCTTTTGGGTTTATGTTTCTTCAATATATGATCGGCCCCAAGATGGTCGAATGGACGATGCGGATACGCTATATCAAAAAAGAAGAGAATGCGCGGCTTTATGCCATGATCGAGGACCAAGCCAAGCGGGCCAATATTGCCATGCCTAAGGTTTGCATCTCGGCGCTGGCGATCCCCAATGCCTTTGCCTTTGGCTGGGGATTCGGCGACGGGCGTGTCTGCGTGACCGAAGGGGTGATGCGTCTGTTGAGCGAGGAAGAACTGAAAGCCGTGATCGGACATGAAATTACCCATATCAAAAATAATGATGTCCTCACGATCACCCTGCTTTCGGTCATTCCGATGATCATGTACCGGATCGCCTGGCACTTTTTGTTTTATGGACACCGCCGGGACGAGCGCCATTCGAACAATACCGCGCTGATCGGCCTGGCCGCATTTATTTTTTATTTTGTAACGAACCTGCTTGTCTTGTATGCTTCGCGCATCCGTGAATATTTTGCCGATCGCGGATCCGTGGAGCTGGGGAATAGACCCGCGGCCTTAGCCTCAGCCCTCTATAAACTTGTCTATGGCTCCGCCCGTATGGACAAAGATGTTTTGAGAGAGGCGGAAGGACTCAAGGCTTTCTTTATGAATGATCCATCGCAGGCCTTGCATGAAATCAAGGAGCTCAGCCAGCTGGACCTGGACCGCAACGGCACCCTGGATGCGAGTGAATTGCTGCGTTTGCGGCAAAAAAATATTCGTCTTAACTTTGGGGACCGGATGCTGGAAGGTTTAAGCACGCATCCGAACATGCTCAAACGCATCAAGCATCTTTCGGAACTCCATGCTTAAATTTTTTACTGATTTCAAAAAGAAAAGCGAGCTCCGGCGCAAGCTTTGCGCGCTTTACGCGGAAGTCGATAAGAACCTGGAAGCGTGTTATGTCATGCAGCAGCGGGGTGTTTTGGAAAAATTCCGCCTCGAGTGCTGGCAGGAAGTGCACGGCGACTCGGCCCTGGCCTTGGATGAAAAAATTTCAACCTGTTACCGGGCCCTGGAAGATTATAACCGGGGGATGGCGGATTTTAAAGAATTTGAACAGTGGTACGCGGCGGATCTAAACAACAAAACACCGGAGAATGCGCGGCTGCTGCATGCCAAAAAGGAACTGGTGTCGGAAAAGTTTAAAGGATTGTTAGCGGTGGTGAAGCCTACCCAGGAAGTTTTTAAAGCACGTCTGATAGCTCAAAAAATTTATAAAGACAAACGGACCTATTGATATTTTATGCTAGCGCTTTCCACAGCTTGGAATTACCGCGAGGATATGAGCGTCCCCCAGATGCTCGAAGATATAAAAGCGACAGGGATCCGTCACCTGGAGCTGGGCTACCGATTGACGCAGCCGCAGGTGGAAGCCCTGATACCGCTTCTTAAAAAGTTCAAATTAAAAGTCTCGAGTGTGCACAATTATTGCCCGCTGCCTTTTGACGGGCTGTCGCCGCGGCATTCTTCCAATTATTATCGTTTATCGGCGTTGCAGCGGGAAGAGCGGGAGTTGGCCATTAAGTGGACCAACCATTCCATTGATACGGCGCTGCGCGTCGGCGCTCAGGCGGTAGTGATCCATGCCGGGGCGATCGAATTAGAGCATGATCCTTCGCCGCAATTATTCCAAATGTACCGCGAAGGCAAAGCAAAAACACCGGAGTTCGAAAATCTGCGTTCGCAGTTGCTCAAGGCCCGCCAAGAAAAACAAAAAGATTATTTGAAGGTGCTGGTCGAAAGCCTCAAAGAGGTGATGGCCTATGCCCAGAAAAAAAATATGAAGATCGGTTTGGAAACCCGGTATTATCCTGTCGAGATTCCTAATATTGATGAGATTGGTTTTTTTTTGGACTTGTTCGGGAAACAGGGAATGTCTTATTGGCATGACGTCGGGCACGGCGAGGTCAACGAACGGCTGGGGTTCGCGTCCCCTTTGAGTTATTTAAAAAAATATGCGGATCGGATGATCGGCTGGCACATCCATGGAGTTAAAGTTTTAAAGGATCATCATGCGCCGTTTGACGGCGATTTTGATCTGCAGAAGGTGGTTCCTTTTATGAAAAAGGAACATATCAAAGTCATTGAATCGCACAGTTTAGCGACCGCAGAGCAGATCAAAGAAGCGGTGAAGCGATTGGAGAAGATATGAAATTATATCTTATGCGTCACGGCGATGCGGTGGGACCGCACGAAGATCCCGACCGTTCGCTTAGCGCGCAGGGAAAGCTTGATGTCGGAAAGATCGCGCAATTCTTGAAGCGGGCGCGCGTCCAGGCGAGTGAAATTTTTCACAGCGACAAAAAACGGGCGAAAGAAACGGCCATCCTGGTTAAAAGTTTAATAAATCTGCCGGCCAAGTTAACGCAACGGGATTGTTTGGGACCGGATGATCCGATCGATATGATTTTTAACGAACTGACCGATCGGCAGGAGGATCTGTTGATCGTCGGGCATTTGCCGTTTTTGCCGCGCCTGATTTCCAAATTGGTGGTAGGTGAGGAAGATAAACACGTGATCAGCCTGGGGACAGGTACGGTCGTGGCGATGTACCGCGATGCGAGCCGGCATTGGCAGATCGTGTGGGTGGTGAGCCCGGAATTGGCGTAAAATTTATGAACAAAGAATTTTTAACGGTCTCTGAACTTAACATTCTTATCAAAGATGTGCTTAATTACGGTTTCCCTAATGCCGTGTGGATCTGCGGCGAAATTCAGGGGTTTGACCGCAACCGCGACAAAAAACACATTTTTTTTGAACTGTGTGAAAAAGACCCCGCCTCCAAAGATATCACCGCCCGCATCGGCCTGGTCATTTTTGCCGGCCGAAAAAATTATATCGATGAAATTCTTAAAAGTTCGGAAAATGCTTTTCAGCTCAAAGATGACATTGAGGTCAAATTTTTATGCAGAGTGGATTTTTATCCGCCGCACGGCGCGGTGCGGCTGACCGTCGAGAGCATCGACCCGGTTTATACCTTAGGTAAGATCGCGCAGGAACGCCAGAAACTTATTGCGCTGCTTAAGCAAAAAGGAACTTTAGAAAAAAATAAATCCCTCGCGCTCCCGCTTGTCCCGCTCAATATCGGTCTTATCACCTCCCATGATTCCGCGGCTTACAATGATTTTGTGGCAGAACTTAAACGCAGCCGTATCGGCTTTAAGATTTTTTTGATCAATTCCTTGATGCAGGGAAAGGGCGCGGAAAAAAGTGTCTGCGTGGCCTTGCGGAGGTTTAATCGCCTGGACAACATCGATGTGGTCGTGATTACGCGCGGGGGAGGGTCGATCGCCGAGTTGAGCTGTTTTGACAGCCAGAAAATCGCCGAGGCGATTGCCCTGAGCCAGCTGCCGGTCTTAAGCGGCATTGGGCATGAAATCAATACGACCGTCACGGATTTGGCGGCGCACATGTATGCCAAGACACCGACGGCCATCGCCCAGTTTTTGAGCGAGCGGGTGAATGATTTTTTATCTGACCTGGAAGAAAGATTGGAACACTTGTCGCAGCTGGCGCAGGAACAATCCCTTTCCGAAAAAAGACGTCTGCGCATGTCCGCCATCAGCCTGCAGAACCAAACGACGAATTTTTTAAAACAACACCAGCGGCATATTGTGCAATTGACCCAGCAGCTCCGGCAACAGCCGTTGCAGCTTTTGCGTGGACAACGGCAGGATGTTAACAATAACAAAGATATTTTTTTGAAAGCGGTCAAAGTGTATTCTCAGACAATGCAGCAAAAAATTGGCAATTATCAAAAATTGGTTGATTTGCTGAACCCGAAAAACACCATGAAGCGCGGGTTCAGTGTGGTCCGCACCAAAGAGGGGAAAATTGTCCGTAAAATTGCCGATGTTAAATTACACGAGAACCTGGTCACCGAGGTTTTGGACGGGGTGATTCACAGCGAAGTACATTCCACAAAAAGGGAGGGCAAAAGTGGGTGACATGAAATATACCAAGGCGATGAAACGGCTGGAGGAAATCATCGGCGATATCGAGCGGGAAGAAATCGATGTCGACGATCTCGCCTCACGGGTCAAAGAAGCGGTTGAATTGATCCGGGTGTGCAAGAACAAGATCGAGAAAGCCGAGCTGGAAGTGAAACAAGTGGTCGAAAACTTTGAGGAAGAGGCCCTCCAGGAAGAAAAATCAGGGGAGGAATAGTCCTAAAGGGGGTCGTATAAATATATTGACAGGAAATATCTTTCGGGGATACAATAGAGACGTTACCATCCTAAAGGAGCCGCATGTCCCAAGAACCAATTGCCCCAGAGCTGTTGAAAAATCGGGATGTCCTCGAAGAAATCGCCCGCCATCAGTGGATCGAAAGCGAAAAAGCCGGCCGTGATGTTGGTTTTGACGCGGCGGCGGAAGATTGGCTGAAGCGATTTTCGAAAGTCTGGATGGACTATCACCTCCCGGAGCAGAAGAGTAAAGTATCCCAATCGGCAGAGGCTGTAAGCCCGAAAGCCAAAAGCCGCAAAGCCAAATCCTATTTTTAAACCCGTTGTTCCTTTCTCAGTTCTCCCCAAAAACAGTTTTAAAAACAATCTTTTTTGTGTACAATAGACCACGATTAACCTTTTCTTCAGGAGTACAGACGTGGAATCTATAAAAAATTTAGAACAATTGCCCGCTGCGGCCGCTAAAAAAATAGCTCCCTATTTGCGTGAGATGCTGGCCCTGCACGGCGATCGCATCCGCGCGGTTTTTATTTACGGTTCGGCCACCGGGCACAATTTTATCCCGGCGATTTCCGACATCAATTCTCTTTTTATTTTTGATTATTTGGATTTTACCGTATTTAAAAAAAGTCTTAAGACCGTGGCCTGGGGAAAGAAGCAAAACATCGCCGCCCCGTTATTTTTAACTCAAGAGTATATGAAATCGACCGTGGATGTTTTTCCCATTGAGTTTCGCGATATCAAAGAAAATTACCGGTTGGTCTACGGAGAAGATGTCTTGGCGTCCTTGGAGATTAAGGGGGAACATATCCGTTTGTTTTGCGAACAACAAATCAAAGGCAAACTGGTTCGCTTGCGTGAGGCCTACCTTGAGGTTGGCCTAAAATCCAAAGAACTGGAGTCGGTTATCCGTGGGTCTTACCGCGATCTCCTCCCGGTCTTCCGCAGTTTAATCCGCTTAAAAGGGAAAAAGCCTTCGTATGAAAAAGAAAATATCATAAAGCAATTGTGTGCTGAATTTCAGCTGGATGAAAATGTTTTTTTGTTGATCCATACGCATATTATTCAGGGCAGGACCATCCGCGGTTATCCGTTTGAGAGTTTTTTAGAGAGTTACCTGGAACAGTTAAAGAAATTGGCAAGTCAAGTGGATCAGCTATGAAGCAGCGGTTAAGATTTTTGCGGTGGGTGGTTGGTGCGATATTTATTTGTTCTTTACCAGTAGCGGCGTGGGGCCAGCTTGCCAGCCTTCCTGGTCAACCGGCGGGATATGTGAATGATTATGCGGGCTTGATCGATCCGTCAGACCGTACGGTCATAACTGATTCACTCCGGGAGTTGGAAGAAAAAACAACCGCGCAAGTGGCGGTTGTTACGGTGAAGACCACACAACCGGAGACGATCCAACAATTCTCGGTCCGTCTTTTTGATCGGTGGAAAATTGGGCAAAAAGGAAAAGATAACGGTGTGCTTGTAGCCGTTGCGGTCGAGGATCGGGAAGCCTGGATCACGACCGGTTACGGCCTCGAAGGTGCCTTGCCGGACGTTATTTGCAGTAAAATTGTCCGGGATATTATGATTCCGGATTTTCGCAACGGACGATATTCGGATGGAATCCGTAAGGGGCTAGGCGCGGTCATCGGTTTGATCGCCAAGGAATATAACGTTACCGTAACCGGGCAGCAGGATTATTCTTTTGAAAAGACCGACGATCAAGAATTGCTGTACGTTTATATAGTCTTTTTTATTATTTTATTGTTCCTTATTTTTTTTAATAAATCGAACGGGTTATTTTGGTACGGATCCTCGGGTGGGTACGGAGGGAAGGGTTACGGCGGCGGATGGAGCAGCGGTGGCGGCGGTTTTGGCGGCGGATTCGGCGGTTTTGGCGGCGGCATGACCGGCGGGGGCGGCGGGGGAGGACGTTGGTAAAAAAATTTTTAATCTTTAAAGTCAAAACTTAAAAGTATTGTGTTGTACAACGATTCTACAATTTTACCTTTTGAGTTTTAATCTTTAAGTTTATTGGAAAGGAGTGGATTATGAAAAATTTAGGTGCGACATTAGGAGCGATTCTTCTTATAGGCTTGGCGGCCTTTGGGTGGTACCGGAGCGGCTTTGATTCTGCGATCCAAAAGGATGAGGCGGTCAAATCTTCCTGGGCACAGGTCGAGAATCAATTGCAGCGGCGCAATGATCTCATCCCCAACCTCGTGAGCACGGTTAAAGGATTTGCGGCTCAGGAAAAAAGTATTCTCACCGAGATCACCAAATTGCGTAGCCAGTGGGGGGAAGCCAAAACCATTCCCGATAAAATTGAAAATGCAGAAGCGGTTTCTTCGGCGATCTCGCGGCTGCTTTTGGTCGCTGAGAATTATCCGCAGCTTAAGTCCGATCAGAATTTTTTGGCCTTACAAAGCCAGTTGGAAGGGACCGAGAACCGTATTGCCGTCGAAAGGATGCGGTATAACGAAGCGGTGCGGGATTTCAATGCCTACCGCCGGACATTCTTTGGCCGGTATTTTGCCGTGCAGGCCAATATCAACGAGGCGGCGGTGTACTTTCAAGCGGAAGAAAAAGCCAAGCAGGTGCCGCAGGTGAGTTTTTAAATTTGAGATCGGTTATGGTAAGGAAGCCCGTATCGGTAACGTTAAAAGGTTACGTCTATTTTTCGCATGACGTTACCGAATGACGATGCGAGCAATTCGTAACCAAACGACGTTGCCTAAATAAAATATTATTTTTTTTGGAAAGGTCATGGAATTATGAAAAGCATTAAATTGGTTCTGATCCGTCACGGAGAAAGCACGTGGAATAAAGAAAACCGTTTTACCGGATGGACCGATGTCGATCTGTCCGATAAAGGCAAAGAGGAGGCCAAGTCAGGAGGGCAGCTCCTTAAGCGTGCAGGATTCACGTTTGACATAGCCTTTACTTCTGTTTTAAAAAGAGCGATCCGCACCCTTTGGATTGTGCTGGATGAAATGGATTTGATGTGGGTGCCGGTCCATCGGGCCTGGCAGCTCAATGAACGGCATTACGGCGAGTTGCAGGGATTAAATAAATCGGAAATGGCCGAGAAGTACGGCGAAGCGCAGGTCCATATCTGGCGCCGCAGTTATGATGTGTGTCCGCCGCCCTTGAAGAAAAAAGATCCGCGGTATCCGGGACATGATCCGCGGTATAAAGATTTGGATGCAAAAGATTTGCCGGTGACGGAAAGCCTGGCGTTGACAGTCAAACGGGTCGTCCCGTATTGGAAAAAAGCCATTGTCCCGCAGTTGAAGGCCGGCCAACGTGTCCTGATCGCCGCCCACGGCAACAGCCTGCGGGCGCTGGTCAAATATCTGGATAATATCTCCGACGAAGAGATCGTCAAATTGAATATCCCCACGGGAATACCGCTCGTCTATGAACTGGACCATAATTTAAAGCCGCTGCGTCATTATTATTTGGGGAACCAGGAAGAGGTTGAAAAGGCTATGTCGGCGGTCGCTAACCAAGGAAAAAAATAATTTTTGAATATGATATTTGTCATAAGCCTTATTGCCATTCTGGCGCTTCTTGCCTTGTTGATTTTTTGCTTTACGGTCTTTTTTGATCAGGCGGTCTTTAACCGCCGCGGCACGGTCTACCGTGTCAAAACAGATCAAAAGAAAGTGGCGCTGACCTTTGACGACGGCCCGTCGCCGGTTTGGACGCCGCTTATTTTGGACGAACTGAAGAAAGCCGATGTCAAAGCGACTTTTTTTATGATCGGCCATCATGTGAAGAAATATCCCGAGATTGCCCAGCGGGTGGCGCAGGAAGGGCATACGATCGCTAATCATGGCTACGCCCACAGCGTCGTGCTCTATTACACCCCTGAAGAAATTGAAGAGGAAATCAAATACACGGAATACGTGATCAAAGAGATCACCGGCCAGACAACAAAATATTTTCGTCCGCCCAAGGCCTGGCTCCCAAAAGATATAAAACAGAAAATTAAGGCCATGGGATACAAAGTGATTCTCTGGTCGCTCAATTCCAAGGATTGGGTCCGGTTCAGCCACCAATATATTGTCAAATATCTCGTGCGTCACATCCGAAACGGTGATATTTTACTTTTTCATGACAGCGGGGATGTCTTTAAGACGGAAGGGGGCAGCCGCCGGCAAACGGTATTGGCCATTCCCTTGCTGGTCAAAACTCTCCAGGAAAAAGGGTATGAATTTGTTGCCCTAGAGGAACTTTTAAATGAATAAAAATTTTTTTGAAAATCAAAGTCACTACCGGTTACTTGCCTGCCTCGCTTTTCTCGGCTATTTTTTTCTTATGTTCGGTAACGGGATGGTAAGTTTGACGCATCCGGATGAAGTTTTTTATGTGCAAAGTGCCAAGGAGATGGTCCAGCATAACAGCTGGCTGACACCGCTTATTTTTGATTGGCGGCAATTTGAAAAACCCATTTTATTTTATTGGCTCATGGCCGGTGTGATAAAGATTTTCGGGCCGACACCGTTTGTGGCCCGTTTTTGGCCTGCCTTTTTTGGCATCCTCGGCGTGCTCACCGCCTATGGGATCGCTTGGACGCTTTTTCGCCAAAAGCGCCTGGCGTTTCTGTCCGGGGTCGTCCTTATGACCAGTTGGATTTACTTGGCTTTATCGCGGGCAGTCTTGACCGATATGGTGTTTTCGATCTGGGTCGTCATGGCCTTGGGGGCTTTTTGCTGGGGGTATTACGATCGCCGGTACCGCGAAAAAGGGATCATTGTATTTTGTGTGCTTTGCGGGATCGCGATCTTGACAAAAGGGATCCTGGGGCTGCTTTTTTGCATGACGCCGGTTTTGGGATTTTTGATTTATAAAAAGGATTTAGATTTTTTAAAAACGAGATCGCTTCTCTGGGGAATACTTTTGTTGGCGGCGATCGCTGTACCCTGGCATGTCCTCATGTACCGCTGGTATGGCCAGGAATTCATCCA
>Ga0155339_106_pt5 | contig 11513 bp, 10 predicted proteins | sample RifCSPhighO2_02_FD_106307 | JGI IMG/M metagenome (GOLD analysis project Ga0155339, IMG submission 106307) | Omnitrophica WOR_2 bacterium RIFCSPHIGHO2_02_FULL_48_11 | reverse complement strand
CTAAATTGGAGGCGGAAATCGTGCAGCTTCCGTCCGAGGAAAGAGCGGCCTACTATGAATCAGCTGGGATCACTTCTCCGGGCCTGGCCGCGCTCGCGAAAGCCGGCCAGCAGTTGTTGAATCTCGTCTGTTTCTTTACCGCCGGTCCGCAAGAGGCCCGCGCGTGGCTCATTCCTAAAGGAACAAGAGCGGTCAAGGCCGCTGGAAAAATCCACAGTGATATAGAGCGCGGCTTCATCCGTGCGGAGATTTATAAGTACGCTGACTTGGAGCGTTTGGGAAATTATAAAGCATTGCAGGAGAAAAACCTCGTCACCCTCGAAGGAAAAGATTACGAAATTCAAGACGGAGATGTTGTGTATTTTCGTTTCAGCGTTTAGGTGCGGTCTCCATGACCAAACAATTATTAAAGTTAGGCAAAGTTCCTCTGGAACGGGCCCTTTCCAAATTAGGCATCGCCTCCCGTCATCAAACCCGCCAATGGATCCTGGCCGGCCGCATCAAAGTTGATCATACTCTCAGGCGTGACCCTGATTTTTTGGTCATCCCTGAGAAGGCTTTTTTAGAGTTGGATGACCGCCGGATAACTCCTCCGGTGAAGCGGACGATTGTTTTGTATAAACCGCGTGGTGTTGTGACCACGCGTTCTGATGAAAGAGGACGGCGGACGGTTTTTTCGCTTTTAGGAAAGGATGAGCAAAGTTTGCATGCCGTAGGACGTCTGGACATGGCAACGTCAGGTCTTTTGCTTTTGACAAATGATTCTCAGTTTTCTGCGTGGTTGACTGATCCGGTCAATCACATTCCGCGGGTGTACTTGGCAACAGTCCAAGGTCGCATCACTGAAGAAAAGTTAGATATGCTCAAGAGCGGGGTTAAAGATCGCGGTGAGCGGTTAGCGGCGCAAAGTATTATTTTGCGTAAGGCCAGCGGCCGGGAATCACATTTGACCATTGAATTGACCGAAGGGAAGAACCGCGAGATCCGCCGGATGCTTGCGGTGGTCGGCCATGAAGTCATCTCTCTTAAAAGGGTTGCTTTCGGCGGGTTGACCCTCGGAACGTTGCAACCGGGGCAATATCAGGAATTGTCCCGGGAGCAATTAAGAAAATTTTTCCAGCAAGTTCCCATGTTCGGTGTGTAAGACATGTGAGCGCCTGAAGAGTTTTTATTGACAATATTTTTTCTGGCTATACTATAGTAATCAATTATAAGGCTTTAAATTTTACGAGAGGAAATCAGTGGTATGGACAATAAACAAAAAATTCTCATTGTCGATGATGAGCCGCACATTTTGACTGTGCTGCAAGTCGGAGTTGAGGAATCCGGATATAACGTCGTCACCGCTGTCAACGGCCAAGAAGGATTCGCGAAGGCCATGAAAGAGCAGCCGGACTTGATCATTTCCGATGTGCTGATGCCGGTCATGGATGGCTTTGGGTTCTATAAAGAGTTGAAGAAGTCCCAGCATACTTCTAAAATTCCTATTATTATTCTTACCGCCCGCGGGAAAATGGAAGACACTTTTAAAGTCATGGGCGTTGAGGGTTTTGTGGCAAAGCCTTTTGAGGCGAAGACATTGATCGATAAAATCGATGCTCTCTTAAATCAAAGAAAGTCCCAGCCGGCGGAGGATCCTTTTCCTAAAACCGCCAATAAGGTTTCTCCGTTATCGCCATTGAGTCAAAAGACAGGAAAAAAGTTTTTAGTGGCAAGCGCGGAAAAGACCGTCGCGCAGTTCATGCTACAGCAGTTGGAAAAATTAGGCTGTGCCGCGGAATCTGCCTTTTCCGATGAAGAGCTGTTTTCTAAAATGGTCGCCTGGGGTCCGCAGATTTTGATCCTGGAAGTTTTAATGGATGAAAAAAGTTCGGATGAGATCGTCCGTGCCCTCCGTCAAATACCGCAATTTAAGAAAATGCCGATCTTGGTCTACAGTTTTTTTGAGACTAACGTAGGCAGTGAAAGTACTCATGAAAGGGCCTTGAGTATCGATAATGCGCAAGAACGCTGTCTGGAAGCGGGCGCAACACAATACTTGGGGAGGTTTGATGAGAATACTTTTGCGAAAATGGTCCGCCAGTATTTATAAGTGATAGCAGCGATTTAAATCGAGTTAAGAATGAGGACCGGGAAGGGGCTGTTGCGCAGAATCCTTTCCACCCGCGGTCCTAAATAGAGGCGGTCAGAGGCCGGCCGCACGTCTGTTCCCAAGATAATCAAATCAATATTCTCTTTGCCTGCCACTTCCAGGATGACCGTCTCCGGGTCTGTTCCGATCTCCACTTTGGCGGAAGTTTTGACGCCCTGCAGGTCCCCCAATTCTTTCAGTTCTTCCACCATGCGTTGCGAAATTCTCACTTGTCGCCGGTAAATATCGTCATGGATATCAAAATGCCAATCATTCGCCTGGCGGACAACGACATTAAGGATCATCACTGTTTCTTCCTGCAGTGGAGCTAACAGGTAGGCAAACTCGGCCGCATGCTTGGCGGCCAGGGAGCCCTTGCTGGGGACTAAGATCCGTTTGGGTGACCAATGGTCAGAAATATTTTTGGAGTCCACGACCATGGTGGAACAAGGGGAGAGCTGAATGAGCGAATCGATTAGGGGAGAAAAAATTGTTTCTGAACTTGTGGCTTTGTCGGAGGCGCCTAGAACGATCAGGTCATAATCTTTGTGCGCTTCGTCCAGGATCGCGCTGAGAGGGTTGGAGCTTTCTACGACTTTCTTGACCAGTTCTTGCCCGGAAAATAACTGGCTTAATTCGTTGAGGAATTTGTTGTTGCTGTCTTTGCTTCCATGGGGGCCGACGCTCAAAAGCGTTATGGAAACTTTTGTTTTAGCGCTTATATTATGAATAAGACGTGATTTGATGATGTGCATGGCATCCGCGGATTCTTCAGCGGCGCGGTTACGTACCGGAATCAGGACCCGGTGGATTTTGTTGATGATACTTCCGTGGGTCAATTGTTCCTGATGAAGACGTTTGACTTCCTGTTCGTCGGGCTTGATGAATTTGAGGGTCCAGCGTAAGAAGAAAGGTGCTAAGAGCGAGGTCACCATGGCCATGACCACGATGATAGAGAACATCGCTTGGCTGAGAATTCCCAGAGATAAACCAATGGCGGCAACGATAATTCCTACGGCTCCGCGGGCGTTTAAGGCGGCTCCGAAACTTAAGGCGGTCCAATGGTCTTTATGGGCCAGCAGTCGAACGCCTGCATAGGTGCCGATAACTTTTCCGGCCGTTGCCACCAGGATGACCCAAAAGGCAATCACGATCAGCTGTGGATCAAATAAAATAAGGAGATTTACTTTTAATCCGGCTACGGCAAAGAAAATCGGCGCAAAAATACCTATGGTAATTTCATCCAGGCTGGTCCGCACAGCTTGCGGCAGCCGGGGCATCTGGCCGAATAAAATTCCCATGACAAAGGCGCCTAGGACCGGTTCTAAGTGTAAAGCTTGAGTCAATGAGCCCCAGACAAAGATGAGGATCACTGACAAGGTCAGGATGCGGTGGGGGCTAGTGACTTGGTCTTGAACAAAATCTAAAGATCGCTTAACGAGCCAGCGGCCGAAGGTAAGACTCACGATCATGAAAGCCAGTACGGTTCCGAACGCCCCCAGGACGCTTAGGGTGGTTACGGCTTTTCCTGTTGCCAAGCCTGCCACGATGGAAAGTAGAATCCAGGCAATGGTATCATCAACCATGCCCGCAGCAATGATCGCCTGTCCGATATTACGGCGCATGAGGTTTAGATCGATGAGGATCTTTGCTAAGACCGGGATAGCCGAAATCGACATGGCCGTGGCAAGGAAGAGCGAGAATATCATCCGTTGTGCAGGATTGACCAAAAGAAAATCCGGTAAAGCTTGCCCCAAGAGAAATCCACCGGCAAAGGGAACAATAACACCTCCGGCTGCTGCCGCCATGGAAGCCTTTGCGTAGCGACGGATCAGCTGCAGGTCTGTTTCCAACCCGGTGATGAATAAAAGGAACATCGCGCCCATGAGGCTGATGGCCTCTAATAAATATCCTTGAACGCCTTTTTCCGGAATAACATAGCCGATAATAAAGGGAAACAATTTTCCCAAAAAAGACGGCCCCAAGAGGATTCCGGCGAGGAGTTCGCCGATAACGGGAGGTTGTCCTAAGCGCTGGGCGATTTCTCCCAAGGCCCTGGCAGTAAAAAGGAGAATGGCAATTTGCGTCACTAAGGCGAGGACATCATTATGTGAGGCGGCGGTAAAAATTTCCATAAAGGTATCCTTCCCTAGAGAGGATGGATGAAAATGCTCCAGGCCTAAATTACACTTTTCATTTTCAAAAGTCAAGCTGATTCGTCGAGCTATCAGAAAATATTCTGCAAGAGGCTTTCGCTTATGATAATTTTTGGTAAGATGAATTGAGATAAAATTATGAATCGTTCTGCCCGCCTCATTACTGTTTACGGGCCGCTGGTTTTGATCGCGGTCGGAATATTGTTCAGGCTCGGTCATTATCTGGCGGACCGCTCTTTCTGGCTGGACGAAGCCTGGGTGGCCCTGGATCTCAATCATCGTTCTTGGCTGGAAATATTCACCTCCGAAGATTACATTAAGCCTGTGCCGATCGGTTTTGCCTTGATCTGCAAAACATTTCGGCAGATTTTGGGAAATACTGAGTATGCCTTCCGGTTGTTTCCGTTCCTCTGCGCCGCGGTCGCGGTGTTTTTATACCATCAGTTGCTTAAACGCATTACTTCCTCGCAAACGGCTTTGCTGTTGGCGCTCGGCCTGTTCGCTTTCTCCGAAACGCTGATCTATTATTCTGCCGAACTGAAATATTATTCCAGCGATGTACTGGTGACTTTGCTGCTATTGCTTTTGGCGGTGATCTTGCAGCGGCGCAGTCTCGATGCTGTGCAGATGCTGCTTTTGGCGGTTGCGGGATCTCTGGCGCTCTGGATCTCCCATGTGACAGTGTTTGTTTTTCCGGTGGTTGCCGCGGTACTGGGATTTCGGTATCAGTCGCCGGGAGAACGTAAAAAACTTTATCAATTTTTATTCATCCAAGCGTTGTGGTTGGTTAATTTTGTCATTGTTTATCTTATTTCGTTCACTAAGATCGAAAGTTATCATGGCTTAAAACACATGTGGGATGTGGGATTTTGGCCTTGGCCGGTGTGGTCCCGGGAAAGCATGATTTGGTTTAAGGACGCTTTGCTGGAATTCTTTCGGGATCCGGTGGGGTTAAAATTTCCGCTGCTGGGGGCATTTTTGTGTTTGCTGGGAATTATTGCTGTCTTCCGCCGCCGGCGTGATGTATGTTTTTTACTTTTATACCCCTTTGGTTTGGTTCTCGCGGCGTCGCTTTTTCATAAATATCCTTTTTCCGGGAGAGTTTTGGTGTTTTTGATCCCGGCGGCCTTGTTTTTTATGGCCGAGGGGATTGTCTGGATGATCGAAAAAAACCGCAGGAATTATGTTTTAGCAATCATGCTGGGTATGCTTTTGTTTTTTTATCCGGTTAAGAATGGCTTTTATTACCTGCAGTATCCGCATACCCGGGAAAATATCAAGCCGGTGATGCTGTATTTAAAAGAACATCAGCACGCAGGAGATGTGCTTTATCTCAATACCTCTGCCCGCTATGCGTATTGGTACTATCTGCAATATTTTGATTTTAAAGAAGCCAGCCGGCTGGATGGAATGTTTTTCGATGAATTGAAAAGCAGTGATGCTGGTCAATTCGCTTATTGGTTCCCGGTCGTGCCGTATGAGTTTGATGTGGCGGATTATCCGTTTCTGGAATTTTTGCCCGGGGAGGTACTCAAGTCCATTCCCGAAGATTTCGTCCGGTTGCGGGGAGAATCGCGGGTCTGGGTGCTTTTTGCGCATTGTGAACCGAGTTTGCAAAAATTTCTTCTGGATGGCCTTAACCGAACCGGGACAAAGGTTGATGAATTCCATAGCGAGGGAGTGGCGCTTTATCTTTTTGACTTAAGCGTTTCTTAAGGCGCGATTTTTTGAAATAGACTGTAAAATGTGGGGAAAAGAATTGACAAATTATGGCGGCGCATGTAGTCTCATAAAGGTATCGTTAAATATGTTAAATGAGAGGAGTCAGCAGATGTCAACCGGAAAAGTGAAGTGGTTCAATGCGAAAAAAGGTTATGGATTCATCACGGCGGACACGGGAGAAGATGTGTTCGTGCATTTTAGCGAGATTCAGGACAGTGGTTATAAAAGTTTGGATGAAGGACAGGCGGTTGATTTTGAGATCACCAAAGACGAAAAAGGCTTTAAAGCAAAGAACGTTGTTAAAAAATGAGCAGCTGATCCTTTCTCGGCGGTGTTCGCCGGTTTTAATCCATAGTCCAGGGCTTTGCCAATGATCTTTTTTGCGATTGAAAAATTTGGTTAAGCCCTTTTTTATAGGAAATTTTTAATGCCGCAAAAAGTTAAAAAGATATCAAAGATGATCGGACTGCCGCCGGGCACGCCGGTCCATATCGGCGAGCAGTCAACGAAGCCCACCAAGATCACGATCCTCGATTACGATCAGCATAATTTTCAGGAAAAAGAAATCAAGAATTTGGAAGAATGTTTCCCTTACCGGGACAGCCCGACGGTCACTTGGATCAATGTCGATGGCATTCACGATGTCAATCTGATCCAAAAGATCGATGAGCATTTCGGCATCCATCCTTTGGTTTTGGAAGACATCGTTAACACGGCCCAGCGGCCCAAGATAGAAGATTTTGGCGAGAATATTTATATTGTCCTGAAAATGCTTTATTTCGATCCGCAGGGGACCGAGATCATCTCGGAACAGGTCAGCATCCTCTTGGGGCACAACTATGTGATTTCTTTTCAGGAGACGGAAGGGTTCGATGTCTTTAATACGATCCGTGAGCGTATCCGCAGCAATAAGGGCCGGGTGCGCAAAATGGGGGCGGATTATCTCGCGTACTGTCTTTTGGATTGCATCGTCGATTATTATTTTATTATTTTAGAGAAGCTCGATGAGAAGATCGAAAAGCTGGAAGAAGAATTGGTGGTGAAAACAAAGCCGGAGATCCCGCAGGCGATCCATGTTTTGAAAAGGGATATGATTTTTTTGCTGAAACAGATCTGGCCCCTGCGCGAGGTCATTAACAATTTCCAGCATATGGAATCGAGGCTGATCAAAAAGACGACTGGTGTTTATGTGCGCAATGTTTATGACCATGCCGCGCAAGTTATCGATACGATCGAAACGTTCCGCGATATCCTTTTCGGGATGTATCATCTCTATGTCTCCAATCTCAGCAATAAATTGAATGAGGTCATGAAGGTTTTGACCATCATCGCAACGATCTTTATCCCCTTAAATTTTATCGCCAGCGTTTACGGCATGAATTTCAAATATATGCCGGAATTGGAGTGGCGCTGGGGATATTATGATATTTTGGTGGTGATGTGTCTTATCGCGATCACCATGCTCCTTTATTTCAGGCGGCAGAAGTGGTTATAGCCGTTGTCTCCTCCCCGCAGTAACTCTCTTTTTAATCCAAAATTAATCTTACCTTTATCTAATCTTAACAAATTTATTTTATAGTTAGCGCCAGGATCATCCAAGCGCTCTTTGGCAAATTAACCAGAAATTCATTTGGTCTTTATCCATTCTTTATCATCCCCGTGTATATTAGCGCTGAACGTAAATAACAAAGCGAAGGCTTGCTAAAGAAAGGAGGTGAAAGCATGGAAAGACCAAGTGTGATCAATGACCACGAAGATATGATTGTTACTTTGATCCGCGCCCAGATTAGCTCGCTTCTCAGTGTTCTCAATCATATCGAGATGGGAAATACCAATGTGAATGACACGCTAAAACGTGTGGAAAAGAATCTACGTTGTTTAAGAACCGATATCTTATCTGAAGATTGATCGTTAAAGGAGGAGGAAGAATTCATGAAAAATAATATTCGAATTGTTATTGTGATAGCGATCTTGCTTGGAGCGGCCCAGATGTGCTTTGCCGGGGCGACCCAAGTGGATGCTTTGATCGAAAAGCTGGTTGAGAAGGACATTCTCAGTAAAGCAGAAGCGATTAAACTGAAAGGTGAGATCGCGGCTGATGAGAAACTGGCCCGGGAAGAAGGTCTTAAGCAAAGCCTTCCGTCATGGGTCCAAGGATTAAAACTCAAAGGTGATTTGCGTTTGCGTACCCAGTGGGAACGCCGTCAGCATGCCGCTGAAGAACGGTACCGGGGACGGATCCGTTATCGCTTAGGCATGGAAACCAAGGTCAGCGACAGTGTCATCGTGGCTGCGGGGATAGCCAGCGGTGGGGATGATCCGCGTTCCACCAATCAAACTTTTGAAAATTCCTTCCAGCATCCGGATCTGCGTCTGGATTATGCCTATGCGGAATTTACCCCGCCGGAAGTGAAGGGCTTGAAGATGGCCGGCGGTAAATTTCTGATGAAGGATTATCTTTGGACGCCAACGGATCTTTTGTGGGATACGGATATCAATCCCGAAGGCGGCAGCTTGCATTATGAGCATCAGATCGTCAAAGGCCTTACCGGGTACCTTAATACCGGCATCTGGGTGATCGATGAAAACGGTGCCACCGACCGCTCTGATCCGTTTATGCATAATGTTCAAGGTGGTGTGAAGATTAAGAATGAGAATCTGGGCGTTGAAGCCAACCTAGCCGGTGTTTATTATGCCTTTCATGGGTTGAAGGCATCGGATCTTGATCATGAGAAAAATACCAACACCCAGCGGGGAGGCGTTGCTGACGGTGTTTTGCTTTATGATTATGATTCTGCGGGGGTGTCGGCAGAAGTAAGTCTCAAGAAACCGCTTGGCTTTTTGGGTGTGGACCAGGTTGAACATGCCGCGGTCTTCGGTGACTATATTCATAATGTCGACAGCGGAGACGGCCGTGGAAAAGTTGATGACGGCTACGGTTGGGCCTTGGGCGCCCGTTTGGGTGATAAAAAAGTCACTAACTGGGCCCAGTGGCAGTTGAAGTATATCTATGCTCATCTTGAGAAAGATGCTTTCCCGGATATTTTCCCGGATTCCGACCGTTATGGCGGAAGCACGGATATGCGAGGCCATGAAGTTATGGCCGAATTCGGCATCAACAAGAATACCACCGTTGGACTGGATTACTATCAGATCAAACGGCTCCGCGCCTCGGAAGCCACCGAGCATCTCTTTCAGGGAGATATCGTATTTAAGTTTTAATGTCAGTGTTTAATAATTTAAGGAGGAAACAATGAGAAATATTATGTTAATTGCGGGCGTATTGAGTCTGGTTCTTACGCCCCTTAAAAGTTTTGCCGCCGGGGAATTGATCCGGGTGGACGGCTCCAGCACGGTGTTCCCGATCACCGAGGCGGTTGCGGAGGAATTTCAAAAATCTTCCGGCGGGGTTAAGGTCATGGTCGGCATCTCCGGGACAGGTGGCGGGTTCAAACGTTTCTGCCGCGGCGAAACCGACATCAGCGATGCGTCCCGTCCGATCAAACCGAGCGAGGCGCAAGCCTGTAAAGAAAGCAATATCGAATACATCGAATTGCCGGTCGCTTATGACGGATTGGCGGTGTTAGTGAATCCGTCCAATACGTGGGTGGAGCACTTGACCGTTAAAGAGTTAAAAAAGATCTGGGAACCGGCCGCGCAAGGGGTCGTCATGAAGTGGAGCCAAGTGCGCGATGGTTTTCCTGATAAAGAGATCCATCTCTTCGGTCCGGGAACGGATTCCGGGACCTTTGATTATTTTACCGAAGCCATCAACGGAAAATCCGCTGCCAGCCGCGGCGACTATACCGCCAGCGAAGATGACAACGTCCTGGTCGAAGGGATCGCTTCGGATTCCGGGGCTTTAGGGTATTTTGGAATTGCCTATTATGAACAGAATAAAGGCCGTCTTAAATTGGTCCCCATTGATGACGAAAAAAGCAGCAACGGCGATGGGCCGATTATCCCTTCTTTGACCACAGTTATGAATTCCACGTATCAGCCTCTGGCGCGTCCGATCTTTATTTATGTGACCGCTAAAGCCGCTAATCTGCCCCACATCAAAAGTTTTGTGGAGTACTATTTGAAAAATGCCGCACCGTTGGTGGAAGAAGTTGGGTATATTCCGCTGCAGCCTGAGTCTTACGAATCTGCCTTGTACCGTTATAGCAACCGGATCAAGGGTTCGGTCTTTGGCGGCAAAGGAGCTCAGGTCGGTGTGAGTATGACTGATCTTCTTAAAATGGAACGTTAATGGAAGCAAAAAATAAAGTTGTTCGTAAATTCAGAGAAAAACTGATCGAGAGGCTGCTGTTTTTATGCAGCCTCTTGTCAGTCTTTACCACGTTAGCGATCATTTATGTTTTACTTTCGGAAACCATTGGATTTTTCAAAGAAGTTTCCCTCATCGAGTTTCTGACCGGCCGGGAATGGACCCCGCTTTTTACCAATAAGCATTTTGGTATCCTACCGCTGGTCTGCGGGACACTGCTGACAACATTTATTGCGGTTGTGGTGGCGGTGCCTTTAGGTTTGATCAGTGCCACGTACCTGAGTGAATATGCCTCTCCCAAAATCCGTAATATTGTTAAACCTTGTACGGAAATTTTGGCGGCCGTGCCGACCGTTGTTTACGGTTATTTTGCGTTGTTGTTCATCACCCCGTTATTAAAGATCGTCATTCCTAACTTGGCGGGATTTAATTCTCTTTCGGCCGGATTTGTGATGGGGATCATGATCATTCCGCTTGTTTCATCGCTGAGCGAAGATGCGATGCATGCGGTCCCTATGGGATTAAGAGAAGGAGCGTATGCTTTAGGCTCGCAGAAGATTCAGGTGGCTTTTCGCATTGTCTTGCCGGCGGCGTTGTCAGGAATTACGGCCGCTGTCATTCTCGCCATGTCGCGCGCTATCGGCGAGACAATGATCGTCGCTATTGCCGCCGGACAGCAGCCGCGCTTTACACTGAATCCTCTTGTGCCGGTCGAAACGATCACGGCGTACATTGTGCAGATCAGTTTAGGCGATACGCCTCACGGAACGATCGAGTATAAGACGATCTTTGCCTGCGGAATGGTGCTGTTCTTAATGACTTTTGTTTTGAATATCGTGAGTTTCAAATTAAAGAAGAAATTTCAGGAAGTTTATGAATAGAGTGCAATGGAATAAACGCATTGATAAGCTTTTTAATGTTTTTGGTATCGGAGCGACCGCTTTCGGCCTGCTGATCCTCTTGGCCCTTATCCTTGATGTTCTGATCGATGGTTTTCCAAGGCTGCGCTGGGATTTTTTGACCAGTTTTCCATCGCGCAAACCGGAGCAAGCGGGAATTTTATCAGCCTGGGTCGGGACGGTATGGATTATGCTGACCACGGCTTTGTTCGCGATCCCTTTGGGGATCGGTGCCGGGATTTATCTGGAAGAGTATGCGCCCAAAAATCGGGTGACGGATTTTATCGAAATCAACATCGCTAATCTGGCTGGCGTGCCGTCAGTGATCTACGGGA
>Ga0155339_108_pt1 | contig 11538 bp, 14 predicted proteins | sample RifCSPhighO2_02_FD_106307 | JGI IMG/M metagenome (GOLD analysis project Ga0155339, IMG submission 106307) | Omnitrophica WOR_2 bacterium RIFCSPHIGHO2_02_FULL_48_11 | reverse complement strand
CGAGGCGATCCGGCAGAACGGGTTAAAGATCAAAAAATTCGACGGCACCGCAGAAGTGATCTCCATCCCGGTGGCCACCCGTTTGGATCGGGAATATGATCTGACGATCTTCACCGTGAAGACACAGGATATCGAAGCCGCCTATCAGGCCAATCATCAATTTTTACCTACGCATGCCAATATCCTCTCGACGCAAAACGGCGTGCAGGCGGACAATATCTTAAGCAGCCATTTTGAGCCGGAAAAAATTATCAGCAGCATCGTGATGTTTGGGGCAACGTATGTGAAGCCGGGAGAGGTCACCTATAATTTTCCGGGGGATTGGATCATGGGAAGGCCTTTCGGGGCTAACGATACCCGGGTGACGGACGCGGAAGAAATTTTAAGCAAGGCATTCCCCATTTATGTGACGGGCGAAATTGCCGGAATGAAATGGCTCAAATTATTTGTAAATTTTAACAATTGCATCCCCGCTCTCATCGGGAAATCGATGCAGGAAACATTTAGCGATATGGATCTGTGCAAATTGAGCATTTTACTGCTGCGGGAAGGGGTCAATGTCGTGGAACATGCGAGGATCGAGCTGGTGTCGTTGCCTAATTTCCCGGTGGAAAAGATCAAGGGGCTTGCGGTCATGCCCATTGAGCAGGCTGCCGGAATTATGAATAAAACTTTGACCGGTCTCAGCAAAGAGCCGCTGTACGGCTCTATTTTGCAAAGCATCCTGCGCAAGAAAGACAGTGAGATCGATTTTATCAACGGGGAAGTCGTGCTTTTAGCGGGCAATACCGGAATGAAAGCACCTTTGAACCGTAAGGTCGTGGATCTGGTGCATCGGGTCGAGCGGGAAGGAAAATTTTTGACAGCAGAGGAAATTAAAAAGGAATTGATGGGTGAGCCCGTCACAATAAAGGGGAAAATATGAAAACAGAGACTCAAGCAAAAACGTCATACAAATTGTCGTCGTGGATTCCGCCGGAATGGAACCAGACCCAGCGTGATGTTTGGAATTGTTTAGAGACACACTGGGATCATTTGATCAATAAGCGCGTGGATGAATTCATAAAATACATTCATCCCGATATGGTCGGCTACGGCCATGAGAGCCCGATCCCGGTGGACCGGCCCTGGCTCGAGAAGTGGGTGGGGTTCTGGACGAGGAGCACCAATATCGCGATCTGTGAATTGCGGCCGATCCAGATGAAAATTCACGGTGACATCGCGATCTTACAATATTTCATTTTTACTGTGGAAGTCAATCAGGAAGGCGGCAAACGGGTGATCCGTCGTTATACCATGACCTGGAAAAAAACACCCGAGCGTTGGGTGGTCATTGCCAGCCATAACAATTTGATGAACGAAACATTGAAGGACTAATTAAAGTAAGAAGTCAAAAGTAAGAAGTCAAAATTATTGAGTCGCTAGCGACACCATACTTTTGATTTTTGAATTTTAACTTTTGAGTTACTAAAGGGAGTTTAATATGCCAAGACGCGTCGTAGTAACCGGGGTGGGGATCATCTCTCCCAACGGGATCGGCAAGGAAGCCTGTTGGAAAAGCATGATCAACGGCGTTTCGGCGGTCCGTCGGGTAACGGAATTCGATGTCTCGCAGTTTAACACCAAGATCGCGGCCCAGGTCCACGATTTTGATCCGTTGAGATTGGGCTTAACGCGGGAAGAAAGCCTGCGCATGGACCGCTACGTGCAATTTGCCATGGCTGCCGCGAAGATGGCGCTGGAGGATTCCGGGCTTGATCTTAATAAAGTCAACCGGGAGCGCATGGGTGTGTCCTTGGCCAACGCGATCTGCGGGACCAAGTATATGGAAGAAGAATTCGCACTGGTGACCGACAGCGGCAAAAATCCGATCGATCCGACGATCGTTCGTCCGGACCTTTACGATGCGTCGATGTTCAATACCCCGTCGAGCGAAATTTCCGCCAAATACCATTTGCAGGGAATTTGCAACACCATCTCCACCGGATGCACGGCCGGGACGGATTCCGTCGGCTTTTCGTTCGAAGCGATCCAGGATGGAGAAGTGGACATTATGGTGACCGGAGCGAGCGAAGCGCCGATCACGCCGATCACTTTCGGGGCGTTCGATACGGTGAATGTTTTGGCGGCGCGCAACGATGAACCGGAAAAAGCGTCGCGTCCCTTTGATGCCAAGCGCAGCGGTTTTGTCATCTCCGAGGGGGCGGGGCTTTTAATTCTGGAAGAATTGGAACATGCCAAGAAGCGCGGGGCGCGGATCTATTGTGAGGTTGTCGGGTTCGGTACGACGAATAATGCGTATCACATGACGGATCTTCCACCGGAAGGCGAGGCGAAGGCCGATTGCATCCGTTTAGCTCTTGAGGATGCGCACATTAAGCCGGAGCAGATCGACTACATCAACGCGCATGGTTCATCGACGAGGCAAAATGATGTCTTTGAAACCAACGCGTATAAAATGGTGTTCGGCGATTACGCGTACAAGATTCCGATCAGCTCATTGAAGTCCATGATCGGTCATCCGCTGGCCGGGGCCAATGGGATCGAGCTGGCGATTGGATCTATGATCTTTGAGCGGAATATTTTACCGCCGACGATCAATCAGGAAAATCCTGATCCACAATGCGATTTGGATTATATTCCGAATGAATCCCGCGAAAAAAAAGTGAATTATATGCTAAAGACGAGCAGCGGTTTTTCCGGGATCCATTCGGCGATGGTGTTGAAGAGGTTTAATGAAAAATAAGGATTAAAGGAATTAAGCCTGCCTGCCGGTAGGCAGGGATCTCAGGATTTGAGAGAAAACACTTAAATCCCAAAATCCTCAAATCCTTATATCCACTTATTATGAGGGATTAATTATGCAGCCCATAGCGATCACAGGTCTCGGTGTCGTCAGTCCCAGCGGGATTGATAAAAGAAAATTCTGGTCGAATGTCTCGCGCGGACGCTCGGCGGTGGAGAACATTACGCGTTTCGATGCTTCCCGATACGCTTCGCACGTGGCCGGCCATGTGCACGAGCTCGATGCGTACAGCAATGTCTCGTCGAGATTATTGAAGAAAATTGATCTATTTTCGCACATGGGACTGGTCGCCTCGGAAATGGCGATCCAGGATGCGGGTTTGGACCTAACGAAAGAAAATTTGAAACGGGCCGGGATCTTTATGGGAAACGCCATCGGCGGCTGGTTGTATGCCGAAACAGAGTTGCGCGATCTTTATCTGGAAGGCCGCGAAGGGGTCAGTCCCTTCATGGCTTCGGCGTGGTTTCCGGCCGCACCGCAGGGCCAGGTCTCGATCCATTACGGCATCAAAGGTTACAGCAAGACGATCGTTTCCGACCGGGCGAGTTCTTTGATGGCGATCGCCTATGCGGCTAAAAATTTGATCCGCGGAAAAAATGATTTTATTTTAGCCGGCGGCATGGAAGCGCCGGTGACGCCTTACGCGCTCTTGTGCTGCAATACGTCGGGGATGTTGACAAAAAAGAACGACCAACCGGCGACCGCGTATAAACCATTTGATAAAAATCGCGACGGTTATGCGATCGCCGAAGGCGCAGGAATATTAATTCTGGAAGGGCAAGACCGAGTAAAAAAACGCAAGGCGCATGTCTACGCGAACATCATCGGCTTCGGAACAACAACGGATGCCGTGGACCGCATTGAGCCGGCCGGCGATGGTGTGCAATTGGCTAAGGCGATCAAAATGGCGCTGGAGGATGCCGAACTGGAACCGGCGCAGATCGATTATATCTGTTTGGACGGGGCAGGGACCAAGATCGGCGACGTGAGCGAAACGCGGGCGATCAAGCAGGTCTTTGACGGGGCTTCCCGGAAAATCCCGATGTCCGCACCAAAATCCGTTTTTGGGAATATGCTGGGCGCGTGCGGCGCGCTGGATGTGATCACAACTGTCCTGGCGATGGAGCATAGCCTGGTTCCACCGACGATCAACTTGACCACGCCGGACCCGGAATGCGATTTAAATTATTGCGCCAACAAAGCGCAGGCGAAAGAAATCAAAAATGCGCTCATTATTAACCGTGGGCGCGGTGGGATTAACGCAGTTTTAGTATTGCAGAAAAATGATTGAGCTATCAGTCATCAGCTTTCGGCCATCAGCTGAAGGCTGAGAGCTAATAAGAAGGAGGACACAACGTGAATATTAATAATCAAGTGAGCACAGCGTTAGAAGAGAAGGTGAAAGGTATTTTCCAGAAAGTTCTGGATATCAAGCCCGGCGAGATCGTCCCCGGTGCCAAACTGGATGAGTCTTTGGGGATCGACTCGACGGAGTTGGTCGAGATTTCTGTTGTGCTGAAGAAAACTTTCAATGTCGCTTTAGCGGATAATGAGATCAAGAAATCCCATTCGTTCAATGAGATCGTTGACATATTGAAAACAAAAGGGGTAAATTAGGATTTGAGGAATGGAGGATTTAAGGATTTGGGTTTCTTACTTAAATCCTATAATCCTTAACCCCTTTAATCCTTTTCAATCATGAAAATCATTGATCTATCCTTACCCATTGACGACACGCTCGTTGAAACTCATGACGCCAAGATCGACCGCATTTCGCACGCGGAAGGCGTGGAGCATTTCAATTGGGTGGTGATGAGCAAACAGCCCGGCGGACAGGAACGTTTTGACCGTGGCGAACGGGTCGCCACAAAACAGGAAATCCCCGACGGAGAAATGCTGTCGCTCGAAATTGTCCACGCGTCGGTGCATATGGGCACGCACGTGGACGCGCCGTTTCATTACGGCAGCACCTGTGAGGGCAAACCCGCGAAGATGATCGAAGATATTCCGCTCGAATGGTGTTACGGCCCGGGCGTGCGCTTGGATTTTACACATTTAAAATTTCCGCAAGCGATCGGTGCCAAGGAAATCAAAGCTGCCCTAGCCGCTATTTCTTATACGCTTAAACCGATGGATATCGTGCTTTTATACACCGGCGGTGACAAACTGTTAGGCACGGACGATTATGTGAATAAATATGTGGGTTGTACTCCGGATGCGATCGAATATTTGCTGGATCAGGGCATTAAGATGATGGGGATCGACACGATTGGCTTGGACCGGCCGTGTTTTTTAATGTTCAAGGAATTTTTGACCACCAAAGATAAATCCAAGATTTGGCCGTCGCATTTTCTGGGCCGCCGCCGGGAATTTTGCCACATGGAACGCCTGGGAAATTTGGGCGCCATTCCAGAGCCGTTTGGCTTTACCGTTTCCTGCCTGCCGGTCAAGGTAAGAAATGCGGGAGCAGGGTGGAGTAGGGTTGTTGCGATTTTTTAGTAATTTGAAAAATCGTCCCAGGCATGAAGCCTAGCGAAATGCCGCGGGGCTACCACCATAAAAGCTTCTCTTTCCTCTAATATATATCCCAAAAATCTTTAATTTTGGCGCAAAACCCTATAGAAGATATATCTTTACAACTATTATTATTAGTATTATATATATAAACATCTCTTAAATTAGCGGGAGGCCGTATGATTAAACCAATCATCATTCAGCGCTCAAAAGATATTTTGGGCGGTACGCCGGTTTTTTACGGAACGCGTGTCCCGGTCAGCACCCTTATCGATTATTTGGAAGCAGGCGATCGCCTCAATGATTTTCTTAAGGATTATCCTATGGTCAGCCGCAAGCAGGCGTTGTCGGTTTTGGAATTATTGAAAGAGAGAGCATTGGCAAAATGAAAGGGGTATCTATTTTTCGATGAAGGACAAGGAAGATGACTGAAAAAGAGTTTTTACATAAAATCGCGAACGGCAAAGATGACTTTCTGCAGTCGTTCCTTGATATATTGCGTAAAAATAAAATTAAATTTTGCGCCATTGGCGGTTTGGCAGTCAATGCGTATGTTGAGCCGGTCGTGAGCTTGGACTTGGATGTTGTGATTGTGGCTGAGAAGTTGGATTTTTTGATTCCCCAACTTAAAAAACGCTTTAAACTGGAGAAGTTTGCCAACAGTATCAACATCAGCGAGAAGACATCGGATTTACGCATCCAGATTCAGACCGATGAGCGGTATCAGTCCTTTATTCAGAAAGCGAAAGCCAAAAGTGTTTTAGGGTATAAAATCCCGGTGGCAGCGATAGAGGACGTTTTTCAGGGAAAGGTTTGGGCCGCCAGCGACCAAACCCGCCGCCCCAGCAAGCGGCAAAAAGATTTGGCTGACATTTTGCGGTTGATGGAGGCTAAGAAAAGTTTGGGGTCACTGTTACCTGAGCAATTGAGGAAACACTTAGCGATTTAACGGTGTGCCAAAGGCTAATTCGGGTTACGTCGTGTCCCTGGAATTCACCAAAAGAAGTTGCCAATGAATGTTCAAGTAAATAGCAATAACCTTCCGCATTGGTTGTCGGTTTAGTTTTTGACGGAACGATTGTGTATCTGAGCGTCACCATGGCTGCGCAGCCGTTGCCGTTAGCCGGGGTTGTTTCCCGGAGCGTCAATGGGGTGATTTTTCCGATAGGTTGCACCCCCGTCCTCTACGCCGCGCAGCGGTTAGGGGAGAGAAAAGCGTAAGTAGGTGCGTGTCCCCGGGATTTCGGAATTTAGTGTAATAATTTAAAGGAACTAGCTAATTGGAACTATCAAAATTATTTGAAATATTTCTAACAGCTGCTTTAACCATTATTGGTGGAGTAATCATATTCGTAACTGGTCAACTTATATTAAGATTTATCGTTGAACCAATTCAGGATTTAAATCGACTTAGAGGAGAAATTGCCTATTCGCTTATATTTTATTCAAATGTTTATATGAATGTCCCACCTCCATATACCGATCTTAGTGAAGATAATAAATCTCGAGATGAAGTTCAAAAGATTTTTCGTCAATTGGCTTCTCAGTTATGCCCAAAAATTAATATAATTCCTTGGTCTACAGCATGGGGAATGTTGCAAATCGTACCAAAATTTCAGAATGTCACGCTGGCCACAACAGAACTTATAGGGTTATCAAATTCAATTCATGCGGTTAATGTGGATTTTAATAGAATAAGACGCGAAAAAATCGAAACGCTGTTAAATATAAAAATAGTAAAGAAAAATAAGTAATAATTTTGAGGATTTCCTAGGTCATTCACAGGCGACTAGTGACGAGACACTTTTAAAAGGAGAATCTTATGGGCCACACACGCAATCACATTGTCATCAACGCGCCGTATAATATAGTTTTTGATATTTCCAATCAGATCGAGCGCTGGACCGAACTGTTCGGCAAAGAATATGCCAAGGCCGAGGTGCTGGAGCGCAAGGGCAACGAGATCACGTTCCGCCTGACGGACGAAGACGGCAAGTCCTGGGTTTCCAAACGCTGGCTGCATAAGGATCAAAAATTTGCCGTGGCCTCGCGCCATGAGCCGATGTTTCCTTTTATATATATGAAGATCGCCTGGTTTTATGTCGAGGAAGCGGAGGGGATCAAGATGATCTGGATCCAGGATTTTGAAATGGACCCGAAGTTCACCAAGTTCACCGCGGAGCAGATCGAAGGGTTTATCAATAAGCATTCGCAGGACAATATGAAGATCTTTAAGGAAGTGATCGAGGAAGAAGCGAAGCAATTGGCAGGAAAGAAATAGATCGAATGACCAATAACCAAGAAACAATAACCAAGAAATCTTCAATAACCAAATGCCAAAGTGTTGTTCGGAATTTGGTTATTGGTTCTTGTTTGGTGTTTGGAGTTTGGTGATTGGTTATTTTATGCAAGATTCAAAAAAAATCATCATTTTTTTAATTTGTCTCGGCAATATCGCGATATCGTTCAACACCGGCGCAGTGGCAGCGGCGATACCGCTCATCAGTGAAGATCTGGGCGTGCCGGATTTCAGTGTGGCGAAACTGGTGCCGTTTTATATGCTGCCGTACGGTTGTGGCGCGCTTTTGTACGCGTTCTTTACAAAATATGTCAGCTACCGGCGGGTGTTGTCGAGTGCGATGTTTTGTTATGCGTTCTTCAGTTTGCTGACGGGTTTAAGTTCGCAATTGCCGTATATGCTGCTGGCTCAGATCGGCGCGGGGGTCGCGGCCGCGAGTTCGACGCCTTTGAGTTTGATGATCATCGGTGAGCTCTTTGAAAAAGATGTCCGCGGGCGGCTGGTGGGAACGTATTTCGGCTGCAGTTTTTTTGCCTCGCTCGTGGGGATGTTTTTTATGGGCGTGGTGCACTGGCGCTGGCTGTTCTTTATTCCCGCGGGATTGGCGCTCGTGACGTCGGTGAGCTTTTATTGCTTGAAGACCGATGTCCTGCGGCGCGTGCATGCGGCGAGCGTGAATTATTTTAAAATATTTTTTGAACGGCCGGTGCGGCGGGTATTTATTTTTATTTTTCTCATGAGTTTTTTGTATCACGCGGTGCATAAATGGTATGGGTTGTATCTGCATCAGGAATACGGGTTGGAAAAAGGCGGGATCAGTTTATTTCTTATTATGGCGGCGATGTGCGGCCTGGCGGGACAGAATATCGGCGGGTACTTGTCCGATAAAAAGGGAAGAATGCTCACCTGTTTTATCGGCGGAATTATTCTGGCGCTGGGGACGATGAGTTTGTGGGGGCATTACCCGGTTTATATCGTGCCGGTCATTTTAGGCAGTATCGCGATGGGCTGGACGATCAATCATAATTCGGTTTCGACGATCTTAACGGATTTTCCGGACGAATACCGGCCGATGATCGCCAGTTTGAATTCGTCGGTGCGCTTTGCCAGCGGCGGGTTGGGATTTTTGTTGAGCACGGCTTTTGTAGAAAAGAGTTTTGGCTTAACTTTCTTAGGGATCGGGGTTTTATTTTTGGGGCTTTCCTTAACGCAACAATATTTTATTACCATTAAAAAATAGGGGGAATCATGAATGAGGTTAATTTAAAAGGAAAAACGGCCATCGTGACCGGAGCGAGCAAAGGGATCGGCAACGCGATCGCGACACGCCTGGCGCAGGCCGGGGCTAATTTGCTTCTGGCGGCACGGACGCAGTCGACGCTGGATGAGGCCTGTAATGAAATTCGTAAAAAAAATCCGGGCATCAGGGTCTTGGGACTCGCCACCGATGTGGCGCGGCTCGATGATCTGCAGCGTTTGGTGAATACGGCGCTCAAGGAATTTAAGGCGATCGACATCATCGTGAATAACGCGGGCGTCTCTAGTCAGCATCCTTTTGAAAAACAGCCGTTGGAGGATTTGGAAAAGCTGGTCTTCACCAATTATTTAGGGTATGTGCGGTTGATCCGCTTGGTGATCCCGTACATGATCGAACGAAAGAGCGGATCGATCATCAATTTGGTGTCCGGCTCAACGCTGGTGGACCCGATCCCGCGCGGTTTTTTGACCTACAGCTCGCTCAAAGTCGGTTTGCGGGCTTTCTTAAAAGGGCTGTTCTGGGAGATGCGCGATCATGGGATCAAAGTGACATCTATTTTACCCGGCGTTGTGGACAGCGATCTGACCGGTCATTTGCAGCACATCACGCAGGAGCAAAAGGACCGCTTGATGTCGCCGCAAGCGGTCGCGGATATGGTCATGTTCGCTTTATCCGTACCGCAAAATGCCTGTCCGTTAGAACTGGCGGTCATCAATCAGCAGACACCATGGACCAAACCGATTATTGATTATCAACAAGTGCAGGCGAAGTAGTTAAGCAGGGGGGACGATGGATAAAACCATAGCCGTATTTAAGAAAAACAAATTCCAAGAAGTCCGTATCGGTATCCGCGAATTCAAAGGCAATGATCTGGTGGATATCCGTACCTGGACCATGACTCAAGGGACGGAAGAGATGGTCCCGACGGCAAAAGGGGTTTCGATCAATGTGAACCTTTTGGCGGAGTTGAAAAAAGCCTTGGATGAAGTTGCTAAAGTTCTTAACGAAAATAATATGCTTAAAAAATAATTTAGGTTTTTACACAGGCCACCTGTCGAACCGATGGGCGCTGCGCGTGTGGAATAAAACCCTCAGTCATTCTCATCCCGCGAACGAATTAAGCCGGGATTTTCCTGATCTATGCCTAAAATTTTAGACAGCCATAGTCATTACCTGCCACCGGAGGTGGCGCAGCATACCGCTTTTTTTAAAGTGAATTGGTCGGATATCGAGCGCCATTTAACTTTAATGGATCAAAACGGTATCGAGCGGTCGGTTTTGCTTTATCCGACGAGCGACGCGCATATTCAAATGGGCGGCTGGCAAAAGTTGTGCGACGTTTATAATTTGGAAATTTCGAAGATCGTCAAAAAATACCATGACCGTTTTATCGGCGGCGGGATCCTTCCGGTGGATCAGCCGCAAAATTTTAAAAAAGAACTGCAGCGGATGGAAGACCTGGGCCTGCGCATCCTTTCTCTGGCCTCCAGCTATGAGGGGAAATATCTGGACGATCCGATCTTTGATCCGGTGTTTGAATTTGCGGGGCGGACCGGGATGCCGGTCCATGTGCATCCGCAGATCATGAATCCGATCGGTGAAGAACGGCTGCGCGATCCCTTGCTGACCCCGGTTTTGGAATATGTTTTTGATGTCTCGGCCTGTATCGGCAAGATGATGATGAGCGGAACTTTCTTGAAACATCCGGATGTGAAATTTATCTTTGCGCACTATGGCGGTGTCCTGCCGTTTGTCAAAGAGCGTTTTGACAACACCTATCAGATGCTGCGCAAAAGGAACTTCGTGAAAGATTTAACTAAGGATCCCAGTGAATATTTTAAAAATTTATATTTCGATATCAGCGGCTCAAAATCGGCTGCTTCGCTGATGTGCGCCCTGGAAGTTGTGGATCCGGGGCATATTTTGTTCGGGAGCGACTTCCCGGCCAATCAGAACCTTGCGGCCATCATCGCGGTCATCGACGGGGCGCCGCTTTCGGCAGCGGAAAAGTCCGCCATTTTTGCCAATAATTTCCCGCAGCTTTTGGCATTATAGCCCGGCAAATAGGGCAGAGCTTAAACCCTTGATACTGCTAGGTTTTTCATCTGTAAATCAGGATAAAAAAAACTTGACAAAGTATACTCGCTCTGGTATTCTTCTAAAACCTTTCAAGACTTTCTTTGAATGTTTTTCCAATAATTTTCGTGCGGAATTTCGCCCGAGGAGAATTAACAAAAAAATCAGGCGCAATTAAGCACGAAATTTTTTTTCGGAAAAAATCGATCTTTGAAATCTTATTATCTTTGTGACAGAACCAAATTCAAGCCAAGTTGTTTTCGGAGAGTTTGATCCTGGCTCAGAGTGAACGCTGGCGGCGTGGATTAGGCATGCAAGTCGAGCGATTCTCGTAAGGGAATAGCGGCAAACGGGTTAGTAACGCGTGAGTAACTTGCCCTTAAGTCAAACATAGCTTCGTGAAAACGGAGGTAATATTTGATAGTATTATGAAAGCTCATGCTTTTATAATTAAAGTCGGGGACCGCAAGGCCTGACACTTAGGGATGGGCTCGCGTCCTATCAGCTAGTTGGTGAGGTAACGGCTCACCAAGGCTTATGACGGGTAGCTGGTCTGAGAGGACGATCAGCAACACTGGGACTGAG
>Ga0155339_107_pt1 | contig 11647 bp, 12 predicted proteins | sample RifCSPhighO2_02_FD_106307 | JGI IMG/M metagenome (GOLD analysis project Ga0155339, IMG submission 106307) | Omnitrophica WOR_2 bacterium RIFCSPHIGHO2_02_FULL_48_11 | reverse complement strand
GCTTTTGCCCGGGTGGTCGTTATCGGTCTGGGATTTTTGGTCCTCTTGGACAGCTTCGGCGTATCGGTGACGCCGCTCATTGCCTCTTTGGGGATCGGGTCCTTGGCGGTGGCCTTGGCGCTGCAACCGACGCTGGAAAATCTTTTTTCCGGGATTCAGATCATCACCGACAAGCCGATCCAATTGAATCAATATATAAGACTTGAATCGGGCGAAGAAGGTTACGTCTACCGTATCGGTTGGCGAGCGACGTGGATCTTGATGCCGCCCAATAATGTCGTGGTCATCCCCAATAAGCTTTTGGTGAATTCCCGGGTCATCAATTATCATTACCCCGAACCTGAGATGGCGGTTCCGGTCGAGATAGGGGTGCATTATAATTCGGATCTGGATCATGTCGAGCGGGTGACGCTGGCGGTGGCACGGGAAGTTTTGCAGGACGTCCCGGGGGCCATAAAAGATTTTGAACCGGTCATCCGGTACCATCAGTTCGCCGACTTCAGCGTTAATTTTACCGCTGTCCTGCGCGCCAAAGAATTTTCGGAAGTGCCGAAGATCAGACACGAATTCATCAAACGGCTGCACCGGCGGTATGCCCAGGAAGGGATCGTGATCCCGTATCCGATCGAAGCCGTCAATTATTCGCAGGAAAAGGCGTTTGAAGAGGGACGAAAATAAATCAGTAAGGAAAGGATTTGAATATGTTCGTGTTCGGAAATCTTCTTGTTGCTTTGGCTCATGTGGCCGATGCGGTGTTAACACTTTTTTATTGGCTGATCCTGATCCGCGCCTTGATCAGCTGGGTAAGCCCTGATCCGTATAACCCGATCGTCCAATTTTTATACCGCATGACCGAACCGGTCTTGGAACCTTTTCGGCGGTTCTTGCCGACGATGGTGATCGATATTTCGCCGATCCTGGCGTTTTTGGTCATTATCTTCCTGAAATCATTTTTGGTGACGTCCTTATATGAAATAGGGCGCGGGATGCAATAAAGAAAGGTCAGTCTATGTTCGACAAAATGAAACAGCTCATGGAATTGAAAAAACAAGCGGATCAGATCAAGCGGGAGCTTGATGCGATCACGACGGAAGTGAGCGAAGTGCCGGGGGTCAAGGTGGTGGTGACCGGATCGCAGAGCTTTCGCTCCATTGAGATCGACGGCGAATTGTTAAATGTCGACAATAAGCGTCGCCTGGAAGGGGATCTCTTAAGGAGCGTCAATGCCGCGATCAAAAAATCGCAGCAGCTGGCCGCTCAAAAAATGAAGGATGTTATGCCTGGATTGCCGGGCTTTTAATTCTAACAACTGGGGTATTGAAGGAGGAGTTTATGCCGTACGATCAGACATTGGATGTGGAATGTTTTAAAGAAATCAAAGAATTCGGGGAGACCCGGGTCAGCATCGGCGTGTTTTGCTATAACGGCGGTGAGAAAAAAATGCAGATCACCCGGGAAAATCTGGATAATAACGGCGGCTGGCGGTTCACGAAATTGGGACGGATGACGCAAAAAGAAGTGAAAGAGATCGTTCCCATTATGATGCGTGCCGTTGAAAAGATGTAATAGTGCTTTCTTATTAAGGGATTATCCGCTTTGGTCAATCATATCGTGAGTTTTGTTCGTGGTAAGCGCGAGCAGCTTGTCTTCGCGCTTATCATTTTTTTTGGGCTGGCGGCGTATGGCAGCAGCTTTACCGTTGATTTTATCCTCGACGATTATCCTTCCATTGTCGACAATCCGTTCATTAAGCACTTGAATATTTTTGTCCTTTGGCAGCACGATCCGTCCCGCTTTTTGACCCAGGTGACCTTTGCCGTCAATTATTGGATGGGAGGGCTCAACGTAGCCGGCTGGCATGCGGTCAATTTTGCGCTGCACTGTGCCTCGGCTTTTTTGGTCTATTTATTGACGCTGCAAATTTTTCAAACACCCAAAGGCCGTTATGTCCCGGAACGGGATCAGCCCAAGCTGGCGGTGGCGACAACTTTGATTTTTCTGCTGCATCCGATCCAAACCCAAGCGGTCATCTACATTGTGCAGCGGGCCGTGCTGCTTGCCGCATTTTTTTATTTCGCTGCGTTGTATTTTTATGTCCGGGCCAGGTTGACCGGGGTGGCGCAATTTTACATTTATTCCCTGATAGCCGCTTATCTGGCCATGTTGAGCAAGCCCCTGGCCGCGACGCTGCCGGTCATGATCGCCGTGTATGATATCTTTTTTTTCGGTATCGATAAGGTTATCGATCAAAGAAGATGCTGGGTGTATTTCTTTCTGTCGCTTACGATCCTGATCATTCCGTTGGGATTGCTGGGGCTGCCGCAGCTGACCTTCCTGGCCAGTCAGGGATATCAGATCGCTCCGGCCGCGGACCAATGGCTGACCCGGTTGAGCTCGATCGCGACGTATCTGCGTTTGTCCTTCTTTCCCGTCGGACAGAATTTGGATTATGACTATGCCGTCATCGCCCGGCTGTCGGCCGCTCCGGTCTGGATCGCGCTGGGTGCGCTCCTTGCGTCCGCAGGTGCGGTCCTTGCTTCTTTTAAAAGAGAAAAGAATATCGCTTTCGGCATTGTCTGGTTCTTCGTCGCGCTTAGCCCGGTGCTCATTTTTCCTCTGGAAGATTTTATCTTCGAGCATTGGCTGTATCTGTCGATGTATGGTTTTGCTTTGTTTGTGATAACGGCGTTGTATCGTTGGATCGCGGTGCCTAAAATATTTTTTATTATCGTGTGCCTGCTTTTAGGCGTGTACAGCTTTTTGACCCAGCAGCGCAGCGCCCTTTGGAATGATTCCGTCCGTCTCATGCAGGACGTCGTGAAAAAATCCCCGTACAAGGCGCGCGCGCATAATAATTTGGCCTGGGAATTTTTGCGGGAAGGGGAGCGGGCCGCCGCCCAAACAGGATTTCAAAAGGCCTTGGCTCTGGACCCGAATTATTTTATTGCCAAAAATAATCTGGCTTTGCTTTATTATGAAGAAAATAATTTGCCGGAGGCGCAAGCCTTGCTCGAGACGCTGGTGCGGCAATATCCGTTCTATGCCGACGCGCAGGTGAACTTGGGGTATGTGTATCAAAAACAGGGGAAATTTCCGGAAGCGATGCAGCGGTTTCAGGCGGCCCTGCAGAGCCGTCCTTATAATTCGGCGGCGCATATTGCCATGGGAAATATTTATCAGGACAGTAACGACTTGGTCAATGCCAAGGTGGCCCTGCAGCGGGCGGCATGGTTAAGGCCGGAGAACGCGATGATCTATTACAATCTGGGCAACGTCTACTTGAAGGAAAGAAATTTTTATGAGGCACTTCTGCAATTTGACCGGGCGGTTAAATTGCAGCCGGACCTGGCGCAGGCCTATATCAATGCCGGAGGTATCCATTATTATTTCGGCGATTATAAATCAGCCGTGGATTATTTTCAGAGAGCCGTCAAACACAATCCTTCCTTGCCGCAAGGGTATTTCAATTTAGCCAACGCCCTCTACGCCCTCGGCGAGGTCGACCCGTCGAGAGCCGCGATCAAAAAGGCCATTATTCTGTACGAACAAGCAGGACAGCTGGACAAGGCCAAAGAGATCAAAGAAAAACTCGAAGCGCTGGAACCCTGACATGCGTTCGTCCTTTTATACAAAAATCTATCCCGGAATCGTTCTCGCCGGTATCTTTCTGTGGGGTGTGGTCATCTACCGCCATGCCTTGCACGCGCCTTTTCAATTCGACGATCTCTTGCTTATCGTTGAAAATAACTTGATCAAAAGTTTTAACAACATCACCTGGCTGTGGAATTATGACCCGTCCCGGTTCCTGACCCACCTGACGTTTGCCCTCAATTATCATTGGGGAGGGGGCCAGGTTTTTGGGTATCATTTGGTCAATGTGATCTTGCATGCCTTGGTCACAGTTGTTTTTTATTTTTTGTTGCAATTGATTTTTGCCAAGCTCGACAAACACGGATTTTCAGATGCGCAGCGTCGTTGGATCACGACGACGGCGGTTTTTATTTTTCTTTCGCACCCCCTGCAAACCCAGGCAGTGACTTACGTGGCCCAGCGCTCGACGCTTTTGGCCAGCCTCTGTTATTTGGGAAGCCTCTGGTTGTATCTGCGTTTCCGTATGGAAAATGATCGGCGGTATTATTGGGGCGCGCTCGGGGCCGCTCTCTTGGGACTTTTCACAAAACCGATCATTGTGACGCTGCCGTTCGCTTTGCTTTTGTGTGAAATTTTCTTTTTTGATTTTTTTAAAAAAGGCCTAAAGAGGGTTCTGGCCGGCTTGGCGCCTTTTCTCGTTTTGGTGGCCATGGTGCCGCTGTTCATTATGATGTGGAAATTACGGGTTTTCGACATCAGCCGGTATTTTGAAATGACCCAGGAGACGGCGCACATCTCCCGGTGGGAATATCTCATCACTCAATTCAATGTAGGGATGACGTACCTGCGGTTATTGTTTTTCCCGGTCAATCAGAATTTGGATTACGACTATCCGATCGCGTCCAGTTTTTGGACCTTTCCGACGTGGTTGTCTTTCTGTGTCCTGGCCGGGATCTTTTTCTTTGCCCTAAAAATGTTCTCGCGGCAGAAGCTGATTTCTTTCGGTTTATTGTGGATGTTTTTGACATTGAGCTTGGAATCCAGCATTTTTCCCATTACCGACGTCATCAACGAGCACCGGTTGTATTTGCCAATGGTGGGTTTTTCCATTCTTTTGCCGGTCGGGCTGGTGCAGCTCTTGCGAAAGCCGCGGATGTTCGGGACGGTCCTCTGCGGATTGGTGCTGCTCTACGGCGGTTTGACGTATCAACGCAATTATGTTTGGAAAGACCGCATCGGTTTTCTTAAGGATATCGCTCAGAAATCACCCAACAAGCCGCGGGTCCACAATAATTTAGGTATTGCCTATGCCGCCGAAAAACAATTCGCTGCCGCCGAGGAAGAATATAAGAAAGCGATTCAATTGAAGCCGGATTTTACGCATCCGCGCAGCAATCTTGCCAATATTTATATGGAGCAGGGACGGCTGGCGGAGGCGATTGAACAATTGCAAGCCGCGCTGGCAGCGGATCCGGGTTATGCGGTCGCATATTATAATTTGGGTAATGTGTACTGGCTGCAGCAGGATTGGGATTTGGCGAAAGAGAATTATCAAAAGGCAGTTGATCTAAAGCCGAGTTTTGTTTTGGCGATCGTGGCGCTGGGAAAATCTTTTCGCCGCAAAGGGGATCTGGAGCGGGCGGAACTCTACTTTTATTCGGCTCTGCGGATCAATCCGGATGATGAGGGGGCGTATGCTAATTTGGGGGACTTGTATTTGGTCCGCGGGCAATATGAAAAAGCGATCGAGAATTATAATCAGGCGATCCGCTGTGACCCCAGCCGCGTGACCATCTATAACAGCCTGGGGAATGTGTACGATATGCTGGGGCAGTTGGATTGGGCGGAGCGGATTTATAAAGAGGCCATGTGGCGGGACCAGAGTTTTGCCCATACGTATTTTAACCTCGGCAACACCCTGCGCAAAAAAGGACAGCTGGAAGAAGCCAAGTTGGTGTTCACGAAAGCCGCGGAGTTGTACGCTCAGCAAGGGAATAGACAGATGGCCGCGGCTTGTCGGCAGCGCTTGGAAAGACTGTTTCCTTAAAAGACAAAATTTTTAGGATGAGCATTTGCCAAGCGGCGCAGGGATATGTTACAATTGAACAATATTAAGAAAAAAACTTAAGTCACAAGGTCACAGGGTCACAAAGTCACGCGGAGTATTTATGGGTGACAGGTGACTTGGTGACATTGTGACTTTTAAAAATTATTAGAGGAAAATTATGGCACCCCAAAGGACATTAGAATATCTAAATAACATAAAGAGGAATTTGGGGTAGTCATAATTTCATCTAACGTATTAAAAAATTTTAATAGAGGAAAATTATGGCAGAAGAAGTTTATTTGACCCGCGCAGGGTTTGAAAAATTAAGAACGAATTTGGAGCGTTTAAAAACGACCGAGCGGCATAAGATCTCTAAGGCGATCGGGGAGGCGCGCTTGCTGGGGGATATTTCGGAAAATGCGGAGTACGATGCCGCTAAAGATGCCCAGGCGCATAACGAAGCCCGGATCGCTGACTTGGAGTCAAAGCTGGCTAAGGTGCGGATCATTGAGAATGAGAACATCCCCTCGGATAAAATTTTTATCGGCGCGATCGTCACGCTCAAGGATATGGAAAGTAATGAAAAAGTTAAATACATGATGGTCTCACCGGAAGAATCTAACTACGAAGAGAACAAACTTTCCATTTTTTCCCCTGTCGGCAAGGGATTGATGGGGCATCAGGAAGGGGAAGAGATCTCTATCAATGTTCCGGCCGGAACGCTCCGCTATAAAGTCCTCAAAATCGAACGACCGAAATAGAAGTCATCAGGACACCGGGTCACAATGTCACTAGGAATTTTTACGGGTGACAGGTGACTTGGTGACAGTGCGACTTTTGTTTTCCCACACCGCAGCAAAAATCCAGAAGATAACGACCGGCAATATTCCCACAAAGACGCGGTCCAGCGTCACCTGCAGCCACCAGGCGATCTTAAAGTGCGTGTTCACATAATAATAAATAAAAATGACCGCTAGATAAGACAGCAGAAAAAACGGAATGATCCGCATGTCCCGTCGGATAAAACGGCCCTGGCTTAAAAGCATTCCCAGCCCCAGGATCGCCCACAGGCCGTTCCAGTTGTGACTTTTCAGGTCTGCCCAAAGAAAAGCAAAGATCATTTTTAAGCGGTAAAGGTCGCTGGGCTGGGCGGAAGACACCAGACCGTTCACGAAGGTTTGATTCCCGGGAGAAAATAAGCGGTCAAAGATCAGCGTCGGCACAGCGGTCAGGACGCATCCCCCCAAGAGCGCCCGCCATGTTTTCTTATCCGGCAGATAAAAAAAACTTAAGGCCACCAGCAGCAGCATCGCCAGACTGCCTTCATTTTTTGTAAAACTTAAAAAGCCAAAGAATAATCCAGCCAAAAAGGCAAAGGCGGTGTTCTTTTGCTGGTTCGCGTTCAGCAGGCAGATCGTCCCGGCCAGAAGGTAATAGGCAAAAACGATATCGCAGTATTGGCTCGTGGCCAGCTGAACAAAATAGGACAAAGTGAGGAGGAACAAGGCCGCGGTGAGAGCCGGCACATGGCCTATTCTGCTTTTTAACCCAAAGGTTAAAGTTCCGGCCGTAAGCAGAGTAAAGACGACCGAGGTCAAGAGCGGTCCCACGGTTGCCGGTGAAGAAAGAAAGATCCATCCCCACACGTTGATGAGCGGCAAGAGCAGCGGATAATGCGGGCTGGAGCGCCACAAAATAGGATCGAGCATGTTTTTCCAATGCGTTTCTCCGGAAAAAATAAATTTGGCTTTAAGGTTCCAGACCGACCAGGCGTCCCATCCCCCCATAGGATAGAAATTGGCGTAAAGCGTGATGGGGATCAGGGCGATCCCCAGGATGCCGAGCAGTCCCCAATCCCGGGAGCTAACTTTTTCAGGAAAAAATAATTTGATTTTATTTTTTTTCGATGAACGGTAAGCATCGGCCACCAGCAATATCAGCAAAAAAGCCTGCAGTCCAATGACCGGGAGTGTTTTCAGTTGATCAAAAATGATGAGGGTATAAAAGATCAGGTGGGCGCTCACCCCGAGGCCCAGCCCGGCCCCGAGAAATATCTGGAGCAAAGGGTTAGGCGGCAGCTGCGCCGGCCACACCCGTCGGAGAAGGAGATAGCCGGTCACAAAAGAGATGCCGAAGGCGAAAAGGATCAGTCCGATTTCCATTTGCGTTGCTTGGCTAAAATAATCCCGAATTTATTTCGTTTGAGAGGAATGGCGCCCAACTCTTTGACCTTGGCCATGGCAACGGTCTCATCCGTGCAGTCCAAAAGAATGAGCTCGTGTTTTTGGTAATTCATGTCTAAAATGGTCGGAGCAATGGCGTATTGCGCCTGAGCAAACTCGGCGGCCGTCTCATCCAGGTTTTGGTCGCGGTCGGTAAAATAGCCGACATATTTCACATCCTTGAAGATGTTTTCTAGGCCGGAGAAGATGATCCCGTAAAAGATAAAAGGGACGGCTTTCCGCTTGCGCTGAGTGCGTTGCAGGGCTTCCCCGAAGTTGAAGGCATTGACAGAGATCGCAATGACCAGGACGGTCAGGAATATTTTCTGCGGGGTGAGGGCGCGTTTAAAGAAATCAATTGTTTCTTGGGAGAAAAGGGATGGCATGATTTGTAAAAAGGTCCGGTTGAATATTCAATGTTAGATTATTTTAACCGAAAATGCTTTAAACACAAGCCCTAAAAAGGTCCTGCCAAGAGGCAGGCCGCGAATAAAACTTCAATAAATTCTTCCGCAATAATGGTTTCCTAAGTATAATAACTATAATAAATTTACTTTATATTATATAAATGTCAGCTCGGCAAAAGGAGAGTGTTGTGGTTTCGGTTGGTGTTATCGGCTGCGGTCATTGGGGGCCAAATCATATCCGTATTTTTTCGCAACTGGCCAATTCTCAGGTTTTGATGTGCGCGGATTTAAACGAAGACCGGTTGAAAATGATCAAACGGCTTTTCCCCAGCGTGCAAACCACCACGGATTATCGCAAGATCCTCAAAAACAAAGATATTGCCGCTGTCTGTATCGCTTCCCCCACAGCGACCCATTTTAAATTGACCAAAGAAGCTTTGCTCCACAATAAACATGTTTTGTGCGAAAAGCCGCTGGCGCTTACTCCCAAAGAATGCCTGGATCTGAAAAAACTGGCGGTTAAGCAAAAAAGATTTTTGATGGTCGGCCATGTTTTTATTTTTAACGAAGGGATCACGCAATTAAAGAAATATCTGCAGGCTGGTGAGCTGGGGCGCCCCTACTATGCCCATGCCGAAAGAACCAATCTCGGCCCTTTCCGCTATGACGTCAATGCCCTCTGGGACCTGGCGCCGCATGACATTTCGATCTTTAATTTTTTGTTCGGACAGATGCCGATCAGTGTTTCGGCCCGCGGCGGAAAATACCTGGGGACCTCATTGGATGATCTGGCGTTCGCCACCTTGGAATATCCCCATAAGGTCTTGGTCAATATCCATGTCAGCTGGCTTGATCCCAAAAAAGTCCGGCAGATCACCATCGTCGGTGACAAGAAAATGGTGGTCTGGGATGACTTGGACAATTTGGGGCCGATCCGTCTTTACGATAAACACGTTGAGCGCACCGCTACCTTTTATGAGTCTTACGGAGAATTCCAACTGCTGTCGAAGGAAGGGAGCATCACCATCCCCAAAGTGGGCATCAATGAGCCTCTAAAAAATCAAGGGCAGTATTTTATCGAATGCATCATCCAAAAACGTCCGCCGCATTTATGCGATGCCCAAAAAGGACATGATGTCGTGAAAGTCCTTTGCGCGATTCAGGAATCCATGGACCGTCGAGGACAGATTGTTTTTATAAAACATGGTTAGCATTCAAGAAGGATCCATGGTTGATGAATAAAGTTTTGGTTTCTCCTCCTGCCTTTAATGAAAAAGTTAAGATCACCAATGTCATCCAAAGATTTCTGGCGAGTTCTGTTTACCAAAAAGTGGATTATCTTATCGTTGACGATTGCTCGACGGATGGAACGACCGAGGCCATTGAGCGTTTTAAGCCGCAGGGAGTTAAGACGATCCGGCATGCCGAACACCGGGGGGTGGGAGCGGCCATCAAGACGGCCCTGCAGTACGCCCTGGACCAGGGATATGAAACGTTGGTCATCATGGCCGGCAATGACAAAGATAATCCCAATGAAATCCCTGCCTTGATCGCGCCTATTGAGGAGGGGTATGATTTTGTGCAAGGGTCGCGGTATTTGCAGGGAGCCGGACCGCTGGGGGATATGCCCTATTACCGTAAGCTTGCGACCAGATTGCATCCGTGGCTGATGTCATTCTTTACGAATACCAAAATTACTGATAGCACCAACGGGTTCCGCGCTATCCGTTTATCCATCCTCAAGGACGAGCGTATCGACTGGCGCCAGGGGTGGTTGAATGCTTATGAGCTGGAACCGTATCTGCTTTTTAAAGCCATTAAATTGGGATACCGTTTTAAAGAAGTGGCGGTAACAAAGATTTATCCTCCCAAGAAATTGGGTTATACCAAGATGAAGCCCTGGAGCGGGTGGTGGAGCATTCTGCGACCGGTTTTTTATCTGGGGTTAGGGATCAAAAAATAAGGCGCGGGATACTAAAAGATTAAAACTTCATGAAGAAATGTTCTCGCTGCAAAGTTGTTTTTCATAATGAAGAGCGCCAGCGCTGCCTTTATTGTGACGCTTTTTTAAATGACGTTGACGAAGATGATACTGATGAGGATATCCTACAGCACCAGCCGGTCGGGAATATCATTGAAAAGGTTCTGAAAGAAAAGCGCGCCCTGAGCCACGAAAGCATGCAGTATTTGATCGGGTGTTATTTTCATACCAGGACATTTAATTTTCTTTATAGTTTTAGCCGTAATGAGTTTAAAATGGGCAAAGATTATCGCCGGCCGTTGGTGCAGCCTTTGAGTATTTCTTCGGTCTTGACGCTGCCGTGGATTGTGGTGATTTTGGTTGATTCGTTGATTTTTCGTATATTTTATAGCAGCTATTGTCCGGAATGCCAGTGGAAATATTCCCTGATCTTGAGCGGGGGAGCGCACAAGAGAGAAGATTGCGAATATCATAAAGAATACATGAATTTGATCAAAGAAATTTTGAGCGGCCGTATATTGAAAACGGAAAAGGCTTTGTGGGACGCTGCTTCAGAAAAGGTTAAGGCCGGCCAGCGCAGCGCGTATTATGATTTGTGCCTGCGCGAAAATAAATATGAAGGCGCCTTGGATGTGGCGTGTATCTGGTTTTCGTGCGGGTTTCTCATGTACGTGATCGTCGTTTTTACGTTTCCTATTATGCTGAAAGGTGTATTGTTGTTGCAGCTGTGAGGGAGCGTTACGGCCCTCAAGTAATTTGATTTTTCGAAGAAAGGAAAAATGATGAAAAAATATCTTCTAATTCTCATGGCTTGTTTTTTTGCCAGCTGCAGTTATCTGAATAATCCGGAGACGCTTCTTCAGGATCCGCATTATGCCGCGTATAAGGACAAAAGCGATGCCCTGGGACACGAATACCTGCAAGGGAAAATTGCCTATCCGGAATACTTGGAACGCAAGAAGCAGCTGGATGACAATTACTCCCAGGAAGTGCAAGACCGTAACGCGAAGATCGCCGGGGAGCAATAGGCATGAAACTGTATGGTAAGAATCCTGTTGCGGAACGTTTGAAGACGAACCCTAAAAGTATCCGGATGATCTACGTCGAGGAAGGGCATCCGGAAACCGCATATTTAAGAAAAAAAGCAGCGCAGTGGGGCATCTCGGTGGCTTTGGTGCCGCACTCCAAGATCCTTAAATTAGGCCGGAATTTAAATACGCAGGGAATTTTGGCCGAGGTTGAGGATTTTCCGTACATGCCGTATGATGAACTGCTGGAAATAGCCACGGCCAAAAAACATACGTTGTTGTTTTTGGATTCGTTGACCGATCCGCAGAATTTAGGCGGTATCATGCGCAGTGCGGCGTGCCTGGGGAACTTTGCCATTGTTTTGCCGACG
>Ga0155339_104_pt2 | contig 11816 bp, 13 predicted proteins | sample RifCSPhighO2_02_FD_106307 | JGI IMG/M metagenome (GOLD analysis project Ga0155339, IMG submission 106307) | Omnitrophica WOR_2 bacterium RIFCSPHIGHO2_02_FULL_48_11 | reverse complement strand
GTGAAAATGTTGTGGCCTATCTGGATGAGGCTCAGCAGGCTGTGTTCCGTCGACGATTACAAGAAGCTTACGCTCAAACGACCTACAAGGAGGGTAAGGCCGCTTTGCTGCAATTGCATCAGGAACTTGAAAAAGTTAATGCCTCAGCAGCCAACAGCTTGCAGGAAGGATTGGAAGAAACACTGACGATCCATCATCTGGGTTTGTCGCCGGAGTTGGCTAAGAGCTTAAGCACGACCAATTGTGTCGAAGGGGTTATGTCCTTGTTGGGCAGTTATACCGACAAGGTCGACCGCTGGCACAACAGTGACCAAGTTTTACGCTGGACGGGTATGGGGCTGATGGACATCGAGCCTCGGCTCAATCGTATCCAGGGACACAGGTATTTGAAAGTTTTAAGATATAAACTTCAAGAGATTATTGACCAGCGATTAAACAAAGAATCTGAAATTGATGAAACGAAAATTGAAAAGGTCTCACTGGTCGAAGTGACCGGAAATCGTTGAATAGAGGGCATTTTGGATGACAAAAATCGCGGAGAATCCTGCAGAATTTCAACTAAAAAAAGCATTGCGCCCTCCAATACCTTCGTGACCAGACGGACTTTTAAGCATCCGCTTCCACTTTTCAACGTCTTTTCTTTGTTTTTCAATTCTTGGATTGTAAACCTTTTTAAATTCTGGATGTTCATGGACTTCAGGGCAGGAGGTCATGATGGCTATAGAAATAGATTATTCCAAAGAAATTCCAAGTTTTTTTTCAATATCTAATTGGATATTATATTTCTTCTCTGTCTTAGTACAAAATTGACTTAAATGATTTACAAGATCGGAAAATTCTTTTACCTTATTAAGAAGATAGATACAAAAATCAGAATCAACATCATTCTCGACAAAAGCAAGAAATTCGTATGTGTCTTTATAGCATTCAAGTTCACATTTCTTTTTTTCCACAGAATCCCCCACTTTAGAGATATTCATTAAGTGGTTGTTAAAGGCTTCATAATACTTCTCTGAGAGTTCTGAAATTTTATGTAATTTAAAATCTTCTTCCCAAAGCTTTACGTTTTCTTCAAGCTTGCCTATATCTGTTTTGTATTTCTTAATTATTTTTTGGGGGTTTATTGTTTGGGTAGACATTGCTCGCTCCTTGCTATTTTTTATTTGCTTAGAGTATACCATGGCGTATGTACGTATGGAAGGGTAATTTTGGGATATATTTTATCGTTAAAATAAGCTGAAACAAGCGCAAAACCGCCAATTCATAAAATCTCTACGTAATTCATTTCTTTTCTATAAAATTCATTTTACCTCTTGACAAGAAATGAAAAAATATTCATACTATGAATTATGAAAGATCAATCCTATCTTCCCCCAGAAGCAAAAGCATACACCGCATTTCTTGCATGGCTTGATGAAGGCAAGAAAGTTTGGTCTATTTTCGATGAAGAAGGGGTACCCGTCCCTTCTACTTTAAAACGTGCGCTCAGCGATGTAAATTCGAGTTCCAAGAATCAAGTGAGGAGAACGCCTGTACGTGAACCTGAAAAACCCGAAATGCCTCCCCAGGCGCATGAAGATTGGCTTTGGATTGAAGTAAAAGATGCTTCACTTAGAACATTAGTTTTGGCTATTCTAAACGAAGGGAAAAGCTTGCCTATTAAAGACATTATTAAACGAGTTAAGCAAATCGACCCTAATGCCAACGAAGGAAGTATTTATAATATAGGATCTCAGGAAGAGAAAATGCAAAAAACAGATGAGGGTTGGTGGAGATTGCAAGACGGGGTGGAAGCACCAATCCTATTTAAGAACCATATTTGGGCTCCGGCTGATCTTTTTCAAAAACAAGACTTAGCGGCTTTCCGAAGAATGGCGGTAAGGCATTTATTGGCAATAAGTTCCGATGGCTTACAGATTATGCAAGTTTATCGACAATTAAAGGATGCGGATTGGTTAAGAACTCCGAAATCGAAAGACCTTATTAAAGCTGATCTCTTAATAATGAAAAAGGAGAAAAGAGTTAAAACTTTAGGACATTCAAAAAAATGGACTTTAATCAACAAAGTTAGTTAACCAACAACAAAGGAGCGGCGCCATGAAACGATCAGAATATGGGCTGGCTCGGCAGTCCGAAGAAACAAAAGGGGCTAACGAAATAATCTTTTAGAGGGATCTTCGTTAGCCCGCCCGAGACTACAGCAAAGGGCTCTCCTTGCGGAGGGCCCTTTCTTTTATGCCTTAATTATATACTCTCGACGGTAAATGTCAAGGGTAAATTAATATTCTTGAGAGATCAAAAATAAAATAGTTAATAAATGATATTAAATGTAATATTATGCAATAAAATGCAATCTATTGCACTATCACAAAACACAGCGCGATCTGCATGATGATATTTGTATAAATCCCCGCCACAATATCATCCAGCATAATTCCCGCACCGCCGCCGCGTTCTTCCAATTTATTGATCGGATAAATTTTAAACATATCAAAGGCCCGAAAAAGAAAGAACGCCGTCCACATGACCGCGGGTGTCGCCGGCAGCATAAAAAAAGCGATCATCCCTCCCACCACTTCATCGATCACGACACAGGAGGGGTCCTTCTTTCCTACAGATTTTTCCACCTCACCGCTGGCCCAAAAACCAATCACTGTCAAGGCAGCCAGCACAAACACATAGATCCGGTAATCTGCCCCTAACCACAAAAACAGCGCCACACTCGCCCCGCTGGCGATCGTTCCGGAAGCAAAGGGAAAATATCCCAAATAAAAAAACGTTCCAAATAATTTTGCCACGAGATCAAGCATGTTTGTGCTTTCGCTTATTCCCAAAATACTGTACACCCGAATAGACCGTTAAAATGACCGCCACCAGCATCAATACCAAGATCGTCGAATGCCACAAAGAAAAATCCTGCGGGGTCCACCGGGAAGACAGTACGGACTTTTCCAGGATGATAAAAAGCAAAATCACCGAAACAGCGACCATCTGGGAGACCGTTTTGTATTTACCGGCTTTTTCTGCCGCAATCACTCTTCCTTTACGCATCGCCATGAGCCTCGATCCGGTCACCACCACCTCCCGTACAAAAATGATCAAGAACATCCACTCCGGGACCAGCTCCATCTGCATAAAAATAAAAAATGCCGCCAGGATAAGAAATTTATCCGCGATCGGATCCATGATCACCCCAAAATTGCTGAACACCTTATGCTTTTTGGCGAAATACCCGTCGTAATAATCGGTTAAAGAAGCCAAAAAGAAGATGACCGCCGCGGTCACGACTCCGGTTAGACTTTCTTGAGTAATAAAGATCACGAAGAATACCGCCAGCACAATCCGCAGGACCGTTAAAATATTGGGCAACCGACTCATACCGCTTCTCCCGTCAGGTCATATTCATAGGCATCCAAAATTTTGACCGTGACAAATTCCCCTAGGCGCAACTTTTCCGACGAATGCACATACACCAGACCGTCCACTTCCGGCGCATCATATTCGCTGCGTCCCAAAAATATCTGCTCATCGCCCTGCTGCTTTTCCTCGACCAGGACCCTTAATGTCCGCCCGATATATTGCTGCTGCAGCGACCTGGAAATTTTCTGCTGCTCCCGCATCAGGATATTCATACGCTCTTTTTTTATTTTGTCCGAAACCTGACCAGGGAGCGCATACGCCGCCGTTCCCTCTTCTTGGGAATAAAGAAAAACACCGACCCGCTCGAAACGGTAATCTTTAACGAATTGCAGCAGTTCCTGAAAATCCTTATCGGTTTCTCCGGGAAGCCCGGTGATAAAAGTCGTGCGCAGACTCCCTTGCGGGATCTCTCGACGAAGTTTCTGGATCAGCTCCAGCGTCCCTTGCGTCGTAATATTGCGGTTCATGCTCTTTAAAATATGGTCGCTGATATGCTGCAGCGGCATATCGATGTATTTACAGATTTTTTCCTCATGAGCCATCACCTCAATCAATTCATCCGTCATGTGCGCCGGGAAGGCATAGAGCAAACGGACCCACTGAATATTCTTGGTCACCCGGATGATCTCCTTCAAAAGCTGCGCCAGTTTTTTCTCCCGGTAAATATCCATGCCGTACGCCGTGATATCCTGGCCGATAATGCTGATCTCCTTAACACCCCGCGCGTCGAGCTTTTGCACTTCCGCCACCACCGATTCTATCGTGCGGGAAAGGAATTTTCCTTTGATCTTGGGGATGGCACAAAAACTGCATTGATTGAAACAGCTCTCGCAGATCTTGACATAAGCGAAGTGATCCGGGGTCAACGAAACCTGCTCCAATAAACGGTCTTTTTGGATCGTCGGCGTACCGACAAAGGCGTCGACCTCCTTAAATTCTTTGGCCAACTCTGCGCCGTAACGCTGCGCCAAACATCCGGCCACAATGACCTTCTTCAATTTTCCCTGTTTCTTTAATTCAATAAGGTCCAAAATCGTATCAATGGATTCTTGCCGCGACTCTTCGATAAACGAACACGTGTTGACAATAGCGATGTCGGCCTGCTCTACCTCGACGATCTTATGCCCTTTTTTCTTTAATCCGCCGAGCATTGTCTGGGAATCGACGAGATTGCGGGCACAGCCCAGATTGATCAGCCCCACTTTCGCGCCTTGCGACAAGCGCTGCCGTTTAAAATCATCCGTCGTTTCGATGACTGTCTTCGCTTTTTTATTTTTGCGGGCCGGGGAGATCATAATTGATTTGTCCTTGAGGGGAATTACTTCTTAACAGACAGGCCGTCTTTGGTCACGATCAATTTCCGGGCGAGGCGGTCGGATTTTCCCAAAGAACCGATGAGTTTTCCGTTAAGCTCAAACTCGAGTTCGTTGAGATTTTTTCCTGAAAGTTCAATTCTTTCTTTGGCGGTCCACGACTCGACAGCGCCGCGGCCTAAGGCAGATTGAAAAACAACGACCCCGTCCACTTTGACCTGCAGCCAACTGTTCTTTTTGGCACGAACAGTAAGACTGACGACCTTTGTCTCCACAGGCGCTGCCTGGGAAGAAGTCTGCGCTTGCGGCTCAGGCTTAGGCTCAGCCTTGGGCTCTGGTTTCGGCTCAACAGGCTTCAGCTCGGACTTTGGCACGGGTTTAGGTTCAGCCACCGGCGCCGCGGCCGGGGCAGCAGCCTTAGATTCAGCTTTCTTCACTGTCGGCTTACTCTGCGGCAACTTTTTCTTTTCTTGATTAACCTTTGGCTTTATTTGTTCCCGCGGAACCACCTTGACAAGATTGCTTTTTTGTTCAAACCGCAGCTTGGGAGGTTTCGGAAAAAGCCAATGCCCTAAGCCGGAAACGATCTTAACAAAAACAAATAACACTAAAATAGCGCCCACCAGGACAATAGCTTGCTGAACTTTTTCATTAGAAAGAAACGCCGGCAGATTACTCGACGCATCGTAGCGTAAGGGAACTTTTTTGAGCGGGCTCATGGGAGAATTGCCCGCCGGGCTTGGAGGCCGTTTGATTTCTTTGGGCCGGTCCGCGATATCATCCTGGACATGGATACCCAAATACTGCGAATACATTTTTATAAAACCTTTATAGTAAAACGTGGACAGGGTCCGGACCGTATACCCTTCCTCAATAGCCCTTAAGGCATCCATGGGAATTTTCGTTGCCTCATGAACTGTCTCCAGCCGAATCGCACGCGATTCCCGGGTCTGCTTGAGGACAGCGCCTTTATGTGTTATTGGATTGTCCATTGTCACCTTTACCCATATTTTTAAGAAGCCAATCTTCCCGATCGATCAAAATATCCCGCGGCTTACTTCCGCAATACGGGCCGATCAAACCTTCTTGCTCCATCATGTCGATGAGACGCGCGGCCCGGGAATACCCCAAGCGCAAACGGCGCTGCAGAATAGACGTCGAGGCCTGGTTCGTTTCCATGATCAATTTCACCGCCTCGTCATAAAAATCATCTTTTTCATCATCAACACTTGTCATGCTGCTGGGCCGGTGCTGCAAAATCGATTCATTATAGTCCGGGTCTTGTTGCTTCTTGATAAATTCCATGACCCGCTGGATCTCGGGATCTTTAAGAAAACTGCATTGGCCGCGCACGGGTTTTGCATCTCCCGGCTTCATAAAAAGCAGGTCTCCGCGGCCCAAAAGATTTTCTGCGCCGTTCATATCAAGAACGGTGCGCGAGTCGACCTTGGAAGCGACCTTAAAAGAAATACGTGCCGGAAAATTGGCCTTGATAACACCCGTGATAACGTCCACCGAAGGACGCTGTGTCGCCAAGATCAAATGGATACCAACGGCCCGGGACAACTGCGCCAGACGGGTGATCGCACTTTCAATGGTTTTTGCCGCCACCTGCATAAGGTCCGCCAGCTCGTCGATGATCACGACGATATAAGGCATCGTGAGGCCTTTGGCATGATATCCTTTAATATTGCGCACGCCCTCTTTCGACAATGTCGTATAACGGGATTCCATTTCGCTCACGACCCAGTTGAGGGCCGACGCAACTTTTTTATAATCCGTTACCGCCGGACACAGGCAATGTGGCAGGCCGTTGTACTGCGTCAACTCAACCATCTTAGGGTCAACCATCAAAAATTTTACCTGATCCGGAGACGCATGGAACAGCATCGACATGATCAAACTGTTGACGCATACGGTTTTTCCCGAACCAGTGGTCCCGGCGATCAGCAAATGCGGCATCTCCGTCAAGTCCGCGATAATGGGTTTACCAGCGATATCTTTGCCGATGGCCAAAGTTAAGCGAGATTCCGAATTAATAAAATCACTGTGTGAAATAACATCCTTAAGATACACCGATGCCGAAGCCCCGTTGGGGACTTCAATACCGACCCGGTTTTTCCCGGGGATCGGGGCCACGATCCGCACCGACGGAGCTTTCAACGCTAAGGCAATGTCATCCGCCAAAGTTATAATCCGCTGCACCTTAACACCCGGAGCCGGCTCTAATTCATATCGGGTAATGACCGGTCCGCGCTCGATATCCGCCACTCGCACGCTCACATTAAAATCCGACAATGTTTCTTCAAGAATTTTTGCGCCGGCGACCAAATTATCTTCCAGCCGACTTGAGGAAATAGCCGGCGGATCATCCAACAGATCCGGCGAAGGGATCTGATAATTACCCACCACCTTAGGCTTCTCCTGAATCACCGCCGCCTCTTCTTTAGGAGGCGTGGCAATATGAATCTTCGGCTTTTCAATTTTTCCCGCGACCGATTTAGGAGCAAAGAGTTTTTGTATCGGGGCAGCCGGCTCTTCAGCGCTTTTAATATTTTTGATAAGAGGTTTAACGCTTTCCTTTTCTTTCAGCCAGGCCTTGGTCTTCTCATTAATGCGTGCATTCTTTAACTCAGGCCGCGGCGGAAATTTGAATGGGGTCGAAGGGATCTTGGTTTGTACTTTTCCGTGAAATTTCACCAAAAATGCCCGGAAAGATTCAACACACTTAAGAACGATCGGCGATATTAAAAATTCTCCGATGACAATCATGGTGAGCGAGGTGATGGTTAGCAGAATAATCGAGGCCCCGGTGCGGCCGGAATATTGCAGCAGAAAATCGGAAAGGACAAACCCGATGACCCCGGACCTTTGAAACCGGTACGTTTCAGCGTTGGGTCCGAACAAACTGAAGAGCCCGCTTAACGAGCAGAAGAGAATAACAATGCAAATTAATTTGGCCAGAGAAAAATTCAGATCGCGGGAGGCAAACTTATTCCAGCTCCAAAGGGATAAAAAGACAGCCGGGGCATAAGCGCTGTAACCAAAAATAAAGAACAACGCCCCAGCCATATAAGCTCCGACAATGCGGACCAGATTATGCGCTGGGACATTCGGATGAGACGTGTACCAGGGAAGATCTTCGGGGACAAAGGAAACAAGGCTAGCCAACAAGATCAAACTTGCCGCTAAGATGAGGATCGCCTTTATTTCATTAACGTGTTCATGTTTCATTCTCGGCTTGCTTTTTGCTTAAGTTGACACGTTTCATTTCGTCGACTTCGATTAATTTGACCTTGAATGCATCACCAACTTTCACCACCGAGTTAACATCTTTGACAAAAGTATTGGATAATTCTGAAACGTGAACCAAACCTTCCCGTCCGGGCAGGTATTCACAAAAAGCGCCAAAGTTCATGATCCTTTTAACTTTCGCGTTATATATTTTACCAATTTCCGGCTCTTCCGTCATGCCTTTTATGAAAGAAATTGCCTTCTCTCCGGCCTGCTTCTCCACGGAGGCAATCACGACTTTACCGGTATCATCGATATCGATGGAAGTCACACCGGTCTCTTCGATAATTTTCTTGATCACTTTGCCGCCGGGACCGATCACTTCGCCGATTTTTTCCGGACTGATCTGGCAGGTGAAAACTTTGGGCGCATATTCCGAGATCTCGCTCTTCGGTTTGGCGATCGTGGCGTGCATTTTATCCAGAATAATCAAGCGCGCTTCCTTGGCCTGCTCCAAAGCCTGCGAAAGCAAATCTAAACTGATCTGCTGAATTTTCAAATCGAGCTGGATCGCCGTGATTCCCTTGCGTGTCCCGGCGACTTTAAAATCCATATCGCCAAAGTGATCTTCCAAACCCATAATATCCGTTAAGAGAACGGCCTTTGCTCCTTGGGTGATTAACCCGACGGATATGCCGGAAACCGCGTCTTTAATCGGCACACCTGCGTCCATCAAAGCCAAACTGCTCGCGCAAACCGTAGCCATGCTGGAAGAACCGTTAGATTCTAAGATTTCAGACACGATACGGATAGTATAAGGAAACTCATCCTTGGTGGGAAGGATCGCTTGCAAGGCCTTTGCCGCCAAGGCACCGTGCCCGATTTCTCGTCGGCCCGGCCCGCGCATCGGTTTTGTTTCACCAACGCTAAAGGAAGGAAAATTATAATGCAGCATAAAACTTCTATAGGTCGTCCCGTCGAGGGCCTCGACCAGCTGTTCATCCATTTTGGTACCCAAGGTAATGACCGCTAAACTTTGGGTCTGCCCGCGGGTGAATAAACTCGAACCATGCGTTCGCGGCAGAACATCTACTTCAGCGGATAACGTGCGGATATCTTTAAGCCCGCGTCCGTCTGCCCGACGATTTTCCTCAAAGACCATGCGCCGGACCTCATCATATTCGATTTGACCAAACAGCATTTTGATCTGCTCCGCCGTTGGTTCTTTATCATCCTGCTTGTACGCCTCAAAAACGCTCATGTCGCTGGTCAAATCATCTAAAATTTCATCAAGGGCGTCTTGACGATCTCCTTTTTCCGCAATGCTGTAGGCCTTCATCAAACGAGTCTTGGCCAATTCCCGTACCTTATCCATCAAAGCGACATTCTTTTGACTCAACGACACCTTTGTCTTAGGCTTGCCAATCTCTTTGCGCAATTGGTTCTGCATCTGTGCAACCGGCAGCAGGGCGTCAAATGCCACCTTAAAAAGTTCGCGGATTTTACCCTCAGGGATCTCCAGCGCTTCGCCTTCAATCATGATGACCCCTTCTTTGCGGCCCGCAACCACAAAATCTAAAGTACTTTCTTCCCGCTGTTTATAGGTCGGATTAACCACAAATTCCCCGTTGATAAGACCCACCCGCACCGCGCCGATGGGACCGTCAAAGGGGATATCCGAAACCATCAAACACGCCGAAGCTCCTACAAGAGCCATGACATCCGGATCATTATCTCCATCGTGGCTCAGCACCGACGCCACCACCTGAACTTCATTAAATAGGCCCTCCGGGAACAAAGGCCGAATGGGCCGATCAATCAAACGCGACGTTAAAATCTCTTTTTCCGTTGGACGCCCTTCTCTTTTAAAGAAGCCACCGGGGATGCGGCCTGCCGAATAAGTTTTTTCCTGGTATTCCACCATCAACGGAAAAAAATCGATCCCAACTCTGGGTTTCTTGGACATACACGCCGCCACCAAAACAACCGTCCCGCCGCAGGTCACCGTAACCGCTCCGTTGGCTTGTTTAGCTAATTTACCGCTTTCAATAATTAAATTCTGGGCCCCGAAGGGAATTTCAATACGCCCTGTATTCTCCATGGATAACCTCACTTACGCAGATTAAGTTTTTTGATTGTTTCTTCGTATTTTGGGAGATCACTTTTTTTCAGGTAGGCCAAAAGGCGGCGCCTTTTGCCAATCATCATGAGAAGCCCTCGGCGGGAATTAAAATCTTTACGATGAGATTGGAAATGCTCTGAAAGATAATTGATCTTTTCCGTCAACAGCGCTATTTGAACCGCTGGTGACCCTGTGTCCTTGGCATGAACCTTAAAATTGCCGATAACCTCTGTCTTCTTTTCCTTCACTAAAGCCACTCCTGTATCCTCCCGTCATTTTCCGCATTCCATTTATTTATAAGAAATGCCGAGGCTCGCCCCGTTTAAAATTTTTTGGGCGGCCTTTAACATGATTCGTCTTAAATTTGTGCAATAGTATACTATCAGTATATGTAATAGTCAAGTTTTTCAATAACTTAGGACAAACTGCCCCCGCAGATGAGATTGTAAACTGAGATTGTAAACTTTTGGTTGCCCTGGGCAAGTTTTCCCAATATACTTATAGTGTATGAGCAAAGCTCCTGGTCTTCTTTCAATTTTTGTCGGGGTCGTCTGGGTGGCCATTTTATTCTTCAGCTTTATTTATGGCCTCAAAAAGACATTTAAACAGCCGCCCCGCGATGACAGCCATTCAGCCGCAAAACTCCTGGAAGAACAGCGTCAGCGGACTGCCGATCTCGCTGAACAGCAAAAACGCCTTATGGAAGACCGTAAATCCCGGCTGCGCGATATGCAAAAAAGATAGAACTCCTTATGAAAAGTTTTTTACTCATTCTTATTCTGGCTGCACTGGCGGCAACTTTTTTGTTCAAGATTGCCTCCCGCAAACCGCAACAATCCCCGGCTGCAACAGAACAATCTTGGTCGAGCGATATCGAAAAAAAATTCCTTCCCGCAGAGACATCCTCTTCTCCTTCTCAAGCAGAGTTGCTCAAAGCACGGCAGCGCCAACTCGACGCAGAACGCCGCAAAGCTTACAGCGACAGCAATTATTTCCAGAATCAATAAAGTTAAATCAAGGGATTGAAACCGGCGGGCTAAGTGTGATCGCGGGCCTGCAGAATGCGCTTGGTCATTTCCTCCTCATACAATTTATGAATGGCAGTTAATTCTTTTTTGCCGAGAAAAAAAACGACCGCTTTTTCTATGGCCCCTAAACGTATTTTTAAATAGAGATATTCTTTATTAAAAACTCCCCGCTGCGGATCGGCAAACTTCTCGGACAAAGCTGACATCTCTTTTTTGTTCATGTATTCTTCAAATTCTTTGATGGGCCCGTCCAAATCACTGCGCATCTTCCCTTTTAACGACTTAAGCTCATCGGCGATGAAGTCATCCACCGTCAGTTGGGTGAACTTCCGTTCAACGCGTTCAAACGATTCTTTCGTCGTCTTATAGCACCAGATAAGATACCGGCGGATGAGTTTTTTCTCGTAAGAAGTGAATTTTTGCTTTTCGGTCATTCTAAAAACTGTTCCAATAGGTACGGCCTTGAATGTTGAAAACCGTATTTTGCCTCATATTATCGATTTGATCGACGAGGGCATAGTCAAGACTGCGTTCCATGGCTCCCCGGAAGGGACCGCTGGGCCCCAAAAAGAAAATGATCCCGACGATAACCGTCACGGCCATAACCACGTATTCAACAAAATTCTGTCCGTTTTGATTGTTTTTGAGCTGTTGTAACATCGTTTCGTCCTCTGGTTAAAATATATCACACCCTCCGGG
>Ga0155339_117_pt1 | contig 11881 bp, 10 predicted proteins | sample RifCSPhighO2_02_FD_106307 | JGI IMG/M metagenome (GOLD analysis project Ga0155339, IMG submission 106307) | Omnitrophica WOR_2 bacterium RIFCSPHIGHO2_02_FULL_48_11 | reverse complement strand
ATGGATCAAAAAAGGCGCGATCGTCATCGATGTCGGCATCAATCAGGTGGGGGATAAGCTCGTCGGCGATGTGGAGTTTGCGGCCGCGGTCAAACGCGCTTCCTATATTACTCCCGTGCCCGGCGGTGTAGGCCCGGTAACGGCCGTGATGCTGATGAGAAACGGTATTGAAGCTTATAAACTCCAACAAGGAAAATAGGAAAAAATGAAACGTGTTGTTGTCCTAGGAAATTCTTTAGCCGGCGGCAAGGCGCTGGCCGACATCCGCGCCGCTCAACCGGAGGCGGAATGCCTGCTGGTGAGTCTGGACGGGAATTTGCCTTATGATCCCAGCCGGCTCGCCGAATATCTCGCCAAAGATATTTCGCAGGATGACATTATGTATCAGTCGCCCAAATATTATGCGGAAAATAATATTCAGATCATTCTTGATAAAAAGATCGAGAAGGTCAATTTCAAAAAGAATCAGCTTGCGACCGATCAAAAAGAAATCATCGGTTATGATATTTTGATCATTGCGGAAACGCCGGACCATAAATTTCCGGACATCAAAGGGACGAACAAAAACAGCGTTTTTAATTTGAATAAATTGGCGGATGTGAACCAGCTTTCCAAAGATCTTATTTTTATCAACAGCGTTGTTATCCAGTCCGATGCGTGGGCCGGCGTGCAGCAGGCGTATGCCTTGCGCAAAAGAGGCAAAGAGGTTTTGCTGATCGTTTCAGCGAAGTCGGTTGTGGCGCAACTGGCAGAAGAGGGTGTGAAGCTTATCACCGAGAATTTGGAAGCGCAGGGGATCCGTATCCTTTTTGACAGTGCCATTGCCGAAATTCTGGGCGACGGCGATGTGAAGGCGGTGCGTTTGAAATCCGGAAAAGTTTTGGCCGCGGATGCGGTCCTCTTTGATGAGGTGCTGCCGAATTTGCGGATATTTCAGGACAGTCCTTTGCAGACGGAGCAAAGGATCAAGGTGAATTCTTTTCTGAGAACAAATATCGAAAATGTTTATGCCGTCGATGCGGTGGCCGAACTGGCCAGTGCCTCAACCCAGGATTTGTTGGAGCAGGGCAGGGTCGTTGCGGCAGTCCTCCAGGGGCAAGACGTGGCCTTTGTTCCTTCTCTTGCCTGGCAGGGTTTTTCTGCGCCTGACCTGTCGGTTCAATGGATCGGACAGACAGCCGTCTCGGCAGAGACTCAACGGCACAGCCGGTGCCATCTAGCGTCAAAAATATACAAAGAAATTTTTGTTTCTGAAAATCAGATCAGCGGGGCTGTTTTGATCAATGCCGGTCAATTGCAGGAACCTATCCGCCGGGCGATCCAGGAAAAAACCGATGCCCGCAGCGGGCTGGATAATATTCTTAATAGCGATGCTGTGCAGACTCAGTCGTCCTTGGCAGGGGAGGCAGCAGCTGCCAATCCTAGTCTCTCCGATCAGGGAAGCTAACCATTGTTAACATTTTTCTTGCCAAAATAAAAATTATGTATTATCCTAGTGTTCAGAACATACGGATTTTAGCTTGTCGAAATTTTTCCGCACTTTTAATCATATCCATATCATTACTGACCTTTCCAGCGCATGCTTTCGCAGGAATCACAGATAAAACAGCCGAAGAATATCGTACTAAAGGCTATGCTGAGCAGCAGAGAGGTAATTTCGAACAGGCATTGGTGTTTTATACCAAATCCCTCGAATTAGCCTCCAACAACGCGACTGCCTGGAATGATATCGGTGTTCTTTTCGAGCAGCTGGGTATTGAAACAAAAGCAGAAGAGAGTTATCTTAAGGCCACTAGGGTCAATCCTCAATATCTTCCACCGTACACCAATTTGGCATTTCTTTATCATAAAAAAGGCAACATTGCCAAGGCCATTGAGTATTTTGAAAAGCGGGTAGAGCACGGGGGAATTGCTGACCCCTGGGCAGAAAAAGCCAAGGCGGAACTGCTCAAGATCGATCCAGAGCGGCAGAAAAAAATGATGCAGGAAGAAAGTGAGCGCCTGGCCCAAGAAGTGATCCAAAAAGCCCGCGATGAGTTTGCCACACAGGTGGCCCGCGCCGAAGGACATTATCAGGAAGGGCTCAATTACTGGGACGAAGAAAGTTATGACGCCGCAGTCGAAGAATTTGACGCCGCTTTATCGTTAACTCCCCAAAATCCCAAAATGCTGCGTGCCCGTGAAGAGGTGCTGCAAGATAAGCTGAAAGAGCAGATTACTGAACAGACAGACGAGGCCTTAGAGATGTTAGAGGAAGGTGATTTTCATTCTGCCAGAGACGAATTTCGAAAAATACTCACCATTATTCCAAGTGAACCTGTTCAAAATCCCAATAAATAAATACTATTCTCTAGATATGAATTGTTTTTTACACGGTTAGGGTCGATTAATGCCTGCGGCGAAGTTATTTTTGATTGATGCTCATGCCTTGTGCTACCGCTCTTATTTTGCCATCCGGAGTTTAACAACGAGCAAAGGACAGGCCACCAACGCGGTTTACGGCTTTGTCAGCACCTTGCGCAAGATCCTGCGGGAGTATAAGCCGGAATATATGGCGGTGTGCTTTGATGTGGGGAAGAAGACGCACCGGCAGGAAAAATTTGCGGCTTATAAGATCCAACGGCCCAAAATGCCGGATGATTTGATCAGCCAAATCCCTATCATTAAAACCGTGGTGGAGGCCTATCATCTGCCGGTTTTGGAACAGGAAGGTTTTGAGGCAGATGATGTGATCGCCACCATCGTCCATCAGGTTTCCCAAAAAGATCTGGATATTGTGATCGTCAGCGACGATAAGGACATGTACCAGTTGATGAGTGAAAAGGTAAAAATTTTCAGCGTCCGTAAGGATACGATGCTGGATTACGCTCAAGCCCGGGAACAGCTGGGGATCGAGCCGCAGCGTATCGTTGATTTCATCGGCCTGGCCGGGGACACGAGCGACAATATCCCCGGGGTGAACGGGATCGGGGAAGTGACGGCCAAAGCGCTGATCAAGGAATACGGAGAATTGGAAAATATTTTCGCCCATCTCGATAAAATAAAATCCGCCAAGGTGAAAGAAAAGCTTACCAATCAAAAAGACGCAGCCTTGTTCAGTCGCGAACTTTCCATTTTGGAGACGCAGGTGCCGATCCGCTGTGAGCTGCAGGATATGGAAGTGAAAACCCCGGACCCGCAAAAATTGCTGGAATTATTCAAAGAACTGGAATTTCGTAAATTCGCGGAAGAATTTTCCGCGGCAGTTCCCGCGGCCGCTTCTCTTGAGATCAAAACGGTTTCGTCAGCGGCTGATCTGGAAGATTTGATCCACAAGATCCGGAAAGCCGGGGAATGTGCGCTGCTTTTTGATAATTCCGCCGAGGAGAGTTTTCTCTTTAACGGTATGATGCTCGTGGTTGAGGGAGATATTTATGAGGTGCCCGAGTCGTCGGTGGCAGATCTGAAAACAATTTTTGAAGATAACGCCCTTTTAAAGATCACTCACCACGTGAAGGAAGTGATGAAGCTCCTCTCGGCTCAGGGGATCGCTTTGAAAGGAAAAATTTTTGATGTCATGCTGGCCGGTTATTTGCTGGATCCGGCCAAATTGTCCTATGCGGTGGAATCCCTGGCCTGGGAACATCTTAAGGTTTCGCTCTCGGCGCAGCAGCGGTTGGCCGCAGAAGTCAAATGCGTTGCCCAGCTTTATCCTATTTTGTTGGAGCAGCTCAAGGACAAAGAGCTTTTAAAATTGTTCACGGAGATCGAGATACCGCTGGCCTATGTTTTATTCCGCATGGAAACAGCCGGCGTCAAATTGGACCTTACGTTGCTCAATAATTTGGCCAAGGAAACAGAAAAGGGCGTGGCCTCGCTCGAGGAGCGTTTATATAAAATAGCCGGGGTCACGTTCAATCTCAATTCCCCGAAACAGCTGAGCCAGGTGTTGTTCGAAAAATTAAAACTGCCGGTCGTCAAAAAAACAAAGACCGGATTCTCGACGGACGAAGAGGTCTTGACGAAACTGGCCGCCCAGCACGAATTGCCGGCGCTGATCTTGGAGTACCGCCAATTGGCCAAATTGAAATCCACGTATATTGATGCGCTGCCCAAATTGGTTGATGTCAAAACCGGACGGCTGCACGCGTATTTTAATCAGGTCGGGACCGAGACCGGGCGCTTGAGTTCCAATAACCCTAATTTGCAAAACATCCCGATCCGCACCGAGCTGGGACGGGAGATCCGCAAGGCCTTTATCGCTTCCGGCAAACATCAGGTGATCATTGCGGCGGATTATTCGCAGATCGAACTGCGGATCTTGGCGCACCTTTCGCAGGATAAAAATCTCGCCGCGGCTTTTCAAAGGGATGAGGATATCCACCGGTTCACGGCTGCCTTGATCTTTGATGTCCCGGAAAAAGAAGTGACGGATAAAATGCGCGATGCCGCCAAGCGGGTCAACTTCGGCATCATTTACGGGATGAGCGCTTACGGATTGTCCCGGGATCTGAACGTTCCGGTGGACGAGGCGCAGGAATTTATCGACAAATATTTTTTACGCTACCCGGATGTCAAAAAATTCATGGATCATGAGATCAAAAAGTGCCAGGAGAAAGGGTATGTCGTGACACTCTTGAACCGCCGCCGTTATATCCCGGAAATCAACACCCAAAATATGTCCATGCGGCAATTCGCCGAACGTCAGGCCATCAATACGCCGGTCCAGGGATCGGCAGCGGATCTGTTAAAGCTGGCGATGATCAATATTCAAAAAGAATTGGAAAAGCAAAAACGCCGTTCGCAAATGATCATTACGGTTCATGACGAATTGGTCTTTGATGTGCCGCGCGAAGAACAGGCGGAGATGATCAAGTTGATCCGTCATGAAATGGAGCATCCGCTCAAGCTGTCCGTTCCGATCAAAGTGAGCGTGAAGGTCGGAGATAACTGGCTGCAGATGAAGGAAATTAATTAGCTCATAGTTTTTAGCTCATAGTTTAGATGGATTTAAGAGCTATGAGCCAAGAGCCCAAGGACTAAAACATGAAGATCGCCCTCTGTGCTGCTGAGGTTGTGCCGTTCGTGAAAACCGGTGGGTTGGCGGATGTCGCCGGCACGCTGCCGTTGGCTTTGGAGAAACTGGGGGAAGAGGTCGTTGTTTTTTTGCCCCGGTATAAAAATATTAAGGCATCCAAGGACGCCGTCAAAAAGCTCAGCGATACCGTTTCTTCAACGACGATCGGCCAGAATATCACAGTGTATTTTATTGAGAATCCCCGGCTTTACAACCGGGAAGGCATTTATGGGGACAAACAAGGCGATTATCCGGATAATCTGGAACGGTTCCAATTCTTTTGCTGGAAAGTTCCGGAAGTTTTGAAGCAGTTGAAAATTCCGGCGGACATTGTTCATTGTCATGATTGGCAGACAGGGTTGATCCCGGCGTATTTAAAATTTGCGCACCAGGCCGACCCGTTCTTTAAGAAAATCAGATCCGTGATGACCATTCATAACCTGGCTTATCAGGGGGTTTTTCCGAAGGCAGGGTTTGCTAAGCTGCGGCTGGACAAAAAATTATTTTCCCACGAAGGTTTTGAGTTTTATGACAAGGTTAATTTTTTAAAAGGCGGCATTGTCTATAGCGATCATGTGACAACGGTTAGTCCGCAGTATGCCAAAGAGATCAAGACACAAAAGTTCGGGTGCGGATTGGAAGGGGTCTTGCAGCATCACAAAGGAGACGTGACGGGGATCTTGAACGGCCTGGATTATGACACTTGGGATCCGCAAACGGATCCGTTGCTGGAGCATAAATTTTCTTTTGAGACCATTGCGCAGAAATATCAAAATAAAAGGAAATTGCAGGAGCAATCCCGCTTGCCTTTAAAGGACAATGTTCCGCTCCTTGGTTATGTGGGACGGTTGGTCCACCAGAAAGGATTTGATCTGCTGGCTGAGGCGGTGGATGAGCTTATGAAAACGGATCTGCAGCTGGTCATCCTCGGTGTGGGAGAAGAAAAGTATCATCAGCTGTTAAAGAAATTGGTGGCGCGTTATCCGCAAAAGATCGCCTGTCATGTGGAGTACAACGAACGTATGGCACACCGGGTTTATGCCGGATCAGATTTATTTTTGATGCCGTCGTGGTACGAGCCTTGCGGGTTAAGTCAGATGATCAGCCTGCGTTACGGCACGATTCCCGTAGTGCATAGGACCGGCGGACTGGCGGATACGATCGTTCCTTTTGATTCTTCCAAACCGCCGGGAAACGGATTTCTTTTTGAGGAATACAGCGTGCGGGATCTGGTCGCGACGGTTAAGACCGCCGTCAAAGTTTATCATGACAAGAATACTTTTCAGCGCCTGATGGACCGGGGAATGAAGTTGCGTTTTTCCTGGGATCATTCGGCCAAAGAATATCAAAAGGTTTTCAAGCGATGCTTAGCGTCGGGATAACAGGAAGTTTCGGGACCGGAAAAACAGCGGTCGCCAAGCTGCTGGCGCGGCAAGGCGCTAAAGTTTTAGATGCCGACGAAATAGCGCACCGGCTGATCGCGCCGCGCGGGACATGCTATCCGACGATCGTTCGGCAATTTGGCAAGGGGATCCTGACCCGGGGGTGTATTGACCGCCGGAAATTAGCCCGTATTGTTTTTGCCGATCCCCGTAAGCTGAAGCAGCTCGAAAAAATCATCCACCCGGCGGTAGGACGGGAGGTCCGGGCAAAGTTAAAGGGGTTTGCCAAAAATAAAAGAAACCGGATCGTTGCGGTTGAGGTCCCGTTGCTTTTTGAATCCGGCCTGAACCGTTTGGTGGATCAGGTGATCGTGGTGAAATCCAGCCGCGAGGTTCAATGGAAACGCCTGACCGCGCGTTCCAATATGCCGAAGGAGGAAATTGCAAAACGGATACAATCGCAAATGCCGCTGCAGGAAAAGATCAAGCGGGCGGATTTTGTGGTCGATAATTCCGGTGACCTTAATAATACCCAAAAACAAGTCCGAGAAATATGGGACCAATTGATAAAAAAATATGTTTAACAATTTAATCTAAAAGGTGGGTTGTATGCCAAAAATGAATCCTAAAGACAAAGTGAAAGTTAATCAGGAGGAAGAAACGATGGAAAATGGAAGTGCCAAAACGGCCGAAAAGGAAAAGCTGCCCTTGACCAAGCCGGTGGACAAAGAGAATCAGCTCGACATCACCAAATTGAAGGATATGAAGATATCCGAGCTCAATAAGGTCGCCAAGGACATGGGGGTCAACGGTTTGAGCGGGATCAAGAAGCAGGATTTGATCTTTAAGATCCTGCAAGGCCAGGCGGAAAAAGAAGGGTTGATGTTCGGAGAAGGGACCCTGGAGATCCTCTCGGAGGGTTTTGGTTTCTTACGAAGCGTCAATTACAATTATTTGCCCTGCCCGGACGATATTTATGTTTCGCCTTCACAGATCCGGCGGTTTGATCTGAAGACCGGGGACAGCGTGAGCGGACATATCCGCCCTCCCAAAGACGGAGAAAAATATTTTGCGCTTTTAAAGGTCGAGGCGGTCAATTATGAAAATCCGGAAAAAGCCAAAGATAAGATCCTCTTTGATAATTTGACCCCGCTCTATCCGCAGGAGCGTATCCTCTTGGAGATAAACCAGGGAGAGACGTCCATGCGCATCATGGACATTATCACGCCTCTGGGGAAGGGACAACGGGCCTTGATCGTCGCTCCTCCGTACAGCGGCAAGACCGTGCTTTTGCAAAAGATCGCCAATTCCATCACGCAAAACAATCCGGATGTGATCTTGATGGTGCTTTTGATCGACGAGCGCCCGGAAGAGGTCACGGATATGCAGCGCCACGTCAAGGGCGAGGTCATTGCCTCCACCTTCGATGAACCGGCGGAACGGCATGTGCAGATCGCCGAGATCGTTCTGGAAAAGGCCAAGCGTTTGGTCGAGCACAAACGGGATGTGGTGATCCTGCTGGACAGCATCACGCGTCTGGCGCGCGCCTATAACACGGTTGTGCCGCACAGCGGGAAGATCCTCTCCGGCGGTGTGGATTCCAACGCGCTGCACAAACCCAAAAGGTTTTTCGGCGCCGCGCGGGCCGTGGAAGAGGGAGGCAGCTTGACCATTATCGCCACGGCTCTCGTTGATACCGGCAGCCGCATGGACGAAGTTATTTTTGAAGAGTTCAAAGGGACCGGTAATATGGAATTGCAATTGGACCGCAACTTATTTCAGCGCAGGATTTATCCGGCCATCGATATCAAACGGTCCAATACGCGTCATGAGGAACTCCTGGTCGCCAAGGACGAGCTGCAGCGGATGTGGCTGCTGCGCAAGGCCATCCATGACCTCAATTCAGCCGAGGCGATGGAGCTGTTAATCGACAAGATCGCCAAGTATAAGACCAATAAAGAATTTTTTGACAATATGAATAAATAGACTATAATTTATCCTCTATTACAAAGGGTTCCATAAGAGCATAAGGCCGTCATTAAATTTTAATAATGGCGAGCCTCGTCATTCCTTCTGAAGAGAAAATGACGAAAATGACGGGAGTGAACAATGAAGGACAATTTGCATCCAGCCTACGAAGAGACAACCATTACCTGCGCGTGCGGTGAAGTGATCCACACCCGTTCGACCCGCAAGAATATCCGGGTGGAAATCTGCTCGAAGTGTCATCCGTTTTTTACCGGAGACAAGAAGTTCGTCGATACCGCCGGGCGCATTGAACGATTCTCTCGACGTTACCAGCCACCCAAAAAATCTCATTGACCTTTGCACCACTAAAAAATGAGGAAGTCAATGTTGAGCCTTTTTTTCTAGATGGCAAAGGTCTAGTATTGGTTTCCATATTGCATTGGTAAGGAAAAGGCCAAATAAAAGATGTTTGATAAGCTGGAAAAAATCGAAAAGCGCTATCGTGAATTAGAGGCCCAGTTAGCGGATGCCAAGATCATATCCGATCAGGGTCAATATCAGAAATTAGCGAAAGAGTACGCCAGTCTGACCCCTACCATCGAAGCCTTCACCAAGCACCAAGAGACCAAGAACCAGATCGTTGAACTGCAGCATCTTCTTAAGGAAAAGCATGACCGGGATTTTGAAGAATTGGCGCATGCGGAGCTGGAAGAACTGCAGGCCCGCCAGCAAGCCCTTGCGGAAACATTAGACGCCCTGCTCAACCCTAAAGAAGAAGAAAAAGACCAGAACATAATCATCGAGATCCGCGCCGGGACCGGCGGCCAGGAAGCCAGTCTTTTTGCGGCAGATCTGTACCGGATGTACAGCAAATACGCGGATAAAAAAGGGTGGAAGTGTGAGCTCTTGAGCAGCCATCCTTCCGAGACCGGCGGGTTCAAGGAAGTCATTTTTAGTATCGGCGGATTTGGTGCTTCCAAGACGTTAAAGTGGGAAGGCGGCGTGCACCGCGTGCAGCGCGTTCCGACGACCGAAGCCTCAGGGCGGATCCATACCTCGGCGGCAACAGTGGCGGTATTGGCGGAACCCGAAGAAGTCGAAGTCAACATTGCCCCGCAAGATCTAAAGATCGATGTGTTCCGTTCTTCCGGACCGGGCGGGCAAAGCGTCAACACCACCGATTCGGCGGTCCGTTTGACGCATATCCCGACGGGTATGGTCGTTATCTGTCAGGACGAGCGGTCTCAATTGAAAAATAAAATGAAGGCGATGCGGGTGTTGCGCGCGCGCTTGCTGGATAAAATGAAACAGGAAAAATTTGAAAAAGCTTCGAAAGACCGCAAGGCGATGATCGGCAGCGGCGACCGCAGCGAGAAGATCCGTACCTATAATTTTCCGGATCGGCGGGTGACCGATCACCGGGTCGGTTTCACCACCCATCAGCTGATGAGCCTTTTGGAAGGGGACTTGGATGAACTTATGGAGGCGCTTTTGAAGGCCGAGCGCGCCGCGCAAAGCGAGGCGAGGTCCTCATGACCGAACAGGAACTGATGTTAACGGCGGTGCTGGAATGCGAACGGGTGAACTTATACGTGGATCGCCCGGCGCTTTCTTTGGAGCAAAAAGCGCGGCTGGAGGACATAAAGGCTCGACGGGAAAACGGCGAACCGCTGCAGTATATTCTGGGGACTTGTGAATTCATGGGATTGACGCTGAAAGTGGATGGCCGTGTTTTGATCCCGCGGCCGGAGACAGAATTGCTGGTTGAGGCAGCCTGCGAAAAAGTAAAATTATTCTTTCCGCAGAAGACCGTCAAAATTTTAGATCTGGGAACAGGGTCGGGCAATATCGCCGTCAGTTTGGCAAAATGTGTTGAATCATGTCAGATCACGGCCGTGGATGTTTCGCCGGAGGCGATCGCTCTGGCCAGAGAGAATGCTGAAAATTTACAGGTAGCTCATAAAATTCATTTTGTCACTGCCGATATGTCCGCTTACCTTAAAGAGCAAAAGGCGAGGCAGAACACTTTTGATCTTATCATCTCTAATCCTCCTTATGTTCCGACAAATCAACTCGCTCGGCTTCCTCGGGATGTGCAGCGCGAACCGCGGCTTGCCCTGGCCGGAGGGGAAGACGGGCTGGATTTTTATCGAGCGATCCTTGTCCAGGGTGTGGCCTGTCTCAATTCAGGAGGATTTTTTCTTTTTGAGATCGGGGACGGCCAGCGCGCGAATTTAGAAAAAGTATGTTCATCTGATACTCAATTTGCTAAAATTGAATTCCAAAAGGATTACGTTCAGACAGACCGGATAATGGTCGTAAATAAAAGTCAAAACTTAGAATTAAGAACGCAAAACTAAGGTGTCGCACGGCGACCCTGGAGAGAGTTGCGTAGCAACACAATAGTTTTAATTTTTGAATTTTTACTTTTACGTTTTTAAAGAAAGGTCAAATTATGGATAAACTTGTGATTGAAGGCGGCCGGCCTTTGAAAGGCGAAGTAAAGATCAGCGGCTCTAAAAACGCGACTCTGCCGGTCCTGGCGGCAACACTTCTCACCGACGAACAATGTGTCATTCATAACGTTCCCAAATTGCGCGATACGCTCACCATGATCAAATTGCTGCGTTCGTTGGGCAAGAATGCCAGTTTAGAGGGAGATACCGTCACGATCTCCAGCAAGGGATCCATAAGCCATGTGGCGGATTATAAGTTGGTTTCAACGATGCGCGGTTCGTTCTGTGTTTTGGGTCCGATCTTAGCCAAGTTGCACCGGGCCAAGGTTTCCCTTCCTGGCGGATGTATTATCGGTGTGCGGCCGGTGGATCTGCATATCAAAGGGCTGCAGGCCTTGGGCGTCAAGACGGAAGTAGAAGGCGGCTATGTGATCGCGAAGGTGGATAAGCTTAAAGGCGCGCAGATTTATCTGGCCGGGGCGCTGGGTTCGTCGGTCTTGGCGACCGCTAACGTGATGATGGCCGCGGTTTTGGCGCAGGGGCAGACCGTGATCGAATCCGCCTCCTGTGAACCCGAGATCGAGGAATTGGCGAATTTTTTAAATGAAATGGGCGCCAAGATCCAAGGCCAGGGCAGTCCGCGGATCATCATCAATGGGGTCAAACGGGTGTACGGCGCGGAATACCGCATCGGCTCGGACCGGATCGAAGCCGGCACGTTTATGATCTTGGCGGCGGCGATGCACAATTCCATAACATTGCGTCATGTTCCGTATGCGCAGCTGATGGCGCTCGTTGATAAATTGCAGGAGGCCGGGGTCACGATCGAGGAAAAAGGAAATACGGTCAAGGTCAATTGCAAAAAACGGTTAAGGCCGACCAGCATGACGACGTATCCGCATCCGGGTTTTCTAACGGACTTGCAGGCCCAATTTATGACCTTGATGGCGATAACGCCGGGAGTGAGCATTATTACCGACAAAGTTTTTCCGGACCGTTTCATTCATATCGCGGAGATG
>Ga0155339_105_pt1 | contig 11957 bp, 6 predicted proteins | sample RifCSPhighO2_02_FD_106307 | JGI IMG/M metagenome (GOLD analysis project Ga0155339, IMG submission 106307) | Omnitrophica WOR_2 bacterium RIFCSPHIGHO2_02_FULL_48_11 | reverse complement strand
GCGTCGCGCCGGAGCCGCCCATTTCGGTTTTGACCCAGCCGGGGCACATGCTGTTGACGAGGATATTGGAATCAAGCAATTCATCGTTGAGGATGCGGGTGAGAACATTAAGGGCTGTTTTAGAAAGACGATACCCAGGATACCCGCCGTTCATGTCAGACAGCTGTCCCATGCCGCTTGAGACATTCACAATGCGGCCGTACTTATTTTTTTTCATTAAAGGCACAAAGGCCTGCGCCATCAGCAACGGACCGAAGACATTGGTAGTCAATCCCCGGCGGATCGTGTCTAAGTGAGCCTTAAAGATGCTGGGAAATTCTTTTTCATCGTTTGTGTCAGGAAAGATCCCCGCATTATTCACCAAAATATCGCAGCGGCCGAACTCTTTTTCAACGAAATTTTTTAAAGCATTAATGCTCGTCGCATGGTCCACGTCGAGCTCATGAAAACGTACGGGCAATTCTTCCCGGTCCAGCTTTTCGCAGGCAGCCTGCCCTTTCTTGACATCCCGACTGGTTAAAACGACCAGAATGCCTTTTTGGGCCAGCTGGCGGCAGATCTCAAAACCAATACCGCGGTTGGCACCAGTCACAACAGCGATTTTTTGTTTGGGATGGGACATAATTTATAAAGCCACAATGTCACAAAGACACAAGGTCACCTGTCAATTCAAATTTTTCGTGTGACGTTGTGACCCTGTAACCTTGTGACCTATTTTAGTATTCCATGCAATTCAATTCTCAATTCCACCTCATCACCCAAGAGCCATGTTCCGTCGTCCGTCTTTATATTATAGACAATGCCGAAATCTTTGCGATTGACCACTCCGCTGATCGAGACCGCCGTCTTTGTCTTGCCGCGCTGGTCCTTGGCCAGACCCCAAAACGCATAATCCAATGTCACCTTTTTCGTCACACCGTGCAGCGTCAAATCTCCAGTGATCTTGTTTTTCTCGATCTTTGTGGATTTAAAGGTCATCGTAGGAAATTTTTCCACGTCAAAGAACCGCGCGGACCGCAGATCATTGTCCCGGTCTTTATGGCGGGTATCGATCGTAGTCATATCAACCGTGCCGTTGACGGCCGTTACCGCGTCATTGCCGTCATTCAACTGAATCGCACCGTCGAACTTGGTAAATGACCCGACCGCGTACCCCATGAGATGTTTAACGCGAAACGAAACCGTTGTATAGATCGAATCAAGCTTAAACGTTGCGGCGTTTGCCGTCGTCGATAAAACAGATAAAAAAATAAAACTTAATAAAAATTTTTTAACGTTCATAACATCCTCACTTCGCTTATTCTACCACACGTTCGGGGGCTTTGAGAGGCAAGGCGCCCTGCGCAAACTTTGCCTTTCCGTCTTTCGCTTGCACATTTAACCGCACCACCCAATCGTCGCTGCCTTTTAAAAAATCTGCATCGATCCGCGCGATCCAGACATTATCCGCCGGCTGATTGAACGGGCCCGCCACTTCCTTGAAATCGCCCGGGCGTTTCCCTTTGCCCAACTCAACCGTGAATTGGCTCATTCCTCCCCGGACAATGCCGTACACATCCACCGATTCGATCTTTTTATCTTTATCCTTATTGATCCTTAATTTAGTGATCTTAACCGTCAACAAATTGTCCGGTCCCCGGCGCAAGGCCTCGGCGGCATTGAGCAGTCCTGCCCCGGAATCCGAATCCCAGCCTTCGTCATACAGATCTTCGGCAGTGGCATGCAGGATATCTTCCATTTCCGTGTTGGTCAGCGCCGGATTTTGGGCCAGCATCAAAGACGCGGTGGCCGCCACCATCGGCGAAGAAAAGGACGTACCGGATTGAGTATAATAGAAAAGTTTGTCCTTGGCTATGGTCCTCTCTTCATACGAATCTTTGGAACGGATCGAATAAATCTCTTCCGCCGGCGCGATCAAACCGTTATTGGCGCCCCAATTACTGATGGTACTTTTGTTGCCGGCATAATCCAAAGCCCCGACGGCGAAAGCCCCGGGAACAGCGGCCGGGCCGTGGTCGGACATATTTTCATTCACGTTACCCGCGGCGACACTGACAAAAACCCCGCGTGATTTGGCATAATTGATCGCCGACTGTTCCATCTTTGAAATACCGCGGGCCCCCAGACTGACATTGATCACCCGCGCGCCGTGATCAACGGCAAAATTGATCGCCCGATAAATATTAAAACTGTTGGCCTGACCATTAGCGTCGGCCGCCTTCAACGGCATGATCACCGCTCCCGGATTAATCCCGGCAATCCCCACCCCGTTGTTCGCCTTGGCGGCAATGATCCCGGCGACAAACGTGCCGTGCCCTTTATTGTCCGTCAGATCATTGTTGTCATTGATAAAATTCCAGCCATAAACATCATCGACATACCCGTCGCCCTCATCATCGACGCCGTTATCCGGCACTTCCCCTTCATTGGTCCAAATATACTGCGGCCCGTCGGGATGGGTCATATCCAAACCCGAATCGATCACGGCCACGATCACATTTTTCGTACGGCCGTCGATCACGTTCCATGCCGAGTTGGGATCGGATTTCGGCGTATAACCGATCTTGGCAAGGCCCCACTGATCTTCGACGTCCGGACCTTTTTTCTCGCTGGCCGGAGCCACGTTCCCACCCGTCGCCTCAAAAAGCGAACCCACCACTTTCTTCATGCGGTCTTTGACCTGGCTCTTTGGCTTGCCTCCGTCCTGCATATACAGAGGATCATTGGGGTCTAAATTGCTCGTCTTTTCTTTTTTATCTTTCGGGGCCTCGCGCGAAGGCATGATTTTTTCAGCGAGGGTGGCCGTGACTTTCTTTAACGCTGCCTTGGCAAATTTCTGCGGAGTTAAACTGCGCAATTCCATCAATTTATCATTCATCGCCTGCGCTTTTTGTAACGGCGCCAGCACTGAGTTGGGGTCCTTCATGATCTCATCCTTTAAGAGAGTCGCTGCCTTAGCACCGCTCATATCAAAAAAGCTCAACGCATCCACCCCGTTCATTTTGCCGCAGGCAACGATCGGCCCGTCGATAACCGCCTCGTCCGCTTCAGACTTACCGAACGACGGCGGGGCCGGACTTTTCTTCTGCCCCGAAGCAGGTGCGGACTGCGGCAGCGGCGCCTCGGAAAAGCTATTATTGAAGCAGCCCTGCCCGAACGAACGCTGCTTTTGCAAAATCCCGGCGAGGTCTTGCAAACTTCCCACCGAGAAAGCCTTGATGCCGCCCTTGGCCAGTTCCGCTATTTTCTGGATCTGTGATAATTTATCCTGACCCACTTTCATTAAAGCCAGAACCGACGACGGAGAAAAACCTGACTCACCCGCCTTTCCTTTTAAAACATACCGAGTCGGCGGATCTTCCAAAACAACCACGATGAACGGCCCCACAAAAGTAACCGCACGCACGCAATGGTAACACATTTTTCCGGTCTCTAATCTCCCGGCGGGAATACAGGCCGTTCCCGGCGGACAGACCGCGCAATTGCAGAACGTGCCGTAATCTTCGCATTGCGGCCGTTCAACGCATTTGTAACACTCCGCGGTCCCATAGAGGCGGGTTTCCATGTTCACACTGGCCGGAACACAGTATCCGTCATCCCATTCGCATTCTTCGCAATCTTCCCATGTATAATAATCCGGCGCGCAGCGATTAGGCTCGCATTTATAACACTGCCCGACTCCCTCAACTTGTACCACTGCACCGCAAGTCATCCCTATCATGTAGCACTGCCCGCAAAACTGGGCAAGTTCATGGTCCCCGCAAGTTTTTTTCGTTGTCGTAGTCCCGCCACCTCCGGGAACAACACCGATGTCTCCGGGTGTATAATCAAATCCCGCCTTAAGTTTATATTTATCTTTCCAATCATACCCAACCCCGCCGCCGGGAAGATATCCTGTTCCGCCGCCGGGCTCCCCGCCGCCGCCACCGCCCGTCTCCGTTCTGGGTTTTTCGCGGCAAGTGTGGCATTCATCGCCGACCGGAACGCACTCTTCACCCGCGCTGCAATAACCAGGACAAACACCGGGCAACCCTTTGCCAGCACACGGCCCGGAATCGACTGGAACGCATTTGTGGCACAATTTATCATCCTGATGACAAAAAGAACCGAACCCGCAGACCGGCCCCATCCCGAAGCATCCGCCGGGTTCATATCCAGGCGTGCACCCTTGAGAAGTCTGGCATTCCCAGCAACTGATTCCGAATTCATCCTCGGTTTTCTTAACGCATTTACCGCCTTTTTCGACACAAGGGTTACAATCATCACCGTAAAGTAAACCTAAATCATTACAAGTCTTCTTTTTCTCGCGGCAGGTATAACACTGTCCAGCCTGAACGCATTCCTGTTGCGAACTGCAGCTTCCAGGGCAGGACCCCCGCTGATAACCCTGATCACACTGCGGCTGGGTAAATGTCGGTTGGAGATCACAAAAATGACAATTGGGATAATCCATATCACTGATACAATTTGATGAATGATCACAATCGGCCGGACAAGCACCGGAGAAGAATCCTGGAGGACACCATGTTGATGTCCGAGATATACAAGAGTCTGTCGGTTCATAACAAGTTTCCCCTTCGTCGCATGGATTTCCCATCGATACACAGTAATGGAACTCTTCATGGCAGGTTTCCTGTCCGTTACAAAATTCACCGTCATTACAATCCGCGTCGGTGGTGCATTCTCCGCAGATATCTGCCGCTTCATCACAATGCGGGCTATGGCATGGCGGATTGCCCGGAACACACTTTCCGTCCTGCGGGTTACAGGTCTCTGCCCCGTTGCAAAACGCACCGTCGTCACACTCCGCGTCGGTTTTGCATCCTCCGGGTTCAATTGCACTCAAACTACATCCCCAGCACCAGCTGCCATATTCATCCTGCGTCTTCTGAACGCACTTGCCGCCGTCTTCGATACAGCCGCTTTGAACGCAGCCGTCACCGTACATCAGGCCCATATCTTCACAGGTTTTCTTTTTAATTTGGCAGCGATAACAATTTTCTCCGGCGGGAACACATTCTTGGTTGCTGCTGCAGGAGGATTGAGTACAAACACCTGAAGAAGTTCCTTGCGGACATTCCACGGGTTTTGGAACGCATTTAAAGCATTCCGGCTTGCCGCGTTCACGCGTCTGACCGCCGCTCAGCGATTGACAAACCCCGCCCTGCCGTTCACATTCCGCGCATTGATCTTTATTAAAATTCGGAGAACAGGGATTGATCTTGCATTCGTGGCAGGTTAGGCCCGGGCGAGGTTCAATGTCTTCGCAATCATGGTTGTCCAAATCGCACTGCAAACAGGACGGCAAATGCCCGTAGTCCAAACATTCTTTGAGCTCACAGGTATGACAATTTCCGCCGGCGTCGACACATTTCTGGTCGCTGCTGCAGGAAGAAGGTGTGCATGCTCCGGTCACCGTGCCTTCCGGACAGGTCGCTGTCTTCTTAACACACCGGTGGCATTGATTATCAACATTGATACAGATCTCGTCGTTGTGGCAGCCGCGCGGACAGACACCCGGAGAAGAATCTTGGGGGCATTCAGCGTTGATCCGGTCAACGCACCGGCAACAGGCACCGTCGCTTTTGGTCATCCCGGCCGGCACGCATTTATTGTCACCGTATTTTTCACAATCTTCGCAGTCGGTTTTGCAATTATATAAATTATTTTCCTGGCAGGTCCCTGCATTGTCGCAGCGATGGCACTTTCCGGGAACTGTTTCAATACATTTCTCCCCGTCATTGCAGGCTTCCCCGCTGCATCCGCCGTTATATGTTCCATGCTCGCATTCGCACTTATGGCATTTGTTGCCTAAAATTTCAATATCGCTGCACTCAAATCCGGAAGAACAGGTCGACGATGTGCAAATACCGTCGGCAAGTTCATACTTTTCACACATTTTTTCATCTTCTTCGGCGGTCACACATTTGGCGCATTCGACCGAACTCATCGTGACCCCGGTCATTTCGCAGCGTTCGCCCTCTTTGCAAGGGTTCGGCGAGCAGCTCGGAAAATAATTGCCGAGCTCACTGCACCATTGCGCCTTGGTCTTGCATCCATAACAGTACAGACCCGGTTTAGGGCCGGGACGCAAACTATCGCAGACTTCTGTTTCAGGATTACAAGAATTTTGATTACAACTCGTAAGCGCCCCATATTTTTCGCAAGTATCTTCCTTCTCTAAGCAAACATGGCAGCGGTTGCCGACGTTACGGCATTCTTGCTGGCTGCTGCACCCTCGCGGGCAAACACCGGGGAGCGCGCCTTGGGCTTCACAATCTTCCTCGATCCTTTGGACGCATCGGCAGCAGTCCCCGTCGCTTTTACTGATACCCGACGGAACGCATTTATTATCGCCGTGGGCTTCACAGTCTTCGCAGTCGGTTTTGCAGTTATATAAATTATTTTCCTGACAGGTGCCGGCATTGTCGCAGCGGTGGCACTTTCCGGGAACCGTTTCAATACATTTGTCGCCTTCTCCGCAAGACTCCACGCTACAGCCGCCGTTATAAGTTCCATGCTCGCATTCGCATTTGTGGCATTTGTTGCCGTACATATTAATATCATTACATTCAAAGCCGGCCGAACAAGTCGATGATGTGCACGCGCCGTCGGCAAGTTCATACTTCTCGCACATCTTTTCGTCTTCTTCTTTAGAGATACACTTCGCGCATTCCACCGAACTCATCGTCACACCGGTCATCTGGCAGCGCTCACCGGGCTGGCAGGGATTCGGCGAACAGCTCGGAAAATAATTTCCATATTGGCTACACCATTCCGCCTTGGGCTTGCATGCATAACAATACAATCCGGGTTTGGGATCAGGACGCATAGTATCGCAGACTTCTGTTTCGGGATCGCAGGGATCGGGAGAACACTGTGAATATGCGCCGTACTTTTCGCACTTATCGTCTTTATTCAAACAGGCATGACAACGGGTGCCGACATTTTTACATTCCTGCTGACTGGTGCAGCTTCCCGGACAAACACCGGGAACTGTTCCTTGCTGGCATTCATCGCCAACGGGACGGACCGCGCACCGACAGCAATCTCCGTCATCTTTAGAAAACCACATTCTCTTGCACATCATCGTGGGTTCTTTTTCGCAGGCAGCGCAATCTTTTTGACAGTTTATGTATCCGACATCGGTACATTTGCCCTTGCCTTCGCAGCGATGGCAATTGTTGTCGGCATCAAAACACGTTTGCCCCGATGGGCAGCTGCTCTCCGTACACGCCCCAGGCCATTCGCCGTCGCCGCACTGACGGGTATCATCCGGTGTGTAGCAGCGATGGCACCATATATTTTTATCAGGCACAAAAACATTACGGCAGGCCATGTGCGCGCGGTAGCAGGAAGAACAATCCGGCCACATGCGGCGTTCTTCGCAAATTGTATCGACCGGCCCTTCCTTATATTGACAGACACCACAAGATAAATTCGGTTCCGGCTGGACAATAACGCATTCTTCACTGCCCGAACAAGGATTTGGCGTGCAGCCGTTAAACATTGAATATTTAGCGCAGCCTTTTTTCGGTTCCGGCGGAATATAACAGGTATAACACGGCGGGTAACCGCGTACTTGAGATTTGGGGATACATTGCCCGCCCCGTTTGATGCAATCCGCGCACTCCGCCAAACTTATCGAGGGCGGTTCGCATCGTTTTTCAGGAGGGCGGTCATAACACTGCGCGCAAATGATATTCGGGGCGATCGAGACAAAATTACATCCCTTCCCGGCTGAGATGCACGCATTACAATTATCAAGATACCCTGCCTCGTGGCAATTTCTCGGGGGGGGAGGCGGTGGCGGCGGAACATTTTTAGGAACGCATTGAAAACAGGCCTGGAACTTTTCATCCATGCCCGCCCAGATACATTGGGTAGCAGGATTGGCATTGCAGGGGCCGCATTGAGCGTTCGTTAAAAGCCCCATCGCCTTGCAGTCTTTGGGAGCTTTCTGACATTTAAAACAAGCATTTCCTTGATGAATACCGGCCAGGATACAAGTATTCGGCGGGGCACAGTTCGCCTGGCAGGCGGCGAGCCACGACGTGCCGGGCCAGCGTTGATTGCAGCGATCAGGCTTGGCAACACATTTATAACACTGCACCCCGCTCCAGGTTTTGCCGCCGATCGTGCCGCCGATCCCGGGGAGGGTCACGCCGGCCGAAACGCATTCCGTGGCCGGGTTGGCATCGCAGATGGCGCAATCCCAGGACGTGATAAACCCCAGGTCCGAACAATACTGGTCGCGGGCGCAGGTATAACATTCTTTGTCTAAAATGCCGGGGAGTTTAAAACATTTATATTCCGTGCCGCCGTTCTTGCAAAGTTTTTCGCAATGGTCCTTGGAAGACGTTCCGAAAAGCGTTGAGGAACATTCGAGAGTTAATGGATCAGGTTTTTCTACAGCGGAACTGAAGGGCAGGAAAGAAGAAACGAAAATTGCCAAGAAGAAGAGAACTTTTGCAGAAATTCGGTTAGGCATCCACTTTCCTTAAAGTTATAGGAATGGTGAAAAGACAGTCCTTAGGTTACCTTAAAATTTCCGTCAGGTCAAACAAAAATTATAGGTAAAACTCTCCGTAGTCAAATCACTCCCGATTAGAAATTGACGCCGATCCTTGCCCCGTATTCCGTGGAATTATTTTCCGGCTCCAGACCAAAGCCCACCAGGACGCCGCTATAAGTGACGGCCGAAATTTCAGAATCGTCCACCTTCCAATAGCGCACAAAGGGTTCGACAAAGAACGTCAGCGACTCCGTCTCTTTGGCCAGTTTCATGGAGCCGCGCAGGCCATATCCGCTTTTTTGATCGTTGGTAATGTCGTTGAGACCGGCGATCGCATCGGACAAATGGCTCACCTGCCGGCCCATCAAAAACACATCAAATTCTCCCACAAATCCGAAAGACCAGCCTTCGTTAAGATTGACAAGCCCTTCCAATCCGATCGGAAGATAAAAATAATTGGATTCCCTTTCATATCCGGCGGCGCCGGTCGTGGTCCTTTTCCCGGAGCTGTCGTCGTTCAAATACCGGTATCCGAGCCCCAAATACGGCGTCAGTCTCGGCCCGTTTTCCAGAGGAATATCGTATCCGGCCAGACCTCTGATTTCAAAAATAAAATCCAGAATATCATCCAGCGTTCCCGTTCCCTGAGACTCATAATCCACCGAACCAAAACTCAACCGTCCGTCTAGCTTAAAGGCATTGATCTGGTTAGTGCCAAAGATATCCGCGGCTGATTTAACCGGCTGATTTTCAGAAATGCGGTGGGTCACGGTCCCAAAAACTCCATACATATTCCCTTTGTTTTCCATAAAATCTGGCTCGCGGTATTGAATATAGGAGAACTCGGCCCCCATATCAAACTGTGTCGGGCCCTCCGCCGCGCACAGAGAGTACTGCATCGCCAATAAACTCAAACTTAAAAAAATAATTCTAAAATTTTTCATATCCCTCCCCCGTCATATTCCTTCACTTCCTTTTTTGAGGAAATGCCGAGGCTCGCCAGCTTTGCTGGCGGCCTTGTTGAAAAGTTTACCCTTTTTATCACCGCGACTGTGTTAACAGGTCTTTCAAAAATTTCTGCGTGTACCCTTTACCCTGCGCACTTTCTTTCTTGCAAATCTCATAGACCTTGCGATGCTGCTGGGCGTTACTGGTCAGCGACCACTGCGCCGCGCCGCCGATGGACATCATCTCGCTGTTATTGGCGTTGGCCCATTCGACGACGGAAATAATTTTACGGATCGGGTCCTCGCTCCCGGTGGCAAAGAACATCGCCCACAGCATATCCAGATGCGCCACATTCTGCACCGGCCCATAAAGCAGATTGGGCGGCGGATTCTCCCCGAGCCAGGCGGCGACCCGCTGAACTTCAGGCGTCGGCCACAGTGCGACAATTTTTTTCATCAGGTCCTGGGCCGTCATGGTATCGATCTGCCACAGAACATTTAAAAAGAACACTTTGCTGTTCTCGCTGCCTTTGTCGGCGATAACCTGATAGGCCTTGTTGATGAGGGTGCTGTCATTTTTAAGCAGGGTGGCAAAAAAAGCGGCCAACGTAAAGCGGGTGCTCGGGTCATCATAAAGCGAAGAGTCGGTGTAGTCTAAAATTTTTTCCGGGATTTTTTGCGGCTCCGGATGTAAGTAATACCCCGTGACCCAGGTGTTCAGGCTTTCTCCCGAGCCGGCTGCGGTGCTGTCGGCCGCCGGACAAAGGATCAAGAATAAAAACCCCAGACAAAAAAATAAATTTTTCATTTTTCAAACAATTTCTTATATTCGCCGTAACCGGCTTTTTCCATATCTTCTTTGGGAATAAATTTCAAAGCCGCAGAGTTGATGCAATAACGCATGCCCGTCGGATTAGGCCCGTCGTCAAACACATGCCCCAGGTGCGAATCGCCGTGTTTGCTGCGCACCTCGGTCCTTTCCATAAAATGGCTCCGATCCTTTTTCTCAATAACATTTTCTTTTTCCAGAGGTTTTGTAAAACTCGGCCAGCCTGTCTTCGAATCAAATTTGTCCTTCGAGCTGAACAAAGGCTCGCCGGTCGCGACATCGACATAGATCCCTTCCCGGTGTTCGTTCCAATAGGCGTTGTTAAAAGCGGTTTCGGTGCCGTCTTCCTGCGTGACGGTATACTGCAGCGGAGATAAACCTTTTCTTAATTCCTCTGCCGATGGTTTTTTATAACCTTTCTTACCGGAAGCCTTGGGCAAAAAGCAAAGCGGCCCCTCGGATTTCCATTTTTTCTGGATAAATTCTTCACGACCGGAACCTACCCGGTAACTTTGATAATGCTCCGGCGCCTTGTCGGAGTAATCCTGATGATATTCTTCCGCCCGGTAAAAAGGCTTGGCCGGCAAGATCTTGGTAGCCACCGGCTTGTCAAAAAGACCGCTGTTTTCCACCTTGGCCTTGGATTCTTCGGCGATACGTTGCTGTTCCTCATTAAAATAAAAAATCGCGGTCTTATACTGTGAACCGCGATCGGCAAATTGTCCGCCCGGATCCGTCGGGTCGATGTCCTGCCAAAAAACTTCCAAAAGTCTTTCGTACGACGCCTGGACAGGGTCATAAGTCACTTCCACCGCCTCGACATGCCCGGTCTGGCCGGAACTGACCTCAGCGTAGGTCGGATCAGCTTCTTTTCCGCCGGTATAACCGGAGACAACGTCGATCACCCCGGGGATTTTTTTAAAGGCGGATTCCGTGCACCAAAAACACCCGCCGGCAAATATCGCTTTTTGCTGATTCATGGCTTCTCCCTCCTCCGCGCCTGCCGCAAAGGCCATGGCGCTAAAAATCACACTGACCGCAAAAATAAAATTTAACATCAACCGCATGCCGTCTCCTTTTTTACGTTCCAAATCAACGCAACATTCTACCATAAAACAAAAAGGCAGCCATGAAAAAGAGGACAGCTGCTAATGCTCAGAAATAAGTAACGGTTATGGTAAGGAATCCCGTATCGTTGTTCGCTAAATGGTAACGTGTTTTACGAAAAAACATTACCTAACGACGAAACGGATAGCGTAGCCTTGACCAAGAAACGTCACCAAATATGTGAGTCATTACAACTGTCCTCTTACGGTACAGACATGAGGCATAAGGGTATTTCCTCCTTTTAAAACCACCGGCGTCGGCTTCGGTTCAATGGATTTGCCTCATTTTGCCGGCCGGCTTTTAATGTACGGACATACTCGGCAAGCAGCTCGCTGATCTCATTGGGCAGCGCGCCGAGTTCCTCGGCCGTTTGGATAAGTCCAGGGCAGTCTTCGTACCGCTCAGTGTCCAAGGCTTCCCGAAGATAGAGCAAAGCCGTGACTTTGAGCGTATCGTCCGCGGCCAATGGCCCCTCTTTGTTCCGAACAACAGTGCTATTACGCATGGTTTTCACCTCCTTCTCTTGTAGAAATCCCGTAGTCTTCGCTCCGCTCCCCGG
>Ga0155339_195_pt2 | contig 12538 bp, 12 predicted proteins | sample RifCSPhighO2_02_FD_106307 | JGI IMG/M metagenome (GOLD analysis project Ga0155339, IMG submission 106307) | Omnitrophica WOR_2 bacterium RIFCSPHIGHO2_02_FULL_48_11 | reverse complement strand
GTGCTGCGGCAATGCCCGCCACCGTTAAGGCCGAGAGGATCATCGTTCCCAAAACAAAAACCACGCTGATAAAATTCCACAACGCCCACTGCTCTTCTTTGTGCACATATTCCGCGCAGACCGGCACCACCGCCGAATTCGCGGCCCCCTCGCCCACCAGCTCGCGGAAAAGGTTGGGGATCCGAAACGCCACAAAAAAAGCATCCGCCTTCATGCCGGTCCCCAAAAACTTGGCGATCAGGATATCCCGAAAAAACCCCAAAAACCGCGACGTCAAGGTACCGGTCGAAATAATCGAAGTCGATTTGACTAGGGCACGATGCGGATAAGGGGCGTCCGATTTATTAGTTGACACGACTTTTCCTCTTTGGTATATTAGGGGCCTTATTTGTTAACCGAAAGGAGTTTCACTTTGCCACAACGAAAAACAAGCGCAAAAGAACTACGCAAGACGTTTAGCCGCAGACTGCATAATCTAGATATCCGAACGGATTTGAGAAAAACAATCAAGAAATTCCTTACCGTGGTCCAAGCTAAAAATAAGGCGCAGGCGCAGTCCGAATTAAAGATCGTTTTCAAAAAGTTGGATAAGGCCGCCAAGCGTAATGTTCTTCCCAAGAATACCGCCGGCCGCAGAAAATCTCGCTTCAGCAGATTAGTCGCCGCTTTAAAATAACCTTCCCCGGTTCAGACCAAAGAACTCAATTTTACGACCGCGACTTCCACCGCATATTCCGGCTTAAGGCGGCTGCGTTTGATATTCAGGTCCGCCTCCTGCAGGACAGCCAAACCTTTTTTGAATTTTTCTTTCGAAAGCCGGTCGCGCGATTTTCCCCAGAACCAGACCATCCCGCCCATCAGTTGCAACGGATGAACGCCGTCGCCTAAAAGCATCGCCAGGATCTTTAAAGCCTCTTCGGGCCGACGCTGACCGATCGCCCGGGTCATGTCAAAAACATTGAATTCCTGACCCCGCGCAAAATGCATCACCTTGACCCAGGGACTTAAACTTTTTACAAAACTGTCCGTCGGCCCCCATTCGTCCGAATCAAAGATCAAAACAGTTTTATTATTTTTTTTCGAAAAAAAATCGAGGATCAACTTTTTGTGATGAGGATCTAAACGGTGGCTTTCGCGAATGACAACGAGCCGCTGGCTGGCGACCGCCGGAAAGGCGATCAGGGCTTTTTGGAGATCATCCGAATCTAATTTGTGGGCGTAAAGGACTTCGTAATCAAACTCTAACGCTTCCAAAGGAAGCAATGTCTTTCTTAATTCAACGATCTTGGCGTCTTTGGCAACTCGATCCTGCCCCAGAAGAAAATAGGCCATTTAATAACCTACATTAATGTTTTTCGCTATAGTCAATATTTAGTAAGGAACAGGTTAAGGTAACGTTGCCCGTATCGTCTAACGGCCACGGTTTTCGCGGCTTCAATGTTAACGTTGCCGAAAAACGAAACGAATATCTTTACCCAACACCATTACCGAGTTGATACTACCAATTCTCAATACTGCGTTCGACGACCCGTCGGCCCAAATCGATAATGGCATCATTGATCGCGACACTTTCGGATTTTGCCAATGGTCCGGCGACAAAATAATCCCCTTCTCCGGAAAAAGAATTTTCCTGCCAGAGGATCTCATCCTTGACGCGGTCCCGCAAAACAACATTGATCGTCACCCGGATCCGGTATTCTTCCACATCGTCATTGTCGGTGCGCCTTAAGACCGACCGGTCATAGCCGATCAGCTCGCCCTGCAAGATCACGTCGGCTTTGTCCGGCGGGGCGACCTTCAGATGGCCGTCAAAAAGAAAACGGTCGATGATCGCGTTACGGACCTTCACTTCCAAAAGCGGGACATAGATATCGTCGGTATTTTCGCGGGTGTAATCGATGCTGTTCTTGATATTTTCGACATGGATCGTACGCACGCCGCTGGCCAAAAGCAGATTGGTGGAATAACCGCAACTGAGCGAGAGGATACTGAAAGATAAAAGAATTATCGGGGAAAGGAATTTTTTCATTGGACTTTCGAACTCAACGAGCGGATTTTTTCCAGGGACTTGACCGCCCAGCTCGTGTTCTTGAAATCTTCAACGATGGTATTATAGTAGATTTTAGCCGCTTGATAATTTTTTTGTTTTTCGTAAAATTGTGCCACCAAAAAATTGTTCTCGGCCTCTTTTTCCCGCAAACTCTGAATTTCTTTCTGCGCCTTATCGGATAGCTCCGCGTCCGGATAATGTTCGACGAATTTTTCGAATTCTTTCACCGCGGACTGGGTGATGGCCTGATCATACTGCGCTCCGGTGGAACGCTTGGAGTCGGAAAGGGCGACCTGATACTTCGCGGCCTTGGCCCATTCGCTGTCCGGGTAATCGTTGATCACTTTTTCAAGTTCATCCCGGGCCTCTTGATAAAGCTGCTTGCCCAGCAGATACAAACCGATCTTATATTGGGACGGCGCGGCCAGTTCGCCGTAGGGAGCGTTCTTGATGACCTTGCGAAAAACCTCCACGATATTATAATCGCCGCCGGCCATGGCGTCCATGAACGCGTTCTTTTGTTCATCGCCTTCCATCAATTGATTGCCGATCTCGTATTGTCTTTTGACGATCTCCGGCGCGCGGTCGCTGAAAGGATATTTATCGACGATCACCTGATAACTCTTGAAGGCCTCGTACAATTGTCCCTGGGTTTCCTGCGACAAACCGATGTAGTACTGGGCATCCGCGGCTTCGCGGGCCTTGGGATAATTTTTGATCAGTTTGTTCGCCTCTTCAACGGCCTTTTTGTATTCTTTGGTATCAAAGATTTCTTTAACGTAGGCGAGCTGCTCTTGGGGGGTTTCTTTGACCTCGTACTTGGGATTGACCCAGCGATTGGTTTCCGGAGTCCAGACCCAGAAGGCAAAACTGTTTTGCGGGATTAATAATAGTAATATTAATATAAAAATTTTCAGATACATGCCGTCCAATGTAGCATAGTTCAAATATTTTGTCAATTCAGATTGTCCGCGATTTCTTCGCTTGCCGGATTTTCCACCAAACCACAATAAATCCAAGCATTATGTAGTAAATTATTGTGTGCCATAAGGATACATCTTTCAAATAAAAATACGATCCTGGCACTTGCGCGAACAAATACACCACCCAGACCATGAGATTCAGGACAAATTTCAGGCAGGCCACAAAAGCAAAGGTCAAAACCGGGAGCGTGATGCTGACCAGCATAAAACCTAATCCCAAAACGACCAGCACTGAGGATAACGGCACAACGATCAAATTCGCCAGAAGAGTGATCGGTGTCACCACATGAAAATAATACGCGATCAACCCCAGCACCCCTGCCCAGGCGGTCAGCGACACAAAAAAAGATTTGAGCATCCACTCCACGGGTTTAGTCAAACGCTTTTTTTCGACAATAGCGTCGTTCGCCAGGACCGGATACCCCTGAATGATCGCCAAAACGCTGACAAAAGACAGTTGAAACCCCACATCAAAAATATTAAAAGGATTCAAGAGCAGGATCAAGAACGCCGCCACCGCTAAAGAATTCACCGCGTCGATCTCTCTTTGCACGAGAAAGCTCGACAAAAAGATCGTGGCCATGATCGTTGCCCGGACCACCGGCGGTTTCGCGCCCGTCAAGAACGCGTAAAAGATCAAAAAAAGGATCGTCAGGACGATCTGACCGCGGCGGCCGATCGGCAAGACCCGCAAGAATAAAAAGATCACCACCGTCACGATCCCGATATTAAAACCGCTGATCGCCAAGACATGCGCCGTACCGGTCTGCACGAACAACGCCTGAATATGTTTGGGGATTTGCGCCCCCTCGCCCAACAAAGCGGTGATGAGAAGGCTCGCCTCGTTCGGCAAAAAATATTTTTCGAACTTCGCTTGCCATTGATCGCGCGCCTGCAACGAAAGAGTTTTCAGCCAAAACCCCTCGCCCCGCGCCAAAATTTCCACCCGGCCGATCTTTTTGACACTCAAAAGATAACGGATCCCCCGGCGGGACAAATATTTTTCATATGAAAAAGTCGAATCCGCGGAGAATTCAAACGGCCGGTGCAATTTTCCTTCCAGCAAAACATAGTCGCCGTACGCCGCGTCGCAATCGCGCAGCACGTTGACCAGGATTTTTCCGCTGCGCTCCTGCCAGCCCCAGGGGACGCTGATACGCTTAAGCTTCAAGACAAACGTTGTCTTGGTGCTTCCCCACGCGCTGCGTTTCTCCACATCCGAGGCAATCAATCCTTCCAAAGACGCTGTTTTTCCGAAATAAAAATGCGCGACCTGACTGATATCATTCGGCGGGGTTACCTTATAACTTTGCGAAAAGATAAACCCGGCGCCGCTGAAAAATAAAAAGATAAACAGCGCGGAACAAAAACAAGATCTGCTAAAGATTAAACTGAACAGCAAGGCGAGGCCGGCACAGATAATTCCCGCCATAAATGAAAAGGAAACGTATTGCTGCGCAATAATCCCCAAGGCAAAAAATACCGCAACGAATAAAAAAGGACGGTGCGTTGTCACGGCGCACCTGCCTGTCCCTGCCCGTCCGGCAGGCGGGCGGTAGGCAGGCCTGCCTGCTCGGCCGCGAGGGTGAAATATTTGCGGATCTTTTCAAATTTGCGCGGTCCGACCCCCTTCAGCCAACGGATGTCTTCGAGATCCGTCAAAGGCCCCTTTTCTTCCCGATGAGCGATGATTTGCCGGGCGACCTTTTCGCCCAGATACGGCACCCGCAGTAATTCCTCGAGGCTGGCGCGGTTGGGATCAATTTTATAATACACCCGCTCGCTGTCCACAAAACTCAAAAAATCATGAACAGCGCGATTGGTATGATAAAAATAATGCAGGACCGATCCCAAAAGGATTACGCCGCCCAAAGAAACTAAGACGATCTTTTCTTGTTTGGTGAGATGGAGCATAAAAAATTAACGATTTTCGGTTATGGTGATGTGCTTCGTATCGTTTATCGGTCACGGAGACGTGTAAGCACACATAACCTTAACCGAACAACGAAACGGGCTTCGTCACCTTGGCCGATAAACAAATTTTAGAATGGAAATCGAGGGATGAAGCAGAGGGGAATTTTATTAAATAACGATATTAACTAACTTCTTGGGAATGATGATATATTTTTGGACCGCCTTGCCGCCTATATACTGCTGAATTTTGGCATCGGCTAAAATGATCTTTTTTAATTCGGCTTCGCTGATGGCCGCCGGAACATCAAACTTGCCGCGCACCTTGCCGTTTATTTGCACGACAATCGCCGCCGTGTCCTGCTCCAAAGCTGCTTCATTATAACTCGGCCAACTCACCCGGGCAATGCTTTCCTTCTGGCCCATCATCTGCCAAAGTTCCTCGCAGATATGCGGCGTCATCGGCGCTAAAAGCAAGACCAAAGTTTTGATCGCTTCATTTAAATAATACTGCTTAACTTTGGAATGTCCGTCGGCCTTGTACTGATCGACCGCATTCAACAAGATCATCGCGGCGCTGATCGCGGTATTGAATTTAAAACCTTTTTGCATGTTCTCGGTAAATTTTTTAACGGCCGAATGGCGTTCGCGTTCCAAATCTTTGTCCGCGCGGTCCAACACCGCGCTATCCGCCCGTTCCGCCGGCTGATAACGATTCTCAACCGTATTCCAGACGCGATTCAAAAATTTCCACGAGCCTTCCATCGCGCTGTCGTTCCATTCGAGCTGATCCTCGGGCGGCGCGGCAAACAAAATAAATAAACGCAGCGTATCGGCGCCGAATTTCGCGATCACCTCATCCGGGTCAACTGTGTTGCCGCGGGACTTGGACATGACCTCGCCGTCTTTTAACACCATCCCCTGCGTCAACAGCCGCGTGAACGGTTCAGCAAAATTGACTAAGCCTAAATCTTTTAAAAATTTTGTAAAAAACCGCGAATAAAGCAAGTGCAAGATCGCATGCTCGATCCCGCCGATATATTGGTCCACCGGCATCCAGTACGCGGCCTCTTTTTTGTCGAACACTTGTTTGTCATCACGCGGCGAACAGAAACGCAAAAAATACCAGGACGAATCAAAAAAGGTCGCCATGGTGTCAAATTCTCTAATAGCTGCTCCCCCACATTTAGGACACTTCGCATGAATAAATTCTGCACTCTTTGTTAAAGGGCTACCGCCTTGACCAGTGATTTGAAGATTCTTAGGAAGCTTAACTGGTAAATCCTCTTCTGAGACTGGCCACATAAAATTTTTACCATCTCTGCGACATTTCTCTATGCAATAAACAATCGGGATCGGTGTTCCCCAATACCGCTGACGGGAGATCAGCCAATCGCGCAAACGCCAGTGCACGGTCACCTTGCCCATTTTATTGGCTCCCCGCCCTGCGGGCGAGGTCTCGCCACCCGCCACAGGCGGATTGACGGACATCCACTGCGCAATTTTCTCTTTGGCGGATTCATTATCCATACCGTCAAATTGTTTGGAATTGACCAAATTTCCCTCACCTTCAAAGGCCTGTTTTAAATCATGTACTTTTAAAGAAGGGGCCTCCGGGTTTTGAATCACGATCCGCAGCGGTAATTTATGTTCCTTGGCAAACAAAAAATCGCGTTGATCATGCGCAGGCACCGCCATGATGGCACCCGTGCCGTATTCCATCAACACATAATCCGCGATATAGATCGGGATCGCCTCGCCGTTGACTGGATTCAGCGCATAGCGTCCCGTGAACATGCCTTCCTTCGCTTTATCACCGGAGATGCGCGCGCTCTTGCTTTCGTTGGCGGCTTTCTTGATGAATTCACGGATCTTTTTTTCTTGGGATAAACCTGGGATAAGTTTTTCGACCAGAGGATGCTCGGGAGCGAGAACAACATACGTGGCACCGAAGATCGTGTCCGGACGGGTGGTAAAGACCGGGATCGTTTCTGACTCTGTCCCTGCCTGCCGGCCGGCAGGTTCGACCTTAAAATAAATTTCGCAGCCGTAACTTTTGCCGATCCAATTCTCCTGCATCAGGCGCACGCGCTCGGGCCAATCGGTCAATTTATTCAGATCTTCCAGCAGTGTCTCGCTGTAATGGGTGATCTTCAGATACCACTGCTCGAGCTGTTTCTGCACGACATCGGTTTGGCAGCGCCAGCAGGCCCCGTTGATCACCTCTTCGTTGGCGAGCGTGGTCTCACAGCTCGGACACCAATTGACCGCCGAGGCTCTTTTGTACGCCAAACCTTTTTCGAACATCTTGATGAAGATCCACTGATTCCATTTGTAATAGTCGGCATCGCAGGTGGCAAGCTCGCGGTCCCAATCGTAAGAAAATCCCATTTTTTTGAGTTCCTCGCGCATCTGGTCGATACAACGGTAGGTCCACTGCGCCGGGTCGGTTTTATTTTTTATGGCGGCATTTTCGGCAGGCTGGCCAAAGGCATCGTACCCCATCGGGTGCAGGACGTTGAACCCCTGCATCATTTTAAAACGCGCGATCACATCGGCGATCGTATAATTGCGCACGTGTCCCATATGGATCTTTCCCGAGGGATACGGGAACATCTCCAGGCAGTAATATTTGGGCTGCTGGGGATCGGCGCTGACCTTAAAGGTCTTGTGCTCGGCCCAATACTTCTGCCACTTGGCTTCAATGCGCTTTATGTCGTTGGTGGTGTAGGGCATATGTATTGTCACAAGGTCACAGAGTCACAAGGTCACATGTAACAGCGTGTGACTGTGTGTCGTTGTGACCATGTGACCTTTCAAAAAACTAAGGGGAATAACCATTGCTAGCTATCCCCCCTCTCAAAAATGCGCTGCGAAAAATATTTATTTGCTTAACAGCGCCGGTTCTTTTTTATTGATCACAACCCGCGGTGCTTTGCCGTTTCCTTTTTTGACGGTCACGGTATGGTACGTCGTGTCTTCTTTATAATATTCCATGCCGCGCTCGATGAACTGCGTATCGATCTTGCGTGGCTCAAAAAATTTCTCACAGATCGCCCGGGCTTTCTCGATGTCAAACCACTTGCAGCAGTACACATCGACGGAGATAAAATCCTTCGGCGTCAGGGTATGAATAACAATCGAACTTTCAATGAGCGGCGCCCAGCCGGAAAGGCCTGCCTTATCGGGAAAACGGATGCCGTCGCTGCGGAAGATGTTCGGCGGAGATTGCTTTTCCATCCCCAGGTGCGAGACAATCTCATCGAGGAACTGATAACACAAACTCAAATCATCACACACGCCTTTTTTGCAACCATAGAGGTCCAAAAGTAATTGATACCCAAAGACCTGCTCTTTTCCATTTTTCATCTTTACCTTTTTCTCCTTGCTGTGTCGAGGTATTTTAATAAACGATACCTTCCTGCCGTGCGGCGTTGGGCATCAAGTTACAATAGAACGTTATACTATAAATCGTTTAAAAAATCTACTTTTTTTACAAGCACGCCTGCATCCCAGAAAGGAAACAGGCGGCGAAAGACAGCATCTGGTTAGTCGAAAATTATTATTGCACCATACAATTTCGAAGTCAATAAATTGTTCATGAATTAGACAACGTTTTTCGGGAAAGGCTACGCTACCCGTCTCGTTTGTCGATGACGTCTAACGTATCCAAATTCCGAAACGGGTCGCGTTGCCATAACCGTCACCGATCTACCAACCTCACCCTCCCCTATTTCATTTGATTTTTAGCGTAAATTATCTTAATATGGCGGTAAGGAAAATCGGAATGAAAATCACCATCAACGGCCGGCTCAAAGAATTCTCCTCTGCCGAAAATTTAAAAACTGTCATTGGACAGTTCTCCGGCGGCCACACCCACGTGATCGCGGAAGTGAACGGCACGGTTGTCAAGCGCCCCAGCTGGGAGCAGACCGCTATGAGAGAAGGCGATGCGATCGAACTGGTGAATTTGGTGGGTGGAGGATAAAACGAAATAACCAAATCACAAGATACAAGTTCCAAATAAATCACAAGATACAAGCAACAATGGAATAATCTTTGTAATTTGGAATTTGTAAATTGTTTGGTTATTGTATCTTGTTTCTTGTAATTTATCTTATGCATTCAATACAAAACACAATTCAAGATACTCCTTTCGAACTGGGTGGCAAAACGTTCACCAGCCGTTTTTTGCTCGGCACGGGGAAATTCCGCAGCAAGACCGAACTCAGCGCGACGATCGAAGCATCGGGAACGCAGATCGTCACCGTTGCTTTGCGCCGCATTGATCTGGAACACCACGCAGACAACATCGTCGAATATATCCCGCAAGATGTCACGCTGCTGGTCAACACCTCCGGCGCGCGTAATGCTCAGGAAGCGGTGCGCATCGCACGGCTCGCTCAAGAAGGCGGCTACGGCAACTGGATCAAGATCGAGGTCATCAACGATTCGAAATATTTACTTCCCGATAACGCCGAAACAATCAAGGCCGCAGAGATTTTAGTGAAAGAAGGATTCGTGGTCCTTCCCTATATTGCGCCGGATCTGTACACCGCCCGCGAATTAGTTAAGGCCGGTGCCGCGGCGGTCATGCCGCTCGGTTCTTTTATCGGCAGCAATCAGGGCCTCAAGGCGAAAGATTTTATTCAAGTTTTGATCAACGAGATCGAGCTTCCCATTATCGTCGATGCCGGGATCGGCGCGCCGTCGCAGGCGGCGGAAGCTATGGAAATGGGAGCGGACGCAGTTTTAGTCAACACGGCGGTCGCGACGGCTGAAAACCCCGCCTCGCTCGCGGCCGCCTTCAATCTCGCCGTCGTTGCCGGGCGTTTGGGGTATTTAAGCAAACTGCCGAAGAAAAAAGCTATCGCGGACGCGTCGTCCCCGCTCACCGGATTTTTATACGAAAATTCCAAAGACCAAGATACAATAACCAAACAATGAACAAGTCTCAAGATTCAACGACCCAATGGATTATTGAATTTTGATTATTGTAATTTGTTTGATGTTTGGAAATTGGTTATTGATTTTTTGATAAATATGAATACTCATTTTAATAAAACTACAAAACTCGTCTTAGGCCATGCCGGCCAAGACGTCAAAGACGCGATCACCGTTGATATCGAGCCTCTCCACAAACCTGATGTCCTGCATGACCTGAACTCTGTCCCGTACCCTTTCGACAATAATCAATTTCAGGAGATCGTCTGCCATCACGTTCTCGAACATCTCAACGCCCTGATCCCCGTCATGCAGGAACTGCACCGGATCTGCGCGCCCGGCGGAAAAATCTATATCGAGGTCCCGCACCACAGCTCCTGGTTCGCCAAAACACCTGAACATAAACTCCTTTTTAACTATTTTTCTTTTGACGGCTATATTGAGAACGGCGTCACCACCTGGATGAAAGGCGGAAAATTCCGGCTGTCCCGGCGGGAGATCACCTTTCACAGGACATTCCGCCAATTTGCTCTGCATAAGCTCTTTAACAAGTACCCGCTGACATATGAACGGTTCTGGGCGCATATGATCCCGGCGGAACACCTGAAACTTTGGCTTGAACCGATCAAATAACTATAAAAAACATCACGGATGCGTCATCGCCGTTAACGGGATTTTTGTATGGAAGACCTTTGACGACCGAGGGGCACTGAACCATTCCGCTCAGTGATTCGCATTTCTCTAAAACTTATTGCGGAAATGCAAATCAAATTCGCGTCATTAGTTCACTGCCCCTCTCACTTATCTTGAGAGACATGACCAAGACCGAAATCGAATTCGAACGCAGCCCATAGGGACCGTTCGCTGAGATGCAGGGCTTGGACATGTCTCTCCACAAGAAATATGATTACATTATCCGAAATTAACTCTCTTCTTTCCAACCCAGATCCTCTCTTTCTTGAGAATTTGGCGCAAAGATCCGCGCAACTGACCCGCCAGTATTTCGGCCGGACGATCGCGCTGTACGCGCCGGTGTATATTTCCAATTTCTGCAGCAGCTACTGCACGTACTGCGGATTCCACAGCCACAACAAGATCAAACGTTTCAAATTGACCGCCAATGAAATGGACCAGGAGATGCAGCATCTCGCCAAGCAGGGCATCGAAAATATTTTGATCTTGACCGGCGAATCCTACAACGTCACGCCACTCTCCTATTTAAAAGAAGCGGTCGAGGTCGCCAAAAATTATTTTCCCAGCATTTCGCTCGAGGTGCATCCGATGGAGGCTGCCGAATATAAAAAATTATTCGAGACCGGCGTCGACGGGATCACCGTGTATCAGGAAACGTATGACCGCAAGCGTTACAGCGAAGTGCATATCGCGGGTATCAAGGCCGATTATGATTTCCGTTATGGAACACCGCAGCGCGCGGCCCAAGGAGGAATACGCAGCATTTCGATAGGGATCCTTTTGGGGTTAGCGGAAAACTTGGCGCAGGACCTACTCGCGCTCTATGAGCATCTGCGTTTTATGGAAAAAAATTATCCCGGGGTGGAATACAGCGTGTCATTTCCGCGCTTGCGCGAGATTAAAGGAAAAGTGTTCTCCCGTTGTGACGTGGATGACATGACGTTCGTAAAAATTATTTGCCTCACCCGAACCTTATTCCCGCGCGTGGGGATCAACCTTTCCACCCGCGAAGAAGCGCACCTGCGCGACCATATTTTGGAACTCGGTATCACCAAAATGTCCGCCGGCTCCAACACCTCGGTCGGCGGCTATACATTAAAAGAAACTGAAGACCAAGACCCGCAGTTCGACGTTTCCGACCACCGCAGCATCGCGGATGTAATCAAACTTTTAAAATCCAAGAACTTCGATCCGGTATTTACGGATTGGAGGAGGATATAAAATGAGACTTAGGCTATTGGCTACGGTAACGACACCTGTATCGTCCAACGGCGATGATTACAAACTCAATGACGAACTACGCAACCAAACAACGAAACGGGCCGCGTAGCCATTACCAATAATCCAATTCAGTGCAGGACCCGCGTGGTTTACCAAAAATTTAAAGTCTCATAAATTTTCTCTGGGACCACTTGAAAAGCCCCAGCGGAATTCCGGACACGGAATTCCGGGGACACGTACGTAATTAATTTCGCGGGTGACGCGGGGAGAACTTGAGCGGGAGGATCCACACCGGGCGGAGGGGCCTGCGAAAGTTCGTACCGCGGCAGGACCCGCGTGGTTTAATTTCTGAAATTCTACAACTTCGCCCTGTTCAACCGCAAGGCATTGGCGATGACGGAGACCGAGCTGAAGCTCATGGCAGCGCCCGCGATCATGGGGCTTAATAAAATTCCAAACACCGGATACAGCACCCCGGCCGCGACCGGGATCCCCATCGCATTATAAATGAACGCGAAGAACAGGTTCTGCCGAATATTTTTCATCACACCGCGGCTTAAACGGAGTGCCTTGGCGATACCGTTCAAATCCCCCTTGACCAGCGTGATGCCGGCGCTTTCGATCGCCACATCCGTGCCCGTGCCCATCGCGACCCCGACCTCGGCCTGCGCCAGCGCCGGAGCGTCATTGATCCCGTCCCCGGCCATCAAAACGACCGCACCTTCACTTTTCAATT
>Ga0155339_175_pt3 | contig 12625 bp, 11 predicted proteins | sample RifCSPhighO2_02_FD_106307 | JGI IMG/M metagenome (GOLD analysis project Ga0155339, IMG submission 106307) | Omnitrophica WOR_2 bacterium RIFCSPHIGHO2_02_FULL_48_11 | reverse complement strand
TTGATTCCGGTATCAGACAAAGCATCCAAATCCAACCAATTGACCCCTGTATCCGATAACACATCGATATCGATCCAATTGATCCCTGCACCGGCCAACGCGCCCAAAGCCAGCCAATTGACACCTGCATCCGAGAGGGTATCAATATCGATCCAGTTAATTCCCGCACCGGCCAACGCACTCAAATCCAGCCAATTGACACCAGCATCCGAGAGGGTATCGATATCGGTCCAATTGATCCCAGTGTCAAAGAGCGCGTCTAAGTCCAGCCAATTGATACCCGCATCCGCGAGGGTATCGATATCACTCCAATTGACACCGGACCCGGAGAGCGCGCTTAAGTCCAGCCAATTGACACCCGTATCCGAAAGCGTATCGATATCCACCCAATTAATTCCGGCACCGGATAACCTCCCTAAATCTAACCAATTGGCCCCTGCATCCGAAAGCACATCAAGATCACTCCAATTGATCCCGGTGTCAGAGAGGGCGTCCAAGTCAAGCCAATTCACCCCCGCATCCGAGAGCATATCAAGATCCGCCCAATTGATACCAATATCCGACAAGATATCTAAGTCAAGCCAGTTAATCCCCGTATCCGAAAGGGTGTCGACATCACTCCAATTGATGCCGGAGCTGGTCAGGGCACCTAAATCCAGCCAATTGACTCCCGCATCCGAGAGGGTATCTAAATCTGACCAGTTGACACCCGTATCCGAAAGCGCGTCTAAATCAAACCAATTGATCCCGGCATCGGAGAGGATATTAATATCTTCCCAGTTGATGCCTTTATCGAAGAGAATGTCCAGATCCAGCCAGTTGATCCCCGTATCTGAAAGCACATCCATATCCGACCAATTGATCCCGGCATCGGTTAAGATATCCACGTCGTACCAATTGATCCCGGCATCGGTCATGATCTCAAAGTCATACCAATTGAGACCCGAATCCGACATAACGTCCAGATCCAACCAATTCACTCCGGCGGTAGTCAGCTGTGCTAAATTATCCCAATTGATCCAGGTATCCCAGTTGACCCCGGCCCCGCTCATATAAGCGATATTCGACCAATTCACCGCCGCGTCGCTCATAAAATCCAGATCCAGCCAATTCACTCCGGCATCCGAGAGCACATCAAGATCCGACCAGTTGATGCCGATGTCGCTCAACGCATCCAGATCGATCCAGTTGATCCCGGAATCCGCCAGGATATCAACATCCACCCAATTGATCCCGGCATCCGACATCCGGTCAATGTCCAGCCAGTTGATCCCGGAATCGCTCATCGCGTCCAGATCCGCCCAATTGATACCGGACCGCGATAAAACACCAATATCTTCCCAATTCACCGAGCTCCCCGAACCCAAATTCAAAACTCCAGATCCTGTAAAAGTCCCCAAAGACGTTGTTATGGTTGCCTGATAATAATAGGTTGATTGAGAAGTTGCCGGAGTAAAAGAGCTATAATATACTGTATCAGCTTGATTCCCAACACTTGTAACTCCAGTAAAAGATACACCACCGCAGCCAACGCCGTTACAGGAGTCAGGATTGACATCAGCAAAATTGTCCAGATATAGGTCAAAACTTCCTGATATATAAGTACCGAGACTTTTTCGTGTCCCATTTTGCTCCAAATAGGCATTTAAATAATAGGATCCTACGCTGGTGCCTATCGCTTCCATCACCACAAAAACATTGCGCCATTGGATCCCGGCATCGGACATTGCATCGATATCCAGCCAGTTTATCCCCATATCACTCATCGCATCAATATCCGCCCAGTTGATCCCCTTGCTGCTCATCACAGCGATATCATCCCAGTTGACCGAAAGCTGGCTGTCGGTGACACTTTTGATCACTCCGATGTCCATCCAGTTAATCGAATCAGTGGAGGTTTTGATCACTCCGATATCGAGCCAATTGATCGTATCGGTGGAGCCCTTGATCACTCCGATATCGAGCCAGTTGATCGCCGCAGTGTCGGCCAAAATTTCCTTTTCCACCTCTTCCGCGACCACCAGCTCTTTCTTGCCGGTATAGGTGATGCCGGAATAAACGATCGTCACGGTGGTCATATACGTTTCGTGGATATCAGCAGCAGCGAGGAAAAGGTCATCGTATTTGCAAGAGTCGGTTGAGCCACCCGTACATGAGCTTAAAGCGATCGAAGTACACGCCGTCGAATAACCGGCCGCCACGCAGGTGCTGGGGACAGAAGAATTATCTGATTTTACAATCGACACTGTACCGGTTTCTGTACCGGCCAGATCAATAATTTTTCCGTCTGCTTCCAGCTGGGCAAAAACACTCCAGTAAGTTCCGTCAAAGGTCCATTTTATATTGATTGTCGGCTGACGGACGCGGAAAGAGTTTGACGTCCCGGTATACACCCGGCTATAAGCATCGGTCACCGTGGCTTTGAGGGCATACATATCCCCTGGCTTGTTCACCTTGAGAAGTTTGCCGGTAAAATTCGCCACCCCGGAGGAGGTTGCCATCGAGGTCGTGCCGCCTAAGGTCGCTGAGCCGCCGGAATCATTCAAGAGAGAGAGAACCACCGTGTAGGCAGTCGCGGTAACAACATTGTCATTCTTGTCACGGACAGAGACAATCGGCTGAGGAGAAAAAACCGTATCGGGATACGTATCGGGAAGGGTGGTGGTGAAGGTCAAATGATCGATATCATCCGCCCCGGCCTGCTCCGAAGAAGAAGACGAAGACGAAGACCCGTCTTTGCCCGAACCGGTATACTGCGCAAAAGCGGGAGACACGCAAAATATCACCCAAAACAGGCAGAGTAATACAGACTCTCCCCTTTGGGGAATAAAAAATTTATTCTTAAAAATGTTTGTCATGCCAGGGATCAACTGGGCTCTAAATTAAAACTTGTTACAACAACCGACTTAGACGTACCGTGCTCTCTCACGGCATCAACTGGGCGAAATTTCAAAAAATTTGCACACCCCAAAAATCAAAATCTTTGATCAAATTTTTTATCATCTAAAGGCGAATTAATCATGGACCTCACCTTCAATTCCATTTGCAAAATCTTCTGTTCAACGATCAGCCGGTCAGGCGCCTGCGGATTCAGAAAAATATATTCCTTGTAATGCTTCAGGGCCGCCACCGGGTCTCCCAAGAATTCCCCCTGGACGAACGCCAGGTTAAAATGCGCCGCGGCATCGGAGGGCATTAGTTTCAAAACTTTTTTATACTCCGCGGCGGCTTTGGAATAGTCCCCTTTATGAAAATAAATGTTCCCCATGTTGTAATGCACCCTGGCCGTGTCCTGCCTTAGGCGCTCGCTTTCTTTGTTAAACTGGTCCACGATGGCCACGATGTTTTCGCGGCTTTTTTCACCGTCCGCGTCGATTTTTTCATAAGCCAATTGGTTCTCCGGCTGGACCGGCTCTTCTTTCGCGACCCGGTCCTCCAGTTCTTTGATCTTCATTTGATATTGCTGTTCTTTATCTTTGATAGTGACTTGCAGGTCGACCAGCTGGCGGGAATATCTTTGATTCAAATCCACGATCCCTTCGGTCTGTGTACGGACCCGGCGCATTTCTTCGGTCATCGCATTGATCCGATTGATCTCGATCTGCCGTTGACCGCGCAAGGACTTTAATTCTTCATCCAGTTTTTCTTTTTCTTCATGCAGCTTATCGTTTTCTTCAATCACACTTTTTAAAGTTTTATTGAGCTCGATGATCTGACCTTCTTTGAGCGGCATCCCGACAATTTCTTTAGGAGGCTCCAGAACGGTTTTTACGTTCGACGGGGCAGGAATTTCCAGCGGCTCGGTATTGGGGATCATCTGACCGGCTTCAATATTAGTTTCAATCACATCGGAAGAAGAGTCTTCTGCGGCAGATGAAAACGCTACAAAAAATAAAATAATGGTCAACAGCCCGGCCTTGACCCAACTCCCCCTCAAGCAAAACCCCTTCACGCGTTACTCCTTCAATTGAAGCGTTGACCCTGACTTTGCCGGATCGCCCCCATCGACCGGACTTTCATCATCGCGATAATCTTTGGAGGGCTGAATAGTCCCATTGATATCGTACAAATTTTTATCCCCGGTAATCACATGCGGTGTGATAAATAAAACAATTTCCGTTTTTTCGATTGAATCGGTGGAGCGGCTAAAAATCCGGTCGATGATAGGAATATCCATCAGTCCCGGAAAACCCTTTTTGGTATGGACCTTATTGTCTTTTTTCAGCCCACCCATAATAATCGTCATCCCATCCTTGACCATGACCGTTGTTTCTACAAGTGTCTTATTCACTTGCGGGATCCCGCCGCCTTTGGACGTAAGACTGCTGACCACAGTGGAAATCTCCGGCTTAAGATTCATCGTGACAAATCCATCATCGTTGATGGTAGGTTTCACGCTGAGCTTCAAGCCGACATCAACAAACCGCACATCTTCGCTGGTAATGGCATTGTCACCGGTGCCGGAGGTTGTCGAAATAATGTAAGGAACCGTGTCGCCGATATGGATCGTCGCCTCTTCATTGTTGGTCACCAGAATTTTAGGATTCGATAAAATTTTAGTATCACTCACCTGCTTGAGCATCCTCACCGAGGTAGCAAAATGATTCACCGTAAGAGTCCCCACCCCGACTTTGGTAAAGGTGGTGGATAAATTATCGCTGGAAGACAAGCCACTTTCATTCATAAAGGTATTCTTGAATGTTAAATTCTTAAGAAGCGGGTCGTTAAGGGTAGAAAAATCCACGCTCCAGTCAATACCCACATCGAATTTGGGCTTTAAGACAATCTGCAATATATTGATCTCGATCAAAACCTCTTTGGTGGGCACGTCCAAATTCTGAATCATTGCTTCGACTTCCTTGCGGCGTTCCGGCAGCGCCCGGACAATAACTTGGTTGGAACGTTCATCCATCGTGATGGACCCAACCGCCAGGGCATCAAGACGCGCCCGCAATTTTTCCGCCACCACATCGGCCTTGGCATACTGCAAAGGATAAGCCACAACTTCTGCCGGTTTTTCGATCTCGTCTAAACTCTTTTTCATCTGCGCCAGAGAATCCGCCGTATCGATCATCACCACCGAACCCGTATCTTCATCAATGATTACTTTGCCCAAGGTACTTTTGATGCTCTCCAGGGCCGCAACAACATAACTCGGTTTGGCATATTTTAAATTAACGATCATCACTTGCTGTTTGTCGTTGAAACGCTTGCCGAACATCGCTTCGTATTCCACGCCGGAAAGGATATTGACGATTTCGTTTTGCAGATAATAGGCGAGACTATTGGAGATGAGGATGATATCCAGCGCATCTTTGATGGAAACATTCTTTAGATACAGCGTTACCCGCCCCTGCACATTGCCGCTGGTGACCATATTGAAATCGCCTTTGAGCGCCAAAAATTTCAGGACATCAATGACATTCATCTCCCGCACGTCCAGCGTAATCATGCGCGACAAACGCTTCTCTAAGGACTCGGTGGCTTTCTCAATGACAATCGGTTTGCCGGGGGTTGGGGCACTGGCCGGCTGCATTTTTTCCATGGCTTCGAGGTTGGCAGGATTAGGCTGCGGAGCTTTTTCTTTTTCTGCCGGAGCGGCTGTCCCTGACGCGGCAGGGGCAGTGCCCTTGGGAGGCTGCTGGGCGTACACCCTCACAACGGCATTGCTAAAAATAAAAAGGACAAGAAGAGAAAAATAAAGGATCCATCTTCCGGCTTTTTGCGATCCACGATTTTTTACGTCACAAATCATAAACTGAGCTTTAAATCCTCTCCCTCAAAAGTTAAGATCACGCTGTCGGCAAAAATTTCTTTGACCGTTACTTTGTTGATCTGATCTCCGGCCCGCAAAAAATACGTGATGCCGCTATTGGTATTTTCAATCAGCGCAGACGCCGAATCCGGCGTGCTCAGCCACGAAACACCCACCAGCCGCAGGTCCTTGGTTTTTTCGACAATATGCTGAATATCCAGCGGAGTGGCAGCGGCCTTTTCCTCTTCTTCTTTCTTTTCAAAAGGCTGAAAAATGTTCCGGCGGGTCACGACCGAAACATATTCCGTCATCTCTTTAATTTGGGGCAAAAGATTTTCCGGAAGCTTAGCGACCTTGGTTTCGATCTTAAGATGGAAATTATGATTGGCATAACTCATGCCTTTTTTAAAATCAAAAATAAAAAAGAGCGCCACGATACCCACAATGACCAGCAAAATAAGATTGATCTCGCGCAGCGTGAAAGCAACCGGCCTCCCCCCGCCTTTCAAAAAACCCAAAAGAACATCCAACCCGGGTGGTGTAGGAAAGGCCAGCGCCGGCCCTTTGACCGAACTGGCAATCTGCTGAGCTACGTTCAGGGCGGTTGTTGTGGCACCAGAGGCAGGCGCTGCCTGGGTTGCGACACCGCCGGCTCCCCCTTTTTCTTGAGCTTCAATGAGTTTTAGAAGTTTTTGCTCTGCTGTTTCTTTGGCCATCGGGTCTTAATTTTAATTGTCGAAACTTTTTTCTTTATAAACACCGGGGCTTGCTTCTTTGGTCATTCCCAAACCACTGGCCTGCATAAACTGCTGCTCTTTGGCGATCACATCGCGGACGATTTCACGATCCACGGCCGACTTATTTTGCATGATCAATTCTTTGAGCACTTGATGACACAGCATCGTAATTTTTCTGGGATAGCCGCGCGTATAGCTGTAAATTTCAGAAAAAGCCTCATCCGAGAACAAGGGCATAGCGCTGTTATATCCGGCCTGTTTAACGCGATAAAGGATCAGCTCCCTGGTCGACTGCACGTCCAAGGGGTTCAAGGTATATTTAAAACTGATGCGGTCCAAAAAATTCGGCATCTGCATAATCTTGGGATACAATTCGACCTGCCCCAGCAAAACCAATTGCAGCAATTTGTATTCATTGGTTTCAAAGTTCAAAAGGATACGCAAGGTCTCCAGGGTCGACAAGTTCAATTTTTGCGCCTCGTCGATGACCAACACAACCGTTTGTTTTTCGGTCACGGCTTTTTCAATCAAAAATTTCTGAATAACATCGCGCAGATTTAAAATATCCTCTTTGCTGAGATCCACATGGGAAGGAAGATCCACATTAAAATTTTTCACCAGCGAGGTCAGAAACTGGCGTTCATCCACAAAAGATGGGTTAAGAATGATATGGAAAATCATGTTGCCGCGGCGCTTTAATTCCTGGATCAACTTGCGAGACAAAGACGTCTTGCCGGTTCCCACATCGCCGAACACCACGTTCAAGCCGCGCTTGAGACGGATCTCGATGAGGATGCTGGTTAAGGCCATGTCATGTTCTTTGGTAAGGTAAAAAAAGTCCGGATCCGGACTGGTGGAGAAAGGTTCTTTGCTAAAGCCGAGTAGGGTGTGGTAGGACATATAATTAATCTAATGTTTATTTAAATAACAAGAATATATAGAGTAATCTTGATAAATATAATAATATGGAAAAAAATATCATTTACTTATGATAGATTTTATCATAAGTGCTAATGATATCAAATACTTATTTGCTTATTTTAAATGGTTTTTGGGGGACAAACTGCAGGATTCCGGAGCAGAAACCGAGGGTGCGACTAAAGGCTCTTAAAAGCATGACAAAACCGAAGAAAAGACCCATTTTAAAATTTTTTAACATATAAAATCCGTAAAATAATTCTAAAAAAATAAGCAAAAAAATGGAAATCCCTGCCGCGAACTGCAGCCATAACAGGGGCGGCAAAAAAAACAATGAGTTCAAAAAACTCAGCAAAACCAGCGGCACCTCGACGATGTCCTTCCAAAAAGTGTAATCGTCCCCGCGCATCATGTCGGGATGATTGCGGTACATTTTAGCCCGCCAAAAGCCATGCCGGAATTGTTCTCTCAAGTACCGGTCAAGGTCTTCCGTATGATAGTGGTCCACCAGTGCCGTTCTTTCAAAATAGATTTTGTATCCTGCCTTGAGGATTTTATAACTTAAGTCGTTGTCTTCCCCGCTCGCGAAGCGATAACCGGGATCGAACCCCCCGGCCTCAAAAAAAACTTTTTTTCTGGCACAAAAGTTATAGCTTCCAAAAGACTTAGGAAAATCCGGCATAAGTTTATGATGGCGGAATAAAATTTCCTGTTGGATACAATTGGCCAGCGGATTCTGCGAGTTGGCGATGCCGTAACTCCCCGCCACCACGCCGATTTGCGGATCAGAAAAACGCGACATCATCCGAACCACCCACTCCGGTTGCGGCAAGCAATCCGCATCCGTAAAAAAAATAAAATCTCCGGACGCTTCCTGAGCGCCCCGGTTGCGCGTCGCGGCCGGACCGGAATTTTTCTGATAAATATATTTTACCGTCGGATAAGATTTGATAATGTCGGCGGTTTTGTCGGTGGATCCGTCGTCGACGACGATGATTTGGATGTGCTGATGGAATCTCTGCTGGGTGACGGCCTGGAGGGATTGGCCAATCGTTGTCTCGCCGTTGAAGACCGGAATCACAACTGAGATGGATGGAGTCATAAAAAATTAAAAGGCAAAATTTAAAATTAAGGTGCCGCGCAGCGGCTCTACAATTTTGACTTCTGAGTTTTGAGTTTTTATTTTTGCTGCGCGACAGTATAGAGCAGCATGCCAAAATATTTGGCCGCCATTCCTTCCGGAGAAAAGGCAAAAGGCAAAGTGTTCAAGCCTCCCTGCTGAACGATTTTCAGTCCGTTACGCGTATTCAAATCTTGCAGTTGACCTAAAACAAACGGCTTCTCATCGATGCCCGGCATAAAGATCGGCCGGATAATTTCCCACGGAGACCAACGATTAGGCACAACGGTGATCAAAAACCCTTTTTCATTCAACACCGAAATGAGGTTCTGCACGATCTTGTCTTGGTCCGGTTTAGAAAAATGTTCCAGCAGACCGTCCGAAAAGATCACATCGAACTTGTCATTTAAAAGCGGCGGCAACGGTTCCACCAAAAGATCCCCCTGCACGGCCCGTACCCGTCGCTGGGTCATATGTTTGGTGATGTCTAACGCCGCCCAGGAATAGTCCAGGGCGGTGACCGCCATCCCCTGGTCGACGAAATATTTCGAAAAAAATCCGCTGCCGCAACCGGCATCCAAAGCCCGATCGCCCGCATGCACATAAGGCGTAAGCAGCTGCAGGATACGGCGCTTGGACCAGCTCACATGGCAGAATTGCTGCGACTGTTCGCGGGTCCAAAAATTATTCCAATCCTCGTCGCGCGGTGTAGTAAGTTTATTCTGGGTGCTTGGCATCGGATTTGCCCTGCGATTTCAGTTGATCTTTCATTTTTTTTAATTCAAATTCTAAAATTCCTATTTTCTGCGCCATCGCATCGTTGCGGCTGTCCTGCTGGCAGAGGAAGATTGTCATCACCAGTCCCAAAAAGACAAAAACGCTCAGCAAAGTAAAAAAAACAAAATTGCTGGCGAGCTGGAACCCCAGCCATTGGGAAATTTTAAAAAGAAATTGCTCAAAAATAGCTAAAAAGATCGATACGACCGCTGCCAAGATCCATCCTGACGCGTATTTGAACGTCAGTCTTTCCCGACGGACCAGCTCAATCGCCATGACCAAAACCAAGGCGGCCAACCCCACGACCAGGATCTTGATAGATATCATGCTTCCATCACCTTCCGCTTTTTGATCATGTTCAACAGGATCGCAAAGGTCACTTTGATCATATAATACAGCGTGTTCAAATAACGGATAGAACTGTTGCCGGCCATCCGTTTTCGCATCTGCACCGGCACCTCAACAACCTTTAAACCTAACCGTTTCGCCGTCACGATAGCCTCCGGTTCGGGAAAATCATGCGGATAATCAGCGGCAAAGGCCTGGATCGCCCGGCGGTTATACGCCCGGAACCCCGAGGTCGGGTCGCTGATGCTGTACTGCGTCAAAAAACTGATCAAATGAGCAAAAAAATGAATTCCGACGCGCCGGATGAGCGAAGACCGGTATCCTAAGAACGGTTGAATAAAACGGCTGCCGATGGCGATGTCTGATCCATTCTGCAAAACAGGCGAAAGCAACGCGGGAAGAAAACTCACATCGTGCTGATTGTCGCCGTCTACCTGGACAGCCACGTCATAATGGTTCTGCAGAGCAAATTGAAATCCGGTCTGCACCGCCCCGCCGACCCCTAAATTAAACGGCAGGGAGATCACCGCTACGGGGGTTCGACCCGCCTCTTGCGCCGTCCCATCCTTCGAACCATCGTTGACCACCAAAATATCTACGGCAGATTTTAGGGCCAATATTTCATCTATGGTTTTTTTAATATTCCCTGCCTCATTGTAAGCAGGGATGATGACCAATATTTTCTTTGTGTCCATAAAAAAACTTGCTGTTACTCATCAACCTTTAACAAAACCACTTTCCCGAAGGCGATCCTTAAGACTCTTGCCGATGACGGATGTCCCAAACTTGAGCACCATACCGCCCATAAAATTCTTGTCCGTCTGATAAACAACCCGCACCTGAGGAGAGAATCTTTTTTGCAGGGCGGCTTGAATACGTGATTTTTTCTCCGGGGCAAACTCGCCGTTCCCGACCACCACAACTTCCCCGACCGCGCCACTTTCATTCTTCATCAAAAATAAATCCAACTCATGGATGGTCGATTCAATCAACTTATCTTCTAAAATTTTCCTTAAAACGAAAAAAACAATGATTCCCAAGATAGTTTGAATAATTAAAATGATGCCTACGACACCGACCATTTTATAAACTCCCTCAATTTAGCCCTTGGGTGCGGCCGTTGACACAAGGTATGCGGCGGCGGCCCGCAGCAGCTCCTCCTCTTGAGCGTCAGCCATCATCCGGTCCGGCTCGACACCGTTAAAGCTAAAAATTGATCCATCCGGATAATAACCGCGTCCCGTCACCAATAATACCATGGATTCATCATCAAGATTGAACATGCTTTTTAAAAAAACCTGCCCGGCGCTATTGGTACCCATCACGACCGCCCGTTTCCGGTGCTGCATAACCCCGGTAAAAAGTTCGGACGCGCTGCCGCTTTCTTTATTGACCAAAATCACAATAGGTTTGCTGTAATAATATTGCGCCGGGATGCGCGGCACATCCAGCATGGATTTATCATACCCTCGTTTTTGAAAATAGGCAAAATCTTCTCCCGGAGTTAAAAAGAACGCGGCGATCTCCCGTGCCGCGAGCGGCGGGCCGCCGGGATTCCCGCGCAGATCTAAAATGAGCCCGATGTCATCGCCCTGCTTTTGGATATACGTCAAATAATTGAACATGTCCTCGAAGGTTTTCCGGTTAAACCGCTGCATCTGTAAACAATAAACCCCCTTGACCGGTACCGGCACCAAAAAAATCGTTTGCTTGAAATATTCTTCGCTGATCACTTGGATCGTTTTTTCCAGATTTTCCTGGAAACTTAAAAAAACGATCTCCACCGTTTCTCCCTCAAGAGGATTCAGCCAGGCTTCAACATCTTTCTCCGTCGAAGAAAGCACATCATGCTGATTGATCTTCAAGATACTGTCTTGGACCCGCAGCCCCTTCTTGTAAGAATCCGACCGCGGCTCCACCTGGCTCACTTGATAACCTGCGGGACCCAATTTTCCTTCAATACCGATATCGACCCGTTTACCGAGCGCTGTCTGCTCATATTTTTTGGCCGGCTTGGGAGGATAAAGCGCGGAAAAAATATCATCTGAGGACTTTAATTCATCCACCAAAAAGGCCGCGCTGCGCCATTTGATATAATTATTCGATTTGCCGGCATCATTCAACTCAGAAAAAATTTTAGCGTCGAACCGCTTAATAAAGCTGTTATAGCGGTCCCGCAAAACCGGCAAATAATAATTTTTCTCCATGGTTTCGTAAACTTTTTCAAAATAATCCAGATAATCCTGATGGCTCAGAGGTTTGCTGGGGGTTGTTTCTTCCGCGGGGTCTTCGACTTCCCGGGCTGAGTGAGAAATACCCAAAAAACCGGAGAAAAAAAATAAAAATAAGAAAAAAAAATAAAAAAATCCGACTCGTTTCTTATAGATTGCCTTAAACATTGAGATATTATAACACAGCTTAAAAACAAATTTATTTTTAACGAATTATTTTTAGCAATAAAAACCCCCCACTGTTTTGTTTCGTTATAAATTTCTAGAACAAAACGAAACAGTGGGGGCCATATTTAAACTAATAGCATTCTAACACTAACTGACAGCGTCGGCTTTAACCTCCGCAAGTTCATAGCGGTTAATAACACCATCTCTGTTTTTATCGTAAGACTTTAAAATATCGGAATCCACCGTATAGCCGCCTTTTTCTTCAACGATAGTGATGACATAACGCAAAAAAATCTTAATCTCCGAAGTTTGCAGGAGACCGTCGCGGTTAGTGTCATAACGCTTCTCAATGACAGCCATAGCTTTGGGCGTTTGAATCGCCCAGACCGGACCGACCGGGGCGACCGGCTTGGTCACTCCCAAACGGGGAGCAGCAGCACCTTTATCTCCGCGGCGCTTATTATTAAGGCGCTCATAATCAATGAGGCCGGCGCGACCGATATCCACCAGCAAAAACATCAATAGCACGATGCCTGACCAGACGATTATTTTTTTCATTATTTCCTAACCT
>Ga0155339_142_pt1 | contig 12725 bp, 1 predicted proteins | sample RifCSPhighO2_02_FD_106307 | JGI IMG/M metagenome (GOLD analysis project Ga0155339, IMG submission 106307) | Omnitrophica WOR_2 bacterium RIFCSPHIGHO2_02_FULL_48_11 | reverse complement strand
ACCGTCGGGGCCGCGTTGATTTTCCGGCATACGCTGACCTAGCGCATACACCAGACCCTCTTCCGGCACATCAAAATCGCGGGTGTAATTATTGTCTTGAATATCTTCGGCAATGGAAACTGCCATGACCACTGTTTCAAAAACTTCTCCAACGCCTGGATCTTTAAAAGTATTTTCCGGCTTAGCCATATCCGGCGTGCCGCCGTCGATGAAAAATTGCATAACCGGTTCCATCGTATCTGCGGCATTGCTGGCCAACGCTTGCGGTATACCCGAACCATCATCCACCGGTTTATCTTGCGACATAGCCGCCGCTAAGAGCGCATCAGCCGCATCACCCTTTAATAAAACCGTTCGCTTCCCGTCCTGTCCCTGGCCGACAAAATAAACATTAGCGTCAGCTTCGAGAGCACCGTTTAAAGCATCTTTGGCTTCTTGGCCTCTTAAAGTTTTTCTTACCACCTGGCCATCTTCGCCCGTTGCATCCATTTGTAAAAATGCATCCTTAAATTGATTCGTGTTATAGCCTTGGCCCGGCGCGGCGTAATCATGCTCGCCATTGACCATAGAAAAACTCACATCCGTGTGATGCTCGTTCGTATCCGGCAGAGGCCCCAGTTCGCTGGTAGAACTTAAAGTGGCAACCTCCATATTCCCTTGTTGCGCCTGTTGGTCGACGTTGTTAACAAAATTGCGAATACTGTCAAAAAGTTTTTTAGCGGCCTGTTGCCGGCGGCCTTCATGATCGGTTAAATTTTGAGTCTGTTCCCGCAATTCTTCGACAGGAACATCTGACCGGGAGGCTAAAACCAACAAAGCAGCGGCGGTTGTCCCTGCGGTATTTTCCCCGGTCTCGGAAGCGGCTTCTTGATTCGCAAAATATTGAACCGCTGTAGTAATAACACCACCCAATGTCTGGATAGCACGGCTGGCAGTTGTGGCATTTATGCGATCCCGGTCTGCGGTACGGCGCGGAATATCCACTTGGTCTTGAACACCGATCCGGCCGCTTAAGATGACCTCCGCACGGCTTTTCTTTTTGCTGCCGTCGGGCTGCGTTTCCATTTTAGCTTCTATCGTACCGCCGGAGGAAGCTGACGCTTGTCCGGACGGTTCTGCAGCCTCTGTTTTCTTTGCGGATAAATCACGATTAATATTTGCCGGCGTAGCAGCAAACTCGGTTAACTTGGCCTTCATGACCGCATAAGCGATCCGGTCCTTAAATCGTGGGTCTTGAGATTTAATAATATCTGCGTCAGATTCTTCAAAATCCGGCAGGCCTTCGGCTTTCTTGCCATCAATAACTCTCTTCGCTATTCTTCCTTTGACCCAAGCGTTATTAAACCGCGGATCCAAATAACGGCCGGAAAGGTCAGCCTCGCGCATCAAGCCAGCCAAGGCCATTAACGTCAATGTCAACTGTCGGCCGTCTCTGTCTAGATACGTTGATTCAATCAAAGAAGAATATTTTTGAATACCATCGACATGATAACCGACGCGGGTCTCGCGGACATCTTCCGGCTTGGGTGTCCCGGCCGCACGGGTAAAAATTCTTTCTTCCTGCGTACCGTTAAGGATCGTGAGCTTGCCGTTAACAAAATCCACGCCGCCCTGCCAGAAGCTCAAAGATTCACCGCCGCCTACTCTATTATAGATATTCACAGACTTGCCGCGGCCGCCGTCCTCAGCCAAATAGGTCACACGGTTATTATTCTGCACCGGGAACATCGGGGCATCATTAAAGCCGGTCAACATCGGATTGGCTTCAAAGGCAATGCGGCGATCCCCTTCACCTTTGACTGTAACTGTTTCCCCAACGGCAACCAAAGGTAATCCTAACCCGGCTAATTTTTTGGCCAATTCATCTGAAATGGGAAACCCGGCGACTGTAGACGGAATTTTGACGGTGCGGTCTTTGTCTTTGCCATTCGCATTCACTTTAAAATACGACGCGGTTTCATCATTGGGCAAAACTGTCTGACCGGTTGACTTAGGATCAATCAGATCAACAACTGTGTCCCGGCCCATGGAATCTAAATGCTCGTCGATCTTGTCCAACAACGTCACTTCGCCATCGGCACGCGGGCCGCCTTTTCTGGGTTTCGGATTCTGCTCTAGGGAAACCAGCGGCAGGTAAACCGCGACTTCGCCTTCTTTGGCGCCGATCTTTGCCGCGATATTCCGGTCAGCATCCGCGCCGGTCTGATTCTGTAATTGCGCGCCCTTCGGACCCTTGAACACCACATTCAACCGGCCGTGCAGATCATAATTCGCCTCACTGACAGCAGCGGTCTGCGGATTCGTTTCTCCTTCGTGAGAAAACTCAACCGTTGCGCCGACCTGTGTGCTCTTGGTAATTTTTCCGTCTTTATCGTATTCAACATCAAAGATCTTGAACGTCGGCTTCTTATCAAGCATGGCCAGGCCTAAACTGAAAAATTCCGGCGTGGCGACTTTTTCATAACCGCTAAAGAAACCGCTCTTCGGGTTGACCATCGTTGCATAGAGAGCGCTGTCGCCTTGCGCGTTATATTCATAGGCTCTTTTCTTCGTTTTATCTTTATCATCAAAAGTGTACGTTAGATCAAACGTGCCGAATTGCGTCAACACCGGCTTTTTAGTTCCGCGGAAATATTCCATGCGGCCGTTCTCATCGAGCTTGATCACTAAATTGGAAACCTGCGTGCCGTTAAACAGCGGCGTGTGCGCCAGCGGATGATTGCCGCGGGCGTCAGCGTATTCGAACACACCTTTATTTAATTGGGCCTTCAGATCTTTGGTTTGAACCTGATAAGGATGAGATTCGAAATCACTCGCCGGTGCAGCAGTCAGCTGGGCCAATTCAGTTGTTGCTTTGGCGATGCCGGCATCGGCTTCGGTCAACGCCTGCTTCTTTTCTGCCAAAGCTGTTTGAGCTTGATCAAAACCCGCTTGCGCTTCGGCAAGTTTCGCCTGGGCTTGAGCTTTCTTATCTTGCCAGCTAGCAATATGAGCATTTCCTTTAGCCTGGGCAAGTTCCTTTTTAGCGGCTGCCAAATCTACGTCCGCATCATCCAATTCCCGACGAGCCCTCTCCGGCGAATCAAGCGTCATCGCAGTTATGGCCTGCGTATACTTTTCAATCTTTTCAGCCTGATTCTTTTGCGCAGCTTCAAGTTTATTTTTGGCAATTTCAACCAGCGCCTCAGCCTCGCGCTTCGTAAGCTTTGCTTTTTTCGGATCACCGCTGGGGATCATGTCATCATAGAGCTGCGCTTTATCAAATTCTTTTTGGGCCTGCTTGACTCCATTTTCAGCTAAAGTAACTTGCACCGTCGCATTCTTTTTATCATCTTGTGCTTTCTGCAGATCACTGGTGGCTTTGGCCCTCAATCCCTTATTTAAGGTAAGGCTGCCTTCTTTCGCTTCCAAAACTTCAGCACGGCCTTCGGCTAAAATGCGGCGTAAAGCAACGGTCGGTTCTTTTTGTTTTGCGCCGGCCTGGCCCGGCTGGCTGACATTGCCTTGAAAATCAATATATTTTCCGCCCACCAAAGTTAAGTTGTAACTTTCCTGTCCGCCTTCGGAACCCATAGAACCGTGCGCCACTCTGGTGCGGCCTTCTTCAGCCACCGCGTCGGATAAATATTCGGTATACGCATTGCCGATCCCGGGAAGAATGCTTCCGTCTGTACCGCGCTGAAACGCCGCCATGCCGATCCAGGCATCTTGACCGTTAAGCTTGGCGATTTCCCGGGTTAAATCTTTGATCTGCGCGTTAAGATCTGCTTTGATATTTTTATCCGGAGACTCTAAAACATTGGCCAGGGCCGCGAAATCAGTTTGATCCATGTACTGTGACATGGCGGCAAGAATGGCCGTAGCCGCTTCAGCTTTTTTACCTTCCGGTTCTGCCGCCTTCAAGGCTTCGGTTGCGCTGACCCCGGCTTGGGCGGCCGCACTCACTGCTGGTTTATTCAAAACACTCGCAATGGCATCGGATAATTGTTGACGGGCCGGCTTGGAATCCTTCTGCATATTGTTCATGAGGGAAAGCAATTGCCCCATTTGTTCAGGCGTCAATTCTTTAACCCCGGATTTTTCTAATTCGCTGACCAAAGCTGAGGAGACCGCCTGCCAAAATTCTTTTTCCTTTTTTGTAACATCACTCCTGGCATTATTCAATTTCGCCAACGCCTGCATGAGTTGCTGAGCATTCTTTCCTTTTAATCCCAATTTTTCAATGAGCGCAGCAAACCCGGCGCGCTTCGCCAACTGATCGCGATCATTTTGCAATTGGCCAATCCGCATGGCAAGGGCCGAATCTTTGGGTCCGGCAAAATCGATCTTGCCGCTTAAAAATTCCTGCAAACTCCAGCCGCGTGAACCATCGGTTCTAAATCGCATCGAAACATTATCCGCCCGGTACGGATTGGTCGCTTGCCAATCAAAAATATCGAGGCTGGCGACATTTTCTTTGGTGGCAGTGCTGTGCTGACCCTTGAAGTCAAATAATTGATGCGCCAGTTGAGGCGTGCCGATTTTACCGCCAGTCAGATCCTGATATGAACTATTCACCGCCCAGGATGCCGTTGTTTCAATTCCGCTGGCAGCGCCGCTGGCCATAACCATTTCCAGCGCTTCAAAACCTTCTTCAACGCGCGCCTGCAAGGCCGGAGAAGTCGCATTATTCATCAAACGCGCGATCACATCTTTTTTGATCTCTTGTAAAGACTCTTGGCTGATGAATTTTAAATTTTTAATGTGAGAAGCGAGTTCTGGTTGTCCTGCTTCATTCAATTCCTGAATTAAAGATTCAATTGCGAAACTTGCCCGCTGCGTGACTCTGATATCTTGAGGCACACTGGGTTTGCCGTCCGGACCGATTTCGGCCTTGTAATAATCCACGGACCGGGACGCGGCCAACACCGGGAATAGTTCACTGCCGACGCTATCACCAAAAACACTGGCTGCCACAGTATCTTCTAAAATACCTTGATTGATATCGATGCGTTCACCGCGGATAGCCTTACCTTGCTTGTCCAGAATCGAATGAACTATGGATGCGCTGGACCGGGTTAGAACAAAAGACCATTCTTCATCCCCAAATTTTAGAGAGCTGATCCTGGTATCAAATAATGCTGCCTCTAAAGCATTTTGTTTTTTACTGGCGCCGGGCATTGAGAGGGTAGCGCGCGGATCAATACTGTCAATCACCATACCCAGCGTCATACGGCTTGCATAATTCTTCACCGCTTCTTCCAACTTGGCGATATTTTTATTTAAGACCATTGACCCGGCGCGTTGTTCGGCTAAGCCACTTGCTATCTCGGCTTGAGCCACGGCCTTTTGCGCGCCCTCCAAATCAGCAGCGGCAACGTTCAAATCTTCTTCTTTTTGCTTAAGCTGAGCCAGCATCGATGGTTTCTGCATCGTCATTTTTTCACTTTCAAATGCGACCTCAGCTTGTTGGAAGGCAACTTTCGCAGCAGCAAAATTTTGTTGTTTCTGTTGCAAATTCGCATGCGCGGCCACGACATCGCCGTCCAACGCCTTAAATTCATCAATTTTTGTCTTTAAGGCGGCCATGCGCGCATCAACTTTCTCTTGTTCGACATCAACATCCGCTTGTGCCGCCAACGCCATCTTCTCCGCCAGAACCGCTTGTACGTGTGTCGCCTGCTCCGTGGCCTGTGTTTGCTCTAATTTTGCCTGGGCTTCATCAGCACCCTGTACCGCAAGAGTAACTCGCGTCTGCGATTCGGTCTCTTTTTTATCCGCGGCCTGAAATGCTTGCTGATCCGCAGCCAGCGCCATTTGGGCCTGATCAAACGGCTGCGTATCAATTGACCCATCAGGTAAGACTAAATCCGCACCGTCTGTGCCGGCCAGTTTACTTGTCCGCGAGGCGACGTCTTTGAGCGCCTCCGCTTTGGTTTTCGCTGCTTTTTCCGCTGCCAACAATCCTTTATATTCCGGATCGCTTTGCGCCATTTCATCTAGAGAAGCAACCGAGAAACTTTCTTCAAACGTGTTGATGCCGGAACTTTGTTGAGCCAAAATCTCTGTTTCTTTTTTCTCGCGTTGGGCCGTCGCGTTTTTGGCATCCGTATCCGCTTGTTCAAAGTCTTGCCAAAGTTGCGCCACTTTTAATTTCTCATCTTCTCTTTCAAAATTTGCCTGCGATTGCTCTAAGCTTCCTTGAGCCTTGACCAGGTCTGACTGGACTTTGGCGTCTTCAGCTGTGGCTTGCGATAATTCGGCTTGTGCCGTGGCATGAACCGGTTCGGCAGCGACCCGTTCGTCGACGGCTTGTGTGTGGGCCTGCGCTGTTTTATCCGCTTCGGTTTGCGCGGCAGCATTGACCTGTTCCGCGGCACGCAGATCACTGCGCACCAGTCGATCAACCAAATTCACATCTTCTTGGGCTGCGTCGCGCTCATGGATCTCGTTGACAATATCCAGCTTGGTCATGCCGCCTGCTGCTTTAGGAGCAGCCGCGGTTTCCATCATGGCACCAAGCTGAGCTTCTTCTTCAGCCAAACGTTGATCGACCAGAGAGATATCGTTAATTCCATAAAGGGCGGCTAATGTCCTCGCTTCTTCCAAAGCCGCTTTTTTCTCTTGCAGGGCTTTATTCTTTTTCTTCTCCAACCCCAAATCAAAAACAAAGCTACCCGCTTCGCCGCCCTTCCCTTTTATGCTCATAATCGTATTGCCAAAATAATCTCTTGAGGTTTGCAGAACCTGACCATTAACCGCATTAATTCCACTAGTTTGATACCGCTGAAATGGTGTTCCCCTCATATACCACACTTGAGTTGTACCCCCATTTGACCTTAACCCAATCCAGCGGGAAGTCAACCCAGCCGCTTGAAAGGCCTCGCGGGCGCTTTGATCACGCGGGGTAAGCAACGCTTCCAATGTGGAGAGGGCAAAATTATCGTTAGGATCCGTTAACCGCCGGCCTAAAAATGAATTTAACGCATCCACCGGACTATTCAGCATATTTTTTTTCAGCGTATCGAGAGTAGAGATACGGATTTGCGTATCCAAGAGTTCATCGGAGGTGGGATTGTCGGACGCGGCATTCTCTTTTCTAATCTTTTTCTCATTATCTTCAAGACGAATGATCGTCTCCGAGGTCCAGCCGCTGATGGCTTGCAAGGCTGTGATATGAGTAATAGCATTGGAAAGGGCTGAGGTGACTTCGCCGGTCTCCGGATTAATGGTGTCATGAAAATTGCCGCCGACCGGCACGCTTCCTACACCATCGGCCAGCGCGTTTCCTAGACCATAATAACTCATTCCAAATCTTCCAAGATCTTTCCAACCGGCAACAAGTGTATGATCCAACATGCGACGGAAAAAACCACGCTCTATGGGAAGCGGTTCCCCCTCAGCATACTGTTCATCCCTTAACTGTCCATCCTCATAAATTTTTCTGGTTTTAATTTCATCCGGAGTAACTGATATTTTTTCATTATCATCATTGATGTAAAAATAAGCCGTTGTGCCGTCAGATAATGTTTCTTCTGAAACAACAAATGTTTCAATTTCTGGCGCTTGGTACTCTTGATTAAGCAAGGTTAACTTCTGACCATAGGCATCAACCGATTCCAATGTCCCGTTCTCAAAATTGGTGGGCTCAAGATTTTTATCATTAATACCGTAGGCGGGGGTTTGTTTATCATCGGTGATGGGGTCGCCCTTTGCATCATAAAGATTGATGCGATTATAATTTCCATCCTCAATATATTTTTCACCTTTGGAATTTGTTAAAACCAATTGCTCAGTCGCGTTGCTGCCGGCGGCATTTAAATTGCCAGCAAAGAGGTTTGACAATTCCATCGCGCCCCATTCGAGCATTGACCCGCCCAAATACGCGATCGCCCGATACATCAACAATTTTTTGCGATCCCGTTCCTCTTCCTCCTCTTCCTCATCCAGATTGGTTATGCCGCCTTCTTCACCGGCCCGTTCGCCCTTAATATAATGCTTCTCATTTTTATCCATAATGGCTGCCAAGAGACCGATAAATAATCCTTTGGCAAGGGTTATCACCAACCGGGTAGTTTCGGGGCTCATACCAAAAAGCCCTTTTGGAGTGACTTGCCTTTTGTTGGATAAATCGATGACCTTGGCTTTGACATTGTCGGAGGCGCCCTGCACATTATCCGCGGCTTGGTTGGCTTCAGCTAAACGGCTTTGCGCGGCGTTATGAGCGAGGCGGGCTTTTTCGACTTCCGCTTCATTGCCCATGAAGTTGGGGGCGTCATCAAGCTCCGCTTGGGTCCGACTCTCTTCGCTTTGAGCCGCCGCAACATTTTCTTGGGCGGCTTGCCGGGCTTCCGGGCCCTGACGCATCAGTATTGCTAAACTTTGTGGTTGCGCCGCGAGGGCGAGCTGTACCCGTTCGGCTCGCATGGCAGCCGTCTTGGCACCGACATATTTTTCTTGAGCGGCGGTATATTTTGTAGAAGCTTTCTCGAAAGCTTCTTTATTTTGCACAGTTGGGTCTTTATCAAACGCGGTCCTGGCATCGTCTCTATTTTTCTGCGCTTTTTCAAATTCATTCTTGGCGGTCTTTTCAGCATCTTGGGCTCTAACTAAATTATTATTGGCGTCTTTCAGCTTATCTTCATCGGATTTTGCAAAACCTTGCTTATCCTTATCAGTCAACGCGGCGTTAGCCGATTTGGCTTCAGCATCAGCGCGATTGACTAACGCGATCTTGTCATCCAGGCCTCGCTTTTCGCGCTCCAGGTTGGCTCGTTCTTCTGAATCAAGTTTTTTCTCTTTATCATCTTTAGCAATTTTCTCTCCAATTTCTTTGGAACGCGCTTTGGCTTTTCCTTTGTCAAAACCTTGGTTGGCACCCTCTGCCGTGATATTCGCCGCTAAGGCGTGGACACCGTTGCGATCCGCAGCCACGGCCGCGGCGAGAGCTTTTTCTTGTGCTTTTAACCCGGTTGCTGAATTTAACTCCGCCTGCAACTTAGCGGCTGTTGCGGTATCACCCTCCTGCTCTGCTTTTTTTAACGCAGCTTCTTTTTGCTGGATTTCATTTCTAAGATTTCTAAGCTTATCGCGGTCAGACAAGGCGCTGACGAGTTTTTGTTCCTTGGCAATGGCTGTAACATTTGCGGCCAGGGCTGCATCAACTTTGGCCTGGGCATCTTTGAGTTGTCCTTCCAAAGCTTTGGTTGCGGCACTGTTGGGGTCTTTGGCTTGAGCATCTTTGAGTTTACCGGCCAGAGCATCACGTGCGCCTTCTGCCGCTTTTAATTCCGCTTCGGTTTTTTCCCTTTTCTCGCGTGCTACCGCCAGTGCGAGCTGGTCTTGCAGATCCTGTAATGCAAAAACTTTTAACTGGGCTTGGTCACTTTCTGCTTGGGCTTGATCTTCGGCAAAGGCCAAATCATCAACCAATGCTTCATCCCAGCCAGCATCTTCAGCATACTGCCGTTGGGCTTGGGCTTCTTCAGCAGCTTGTTGCTTTGCCGCTGCATCTTCTCTGGCTTTATCCAATTCTTTTTGATTTGCATCGGCTTTGGCTTGAGCCGTCGGCTGGGCACTGTAGACAATTGCGGCATAAGCGAGCCTGGCTAATGCGCTAAAGAAATCACCAATCGCCTGCGAAACCAAGCTATCCGGGGCAGCAGTATTGGGAGAAAGTTCCGCGGCAATAAAGCGCGCCGCAACACCCACTCCCGCATACAAAGTATCAAGTAACGCAGCCTTGAAAATACTGCCTATATTGCCAAAAAAATTAGTCCACGGATTTTTGAAATCAAAATCCTTAGGAATAAGATACCCAGCCTCATCTCTTAGAGGGTTGCCATCTTTATCTGTTTTATAACCATTGGTTCCGAACCATCCTGACAGATTCAAATCTATTTTAAAGGTGGCAGCTAACGCATCAATGCCAGAAATAAGACCATTTACCGCCAGGTTAGCCGCGAGTGAGGATACAACCCCTACAATCGCCTGTTTAATAATGGGGTTCATTTTGTCGCCCAAGGCTTTATTTAATAACTTGGCAATTTCATATTGAACTGCGCCAACGGCCGCCCCCAAAATAATACCCTTGGCAAGCCCCTCAAGGATCTTTAAAATAATTGCCAGGGTTGTCGCACCGGATGCATACGAGCTAAGCCCGCCCTGAATCCCCATAGAAAGCGCGCTGGACACAGCGGTTGAGAGGATCATGGCACCCTGCTTGCTGCACTCCCCTGCGACGTAACACCATTGACCGAGAGTCCCGGCCAAGACACCGGCGCCTAAAGAAATGAGCGGCGAGGCTGATGAAAATAAAGGAACTCCGAGCGCGCCTAATCCGGCAGTGGCCAGCATGACGACCAGCTGGATCCCGACTTGCAAAGCGATATCACCGCCAGACATCAGTCCGGGGAATTCTTTTTGCACGCTATGCCAAGCCGACCCCCAGACAAAAGCCATGGTGTCGTCCGTGATGTAATCAACATTTTCTTTTTCTAAACGGGAGAGATCGGTTTTGTCCGCCAAAACAAATCCAGTGGATTCTTTTAAGAAATCATCACGCGCCAAACTCACCTTGCGGCCGATGTCGTTGAAATAAACTTTTTCGTCATCCACATCCGTAACCGTAACAAAGTGCTCGACTTTTAAGTTGGCGATAAACGGCGGCGTTAATTTTAATGTATCTTTAGGAGCGAGTTTGGCGGCCTTCAAATCCAGGCCGTAAGCATTGACAATTTCTTTGATGGCATAAAGCGAGGTCTTCAGTTTCGGTTCACCGGGCTTGACGATATTGTTCATCAAGTCCACCATTAAGGTCATGACTGAAATTTCTTCTAAACTGTTTTTGATATTATGGCTCGCCAAAATATCATGCAAGGCATGCACACCGCAGTTGAGAGGATGAATCCCCGGATCACGCAACCAATCGGTGACTTGGGCGATGCGGTTTTTGGTGAACAGCACATCGGAATTGATCTGCAAAACGCGGCTATCGGAATTCCCGAACATCGGGGCATTGGGAAGTTTTAACTGAACCTGGGTTTTTTCTTTGTAGGCAACCTGGCTTAAAAGATTTTCAACGCTGGCCGCGATCTGGGCCGAGGACATCTCCTGCACTGAGGCGGTCTCCGGGTTCACGGTTTGAATGCGGTCCTTATTCCCCCAGAGAATGGCCGGGTTATAATTAAACGCCCAGCTAATCTGATCCGGAATAAAAACCGCTAAAATGACCAGCGCAACCGTGCGGATCCAGCTCTTGAAACGGCTCTTGAATTTTGTCTGATCTTGCGGGGGAAATTGTGCGGCGTGGCGATAGGCTTCTTCGGCGTTTTTGAAGGTTTGCTGTTCGGAAGAAACAAAGACTCCCCCATTACTAGTATTATTGGTACTAGGCACACTAAGGGAACCTCTATATATGTCCAATCTGTCGCTCATTGGGTTTATATAATGTCCAAACTAACCACGACTAAATTGTGTTGATTGGATGGTGCTGTGCGTCTTGCTGCTACACCCACGGGAAGGGAATACTTGAGAATATTGCTTGGTAAAGAATTTTCCGGTTCGGCTTGCCTCTGCGTTTTTTGACTTTTTTGTCTTAGGTTGCGCATCGTTATTGCCTAAAATAAAAACGGGCTACCACGGAAAAAGGGATAGCCCGATCCTTAAAATTTCTGATCGAAGATCAGCAAAAGCAGTAACTCTATTTTGTGTGTTCCCGTGGCGTTTCTCATATTTAACACACTCAATATTGAAAAGACATTTAAAGTATAACATATAATAAAGGGGCCACAAGTCCCGCTTATATTTATTTACAAAAATAACTCCTTTATTATCAATAAGTTATACTCTAGCTTAAAAATATTTCAATATTTACGCATTTAACAGTTATTTTTTTGAAAAAATTTGTGTTTTACGGACTTTTTACCGGAGATCACACAGGCTGGCTGCCGGCGGAAGATCTTTGAGTAAAACAGGAATAATGCGGGCTCAGCAGCCTCTCTTCGACGGAGAACTTATGATTTAAACCCATTTCTCGTCGATAAAACCAAGAACGCTATAGACTTAAATCAATTTTCTATCGATTTTTGAAGAGAACCGCTTAGGCTGGATGAGGGCCAGGGAGGCAAATTCGTTGCTTTTCAAAACACCGATCACGACAAATGAATAGGAAAATATGTGATACAAAAAACTCGTCATTTTTAGATTTCTCGACTTAAAACAGACTTCATTGGTCATAGATTTTATAGCATTACTTTAATGTCCAATCTATCGTTAACATGTTCAACATTCAGAATGGACATTATAATGTCCATTCTATAATTTACCGTGCATCACCCGTCGCAAATCCATGAAATATACAAATCATGGTTGCCTGGATGCGGGCTGAATTCATGCGATTCATCTCTTTGATTTATAAGAACGATGTTGCGGGATTTAAGGAGTGAATTGAGCACACCTACTAATATTTTTTATTCAGAAAAGGTAGTGCGACCTGAACGACGTAATCCTGCAACATCATATAACCATGAGACTTCTCGGTAACGGTTAGGAAGCCCGTATCGTTTATCGGTTAAGGTTACGTAATTTTTTGCAGTTGACGATTGACCTAACCGAACACCGAAACGGGCAACGTTACCCTAACCGCTAATTGCCGAATATCTATACATCGCGAACCTGAGTTAGAAATTTAGAAACTCAGGACATCGCGAACCAACTCGCTCATTATGTTGTCTCAAACAAGGAGG
>Ga0155339_190_pt2 | contig 12786 bp, 12 predicted proteins | sample RifCSPhighO2_02_FD_106307 | JGI IMG/M metagenome (GOLD analysis project Ga0155339, IMG submission 106307) | Omnitrophica WOR_2 bacterium RIFCSPHIGHO2_02_FULL_48_11 | reverse complement strand
CTTCCATTTTCGGCAGCTGGCCGGTCCCGGTCATCGAGGCGCGGTTGACCAAGAACGGCGGAAAGACTTCCGTGTAGCCGTGTTCCCGGACATGCAAATCCAGCATAAAATTATAAAGGGCCCGTTCCAATTGAGCCCCGGCGCGTTTATAAAGAATAAAATTGGAACCGCTGATCTTGGACGCGCGTTTAAAATCAATGATGTCTAACCCTTCGGCAAGATCGATATGCGATTTTAGCTTGAAAGAAAACTTTCTGGGTTCTCCCCAGCTGCGGACGGTTTTATTCTTATCGGCCCCGCCGACCGGTACCGAGGCATGCGGGAGATTGGGGATGGTTAAAACTGCGTGATCGAGCTGCGACTCGATGTCCTTGATCTGCGGCTCGAGCGCATCGATGCTTTGGGCGATACTTTTCATCGCGGCGATCTTCGGCTTGGGGTCCTTTTTCTCCTTGAGAAGCCGGGAAATTTCATCATTGGCCTGATTCTTCTGACTGCGCAGGTCATCCAACTTGACCGAGATGTCCCGTCGCTGTTGGTCGAGGCACAGCAACCCGTCCAGGTCCACCGTAGCCCGCTTGGCGGACAGGCCTTTTTTAGCGACTTCCAGATTTTCGCGAAGCAATTTTAGATCTAACATGCCAGTTATTATAAAGGTATCTCCCCAATTGTCAATTATTTGAGCGGGGAATCATTTTGACTTGAATCTTCAGGCCCATCACTTTCATGGTAAAAGAGAGCGGCACATGCCATTCCCCCTGCTTTAGCAAATACACCTCGACCGGATTAACCCGCAGGGCGCGGTATTCCTGGTTTACCTTAAGGATCTTTGCAGTTAAACGGACCACTTCCGTATCCTGCCCGGCGACGTTTATGACTTTGAACTCTTTAGCCCGGCCGATCACTAAATAAACCCGCGGGTTGATATTAAGCGTCTCCTTGATCATTCTCTGCTTGTGATAATCCTGGCGCATGAGCCAGAAGACCGCGGCGACCGGATCTTTCGTGTCAGCTTCGATGTCTATCTTTTGGTCCTTGCGCACCATGAACAACTCGTCATGGTGGTATTCCATCACCCGCCCTTTCTTCCCCTTCTGTCTGGCCCACGGCGTCGTCTGTTCAAAACTGTACGGTAGTCCGGATCCCCGGTCGATGCGGGAGATAAAATCCACCCCGATCTGCCCGCGCGACAGTGTATTTAAAAAATCCCAGGGGCGTATCGCGGCATGCACCAGATAACCGGGACGGCCGGAGGCACCGGGCTCCTCAGCAACATCAAATGTAAAATACCCCAGCGGGATATTACATAGAGAAAGACGGTATTTAAATTCCTGCAGGATACTGTCGGCAAAATAACTCTCGCGGTTTATCTTTACCAAGCGCGGCACATCATAAGAGACCGGCAAAAAACTTAACAGCGCACCGATCCCTAAGAGGGCCCAGATAATAAATGAAATATTTTTTTTCTTCACAAAATTTTTCATAAACTTTCCCAGGCATCAATAAGCAATTTTGCCTCACGCAGCGAACGGACCCTGACAAAGGCTCGGTTTAAGTCTTCTTCGGCCAACGGAGCAATAACGTATTCCTCCCCTTCCGGGATGATCTTAAAACTTTTATATTCGATTTCTTCTTGTTTAAGGGGACGGTTGAGCGAAGCAGCAAAACGTTTTAATGGAACAACCGCATCGATCGCTTTTTTTATTTTATGTTTTGTATCAGCCGTAAAAATATGGCTGTACTGCTTGCGCCGGAGTTTCCCCAGATGAAAGCCTCCCTCTTCGCGCGGCCAGGCAAAGTAAGAATTACGAAACCAGTGGATGACAAACCCGCGGTAAGTTTCTATTTCTGATCCCGGACTGAGACGCCGGCGCGAACCAATTCCCGCGCTGGAAGTTTTAAGAAAACTCACAAACTGGTCCCCCAGCAGATTGGAAAGCCTGCTCTTCGAAGGAAGGGCAGCCACGATCTCATCGGCCGAAACAAACAAAAAAGCCTCTTCCAACAAAGCCCGGCTCTTGGCCTTATTTCCCGATGATGACTCCAGGTACGCCGACAGCGCCAGCCCGACAGCGTAATCCTCAGCTTCGGTCTGGATCATATTATTAATGTAATTGATCTTGGGATCGCCGTCGTAAGATCTTAAAATGATTTGCTCCGCCGTGTCCGAAAGAAAAGCTGAAAAAAACTTTTTTCCAAAAATACTTTTAAGCAACGGATCTTCCAAGAACTGCAATAAAAACGGTTTCAACCGCTGTGCCTCCTGCAGCGCCGCCCGGGCCTGGCGCTCATCCCCGCGCTTTAGAAATTCCAACCCTTGGTAAAAATACTGATAAAAAGGCTCTATATTCTTTTTATTCGCATCCAGCACCGTGACCGCATTGACAGAATAGGTCGTCAAAGAGGCCGGACATTCTGCCCGGGTCAATATCCGGGACGCCGGCCAAGCCGTCAGATAAGACAGCGTCTGGCGAAAAGGACTGGAATAATCAAAAGGATAAAAACTTAAAAACCCTCTTCGCCAACCCGTGGCATAAGGGATCTCTTGTACGCCTGAGACACAGATCATTTCACTGTCCTTAAGATTTTTTGTTTGCACATCCCGCTTGATCAGATGCGCGATCTTGATGTAATCATAGCTCCAGTGATAATCCACAAGTGTTGTCCTAAACAGCCGCAGCTTGACGGCAAAGAGATTCCCCGCGATAAGAAAAAAAACAAGAACATAAAAACATATCATCCATGCCTTGACCCATCGCTGGGGAAGCTGCCGAGGCAGGAATTCCATAAAAAATAAAGTAAAGACAACCGCCAAAACCGGAGAGATAAAAATAAAATACCGGGAATAGATCAATTCCTGCCGGCTGCCTAAATACGGGATCAAAAAAATATACCAGGCAACGAAAATAATAAGGTTCCGGTTGTGCCGCATGGTGGTAAAAATAAAAAACCCCAATAAAATAGTAAGCAGCACGATCTCGGCAGCCGTAACGCCGTTGATCGCCGGAAAATAAATAGGGTGCCAGCGCAGGAGGATATCTTCAGATAAAGCAGATTCTAAAGGATTTAAAAATAAATGCAGGCTCAAAAATAAAAAACGCACCGACACCAGAAAAAATACGATCGGCAGCCACGAGAGCAACCCGGCCGCCCTTTGACTTCCCTTTCGCACCGGCACGAACTGTAACCCCAGACGAAAAAGAAAAAGCACCCCCACGCAAACCGCACTGCCGCAGATAGCCGTCAATAAATCCTGCTTTCCTTCCAACAATTCATACAGCGGTTCCAGGGCGGATTTTAAAACCGCCTGCTTGCCGGCGATCATGGCTCCGACTGGATAAAGGCAAAAGATAATGAACAAAGGCAGCCAACGGCTGTATTTCTTTAAAATTTCCTTGCGGTCCTTGCTGCAAAAGAATATATGCACCAGGATCATAAAAGGCACGATCAGAATGGATAATCTTGAAAAAGAGGCCAGGAGAGAAACGCCCAGCGCCCATCCGTACAGCCGTTGATATGCTTTCCCCTGACCGGCGCGCTCTTCGACTCGAAAATACAAATCCAGGATGATCAGGATAAGAAATATCGCAAGCAAATGATGCGCCGCCAAAGGCCAGACATAAACATGCAGCTGACCGTAAAATGTCATAAAGATCAAAGCGGCAGCAAAACTCGCATCATAGGAAAGCCGGAGCCGCTGGACCAAAACACGGAATAAGAGCAGCGAATTCAGCAAATGCAGGAACAAGGAGGTCAAAACAAAATATTTTAAATGCGGACCAAAAATGAAATTCAAAAAATAAAAATACACGCCGTCCACCAGGGTCATTTCGTAACCATGAAAAATGCCCCATATTTCAACCCAACTGTGGTGTTTGGCAATGGCCAAATGCAGCGGCACGAACCACAACATATCATCTTCAAGATACGTGTGATGGGTCCGCTGAAAAACAGAAGCGATCAGAAAGATAAAAGAAAGACCGGTGATCAAATAATAAAATAAGGAAGGAAAGATTTTCGGCAGAGGATTTTCGAGGCTGAGGATTATTTTACGGAGGAATGGCATAACCGGTACAAAATTTTTCAGGAGACCGTGCCGCTTAACGAAGATTTTCTTCCTGAAATATGATCGCTACTTGTGCGAGGAGGGTTTTGGCGCTGACGGGTTTTACCAAGAACTGTTCTGCTCCCAGATCATAATACCGGATAATATTCCCGGGCGTATCGGAACCGGTCAAAAAAATGATCGGGATGCTTTTTGTTTTTTCGTCGCTGCGCAGTTGTTTGCCTACTTCTATACCGTTAAGCCCCGGCATCACATAGTCCAAAAGGATCAAATCCAGCGGCTTCTCCCGGGCGATGCGCAGTCCTGCTTCGCCGTCCTCGGCGCACAAGACCGTGTACCCTCTTTTTTTAAGGATCCCTTCGGCCGTACGGCGATCGACCTGTCCGTCATCAATGACCAAGATGGTCTTACCGGGTCCCGGAGAAGAAGATTTATTAAAAAATCCCGTGATTTTATTCCACATGTTTTATCCTTTGCAAAATCGTGTTATTGTAACGCGATTCTCCGGCAATAGCAAATGCAATTCGCGAAGAATTCGCGAAGAATACCATCAACCCATTCGACTGTCCCCGGATTAAAGCCCGGGGACTGCTCAGGGTTGTGGTTCGACTCACGCTCACCATCCCGAGCGAAAAACGAGGGAACACTGAGCGGCCCAATCTTACCACGCCAGACCGCCGAAGTGTCAATGTCTCTGCCAAAAAACAACCGTTAAACTGCTCCGCTCCACAACCGCCTCAAGCCGTGATTTAACCAGCGTGGTTTGATCCACTCCTGTGACCGTTACCCGCAGAAACTGTGCCACCTTGGTCCGGTTATTCGACATCGTCAAAAAAATCGCCTGTTCGGTGGCCACCAATCCTAAGTCATTCATCTCCACACTGCGGTCATCACCGGTCCCGTCCTTGCCGTCATTGCCCGCGCGCAAGCGCAGCATTTTTCTCGCCAAGTTATCCGCATCGCCTATGTCGGCCCCGGCCAAAGGGGCTGTCCCCCGGGCCACGGCCCGCAAAACCACCTCGGAGGCAGTTTCAAAATTGATCTGCATACTTCCTGATTTAGGAAATACCGTTATATAATTTTTAATTTTATTAAAAATCTCCGGCGTGACCCCCCGAACCAGCAACAATTCCTGAACATGATCAAAAAGGCTGTTCTTAACATGGAACGACGCCGCCAACCCCATGTAATAATCATCTTCGGCGCCCCAGGGCTTGTTGGTCACTTCATTATCCGTGTCTTGCCAGTCCGCCACCGCCGCGGCGATGGTCTCAGCCAGACGGTCCTCAACATCGAGAAGCGTCAAAAGATGATAAAAAATTTTATAATTCTGCACATTGATCGCGTTCAGATTAAGCCGCCGCTCCTCATCCTGCAGTCCATAAAGTATATTTTTTGTGCCGGCGGATTTATAAGCCACCTCAAAATATCCGGCGCCCAAAGGGATTTTTTTAAAAAGATCTTCCGGAGACTGGTTTTTCTCCAACCGGATGCCGCACTCGTAAAGCGTATCATAAGCTTTTGCTTCAGGATCTTCCGTGTCGCGGCGGATCTGCTCGATCGTATAAACCAATCCTCCCCAGGCAAGGTATTTTGACCGGAATTTTCCGATGCGGTTCTTGGTCAGAGCGAGATCGATGCTGGTCTTGCGTCCTAAGCCCACGACCAAAACAGTCAGGATCACCAAGACCCACAAAACGATCATCAAGATGACACCGGACGTATTCGGGGATAAGGATTTTAGCCGCGGGTGTTTCATGGCGTTTTTCCCCAGGACCCCGTAGGGATAAAAACATCCCGCACCAGCAATAACGGCTCCGGTTTTTTCCCCGGGCTCAACAAAGTCATTTCGATCCGCACACCGCCGGGTATGAACTTCTCTCCCCAGGAACTTTTCCAGACGATCTTCGCCGCCTCACCTTCCCCCTCGAGATAGGCATAGGAAAATTTAAGGCTCCCCTCCTGCACCCGGCCGCTCAATATTTCCGCGTTTCCTTGACGATCTTTCGCGCCGGCGCTATATTCGGCAAATGTTTTTTCTATCCGCAACAAATTCACGACCCGCGCCTGCCGCTCTTCTTTATTCACATCTACTTTAACGTTCTTCTTGGTGCGCTGTCCGATGATTACCTTATGCACATTTTGGGTTTCAACACCCTGCAGAGAATAGCGCACCGCCCTTAATCCTTCCTCGGTCGGGACAAACAACTCCATAGAGTTTTCCGTTCCTACGAAGGCGGTCTTGTCCGGATCAGAAATACTGAAATCGAAAGGCGTCATGTTCTCCAGATCTTCGGTGATCTTGTCCAAAGACCAATTCGCTTCGCGCTGCATGCGGCTGATCACCTCCGCCTGTTCATCCAATCGGACCGCTCCGAAGAAGGTGCTGTAAACCCCTCCCATGACGACCGCAAAGATCAGCAGCCCCAACAGCAGTTCCAGCAGAGTCAGGCCGCGGCGGCCGGAAAAATATTTTGCCGAACGTATGAAATTATTGTTGTCGCAGAGGATCATCGGGCATTTCCAAAAGATACGTGGTCAACGAAATATTTCTTTCCTTGCTGCCGGACCCCCAGAAGACCTGCAGGACGATGGTGTTTCTTTTCTCTTCGGCGGAAGCCGGGGAAACTTTTTTGACATCCAGCCGGTAGCGGTATCCGTCATAAGGCTTGGAGAAATTCTTGGTCTCTTCTAAAGGGGCTTTGATAAAACCTTTGCGCAGAAGATCGAACATTTTATTTTCGCTTAAAGCGACGGCCGTGGAATAATCTTTGGTGAGGCTGACCGTCCGCAAACTGGAGGTGAGCGCCTGAATGATATACACCAAACCTACTGAGAGGATCACAATGGTCAAGAGCGCTTCAACGAGGATGGAGCCGCTCTTGCTGTGGCGGGAAAAAATCATGTTCAAATGACCTTGAACGTTTCGAGGAACCGGTCAAAATTATTTTGGGTTCTCTTAAAATAAAATCCCTCGGCAGCCTCGTAACGGATGCGGTAGATCCAATCTTTCTCGATCAATCCGCAATGCACGCCCCTCACCTTGAGCCCGCTTTCCGTGACGGTATAGACATACTCGATCTCAAATCCCGGCCGGCCGTCGATCACCCGGGGCTGATTGGAAATGACCTGAAATTTATCGGACTGGGGGCTGGAGCGCAGGTTGTCAATTTCCACCTCGGCAATTTCCTGCGGGGTCATGCCTTCGGAAAAAACCTTTTTGGTGTTTTCCAACCCTTTATTGAACTTGATGCGCCCGGCGGCAACGCTGTTTAGGGCCATGCCGTCCTTGGTCATAAAAAAATATTCTCCCCAGTTATACCGCATCCAGTCGGCCGGCAGCTCGGCGGAGAAACCGCGCCCCTTTTCCTGATAGACCTTCTGCGTCAGCTGGGTCCATTTGGAAAGCCCGGCACAGCCGCTCACGGCAAAAAGAGCGAGCAAAAATCCGATCGTATAAATTTTTTTCATAAGCATTTTAAGAGTTCAAGAATTGTTCAATATAACCGCGGTCCCCGGCGCCGGGAGCGAGCTCTAAATATTTCCGGTAATTTTCCTTCGCCTCATTTGGGACGCCTTGTTTTTCCAAAACCTGCGCCTTCCCTTTGTACGCCGGCGCATATCCGACATTTAACGCGATCGCCTTGTTGTAGGCCTCCAGCGATGTCAGATAATCCTCTTTTTTATCGCGGACTTTCTCCTGCTTCGGATGATCCTGCCGCTGGCGGAACAATTCTCCCCGATAAAAATATCCCTGCGGGTCAGCCGCGTTTTTGCCGATAAACTTTTGAATATTGCGTTCCCCTGTCTTAAACAAACCGCTTTGCAGGCACAGCCGGGCATTATCCAAAACCAGTTGATTCGTTAAACGGTCAAACTCTGCGGAATCCATTTTTGTCCCGGAATGACCGGCATAATCTTTTTCAATAATGGTCTCATAATTTTTTATCCGGCTGATCACGTGCGGATGCGACGAAAAAAACAACGGCTCCTTCCCCTCTTCTTCTTGAATGAATTCTTTAAGATGAACGAACAACTGCGGGGCTTCCTTGGCAGCGTAGCCGCTTTGCACCATCATCTTTAACCCTTCATTGTCGGCCTCATACTCTAACTGCTGCGAATACCCGGCCACCGAAGAAAGCACTGTCATCCGGGTAAAGACCGAGCCGAGCGCGCCACCGGCAACCGCGGCCGGCATCACTGCCACCGACAAAAAAGCGCTTTTATTGACCGCCGAACGGAATTTTTTGAGCGCATGGCGGTTGATGGCATGGACCATTTCATGCGACAAAAGCGCTGCCAGCTGGGCCTCATTATCCATCGCGGCGAGCATGCCGGTATTGAGATAAATCCGGTTGTTCGCGTACGTAACGGCATTGAGCGAGGTATCGCTTAAAATTTTAACGCTTATTTTGACCCCCGAGGCCTTGATCTCGTCGGAAAGCAGGCTGTCGGTCAAACGGTTCACGTATTCTTCCAATTCTTTATTTTGATAAATATATCCGCTCTCATCCAAAAGCTCAGTGACTTTATCCATTTCCTTGGCGATATTCTGTTCATCGTCTTCCGCCCGGTAGGCGGAATCCCCTACTTTCGCGACATTGAGCGTCGCGCATCCGGCACAAATAAAAAATATCGCCCCACACGCCGTAGTTTTGAGAAAGATCATTGTTTTTTGTTGATAAGATCGCGCGTTAACCATTCGATGAGTTTATCCATATGCTTCTCGGTACGAAAACTGTATTCTGTTTGCGGTTGAGACGTCTTAAACCAAATGACGTCTCCGGTTTTTCCATCCACCAAGCCCAGCATCAGCGCGCTGGGATTGGTCGGCAAGATCGTCACTCCAGTCGCGGCTCCCACCACCAGATTCCACCACCACAAAGCGACCCGTCCGGCAGTGGCCTCATGGTCAAAACCATAAATAAATAAAAACGCATCTGCCCCGCACACACTCGCCAATTCTGCCACGTCCGGCCCGAGCGTGTAATCAAAATTTTTGACCTTGGTTTGAAAAATATTTTCCCCGGGATAAGAATGCAACAGAGCGCTGATGGCAACCGCGTTATAAAGGGCCCGGTGAGTATTCCACAGTTCCTTATGATTTGTTTTTAACCAATCTTCTTCGACAAATTTAATATTAAAACCAAAACGCTCTGCCAGATGCGTTTCTAAACTTTTTTTGATGAATCGTTTGGATTGGGTGCTCCATTCGTCCATCAATTCCCGCACGTTGCCGGCGGTCAATTTATAGACCTCCACATCCGGCGGCATGACCGCGATCGTCTTAACACGGTTGATGGTCTGATCGTAACCGGGGGCTTTGCGTAAAGTCGAGGTACAGCCGGACAAAAACGCGCCGAGGATGATTACAATAAGGAAGGCGGCCTGCCGTACAGGCCGGGCAACAGCTTGTTGAGGATCTTTCTGAAGTGTTGAAGAGGCGCTCATTCTCTATCTATATCTATGACAATATCATCCACCGGCTTTTTTTGATTAGGGATGTCATCTTCCCATTCTTCCGGCGACTTGGCGGCCTTGATGCGGACTTCAATTTCCCGCCGCAGATCGCCGTCTTTGGCCTCATGATAACCCTTAATAGAAAGTTCGCGCAGAGCGCAGCGGCTGCCGTCGCTCAGAACAACAAAATAATCATCATAATCCGGGCGGTACTGGGTGCGCTTCACCTGCTTGTCCAGCTTCATATTGACGATGATCTCGGCAACGACTTGGGCGGCGATAGTTTCTCTCTTAAGGAAAGGATTAGGTGGCGGCATAGATGCTCCTCGTGTCTTAAATCTTGATTGGAAAACTATTTTTCAATAAAGCCATTTTAGTATAAAAATACCGTAAGGGGAAATTTTATTATTAAGAAATCGGCTGCCTCCTCATACCCCCATTCCCTGGCAACCATCGCTTCTTAATAATAATCCCTTCTTCCTTAGAGCTGCCCTGTCCCTTTTGGGGTCAGACCCTTTCACTTCACCGTCGCTGAACGCTTCTAAACGATTTTTGTTCAACAGACACTTCCTTTAGTACTGGTATTGTGGCAAAAGAACGAAGAAAAATCAAAAAAATCTGCGAAAAATTTACCAATACCAATTCATTATGCGCCTTATTAGATCACCAGTAAAAAATATAATTCAGGGTCAAGCGCTCGCGGTCGGCTTTTTCCAGGGATATCTGAACGGCATTTTGTCGGTTGATCTGGTACTGCAGCTTGGCCTGCGCGGTCTCAATATAGCCGAAATCTTCCAGGTCAAATTCAAGTCCGTAATCAAACTGAAGTTTTAAGGCATCTTTGCCGACCACAAACCCTGCCGAAGGGCCCGCCCTGTATTGCGGATCGAGTGAATGCAGAGAAGCGTTCATGAACCCGAAAATAATACCGACATCACTGGTTTTTCGGACCAGCCCAATCCCTCCGTCCAGCACATAGTCGTATGCTGCGCCGTTATCAAAATTATACCGATCTGTACCCGCCCGAACCTTCCAGGATACCGGATTCTCGTTCGCTTCCTTGATATAAAACGTTTTAAAATCTCTGATCTTTAGGAAATCAAAAGTATCGACAAAGACGTTTTCGGAATCAAAAGAAGTCCCGAGGGTCAGGTCCAGTGCGACGAGTTCGTTATATTCCAGAGCGTTCAGTCCCACCGATTCCTTTCGAAACACCGTAACCCCCACCGTAGAAATCGGGTCTCTGCCTTGTTCAAGCACCAACCCGACATTGAATGAGGACGGCGGCGACACGTCCCTGGGCGAAGGGATCTCGGGGATTGTCACCGGGTCATCTTTCTTTGCCGGCAACCGCAACCGCTCCAGGAGGATCTTATTCTTAAATTCTTTCAAGCGTTGATCGGCATCCTCGGCATCACTCGCCATAAGCTTATAGTACTGGTAGGCCAGCAATGCGTTCAATACATTAATACGGCTTTCGACGTCCAGATTATTAAGCAGCGGGTTGAAATCCTCGTCCCGGCTGTTCGTGACATTCCGGTAGACCTTTCGCTCCTCGCTATCGAGCCGCTCGGTCTCGTAATATAAATATCGCTGGGCCGAAGGAATGTATTTTATATTTTTGATCAATCCTGGCTCATTATTTCCCCGCCTTTTCGTATCGATATGCTGCAGCCGGTGAAACAGTTCTTCCGGAACATAGATCGGATAATATAAATTATAGACTTCCTCCTCGATGAAGATATCGAGGAGGACTGCCATGCGCTGGGCACAATTGGCGCTGAGAAAATAATATCTGAAACGCTTGGTGAGCAGCTCGGCGATGTGATAGACCAGCATCTTTTTTTCAAAATCGGTAAGATCGAGCGTATACTCCCACATGTCCCTGAACTCTCTGTTGGAATAAACCTGGTCGTGCGCGTAAAAAAACTTATCGGAAAACGAAGCGTAGTAACCACCGAACAGTCCTTTGAGCACATACAGCACCATGTTTTCGTTAATCGGGACTGTGGCCCCGTAGGTGACCGAGGTGTCAAAAAGGCCCAGCAGCTCTTCGCTGTCTTTGAGCTTCAGGTTCAATAGGACGTGTCCGAATGAAGAGGCAGGATTGCCCAGATAGCCACTGACATAAACCACGCTGACCGACTCGCTCTGTTCAAGGCGGGACCAGTCGCTTAACGCGGGACAGACTTCCTTGTCGCATTTGTAGCCCGGAAGCCCCAATTTTTCGTTAAGCCAGGCATACCGGGCAGGAAATATACAAACGATATTCTTGTCGCCCGACTCTCGTTTGATCGTATGTTCCTGAGAAAAGTATGCCTCAATCGTCGCCTCCAGCTCTGCCCGGGGGTCGACTTGACCTCTGTCGGACAAAAAGAAGTCCTTGTCCAATATCAGGCTGCGCCCTCCGTGAAAGTGAAGAAGCTTTTTCCAGAGGGGATGATCCGCCAGCTGAAGCGCATTCGCTTTTTTGATATAAGGAAGGCTGTCCGCTGCGGAAGCAACAGAGGCGGAGAGAATACAGACGACAAGAAAAAAAAGAGACCGTACTTTAAATGCCGAAGTACGGTCTCGTGAATTTTCGAAGTTCCCGGGATTAGGAATTATCTGCCAGATCATTAACCATTGCGAATACCAATTTCGCCTTTTCAAGGCGGCTCAGGGATGAATAATCATCCCGTTCAACGACCTCGCGGAATTTCGTTCTCATATCCTGGATAAACATGTCTTTTTCTTCCGTGGTCTTTTCTGACAACACGGCCAGCATATCCAGATACTTGCCGTCACCCTTGGCGAGATCCTTTTCAATCGAATCATATGACTTGTAGATATAAGCCGCTAACTTAGCTTGTCCGCCCTTGCAGGCCTCCGGGGTCGTCAATCCTGACGTTGATGCCGTTAAGCCCCAATCCCAAGTAAAGTTGCTGACACTTGCCCCTATGGGCCAACGTGGAAACAAAAGCCCGCCAATACCACACTCTTCATAAATCCCCTGCAAATCTTTAGCCTCTTTAGCATAAATGTTCGGAGCTGCGGCGACCATCGCGCCCGCCAAAAGTATTACCATTGCGATTTTCTTCATCTTGTCTCCTTTTTTTAGTTTTCCCCTGAACTATTATTTGATCAAAAGCTGAATTAATTTAGCAAAGAATTGAAGATAACACAACAATATTATGTTCGATTTATATTTATAAAGGGCGCTGTCCCCTTTATTTCAGGAATAAAACCTCCCTTGCCACAAATGCCCCTTCAATTTTCTC
>Ga0155339_192_pt1 | contig 13043 bp, 13 predicted proteins | sample RifCSPhighO2_02_FD_106307 | JGI IMG/M metagenome (GOLD analysis project Ga0155339, IMG submission 106307) | Omnitrophica WOR_2 bacterium RIFCSPHIGHO2_02_FULL_48_11 | reverse complement strand
GAGCCAAAGACAGGAGATTGCCTTCGATCCAGGTCGATGAGTGAACGCTCCGGGCAAAAGCATCCCGCTCCAAGGGTGCTTTGACTGAAACTTGAAGCCGTGAGCTTCTGACAAGCGCACCCACGATGGCGATCTGCTCGAACAGTTTCAAAAGGTATGGCGTTATGCGACATTGGGCCTTAAACATAATACAAGTTTACCATATCGTATAGGTATTGTATAGGGAATTGTCTATGGCGGATGGGCGGACTACTTTCAATAAGCGGTTTCCCATTCTTTACAAATCGGCAATCCAATTCGCAATCTGTAAAGTAACGATTTTAAACGACCTAAAGCTTTTGAGATCGCATCCCTATGCAAACTCTTCTCAATCTTTTTGTCTACCACGCCCCAATCGTACCCGGAAAGAATATCACATAAATTTTCGTACCATCTTCGGTAACTTTTCATTTCTGTGATATTGGGGACAGTGGACTTAGGGTGGCACTCATTTCTCTAAAAGCTGGGGTGCACTTGCGTCTCTAAAAACTGATCGTCTTTTTATGCGAGCGCAGCCCGGTGAGTCAAAATATTCGCCCAGGTCAACATGGACTCCGCCCAATTGGCATCCATCTGGACATTATGACTTAGAAGCTCAAAATCTTTCTTGAACCATTCATAGGTAGGCATAAACCGCACTGATTTCGGAGCTGCTTCCAAGGCTTTAACAAATCCTTCCGTCTCAGCTAAAAATTGGTCCACTCTTGCCCTGCGACCTTCCATTGCCCAGCGACATAAACGTCCTAAATTGACGGCAATATTCAAAGTTAGTTCTTTAGCGTCCATTATTTACCCCCTGCCTGCCGTCAGGCAGGCTGTAATAACGACCTAGTGATCGATTCGACTTGCTGCCGGATATTAGGATCCAATACTTCCCGGCTGGCGTTTTGGGTCGGTCGTAAATTGATCATAGAATCAAAATCCATTTCATCCGTCTCCAAATCCAAACCTGCCCCCCAAAGATCTTCCTGTTTACTGCCATCTTTTAAGAGAAGCTGTTCTCCATCCACATGCTTTTCTCCGCCAGCAGATAAAATCTTTCGCCGGACATCCACAACGACTTTAACATAGCCCTTTAAATCCTCGGCCACTTGCTTAAGAGATTCTGAATTAATTTTACTGCGAATGATTGTTAACATATTCTGTCTCGATTAAAACCCTATTAATAAATTGACCAGCCGTTTCTCAACTAAAAACGACTATTCTAAATGTCGATTGCTTTTCCCTAAATTACATTTTTTACAAAGCAACTGCAGATTATCCAAAGTAGTTTTACCGCCTTTAGAAAAAGGAATGACATGATCCGCCTCTAATCCTCCGCAATCTGGATTTAATACGGGGATAGCACCACATTTAACACACCGATGCTTATCTCTAACTAAAACTTTCCATCGTAATCCATAAGGAACCTTCCGTCTATCTTCTACAGATACACTGTATTGTTTAATCTCCGTCTTGATTTTATATTCGGGACGTTCCTTTTCAACAACCTGTATTTTCTCCCTGCCTTCATTTTGGTTCATGCGATTCACAAAAGCCTCAAGCGCCTTTCTCCATCCTCCAAATCTGTTCTGATAACCATCAGGACCAATTTTTGATGGAGCGTTTTTCATTTCGCTCCAATTGGGTCGTCGTCCATAATGCATCCAAACATCGAGCAAGTTCTCAAAATATTCTTCATCTAAATATTTTCGATGATACATCTCAGAAACTTGCAATCCTGCTCTTTTCATACCCTCAGACCAAGAACCAAATCGGCGTTTAATAATAGCAAGGGCCTAAAAATTTCGAATGTTTTTTTACATCCTCAACCGTAATAAACTTTTTAGTAAGTATCTTTGCAACATTTTTTAGCTCAATAAGTATTTCTTCATCTGTCATACGCTTCGCTAGTTGTTCACGTTGTTTTGGAGAGACTACAGGACCAGAATATTTATGGGCCAAACCTGCTAATTCTAGAACCTTATGCCAATCTCCCAATCGACGAATAACAGTACTTGAATGAATCTTACTGAATTTAGCAAAATCGCTTTTCGTTAGCGTACTCTTCTTTACCAAAGAATCCACGCGCTTAATCTCTGCAATAATCTCTTCGTTCGAACAGTTTCTCGGTAAATTATTTAGTTTAAATTCCATAGTTATTTTAACGCTCTTCCATAAAAAACCCTGCCCTGGCTTTGTACCCGGACAGGGTTTCTAAAAATATGTATTAAGGATAGAACCTCTCATTTAACTGTTCCATTTATCCGTCGGAATACGCCATTTTCATTTAACTGCCGTTTACAAATATTGCCGATAGCGCTAAATATCGACGAAAAACCAGTTAAATGAACAGCTTTTACAACATACAAATACGCAGATAAACAGATAACTTTTGGGCGAATTCCGAAGAAATCCTTCTCTCAATTTCTCCAAATTTGATCAATCGCAATTATTTCCACGTCGGAGAAAATACAATGCCCTAAGCCTTTGACACGTCAAACGATAAAACCTTGATGATTCTTCATCGGCATAAATTTGTTGTAATTTATTGTACCGCAATAACTTACAAATAAATGGGGTGGGTGACGGGATTTGAACCCGCGGCCTTCTGAACCACAATCAGAAGCTCTAACCAACTGCCCCAACTTACCTTTATAAAAAGAATTAACATCAAGATGAAGTTGGGACTGTCCCAGTTTCCTCTAAAACCATTTAGGGAAAACTGGGGCTGAGCTACACCAAAAATATCAAAGGGCGAGTGACGGGACTCGAACCCGCGACCTTCTGAACCACAATCAGAAGCTCTAACCAACTGAGCTACACTCGCCATGATACCTTCTACTTCACCACACCTTCTTGCGGAACCATAGCGTTAACGTTCTCGCCTGATTCTTTTTCGATCAATTTCTTGCCGAACTCTTCAAATTTCTGCCCGATATTTTTTAAATTTTCCTGGAGCGCCCCGCTGTCCGGCGAGCCGACACTTCCGGTGAACGAGATCGAACTCAACTCAAAGTTATCCAGCTTGGTCTTTACCGCAAAATCCGCGTTGATCTCCAGATTGCTCGTCTTGAGCGCCTCGACGATCAGATCCTCGATCGAAAAAGGCTTTTCCTTTTCCCCTTTTTTCGACTTTTTGCCCAGATGGCTCATATTGGCCTTTCCCTTGATGAGCAGATCATTATGCTGGGCGTTCAAATCCGCCGACAATCCCACCATGCCGTTGGGCTCGAGGACCTCCAGCGTTCCATCCAGATTGCGTTCCCACCAATTGATCCAGCCGTGCGTGCGCACCTGGCTTCCGGAAAAAGGGATATCCTCGCTGGTCATCAGGGCCGTCAAATTGAACCGGGTATTCAAAGAGCGCAGCGGATACGCCAGGGATTGCGCCTTCAATTGTATCTGGTCCAGCGTCAAACTCAACTGCTTTTCTTTGGAATGATCGATGAACTGAAATTGGCCGTTGTGCACTTCGATATCATCCACGACGAGCGAGAAGGCCTCTGCCGCGGCTACCGGAAATTTTTGCGGTTCATTTTTTTTAGTATCCGCCGGGACATGAGCGGCAGGACCCTTGGCGGATTCGTCGGTTTCCACTTCTCCGACGATCAGCTGGGCGTTCTTGGTCCGTTGGAGCACCAAAAAAGGCTCCTCGATCTTCATCCCCGCGACAAAAACCTGCCGTCCCAGCACGACCGGGAGCGCCATCTGCACGCGGATCTCTCGGGCCCGAAAAAGACCTTTAATATCCAAACGGTCAATGCGCAGACCCAACGGAAAAATAAAACGCACTTCGGCTGTTTGAACTTCCCGCTGAAACGTCTCGCGCAGACGCTCCTCGACAAACTGCTTTCCATTGAGCTTCACAAAGACATAGAACCCCAGGACCACAAAGGCCATGATGACAAAAAGCCAGATAAAAATTTTTTGAATAATTCGCATGGTCATAATCGGGAAAATCCCTAATCGTTAAATAATGCGTCCCTGCCCTTGAAAGAAATCCCTACTCGTTAAATGTTGCGCATTTAACTTCGCGGGACAATATTTAACTTTCCTCAAAAAAAATTGTAGTTAAATAATGCGTCCCTGCCCTTGATTTCCTTAATACGTTGAATGATCATCTGAGGAATCAAGGACTGTGGACGTTACCTCTAAAACATTCAAGGAAAACGTCCCTGGCACGAATCGTACTTACTTTCCTTAACCAGATTAGGAAGGAAATAAATTTTTTAATTTACGCGTCCCTGGCACGAATCGAACGTGCGACCCTTTGCTTAGAAGACAGATGCGCTGAGACTCAAGACGCTTTACAAATTGTGTTTAACTAATTGAAAATAAATAAGTTGTGAAATATTAAAATCCACAGCGTTTTTGCCTGATTGTCTCATGTGTCTTCTGTGTGTCTTTTTTTAGAAAAATCAGACTTCTCAGCCGGCAATTAAACCCTTTTTAAGTCCTAAATTATCTCTTAAATCCTGCGGTAAATCATCCCAATGCTTAGTTAATAAATCGACCAGTTGAGTACCGTTTATTGTCCCGATTCTAGGGAAACCATTTTCAGAAGCAGCTTCCAACGCACTGCCTTGAAAATCAGCAGTGGTAATAAATACCCCCTGCTCGTCCCTCGGAATATTCTGTCTTAAAGCTTTCACTGTTCTTGCATCAATTTTAGACCCGACTTGATACCTTTTTGCCTGCACATAAATTTTAATCTTGGCAATATTATCAATGTTTAATTCCCCTTTAGCATCAACACCGCCGTCACCGACTTTACCCGTATGCTCCGCTTCAAAACCGATTGCCGTCAGCAACTCCGTAACCAGCAATTCGAATTCATCGGCATTCAACTCAAGCAGTCTCTTTAAAACTACCTTGTGCGTTTCAACTTCAATATGCTGTTCTTTAGATACAAATTCCTTCTTTCCAATGACCTCAAAAAAATGACTCTTATGACTGACATTTTTACGACTGATAGAATAAACAGTTAAAGATGAACGTATGGTATTCTGAAAAGGCACTGAAAATTCTGCCCGTCGAATAGAATTTTTATGCCAATCGACTTTCCTTCTGTGAAGAAAAGGACATCCATCTTCTGTTCCGCCATAATAATAAGGCTCATCTCTGACAACACCATAATGAATAAAATCTGTATCTTTAGCGGGAGTGATTACATAATCACCCGGCTTAATACCAAATAGAAATCTTTCTATCTGCCCTACTTGTTGACCGATAACTAACTCACTGGTATCGTCAAGGTGATATTTTACGTATAATGCCTTCAGTTCATCGTAGGACTTAACTTTTGATAAATCATTTTTTGCCAACCAACCTATGGCAACATATCTGCCGTTAAGAAATTGCTCGGTATATTGTCCATTATTAGCTCTCACGCAGAATAGTTCGGGCATAACCTTGCTCTTTTTTAGAAAATTAAACGTCCCTGGCACGAATCGAACGTGCGACCCTTTGCTTAGAAGGCAAATGCTCTATCCAACTGAGCTACAGGGACAAACTACTATTATCTTTTATCTAGAAAGATTTGTCTCAGTCCTGATTACCTCAATTACATCTGGAAAAGTCAGGGCAGGGACGAATTACACTCTTCCTCTATCCAGAAAGATTCGTCCCAGTCCTAGCTGCCATAAAATTATAATAGAGAAGCTAGGGCAGGGACAATTCTACCCTATTATTTTTGCAAAATTTTTTCCTCATCCGCCACAAAACGTGGCGGATCCGCCATGCTTTATGGCGGAAGCTGAATAATTATATCAGGCATCTTAAAATTGGCAAGAGCGTTGTGGGGCCGCAAAATACAAAAAAACGTGGGGGGCAACTTTTTCAAGATTGCCCCCCACAAACCCTTTGCTGCGGTACGTCTGTTGAGGATGTTTCAGGACGTTACTTTTTCAGATAATCAAGCGGAAAAGTAACAATGTCCCAAGCTCCCATCACTGCTTTTTTAACGCCTTCGACCGTCCCTTTACCAAGTCCGCCTAACAAACCAAACGGTTTGAAATCAGCAGCTTTGGTTTCATCAAGAGTCGTCTTTCCGATATCATAAGGAACCGAAATAATGTCCATGGCTCCCTTTTTGATCTTATGTATCGGATCAGGGCTGGCAGCAAATAACGGAGCTGTGAAACTTAGAGCAAAAATGACTACGAGGAGTAAACGGATAGCTCGTTTCATTTCTACCACCTCCTTTTTACCGCATTTCTTATTTTAAGTATGCCACATAATGTGGTCAAACTCAACCCCACCGCAACTGTTTGTGTAAATAAAAAAGGTGGCTATTTTTTTCGAATAGCCACCTTACTCTATAATTCCCAATGGGTTATGAGAATTAAGTCTTTTCTAAGCCCTTAAAAAATACTCTTTGCCCCTGCGCGTCCCAGAACAAGTAATAACTATTATTATAATCATCTTTTTTATAAAAACACGTAATATTACTCTTACTGGTAATATCTTCCGGGAACCAGGCCTTAGCCTCTGCCTGGACCTGTTCCAGAGGAATATTCTGGTAACCCTTGGCAATGGTCTTAAAGGCCTTCTGGTCCGCCTGGAAGATCAGATAAGCAGTGAACCCCTGCCAGTGCGTGCTGTGGCCATCCAGGAGCTTGACCTCCGGAGGAACCGTAGCGGCGATGTAAGATTTGAAAGTCGTTTCGGCATTATTCGCGGCATACCCGGAAAGCGCCTTATATAATTCATCCCGTCCGATGACAATATTCGCCGCCACTTTTTCATCGATCCATTTTGCCACACTTTGCGTCACGACCTCTTCCTGCAGCATGACAGGCGTCAAGGACGCCACCTCGGTCCATTGCTCTTCCGCCGAAGCCGACACGCTCAAAGATAATGCGACAGCAAAAACTGTGATCGCCCCCATTACCTTTCTCATTCCGCCGATCCTTTCGTTAAAGGTTGATTTGTCCCGTTAGAAATTTATAGTTTTCATCATACCGGCAAAAAAACCGTCTGGGAAGAAAAAAAACAAAAAAATAAGGGGCGGCTCAATTATGAGCCGCCCCCTAAAAAAACCAAAAAAACTAAAATTTATTCCTTCCCCTCGCCCACCATCGGAACGAACCGGACCGGTAGCAGGCTTTGCTTTTCCATGCCGGTGTCTGTTTTACGAATCACATAAAGTTCCTGATAAACCGAGCCGAGCGGAATGACCATGCGCCCGCCGACTTTAAGCTGCCTCACCAATTCTTCCGGAACTTCATCCGGCGCGGCCGTCACAATGATCACATCAAAAGGAGCGTGCTCTTTCCAGCCCCGATAGCCGTCCCCGTGTTTGACAAAAATATTTTTATACCCCAATTGTTTTACCCGCTCCCGGGCGCTTTGCGCCAAGGGCTCGACGATCTCGACGGTGTAAACTTCTTTAACAATTTCCGCCAAGACCGCGGCCTGATAACCGGAGCCTGTGCCAATCTCCAAAACTTTTTCCTCGCCGCCCAGTTGCGCCGCCTGCGTCATGTACGCCACGATATAGGGCTGCGAGATCGTTTGCTCATATCCGATGCTCAAAGGGTGATCCGCATAAGCGATGTCCCGCGCCTCGGCAGGGACAAACTCATGGCGTTCGACCCGCCGCAGCGCCGCGAGCACCCGCGGATCCGTAATGCCCCGGCGGATGATTTGATCCTGCACCATAGACTCACGCTTTTGAGCAAAATTGCCTTGGGAAGAAGGATTTTTATTGTAGGAAAAAAACATCATCACGATAATGAGGCAGGCTAAAAATATTCCTAAAACTAAACGGTTCACAGTTTGAGGTGAGGTTTTTTCTCTTTCCACAAAAGCCACAACGCCAAGAAGGCCGGGATGCCGGCGAACGGCGCGAACAGGACCAGCAAAAAGATGTTCAGGCTGAAACGCACCACGATGGCGATCGTGACGAACCAATAAAAGACCGTCGCTGCTGAAAACACAAATAAGGCAAAAGGATACCAGATCCCGCGCGTCAATAAAGCACGCGGCAGCAAAAGCAAGATCGCGTAGACGATGTGCGGAGCCGCTTCCAGGAGGACTTGGAGGCTGGTGGTATTCGTCCCCGGACGGAAGAATTCCGGTTTTAAAATCCCTAAAACATTAATGAGCAAAGAAGTAACGGCAAAGAGGCACACATAAACTTTGGCCATGGTGTAGAAAAGTTCTCTATCAATACTTAATAAGGTCTGCGTGAGGGAGGCCTTGGCGGCGCGGATCTTTTCGGCTTTTTCTTGCTGATGGAGTTTTTTATTTTCCTGCTTGCGGGCGGTGCGGGAGACGAACTGTTTTTGACCGTCTAAACACAGGTAGTAATATTCCAGATCTTTCCGGGTGGGAATCACGACCACGTCATCATGATTGATATCGATCAAGGCCTGCATGGTTTCGCTGATCAGCGGATCGATCTGGGCGATATCCTCATAATCTTTGGTGACAACTTTTGCCAAAGCCCATTCGTACACTCTTTCTTGAGAAACTTTACCTTCCAAAAAAATTTTAAGGATTTCCTGGACTTCTGAGCGGGTCATCGCCATGGGGGTTCATTTCATTACTTACACTGACTGCGGACCTGACTGATTTGGTTTTGAAGATCTTTGATCTCTGCTTCTTTCTCGCCGACGATCGTCTTGACGATCCCGAGCTGTTCCCGGGCATCTCCCAGGCGCTCTTTTAAAACAGCCAGGTCATTGCCTTCCTCTTCCAAAGATTGTGTTTTTTCAGAAAGCTGCTGACGCATCTCTTGGATCTGTTCTTTCAGGCTGGCGATCTCCGGCGCATGGACGGACTGCGGATCCTTTTGCAAGGTTTGAATTTTCTGATTGGCAGCGACCAATTTTTCTTTAAGCTGAGCAATATCCTGGTCGCGCTGTTTTAACAGCCGTATCTTCTCCTCCAAGATGCTGGCCGCCGGTTCCGGGAGCGCGGCTTCCTGACCCGGTTCACCGATCTTAGGGACATACGCCAGCTGCATTTCAACCAGCTGATCCTTGGCCTGGGCTAACTCTGTTGCTTTTTCCTGATTCTCTTCTTTCAAATATTTGACCTGCGCGTTCAAACCCTTGACCGCGGCCTTATATTTCCCGCTTTGTTTCAATAGCCGATCCTGGGCATTAAAAGAATCGTCCAGCGAGACCGCCTTCACCAGATGGATCTGATCTTTGAGGTCTTTGAGCTCCCGGTCTTTGTGGGAAAGGACTTTATCTTTTTCATTCACCAATCGCTTATGTTTGTCGGTAAATTTCTCTAAAAAAACGATCTCTTCTTCTTGCAAAGCCGTCTGGGATTCCAGATCCTGCAAATGTTTCCGCACCTCGATATTTTCCTGTTGAAAGTTTTCCCGCGCATAGGCCAGCTTATGATTCAGATGATTGTATTGCTGTCTTTTCTTCTCGAGCAAAAGGCACAGCGTATGGCGCGCCTCCTCTGTATCAGAGAGATCCTGCGTTACCAGCGCCTTTTCTCTTTCGGAATCCGACCATTTATCCCGCAAAACCTTCACGTCCTGAGACAGCATCGCCGAACGCGTCACCGGGCTGGGCCGGCGGCCGTATAACCCATCCTGAAATCCCATTTTGCCCAAATAATCCATGGCCGTCTCGTTCTTGGGGTCCACCAGCAAAGCCTTGCTGAATTCATGCAGGGCGGACGGAAAATTTCCATCCTGATAATGTTTTTTGCCTTGATCAACTAAGAATTGAGTGGATTTGGCGAAGTCTGCGGCCTGGGCTTGAAAAACCCATAAGGCGGAGAAAATGAGGCCGGATAATATCCCGGTTGTTATACGAAATTTTTGCATAATGACCCTCCAACTTAACCTATAGAAACCAAAGAAATTATAACATCTGCCTCCCCCCTCTGCAAGGCCGTGGCCAAAAATTTCAAAGGCCGGTTATTAGCCCTTTTTCCCTCTGGGAGCGTGTCCCTGCCCCCAATTCAGGCGTGTCCCCGGCCTCTATAAACTTTTATTCCCCGCTTCGGGAAAGTGTGGTATAAATAGTAGCAAAAAATAGTGTGCTGTTTAAAAAATTTAACGGTTAAGGTTACGCTGCCCGTCTCGGCATTTGGCAAACGGGTTAGGGTTAAAGTCCCGCCGAACAACATTGCCTAAAAACGATACGGGTATCGTTACCATCGCCGAATATTTCTTAACAACTATTCTCACATTCTATGTCTACCGCTACCAGTTTTTCTCCCAGTCCGACCGACAACACCACCCCGATGCTCAAGCAGTATCACGCGATCAAGGCCAAGCACAAGGATTGCATCCTCTTTTTCCGCTTGGGGGATTTCTATGAAATGTTTTTTGAAGATGCCAAGGAAGCCTCCGGCATTCTGGATCTGGTTCTCACCTCCCGTGGCAGGGACGGTGCCGGCAAAATTCCCATGTGCGGTATTCCTTATCACGCGGCAGACGGCTATATCGCCAAACTGATCAAGGCCGGAAAAAAGATCGCCGTCTGCGAGCAGGTGGAAGACCCGGCCCTGGCCAAGGGCATTGTGCAGCGCGATGTGATTCGCACGATCACCTCCGGAACATTTTTGGATGAACATAGCGTTGAGCCGCGCTATCTCTGCTGCCTCAGTCCCAACGCCAAAACGATCGGCATCGCCTTTATTGATCCGGCGACCGGCACCATTCAGACCAACCAGCAGACCAACGCGCATCGCGTCCTGGAACTGCTGGCGAAGCTCCCCATTTATGAATGTGTTTTTCCGTCCAGTCAGGAAGATTTCATTAAAGAATTATTCAAACACCCGCTCTTGCGTTTCAAGAATATTGCCTTGAGCGCCCAGGAAGATTGGTGTTTTAATTCCGAGATCGCGCACAAATCGCTCTGCGAACACTTTGGACTGCACAACCTTAAGGGCTTCGGCATCGCCGAAATGACCGCCGCGATCGCCAGCACCGGCGCACTCTTGGAATATTTGAAACAGATGAACAAACAGCCGCTGCGCCATATCGACAAGATCAACCTTTACGCCGACGAGGATTATGCCTTTATTTCTCCGGCCGCGCAGCATGGCCTGGAATTGGAAAATTTATTAAAGACCATCGACGGCACTTTAACGCCGCTGGGAAAACGTAAACTGCGCTTTTGGCTTTTTCATCCTTTAAAAAGTCCAATGGCGATCTTGGAGCGCCAGGAAGCAGTGCGGCTGCTCAAGGATAACGCGCAAGTTCAGCAGGCGCTGAAGATCAATTTAAATCACACGCCGGATATCGAAAAAAACATTTCGCGATTGAGCTGCGGCTATTTAAGCCCGAAAGATATTTTGGCGATCCGCAACACGCTCGCGCGTCTGCCTCTATTGCAAAAGACCATTCAACCGCTCGTCGGCAAGAACCCGCTTTTTGACCTGGCAGATATCCCGGAATTGCGCACTTCGCTCGAGCGCGCCATTAATCCCGACATCCCTTTGGCCAATACCGAAGGCAAGGTGATCCAAAAAGGTTTCCATGCCGAGCTTGATGCCTTGCGCGATGTTCAGGAGAACGGGCATCAGTGGCTGCGCAAATTGCAGGAACAGGAGATCAAACGCACCGGCATTAATTCGCTGAAAGTCGGCTTCAATAAAGTTTTCGGTTATTACATCGAGATCACCAATGCCAATAAAGATCTTGTGCCGGCCGACTACATCCGCAAACAAACGCTGGTGAACGGCGAGCGCTACATCACTCCGCAGCTGAAAGAGTATGAAGAAAAGATCCTCACCGCCCAGGAAAAAGTCTTCAAGATCGAGCACGAGCTCCTGCTGCGTATTCAAAAAGAAATTTTGGACCATTCCATCGGGCTGCACAATTTTGCCCAGGCGCTCGCCACGCTCGACGCGCTGTACGCGCTGGCGGTTTTGGCGCAATCGCCCAAATATATCGCTCCTACGATCACCGCCGACACGGTTCTGGACATCAAGGACGGCCGCCACCCGGTGGTGGAACGGACCTCGATGGAGAATTTTGTCCCCAACGATACGATCCTCAACTGCGACGACAGCCATTTGATCATTTTGACAGGGCCGAACATGGCCGGAAAGTCCACCTACATCCGCCAAACCGCGCTCTTGGTGATCTTGGCGCAGATGGGCAGCTATATTCCAGCAGCGAGCGCGCACATCGGTGTCGTAGATAAAATTTTTACCCGCATCGGCGCACACGATGACATCAACCGCGGCCAGAGCACGTTCATGGTGGAGATGAGCGAGACCGCGGATATCGTCAACAACCTCACCCCGGCTAGTTTGGTGATCCTTGATGAGATCGGCCGCGGCACGAGCACCTTTGACGGCTTAAGCCTCGCCTGGGCGCTGGCGGAACATTTTCAGAAAAGCAAGGCGCGCACCCTCTTTGCCACTCACTACCATGAGCTGACGTCCCTGGCGGAACAATTTTCAGGCGTGAAGAATTACAACGTGGCGGTCAAGGAATGGAAAGACGAGATCATTTTCCTGCACAAGATCGTCCCCGGATCGACGGATGACAGCTACGGGATCTATGTGGCCAAACTCGCCGGTATCCCCAAGGATGTGATCAACCGCTCCAAGCAAATTTTGACCCAACTGGAACTGAACAGTAATTTGCGTACGAGTGTTTCGCCCAAAAAATCCGGCGAAGAGCAATTGTCGCTTTTTTCCAACGTGAATGATACAATCATGCAGGAAATCAAAACCACCATCGAATCCTTGGATTTGAATAACTTGACACCCGTTGAAGCCTTGAATAAAATGCAGGAAATGAAAGAAAGATTAAGTCACAAAGACACAAAGTCACACGGTCACATGTAACAACCTGTGACGTTGTGACTCTGTGACCTGGTGACGATATCATTATGTCCAAAGTTCATCTCCTCCCCGAAGATGTTATCAGTAAGATCGCCGCCGGCGAAGTGATCGAGCGCCCGGCTGCCGCGGTAAAAGAACTTTTGGAAAATTCGCTCGATGCCCAAGCCGACACCATCGAGATTCACCTCAGTGAAGCCGGCAAAACACTCATCCATATCAAAGACACCGGCAGCGGCATTGACAAA
>Ga0155339_175_pt1 | contig 13108 bp, 14 predicted proteins | sample RifCSPhighO2_02_FD_106307 | JGI IMG/M metagenome (GOLD analysis project Ga0155339, IMG submission 106307) | Omnitrophica WOR_2 bacterium RIFCSPHIGHO2_02_FULL_48_11 | reverse complement strand
ATTTTGGCAGCGACCCGCGTGACCGTGGTGGACGTTTTCATGTTCCAGATATACCCGCGGTAAATATACACCCTGGCCTGCGTGCCGATATTGCGGATATTTTTCGTTGCGATATAAGCGTAATCATAGGAAGGCTGATTATTGGGAAAATCCTGCTGAAATTTCTTCGCGTCCACGATCCAGGCGTGGCCTTTTTCTATAATATTTTTGGAAAAATGATTGAGCATCAAATACCGGTAAGTCAAAATTTCTTCTTCGTGCGGCCAGATCCGGCTCGAGGCCAGCGTCTTGAAAGACGCCACGACATAGTCCTTAAAATTCCCTTTTTTCCACAGTTCATTGAGCGAGATATCGTCGTCAAAGTCCACATAAAAACTATTGGCCGCATAATAGATCGAATCCCCCGTGATCGGCGGGACCAAGATATACCCTTCCTTAGCCTGAAATAAATAGTCGATGCCCTTCAGCTTGACCTGCTTGAGCAGCTCCGGGCTTAAATTCTCCGCGATATTGACGCGATGCGGATGCCGTTTATACGTATAGATGTGATCCACTCCCAGTTTTTTAATTTCATCCGAGATCAGCGTTGTCGCCATCCGCGAAGGATAAATGTCGTCCGCAAAAATATAGGCGTTCATCCCGACGTGCAGCAGGCCGAGGGCGAGCGCAGCGGCTATCATTGCTTTTTTAAAACGGGAAGGAATTTTAGGCCAATCTTCTTTTAAAAAGACGGCCGCCGCAAAAGAGATCAAAAAAATGATCCCCACGAACGAAGTGAAATAGTTTGCCCCATATTGCGCGACCTGGCGGATCTCCGCCAAGACCGGCGACGACCAGCCGAGCAGGATCACCGCCAAGACAAGGAGCAGGCTATTTTTACGTTTTTTAAGACCGCGCACCAGCAGATACCCCGCAGCGGCAACAAAGACGGGAAAAACCACCGGCATGATCAATTGAAAATATCTAAAGATCCACAGCCAGCCCCCCCGCGTTGTTAATTCATGCGCCGGGAACCACTGCTCCAAGATCCGCTGATTATAAAAGAAATGATTATACTGACAGCTGATCTGAACATACTCAAAGTAGCTTTGGATATTGTGCCCGATATTCGGATAATTAAAATACAGGATGACAGCCAATCCCCCTGCGGCCACCAATCCGACGGCCGGGGCCCACCCCTTCCGGCTTTTTCCGTAGTGATAAAGAAATCCGGCAAGATAATAAGGAAGATAGAGCGTAGAAACCGACGAAGAATACAAGGCCGTGGCCAGCGCCGCTCCGGAGAGAAACAAAAAGGTCTTTCCCTTTCTGGATGGGTCAGCCTGTTGCAGCAAAAGTAAAGCTAACAAGAAAAAAAACAATCCCAGCGGCTGATGCTTGGCAAAAAGGATATAAATATAAGGCCAGAACGAACTGCTGAAGATCCCAAAAGCCAGCAAACCGATCCCTGCCCCCCAGTACCGCTGGGCAATGAGAAAAATCAGGATCCCGGAAAAGCAAACCGAAAGGATACACACCAAAATAAAAGGGCGCAGCGACTCAAAATCGTTCATGACACTCTGCATAAAAGAAGCGCTCAGAATGAACATTTCCTTTCCATGCAGCCAGCGCACGCGCTCCTCGTCGAATGATTCATGAATTTGGGAAATATGGTTCAGGCTGTGCAGCTTCAAAGCCGGTTCGATGAAATACGTCTCCGTATCCGACGGCCAAAAGTTAATATGCCACGTGGCCAAGGCGAGACTGAACCCGAGCAGGCAGGAAAAAACAATAACCGCGTAGGTGAGGTGTTTGGGTTTGATGTGGGATAAAGGAAGCATAGTAAAGAGAAGAACGAAAAGTTTTACTGTCTTTGGGGTGGCCGTTTTAATCAACATCATTACGCAAAAACATCTTTTATAAAGCCGAAATAATTAATCCACTGTTACTATTTATTTTTTTTATGATTGCGTCTGTCTATCGTATCAACCAATTTATTTATTTTGCTCTGCAGGTCTTCAGGATTACAGGGGATTGGCCCCTCAAGAATTTTATGGGATAAGAAATAACAAATCCTTTTCCCATCCTTACCCCATCCTATCAATATTCGTTCAGAATCGCTTATCTTTTTCATATCCTGATCCTCACTTCTTTAAGAATGCAAATGTAATTAAAAATCAGGCGATTTTTCTTTACTTTTTTTATCCATCTTTGAATACAGCAGATTATCTAAATAAGTTACCATATAATGTTCTCCGTAATTCTGCCATTGTTTTCCATTCTCTTTTTCTATAATCAAGATCGTTTCTTTATCGTTCCATTGAATACCATTGGGCAATTTCTTCCCTTCCCCATATTTTTGTATTGTTTTAGAAATAAAGTTATCCCAGCCGGGCTTATAGTAATTTGAATAGGTTATATGGATAGCATAAAGACTTCCATCAAAAAAAGAGCACTGAATCATGTAAATATCCTCAAGATTTTTTGATCTACCATCCTCGAAATTACTGCATATATATTCTTTTAGATAAGGCTCTTTTGTATAAACCAAATATGTTCTAACTGAAATTTCTGGGATTTCTTTTAAAGGACGACAGGAAAATTGAGATTTAAGCTGTTCCTCGCTCATTCTAAGCGTTAAATCTTCAAAATTTTTACTTATTGAAAAATTTCTACCGCTCGAGCGAGAATTAGATGGCACATCACAACCAACAAGCAACATCATTGATATAAATAAAACTCCAAAATATTTCATCATTTTTCTCTTGTCCTGCTACTCTCTATGTGCGAGTTCGACTACCGTCAAAATTAGCGCGCCCATACTGACCTTTCTAAAACATTTTTAGTTGTTGTCAGTATTGCCGCGTTCTTTTCTAAACGTATTTCTGTGTTCTTATGGAAGAACGCGCCCAGAGGGAGTCGAACCCCCAACCCTTTGGTCCGAAGCCAAATGCTCTATCCATTGAGCTATGGGCGCATCATACCACAATATTTTTTTCAGATTATTGATGCGCCAATACTGATTACCTCAAAAATGTAAAGAAAAATCAGTGTGGGCGCAGTTTTTATTCTGGAAATATCCAAGCCAATCCTTTTGCCAACAGCAAAAAGGATGGGCGGTTTGTGCTAGTCCTTTTGCCAATAGCAAAAGTGTGGGCGCTCATTTAAACTACTACCCATCTTCCCTAAAAATTAGATAAGCCAGTGTGGGCGCAGAATGTCTTAAGATGCGTAAAACTATATCATTTTTGCCGTTTTATGCAAAGCAGATTCTTTTCGTAATAGCTTATTTTTTCCCTCTGGACAAAGCAAAAGTCAACAAAAGCCCTAAACCGGCACTTATGCCGTTTAATCCGACATCACTGAGCTGATAATAACGATTGGGTAAAATGGCCTGGATCCCCTCATCAAGCCATCCTAAAAGGAATGTTAAGAAAAAAGCGCCTGAATAGGATTTCAAATCACCCCAATCCAAGCGCAGGGCCCGGCAGATCAAAAAGGCTAAAAACCCATACTCCAGAAAATGGATCTTTTCTTCTGGGATTTTCATAATCATCATCCCATACCCATAGGCACTCCCTAATAATATTAAGAGAAGGACAGTGCCGGCTGAAAAATGAAACCCCACGGGCAAAGCCCGTGGTAGCTGTATATGACCCGTCTTCGCCAAAATGCTTTCGCTTTTGGCTTCGCCGGGTTCATCCGCCTCAATATTATTGGTGAAATCCGCCGTAGCCATTTCTTCCCCACCCCGCTTTAGCGGGGTGATCTCCTGCGAAGGCGGATGAAACTTTTTGGTAAAAAGGAAAAACACGATAAGCCCGGCAAGGCTCCCCAACAGGATATTCACCAGCGCCTCAAAAGGCGTCGTCTTTTTTAAGAATTCACAGATAGGCCGGACCACCGGCAACGTCACATAAATGAGCAGGACCCAGCCGACGACCCAACTCCAATAGTGTTTCCGCAAACTATTCATTTTGATCTTTTGATGAACGGGGCTGCACCAGCTTAACGTTTTGACCGTCACTCTCGACGACAACCGTGCCGTGGATATCGGTTCGCACAATTTTTCCTTTTAATTTCCGGAGGTTTTCTTTGTGGGGTTTGCCCCAGGGATTAGTCCCGGTGGAAACAACCCAAAACGCCTCTGAAAAATGCCCGGCAAACCCGTCACTCACCTTGCCTCCGTGGTGCGGCACCTGCAGGCAATCGGCAGTTTTCACTTCCGGAAATTCTTGGATCAACTGATCCTGCACCGGCTCATTGATATCCGAGGTAAAAAGAAATGACGTTTGCCCATAACTTAACCAGGATACGATCGAATTCGCGTTCACATCATCCGACAATTCCGTAGGATGCAGGATCAAAAAACGCATCCCCGGCACCGCAAGCGGCACCAGATCATTTTTCTTTAATATGGTCACGGGAATTTCCTTTTCCTTAAGCAGCTCCAGAAGAGGCTCGTACCCTGCCTCGGCATTAAGATCTCCGTTGATAAAAACTTGACGGGTAGGGATCGACCCGGCAAGCCGTTGAAGCCCGCCAAAATGATTTTCATGAGGATGGGTCAGAATAACACTGCCGATCTCTTTGACTCCGGCAGACGATAAATAATCCAGCAATTTCTCGCCGGATGCCTCCGGACCAGTATCGATCAGCACAGAAGCCAGCGCGGGGTGTTCGATAAGAATAGCATCACCGTATCCCACCTCGATAAAATGAACTTTCAAGAGTTGACCCTGGCTGCACGCGCACGTTTGCCAAAAAAATATTAAAAATCCCAAAAGACAGATATTTTTCTTCATTCTGTTATTGCCCTGTCTTGGGGTATCCGGCGTAGGCGGATGAAAAATGTTAATTCTTATTGCGTTCGGATAAGAATACTGTAAAATTATTTTACGGAGGAAAAGATGGCTTTCAGAGATTTCATGAATAGGGTCCGGCAGTGGGACAACCAATCCGCAAAATGGATGATGCGGCATTTTTATTTATTGTTCTTTGAGTTTGTGCTGGTCATGATTTTTTTGATCGGCTTCTTCAACACCATTCAGTTCATAGATTTCAGCTTTGATGTTGCTCGGGATGATATTGTCCAACGCCTGCTGCTGACCCAATCGGTGTATATGCTGGTGGTCGTGCTTTTGATGCTGCTCAATTCCTTCTGGATCCTTTATATCTTCAACTACATTCTGCGCATGCAAAATGTCCTCAAAGACATAAGCTTCAGCCTCAGCCGTCGTCGAGATCAGCACGCGCCGCAATCCTTCCAAAAACCGGATTAAAAATATTCCTGATAGAATTCTTTGACTTTATTGATAAAGGGATTGCGATCGGCCAGCTGGCCGTTGGTGGGAAGACCCGTGGCAAAAGAGTTGTGCGCCCCCAGTTGAGCAAGGCCCACGGCCGGAGAATAAACCGCGACACTGTGCGGGCTGTTATTGGTAGCTTTCATTTTTCCCGCCGCAACAGGAAAATTGATCGATTCCTCAAGGCGCTCGAGAAGCCCCGGCAACACCGCTCCTCCGCCGATCAGGACCACCCCGACATTGATCTGATGAAAAAGGCCGGACCCATAAATCGTATCTTTGATCGCCAGCACAAAATTTTCGATCTCCGGGTCTAAGGCCGTGCAGATCGCTTCCCGTTTGACCGGGCTATAAGCCGCTTCCCGCTTGACGAGGATCTCTTCTTCGTTGCGGCGATCGGATTTCAGCGCAACGGCATAAGATTTCTTGATCTCTTCCGCCAGATCCAACGACAGATTCAAATCCGTAGCGATGCGCTGCGTGATATTATTTCCGCCCCAGGGGATCTTTCCGATATATTTTAAAATACCATCTTTAAAAATGAGCACGCTGCTCACCCGGGAACCGATATCGAGCAGGATGCATCCCTCGTGCTTGTCTTTTTCCGTCAGGATCACTTCTGCGGCAGCATACGTTGTAAAATAGGAACCCGCGACTTCATACCCAGCATCATGGATCGCTTTGATCACATTGCGTAGACGCGCGCCGTTGGCCACAACCAGCATGGTTTCCACGGCGAGTTTGCGGCCGTACAATCCCAGCGGATTCAACGCCGTATTGGCGTCGTCCACCCGGTACGATTGCGGAAAATCATGCAAAATTTCTTCGTCCATCTTTGTTCCCAGCAAGCGCGCCTGGGTATTCACTTTTTTGATGTCCACATTCGCGATCACCTTGCTGCCCCGCTCGATCAAGGGAACCGTGGACTGGGTCTGCCGCACGTCGATCAAATCCCCGCCCACGCCGAGATAAACCTCATTGATGCGTAAACCGTTCTTCTTCATGACAGCGTTGAGCGCCAGCTGGATCGACTCGGTCAATTCCCCCAGGTCGCTCACCGAGGAATCTTTAAAGCCGGTGGTTTTGGTTTCATACAGATCCAAGAGCTGCACCAGCTGCGGCTCCGGGGCTTTGAGCAAACTGATCTTGATCCGCTGCGAGCCGACATCCAGTCCGCAAAAAACTTTTTCACTCTTAAGTTTTCCTAAGAGCTGCACTCTTTCTTTCCAAGCCATCAGCAACAATCCTTTCCGATACTTTAACGTTTCCCGAGGATAGGTTCTTTAAAACGCAGATCAATATACTTGACCTTTGACAAATCCGGCTTCCCCTGAGTAAAAACAATTTCCAACTTTTTTAATTTTTCCTTAATGTCCTCTTCATCCAGGATCACGATAATGCTGCCGAGGACATGGACATTGATCTTGGATAAATTTTCAACCTCGATCCGCTGGATAGGATACGCCGCCAAGAACGGACTTTCCTGAAAAGCCTTGATAATATTTAGACTAATAGACAAATTTTCTCCTGTCAATGGATAACCGACTTTTATTGCCGAAGGAGCAAGGCCCGTCCCGCGGATCAAGGGCAGCTTCCTATCTTCGGGCATCCCGTAATCGGCCAGAACCGTTGCTTCCTTATCCACCACGACCGTCCGGTTGCGCACCATCACCTGAGCAAAGGGATTGCGCTTTTTGGTGACAATGATGATCTGATCCGGAAAACGTTTGACCACTTTCAAATACACAATTTCCGGATAGCGGCGGATCAGCCGGTTCTGCAGGGCATCCACCTCGACCTGAAAAATATTTTTCCCCTTGAGCTGCAGGATCTCGGGGGCGTTGTTCAACACAGAAGCGGTATCAACGACAATACTTTTGACAATAAAAAGCCGGGCGGTCTTCAAATGATCGATAGCCGCCTGAGTGATCACAACGGTAATGACCACAATGATCCCTCCGAGGATCAAATATTTCAGGTACGGGACCGTACGTGTATTTTTTCTATTTCTTCTTTTCATAGGCTAAGACGATAAGTTTTTCACAGAGTTGAGTAAAATTGTATCCCGCCTCCCGTGCTGCCATCGGCAGCAGGCTCGTCGCTGTAAATCCGGGAATGGTATTGATCTCCAAAACATAGGGATTCATATTTTTATCCAGCATCACATCGACCCGGGAAAAATCCCTGCACCCCAGCGCCTGGTAGGCCGCCAAGGCTACGGCTTGAACCTTGGCCGTTACTGGAGGTGGCAAAGGCGCCGGTACAATGTAATCGGTCAGCCCTTTCTGATACTTGGCCGTGAAATCAAAAAAATCATGCGTCGGCCGGATCTCCACGACCGGAAGCGCTTGATCGGCCAGGACACCGACGGTCAATTCTCTTCCGGCAATATATTGATCCACCAAGATCGGCGAGCCGTAGCGAAAAGCTTCTTCCATGGCCTTTTTAAAATCTTCTTTCTTATGAACGATCGCGACCCCGATGCTCGATCCTTCCGCCGGAGGCTTCACCACGACCGGCAGTCCGCCGAGACGCGATAAAATGGCCTCTTCCTGAGATTGCTCCTCCCGCGCCACAACGGTAAAAGCCGGCACCGGAATATTTTTCTTCTGCAGTGCCTTCTGGGTAGAAATTTTATTGATCGCGATCCGGCTGGCGTCAACTCCCGGGCCCGTATAAGGGATTCCCGCTTTCTCTAAAAGGGCCTGGACCGTTCCGTCTTCTCCGAGCATTCCGTGCAAAGCGATGAAGACCACAGCAATCCCTGCGGACCGCAGCATCTTCAGGATATCATCATCCGGCGAACTGATGTCGATCTTACTGACTTGATATCCGGCCTCCTGCAACGCTGCATAGACGGCCTTTCCTGACTTCAAAGAAATTTCCCGCTCCGAAGAATAACCTCCCAGCAGGACGCCGATGTGTCCAAAATCTTTTTTCATCTTCATCTACGGCTGCTCGCGTGCTCTTTCAAAGCATTGACGAACTGCTCCGAAATTTGATTGATATCCCCGGCCCCCAGCATCAAAACCAGATCACCGGGCCGCACGGCGTTCAAAAGATGGCGGATGATTTCTTCCTTCTTAAGATAGACGGCTTTCCCGGGATGGCCGTGCTGAATTTTATCAAAAAGCTTCTGCGCCGAAACTCCTTCGATGGCTTTTTCGCTGGCGGCATAAATGTCGGTCAAGACCGTATAATCGGCCAAGGCCAGGCAGCCGGCAAATTCATCCATCAAAAATTTCGTCCGTGTATACCGGTGCGGCTGAAAGACCACCACCAACCGTTTCCCCGGGAACAACCGCGCCGTATCAATGACCGCCTTGATTTCCGTCGGGTGATGACCGTAATCGTCCACCACCATGATATTATTTGTGTCCGCTTTGATCTGAAACCGGCGCTGGACACCGCGGTAAGCGCTCAAGCTCTGGCGCATGGTCTCAAAATCGATCCCAAGGCTATGCCCGATCCCGACACAAGCCAGTGCATTTAATATATTATGTCTGCCGGGAATCACAAGCTCAATTCGACCTATTTTTTCTTTATGAAAATAACAGTCAAAAGCGGATGCGGTGTGCGTCAGCGTAGCGTTCTCGGCATGAATGTCAAATTTAGAATAAAAGCCGTACGTCAGAAACAAACGCCCGCTCTCTTTGGCGACCTTCAGCAATCGCGCATCCTCACCGCAGATCACCACCTGCCCCTGGGGAGAGACTTGGTCGATAAAACACCGGTAAGCCTGCAAAATATTTTCCCAGTTGTGATAATAGTCGACGTGTTCAAAATCAATATTGGTGATCGCCGCATGCATGGGATAAAAATAAAGGAACGATCCGTCACTCTCATCCATCTCCGCAACAAAATACCGCCCGTCCCCCAGCGCCGCCTGCGAATCTGTTGCGTTAACAATCCCTCCCACCGCGGTCGTGGGGTTAAGCCCGGCGTGAATGAGCAGATTGGAAACCATCGACGTCGTGGTCGTCTTCCCGTGGGCCCCGGCGACTGCCACGCCGATCTGCGCGTTCATCAGCTGCGCCAAAAGCTGGGCCCGCCGTAAGATCGGAATATTTTTGCTTTTGGCCTCGACCATCTCGGGATTCTCCGGGGTGATGGCGGAAGAATAAACGACATACTGCGGATCCGTGATATTCTTGGCATTGTGACCGATAATGATGTGCGCCCCCTGGTCTTTTAATTTCGCGATCGTCGGATTGTCTTTCATATCCGAGCCGCTCACGCGATAACCTTTCGCCAACATGAGCGAAGCCAACGGCCCCATCCCGGAACCGCCGATTCCTATAAAGTGATAATGTTCTTTCATTCTTTTAAATACTCCAGCCAAGCTTTATTAAGGGCATCCAGATCTTTAATGCGCGGGAACGCATAGTTCAGCGCATTATCGAGCGAACTCCCCTGTTTCAATTTTTCACAAAAATAACCAAAACGGACTTTTCCTAATTCCGTAATAATATAATACGTGACGCTGGCCGCCTCGGAATAAAACAAATCCACCGTCTCTTGCGGAGTTTCGCTGTACAAAGTCATATAGGTCAACTCATGCAGGGGCATAAATTTTTTTGCCGCGATCGCTTGTTTGACGGCTTTATTGGCGCCCCAGCGCTTCGCCTTTTCCTGATACATCGCGACACCTTCATCCATCCACCCCGGAACTTGACCGCTGAAACCGATAAACTCCCGGAAAATAATATGCCCCAACTCATGCGGCAACGTGGAGTCAAAGAATCCATGCGCCGATGGAAAAGTCCGGATCTCCTTGGTCTTCACCGATGCTGAACCGTGCGACCATTTGAATTGCCTGGCGGAAACAACATAATCTTCTTGATCGTTATAAATATAAATCTTCGCCCGCTTATCATACGTCCAGCTTTCGTAACGGGTATACCCCAAGTTGTCCGCAATCTCACCATAATATTGTTCGGCGGCTTTTTCAACACCTTGCACAAAATCCAACGGCGCCTCTTTATAGTAAATAATAAAGTGCGTGCTTTGCAATTTTTCCCAATCGTTCTTTGCCTGGCCATCGATGGGAAAGCTCAGGATGCTCAGCACTCCGCTTGTGATAAGAAAAACTTTCCGCAAGGCCTTAAATGCGCACTGCTTCATAAGCCAACCGCTCTGCGGCATCCGGAAAACGGATACCCTGCAGGCGTCCTTTCAAATCTTTCGCCGTTGTTGTATTAAACAGGATTTCCTTCATCGCTTCGGCCAGCCTGCCGGAGGTTAAGTTTTTCTCCTCGATCACTTGGGCGGCCCCGGCTTTTCCCAAAACAGCTGCGTTCTCTTTTTGATGCCCACCGGCGTAAGGATACGGGATAAGGATCGAGGGAATTCCGGCCATGGCGATTTCCGTTGTGGTCAGCGCCCCGGCCCGAGAGATCACCACATCCGCCACTTTGTACGCGTCATTGATCCCTTCCAAAAAAGAATACAGGGCAAAAGGGATTCCCATTGCTTCATACTTTGATTTTAAATCCTGATAATCTTGCTTACCGGAAATGTGAATGACCTGCAGAGGGATCGTCTGGCTCAACAGGCCGATCGCCGGCAAAAATTCCGCATTGATACGATGGCTCCCCTGACTTCCCCCAATGACCAGAACTGTCTGGCGCTGGGCCGTCAGCCCAAATCTGGCTAAAACAGATTTTTGATCCACGAGTTGGGTATCAACATGGCAGGGACAGCCGGTCAGAATGGTCTTGGACGATTTAAAATACTCTTCACTTTCCGCAAAGCTGAGGGTGATCTTACGGACAAATTTTGCCAAAATCGCATTGGCCCGGCCCGGCACAACATTCTGTTCATGGATCATCGTCGGGTAACGCAACAAGGCTGCCGCCAAGACAACCGCAAACGCCCCGTAACCGCCGAATCCCACCACCGAGTCCGGCCGAAAACGCCGGACGATCCCCAAAGAATCAAAAAATGATTTTGCCATTAAAATAAGCGAAGCAAGGAACGCAAAGATGGAAGTGCGGCTCACCCCCTTGGCGCACAACTGCTGCGTGACAAAGCCCGCCTCTTCGATCTTTTTCTGCCACTGGCCCAAGGCACCGACAAAAAGAACATTGTGGCCCTGGCGTTTTAATTCTCCACCGACCTTCAGGGCCGGAAAGACATGCCCCCCTGTTCCGCCTGTCGCAATGATAATTTTCATAAATCTTGAGTGCGCGAAATATTCAAAAGCAAACCGACCGCGACCATATTAAAAATCAAAGCCGATCCCCCGTAACTGATAAAAGGCAGCGGCAATCCTTTCGTAGGTAGAGCGCCGATACTTACACCGACATTGATCACCGCCTGCATGCCGATCATCGCAACGATCCCGGCACTTAAAAAATATCCAAAAGCATCCGTCGTTCTTTTGGCGATCCGCGCCCCCTGCCAAATAAAAACGACAAAAAGCAGGATGACCGCCAGGGTTCCCAAAAATCCCAATTCCTCCCCGATAATAGATAAAATAAAATCCGTGTGCGCCGCCGGAAGATAAAAAAGTTTCTGCATACTTTTTCCCAGGCCAACACCCCAAAAACCGCCGGAGCCGAGCGCGATCTGGGACTGTGCCAGCTGAAAGCCCACCCCCCGGCTGTCCTGCCAGGGATCGAGAAATGCCATAATACGCGCCAGGCGATAGGGATATTTCACGATCAAAAGATAAAGGAGCGGCAGCGTCATGACCCCGAGCATACCAATGTGCCAAACACGCGCCCCGGCAATAAAAAGCAGAACCAGGGTGATCATCACCATCAAGATCGGCGTTCCTAAATCCGGCTGCTTCAAGATCGGCAGACAAAACATTCCCAGCACGATCATAACCGGCAGGAACCCTTCTTTAAAATTCTTGATCTTGATCTGTTTGCGGGCCAAAAAATCCGCAACATAGATCAATAAAGCCAATTTGGCAAATTCCGAAGGCTGAAAACTGAATCCGGCGACCTGAAACCACCGTCGGGCCCCATAACTGGCCTTGCCGATCCCGGGGATCAAAACCAAAATAAGCACGATGATGGAGATCGCCGCCAGCAGCTTGGACCATTTCTGCAACTCTCGATAATCGAGCGACATGGCAATGGCCGCGCAGATCGTTCCGGCGAACAAAAATAATAAATGCCGGTGCAAGAAATAAGCACTGTCTCCCAATTCTTGCAGGGCATAAATACCGCTCGAACTATAGATCATGACGATGCCCACGCAGATCAAAATCATGACCACGGTCGCCAGAGAAATTCTTATGTCGCGCATCCTAAGAAACCTTTATTTTATTTTGTTTCATTTTCAAAACAATGAGAAAAAATATCGCGATACTAAAAACAATGGCAAAGGCGGATCCGTCGCACAAGAAATATTCTGCTTGCTGGAAAGGATTGATAAAAAGCGATACGATTTGTTTAAAATCATCCTCGGCAAAGGTCAGGTTCTCCACCGGCATCGTCTTCCAAACCCAAAAAGAACCAATGATCAAATAAATATTAAAGCCGTGCAGCAATCCCAACGAAGCTCCCACCGCAGCGCTGACCGCGGAGTTGACTTTGACCATCGTCTGGCGCAGCAGCAGACGAAAACTCAGTACTGCGGCAAGTACTAAAATCAAACTTAAAGGAAAAAGCCATTGGACCTCGCCGTCAAAAAATGTCTCCTGGCACAGCATATCCACCGCGTAAAAAACCAACGGCACAAAACAATATCCTAAAAAAAATGATATCAGAATATTTTTCATAATTTATTCACGATACTTTTAAAGATTTTTCCCCGTTCTTCAAAATTCAAGAACATATCAAAGCTCGCGCACATCGGACTGAGCAGCA
>Ga0155339_187_pt1 | contig 13178 bp, 14 predicted proteins | sample RifCSPhighO2_02_FD_106307 | JGI IMG/M metagenome (GOLD analysis project Ga0155339, IMG submission 106307) | Omnitrophica WOR_2 bacterium RIFCSPHIGHO2_02_FULL_48_11 | reverse complement strand
GATGCCGCCGGCTGTCCGGACGCGTCATCTCTTTTGCCGGGCAAGAAATGGATATTGTTGGCTGAAATTTTGATACGACTTTGCGTCTTGCCGTCTTTTTCCCAACGGTCCTGACGGAGGCGGCCTTCCACGATGATCCCGCGTCCCTTGGACAAATATTTGGCACAATTCTCGGCGAGCGCGCCCCACACCTCAACGTCAAAATAAGAGACTTCCGTAACCTTCTGGCCGTTGCTCGTATAAACCCGGTTGTTGGCGATCGACAAATTGCAGACCGACTTCCCCGACGGGATATAGCGCAATTCCGGGTCCCGGGTGAGATTTCCCATCATATTGACACTGTTTAAGCTCATGGCTCATTCCTTTCTGTTAAAAATTGTAAACACCGCATCTCTATTTCTCAACAAAAAACATTTTTTGGATTAACGCAGAGTATTTTAACACAAAACAAAAAAGAATAATTTTCTATTTCTTCCCCTGCAGGATCGCTTCGATGCTGAACTTTCCGCCGCCGGTTAATATGAGAAGACCAGCCATCGTCCAATACGCGAGCGCGAGTTCTTTGATGTTCAAAGGATCCGCTTTGTGGACGACAAACGCGGCCACCGACATCGTGATAAAAATAAAAAACGCGGCCGGACGGGTAAAAAGCCCCAGCGCAATGCAGATACCGCCTAAGAATTCTGAAAGGGCCGCGGCCCAAGCCATAATTTCAGGAAAAGGCAATCCCATCTTGGTGACGCCTTCCGTCAGCATCGTGATGTGGCCGCCGAAAACTTTGCCGTAACCGTGATAGGCTATTCCCGCGCCCATCAAAATTCTTAACCACAATAAACCCAGATGTAACAGTGTTCCGCTAGAATCTTTCATCATGCCCCTCCTCTTATTATTAATTTTAAAACATTTTAGCACAAAAAAAAGGCGTTATTCTGATAAATAACGCCTTTCAAGAAACAAAAAAATAACTACGGGGGATTTACTTTTTCTCCACCGGGACAGCCGGGGCCGGCTCTTGCAACTCCATCACCACTGGGTCCGCCGGAACAACGGGTGCCGGCTCTTTCAGCTCGACCACCAAAAGTTTTATATCCGTTGTCCCAATATTTTCCGCCGCATGACTTTCGGCGTTTATCCACACGGCCTGACCCGGTGTCAGATCGTACACCGCGCTTGTTCCGTCCAGATGACTTATCGTAAGCTGACCGCCCGAGATCTCGCCGAACATCGGCGGACTCGCCCTTTTCAAAATTAAATGGCGGCCGTTGGTTGATTGTTGTTCTCTTCTCTCACTTATCCCGCTCCGGTGACGGACCGAGATAAACCGTATGCGGCGGAATGACAGTATCTTTGGGCACAATGGCCCCGGCGGCGACAATCGCGCCGGCGCCGATCTCCACTCCCGGCATAATCACCGAATTCAGTCCTACCACGACATTGGCGCCGATCTTGACCTTTTTCAGTTTCAGCCCCTTCTTCTCAAAGATATGCCCGATCACCGTCGCGTTCCCGCCGATGACCGAGTTATCCCCGATCTCCAAGAGCGAAAGATCCGCAATGTTTTTGGAATTGATCTGCACGTTGCGGCCCAGCTTCGCGCCCATCATCCGGTAAAACAAACTGGCGAACGGCGTTAAAAGCATAAAGTCCATAAAAAACGCCTTCACCCCCTGCAGCAGCGCGTTCAAAAAATACCATTTGAACGATCCACCGTCCGTTAAACCGTACGTTCCCTCTTTTAACCGCAGACTCAGCAAAATATTCAAAAATCCGACCAGCAGCAAAAACGAAAGCCCGAAGATAAAAAATCCGCCAGCGATCCCCAGCCCCAGGACCAACGCCCGCATCCCTTCATGCAGCGAAGCCGTCGCCTGCAGGAGTTTCATAAAAAGCAAAATGCTGGGAGTCAGCGCCAATCCGATCACCAAGGCCCCTAAAAAATATAAAAGCAGCACCATCACCCCTTGCAGGATCATTATCATACCGCCTCCTCCTGACTTAGCAATGTCCGGCTAAACCACTCCTGACATAATCTCATAAATTCCTGCGGATGAGAATCATAAATTTTTTCCGCGTGACCGGCGTTGGGAATAATCACCAGCCGCTTGGGCTCGGCTGCGGCGGCAAATAATTTTTCACTGTGCTGCGGCTTGATCAGCCAATCCTGCGCACCGTGCATAAACAGGACCGGGGTCGGTGCGATTTTATCGACGATGTCCAAAGGTCTTATTTTTTCGGCAAAAGGATTGCCCGGCCGCACGCCCTTGCCGATGCCTTTAGGACCGATGTTGAGCTGCAGGTCCGCGAGCATCTCCGGTTCCCAAAAACGATAATCGATCTTCCAAAAATCAAACGGCGCGCTCACCGCGATCACCGAATGGATATGCCGGTTTTGGCTCGCCGTGATCAAAGCGACCGCGGCCCCGAGCGAAAAACCCAGCACGCCGATATGCTGATATCCCTGTTCCCTGGTATATTTTATAACCTCATCCATGTCCTGATGTTCCTGCGCGGTCCAGCCGAAGAGGCCGCTGCTTTCCCCGTGCCCGCGAAAATCAAACGCCACCACGTCATAAGATCTCGCCAGGTCCTCGGCGAGTTTTTTGAAAAGAAAAACGTCTTTGTTGTTAAAAAATCCGTGCGCGAGGACGATCGCCTGCGGATGGCCCCGCCGGTAATGACCGCCGGAGATCACGTGGCGGTCTTTGGTCTTTAATTTGAGGGGAAGGACATCGCTGGGTTGTTTGTCAGATGACACTGTCTTTTTAAACATAAAATTCCATTTAGGAGATTTCCGCTGGGCCCCAATGATAATCCGTGGCAAAAAGCAGCGCGGTTTGGATAAATGCCATGTGCGAATACCCTTGGGGAAAATTGCCTGTCTGGCGTTTCTGCCGGGGGTCATACCCTTCGGCAAACAAACCTAAATGATTGGCGGAAGTTAAAACATTGTCAAACAGTTCCCTGGCCTCTTCTTTTCTGCCGATCAAATACAGCGAGTTGATCATCCAGAAAGTGCAGATCACAAATGCGTTTTCCGGCTTGCCGAAACCATCATCGTGCGTATAGCGCATGGCAAACCCATCCCGCATTAATTTTTCATAACAAAAATTGATCGTGCTCTTCATGCGCTCATCATCCGCGGGCAAAAAACCGTAATGCGGCATCAACAGAACCGCGGCATCCGCGTCCGCTGATCCGTAATACATGGTAAACGCCTTGCATTCCGGGTTCCATCCTTTTGCAAGGATATCTTTTTTGATTTCGTCCGCTTTCTTAAAACAACTGGTGGCATAATTATCTTTTCCAATCATCTTTGCGATGCGCCCGGCCCGGTCCATGGCGACCCAGTTCATCATTTTGGAAAAAACATGGTGCTGGGTCTGGCCGCGGTATTCCCATATCCCATTGTCCGGTTTATCCCACACTTGCATCGAATGATTTGCCAAACCGCGCACCACCGTCCACAATTCCTGGTCAAAATGAAACCCGCCCTTATGGTGATAGGCAAAATATGTATAAATAGCCTCCAAAAGATCGCCATAAACGTCGTTTTGTGTTTGTTTGTACGCATCATTGCCGATTCTCACGGGCCGCGAATTTTCATAACCGGATAAATGATCCAGCGTCCTCTCCGGGATGACCTTTTCGCCGTTGATGCCGTAGACGACCGCAATATTGTCATGCTTGAGAAGCATTTGATTGAGGATAAATTGGATATACCGGTAACCGGAACGATCATGCCCCACCCGCGAAAAAAGTTCGATGATCATCGAGGCATCCCGGATCCAACAGTAGCGGTAATCCCAGTTGCGTTTTTCCCCGATGATTTCCGGCAGCGACGTCGTCGGCGCCGCGATAACCGCGCCGCTGCGCTGATACATCAATAACTTTAACGTGATCATCGACCGAATGATCATCTCGCGGTAGGCGGACGGGGTCTGGGTGGCATACACCCAGCCTAACCAATAACCTTTCGTGCGCTCAAACTCGGTATAATTGCGGTCGGCATTGAAGGGTCGGATCTTCTCGTGATAGGCCAGGACCAGATAGCTCGACGGCGGAAGAGTGATCTCGTGGCCGTCCAAGACCGCGTCAAAATTGAGGTCCGTGTACAGATAATAACTGTGGTATTCCCCCGACTCTGTAATAAATTTTATATGTTCATTTTCTCTTTTGGCTAAAGCGCCGGCGGTAGCATAATTCGGTTTTAATTTCAATTCAACTTTGATCTTAGGATGTCCGGCGACCACCCGGATATTGCGGTGGATCTCCGCCGGGCAGTAATAATGATTGTTCCTTAAAATAAACCGCGGCATATAATCATAAATATCAAAGATGCCGTCGGCTGTTTCAATGCGGGTTTTAATGATCGCGGTGTGGCGGACATACTCCTGGGATATTTTTGTCGCATTGATACCGGTAATTTTAAAATACCCTCCCCGGCCCTCATCCAAGACCCTGCCGCACACCGAAGGAGAATCAAAGTAAGGCATGCACAGCCAGTCAATGCTGGCGTCGTGCGAGACCAAAGCCGCGCTTGTTCCGTTACCGATCAAACCGTAAGAATACTGTTTCATAAATTTAAAAATTACGCCGCTGATTCTAAGAACAAGCTCAACAGCTGGTTAATCTCTTCTTGATTTCCCAAATAATATTCCGCGGCGGTGTCTCGCTCTTGCCCGACCCTTACCGTAACTCCCTTGCCCTTTAAAACTTTAAAGGCATCCTCATCGGTCACGTCATCGCCGATACAAACAGGAAAAACATTATCCCCACCCAGGACCCGCTTCCATTTGTTCAAAAGCCACAAAACAGCCTTGCCTTTATCCCAAACCACCGGCGGCCTGATTTCAAAAACCATTTTACCCGATTTTACCGTAATCTGATTGTTTTTTAAATATGGTTTGCAGGTGTTATTAAATATTCTTTTGATCAGCTTAAAATTCTCAGGATCGGCCGAACGGTAATGCAGGCTCAAGGTAATCCCTTTGTCTTCGATATGCACGCCTGGAATCGAGGCAAGTTTGCCATTTAAATTTTCCCGGATAAAACCCATCGCCTCATTCATGCTCGGCGGAATTAAACCCCGAAAATTTATATCCGGCCCTTCGATCTCATACCCGTGATTGCCGACATAGGTAATGTGCGGGATATTCATCTTTTGCTTTAAATCGGCAAGCATGCGGCCGCTGACAACGGCGATACGAAAGCACGGGGAACGGGATAATTTCTCGAGGACTTTACGGGTCTCTTCCGGGAGGGCAGCCAGGCCGGTTTTTTCGACGATCGGTGCGAGCGTGCCGTCGAAATCCAAGAACAAGATAATAATTTTATCTCGGATTTGGCCTTTGAGCCGGTCCCAGCACGAAAAGAGATGCTTTTTTTCTGCAAGAATAGCGGACACTATCTTTTGCCTCACGGCTTTGAGTTTAAGATTTTTCGACCCGGACTTGGGCCAACTCCCACACCAATCGGCTCGCCCACCGGTAAACGTTATTGCTCTTCAGATTGCTTCTCAGGCGTTTCATTCTTTCTTTCTGCTCCGCCGCCGGCAGCTCGAGGGCATGCTTGATCGCCTCGGCCGTCTCCTCGATGTCATACGGATTGACAATAAAGGCATCCCTCAACTCCCGGGATGCGCCGGTAAATTGGCTTAAGATCAATGTCCCCTGCTCGTCATCTTTGGCCGCAACAAATTCTTTCGCCACCAGATTCATTCCGTCATGCAGCGACGTGACCAAACAGACATCGGCCGCTTTGTAAAACGGCAGAATCTCCGCATGGCTGTGGTGTTTCATAAGAAGAACGATCGGCTGCCAATTTCTAGTTTTTAAACGCGCGTTGATGCGTTCCGCTTCACCGACGACTCCGTCGATGAATTTTTGATATTTCGGGATCGCAGTACGGCTGGGGGCCCCCAATTCGACAAAGGTAAACTTTCCGACATACTCCGGATTCTCGTCCAGAAAACATTCCACGGCCCGGAAACGCTCCACAATGCCTTTGGTATAATCCAGACGGTCCACGCCGACCCCCAAATATTCCGCCTGAAAATTATATTTCTTAAAGAGACTGCTTCTTGTCTCCTCACGGGGCACTGCGGCGCCGTTACCGGAATTAAATGCAATGCTGATGGGAAACGGTTTAATCCAGGACGTGTGCCCCTCCCGGTAAACGGTAAAATGTTCGTAGTCAATCCGTGATTCCAAAAACCGGTCAACCGACTCTATAAAATTATTGCAGTGAAATTGCGTATGAAACCCGACGATATCAGCACCAAGCATCCCCTGCAGAATTTCTTTCTGCCAGGGACAGATACTGAAGGATTCCGGATTCGGCCACGGAATATGCCAGAAGATCGCCACTCTGGCGTCCGGTCTTTCGGCCTTGACCATCGCCGGCAATAGTGCAAAGTGATAATCTTGAATCAGGACATTCGGTTCTGCGACGTCCCGCAGTTCTTTGACAATGGCATCGGCGAATCGCTGGTTAACCTCCTTATAAGCCACCCAATCGTTTTTTCTGAATATCGGCCGGGTATGCGCGATGTGGCAAAGCGGCCATAATCCTTCATTGGAGAATCCGAAATAAAATCCGTCGTCCAACTCTTTCTCGATCCAGATGCGCTTTAGAACATACTGCGGCTCTTCGGGAGGGACCTTTAATTTAGCATCTTTGTCCGCTGTCTCGCGGTCCGCAGTTCCGCTGCCCTGCGCGATCCAAGTCCCTCCGCAGGCTTTTAAAATCGGCTCCAGCGCTGTGACCAACCCGCTGGCCGGAACGATGCATTCGATCTCTTTTCCTTTTTTATTATGCATGTACGGTTCACGGTTCGATACCACAAACAAAGGCCGGCCCTCCAACTTCTCCCGGACAAATTCTTTGAGCCGTTCCGGCGTCCACAAGGACTCGGCTGTATTGCGCAACCGGGCTTCTTCTTCCGCCGAAAGACGCGCCTCCTCCAAATTATTTGCCATCCTGGTTATTTCTTTCGCCAACGGCCCAAGGAGTAATTGCCCTTTGGGGTCAAAATCCTCCGCCGGATCTCCTCTCCTGACCTTTTTAATCCATTCCGTCGTCTTCTTGATGGGGGCCATAACATTAAGATAAACAAGAAAAAACGTAATCAACGCAATTAAAAGCGCCTGGACAAATGCCCGCCAAAAACTGTTCACCCAGATCCTTCTCACCCGGTCCTGAATATAAACGGAATTATGAAAGATCGTCAAAACATGGCTGTTGACCCCGCTCGACAAAAGCGGTATCGAATACGCATGGAGCTGTTCATCATCTATTCCCAGGTACGAACTGTATTCAGCATTATTAAGCTCAACTTCCTGAATATTCTGCGCGATTAGATTAGGATTGTCCTGCAGCCTCGGCTGCAGACCACGCGAGGCGAGGACCAGGTTATTCTGAATATTATGAATCGCGATCCCGACCAGTCTTTCCCGGTTGGAAAACCTTTCAACGATCATCTCGAGAGTAGGACGCGTTTCCGAAAAAAGCAATGGCTCAACGGCAATCCGCAAGCTGTCAGCAAGGATTGCGGCCCTCCGCTCCAGCTCGTTCTTAAGACGCACTTCCTCCTGCTGCGCTTGCCGGAATGAAAAAGCGATCGCAACCAGGACGATACCGGCAATGAGCGATAAAACCAGTCTGAGAGTGATCCGCATAATTTCTTTTCGATTATAAAAAAATAAAGGCCGCTATCTGATTTTAAATCAGATGGCGGCCCGACCATCTTCGCTGAATCCTCCGGAAATCTACCGAAATCCGGACCCTTTTTCTCCCTAATGATATTTTCTTAAATCTTAGTGGTTGCCACAAACATGCGCCCGGCTATTCCACCGGAATTTTAGTTTTATTTTCCAGAGCCAATTTTCTTAATGTGGCCACGGACCGCAGGAACTCATTCAGCGGACGCGCCGGATACCCGGCGTACTTGGCCCCTTCCGGCACATCCCCGGTCACGCCCGAAACTCCGCCGATCTGGGCATAATTGCCGACCACGATCTCCGGAGCAAAATTAGCGCACCCGCCCATCGCGACATAATCGCCCAGCGTGACGCTGCCGGAAAATCCTGCCTGGCCGGTGATCAGGACACCCTTGCCGATCTTGCAATTGTGCCCCATATGCACCTGATTGTCGATCTTGGTCCCCTCGCCGATAAGCGTCGGAGAAAAGGTGCCCTGATCGATGGAAGTCCCGGACCCGATCTCGACCGCATCCTTGATGAGAACTCCGCCGAAATGCCAGACCTTCAAATGTTCCCCTTTGAAAAAATTATATCCGTACCCGTCCGAACCGATCGCCGTGTTCGCGTGGATCCGGCAATCTTTGCCGATGTGCACGTTGCGGTAAAGCACGACGTTGGGATACAGCACCGTCCGCTCGCCGATCGTCGAATACGACAGGATCGCGCAGCCGGAATGAATAACGGCCTGCGCGCCGATCACAACACCCGCGCCGATAAAAACATTGTCCGCGATCTTACTGGTAGGATCAATCTTGGCCGTGCCGGTTTTGCGGCCGTCGACAAGATCATTCCCCTGCGCGTTGAATTCATCATAAAACAATTTTGAAAAACGCGACAAGGCGAGGTCCACCGATTCTACGATCGCGTAAAAAGCAAAGCGGTCCAGGGCACCGGACTCTTTTTCCGTCTGGATCGTCTTAAAGAATGCATCCTGAAAAACCACTCCGATATTGTTCAGCGGCGTGCCCTTGTTCAATTTGTCCAGCAGCCGTTCATAATATTTTTTATTCTTGATAAAGATCATGCCGTCTTGATGAAACTGGTCCAGCGAACACAGCGTAGCGACGTGCGCCGCACGGCCTTTGGCGGAACGGACCTGAAAGCTGGAATCTATTTTGGCAAAGCTATCGAGTGCAAACATATTTTTCCTTTCTGCGGAAACGAAAAAATTGCGGAATAAAGAACAAGCCCGGAGGCAAATATTTCCCGACGTTCTCTCAATAGTATCGCAGTAGTCGGGACTCCGAGTTCTACAGTAAATATCCAGGAAACGTCGGAGCCTGATTTGCGCCGCTATTCTACATGGATTCCCGGATAAGGGCAATGAGAAATTGGAGAGGGTGTTTTAAAGAATCACACAAACGGCACGGTCATCTTTCTTAAAATCTTCGTATCGTGATTCACGCTGGCGCACTGCAGCTTGCCGTGCTGATACCAAAAGAAATCCACGGTCTTCGAGTGATACATATCTTTACGCAGGTACACCGTAAACGGCAGGCCCAGCGCCTTGACCTCATTGCAAACCTTGGTGTATTCCCCGTCCGGGATCGCCAACGCCTCGGCGTTGACCCGCCCCCCGCGCCCTTCGGAGATGAATTTGTACAAATGCCAGGCATGGATGAACGGTTGCGCCTGATTTAATTCTTTCAAGAACAGCGCCAGCGCTTTAAGCCCGTCCTTATTGACCTTCGTAATGATCGTAGAAATGGTCACGCTTCTTTGAGCGCGGCGCAGCCTTTGCAGGCAATCCATGATCAGCTGCTGATGCTTATCCTTATAAAAACGCATCTTATTATGGACGGCGCTGTCGACGGATTCCAGCGGCAGGACATAGCGGTCAATGCCGGTGATCGATTCAAAATTCTTAGGCAGGGCAATGGCATTGGTGCCGACCTGGACCAGGAATCCCATCCCCTTTGCCCTTTCGGCCAAACGCACCAGGTCCCCCGGCCACGCGAACGGTTCTCCGCCGCCCAAAACAACATTCGTGAACTTTTCTTTCTTGAGCGTCTTGAGCAGTTCGACCGCCTGCGCTTCGCTCATCGCATCAAAATTATCTTCCGTGATGCAGAACGTGCAGGTCATGTTGCAGGCCGGATGCAAAAAGATCACCGCGACATTGTAAGGATTGGTTTTAGGCATGATGTTTGAGGAATATTATAGTGAAAATGCCCGGCGAAGGAAAACGTTAATTGCACCGTTTCATTTTAATATTGTGCGGCAGGAATTTCGGGAATAGGGCGGCAATAAAAAAATTTTATGTTAGAATACAAACATCATGCTGACGATCCCTATACTGCCGTTATCACCGGAACACAAAGACCTGCTGATTCTGATCCTCGGTCTGGTCGCCGTCAGCGGTCTGATCGTCATCGGGGTCTTGCTGCGGTTGTGGCTCCGGGAAAAACACCGGCATCTCATTCCGGCGTTATCCGTCAGCGTGAATCACGAGGCACTGGCCGTCGGACTTTATATAGAAAATCAAAGCGATGTCCCCGCCAAAAACATCGTGATCCAAGACCTCAATGTCGTTGTGGAGATCGCCCTGGGCGGGGCCTTGACACTGCGCTTCACACCCCTGCCCTCGCTCGCTCCCCATCAGCGGGAAGAATTGGCTTTTAAGATTTTTAACAGAAATTTTGAATTGCGGCAGATCGCACCTGACACTGTGATCCCGCACCTCTGGGGGGTTCCCTTGGAAGTTCGTCTCACCTGCACCAATCTGCAAAACATCAAATTCCTCTGCACCTTTCAGAAAGACCAAAGCTCCAATAATTTTTACAGCAAAGAAGTTATTACGCTAAATTAAGAAATACACCGCCGGCCCTAACGCCCGCTGCGGTTCTGTGTCACGCGCAGAACTTCTTCCGGCGTGGTGAGCCCGGCAACGACTTTTTCCCAGCCGCTCTGCCGCAGGGTCTTCATGCCCAAACCCTTGGCCTGTTCTTTGATCTGGACCGCGCTGGCGCGTCTTACGATCAATTCCGAAACTTCTTTATTAAGAAATAAAAATTCAAAAATAACGGTACGGCCGTAATATCCGGTCGAATTGCAATGCTCGCATCCTTTCCCGTGATAAACCATCGTGTCCTCCCGGACGCCGGCAACTTCGGTCCGGAAATCCGCGAGATGTTTCATATCGATCCTACCCGCGGTCTTGCATTTGGGGCAGATCAACCGCACCAGACGCTGGGCGATAAAACATTCCACCGTGCTGGTCACCAAGTACGGTTCAATGCCCATGTTCAAAAGCCGCGCCACGCCGCCGGCGGCATCGTTGGTATGCAAGGTCGAAAAAATCAAATGCCCGGTCAACGCCGCCTGAATGGCGATCTCCGCGGTCTCCACATCGCGCACCTCACCGACCATGATCACATTGGGGTCATGCCGCAGGATCGACCTTAACCCTTTCGCAAAAGTCATGTGGGTCATCATATTGACCTGGATCTGCGTTGCCCCTTTCAATTGATATTCCACCGGGTCCTCGATCGTGATGATCTTTTTTTCAATGGTATTCAGGCACGAAAGGCACGAGTACAGCGTCGTCGTTTTTCCGGAACCGGTCGGACCGGTGATAAAAACGACCCCGTGCGGTTTACGGATCAGATCGTGAAAAATACCTTTTTCCGCATCGTTCAAATTCAATTCATCAAAGCTGTAGATCTTGGAAGAATTAAGAATGCGAATGACCGCGCTTTCCCCCTGCGTGCTGGGCAAAAAAGACACCCGCATGTCGAGCTCGATATCGCCGACCTTCAGGCGAAAGCGGCCGTCTTGCGGCACGCGGCGCTCCGAAATATCCAGATTCGCCATGATCTTGATGCGCGAATTGATGCTCTCCTTAAAAAATTTAATGCTCGCCGGAACATTCACGTCGCTGAGCATCCCGTCCACGCGGTAACGGATACTCAATCCGTTATAATACGGTTCGATATGGATATCGGTCGCCCGCTCCTGAAACGCCTGCAAAAAAATTTTATTGAGAAAATTCCCGATCGTGGCATCGGCCGTGCTTTTTTCCAGATCCAGGATCTCTTCTTCTTTGCGGCTGACCAAAAGTTTGTTGTCCTGGCTTAAAATAATCTCCTGGATGGTCTCGGCGCCGACCCCGTAGTATTTGCGGATAGAGTCCGTGATCTCCTTGCGCGAGGCCAGAACCGGCGCCAGCGTCTCTTCCACCTGCATCTGGATCTCATCCCGCAAAAGGACATCAAAGGGGTTATTCATCGCCAAAACCACTTTTCCCTCTTTGACCGACACGGGGATGACCTGATAACGCTTGACGATCCTAACCGGGATCGTTTTGAGCACATCCGTAGAAATTTTGTGGTCCTTCAGCTCTATATAAGGAAGGTCATACTGGTACGCGACGACCGGCAGGATCTCGTGTTCGTGATTGATAAATCCCAGGTCCAGGAGGACCCGGCCTAAAAGCTGGTGGAGCTCTTTTTGCTTTTCCAAAGCGGTCTGCAACTGATCGTAATTGATGATATTGCGCTGCACCAACAACTCCCCCAAGAGCGCCTTTTTCTTGGGAGTATATTTACTATGCGTAAGCATGATCATAATATTTTCCTTTTTAAAAAATAAAAAAACCAGGTTGCTTGTTATGGCAACCCGGCTATCATGGACAACTGCTTTACGTCTTTAGATCCGTGGCTTTGCGATTCGTTGCTTATTTTATATTTAGAAGGGCCTGTGCCCTTGATTCCTCTAACGAATCCCCGCATTCGCGGGGTCCCACCCTTTCGGGTGGTTTGCCTTTATCAGACTGCTTGTTTTAAAAATACCACATCCCAGCCTGATGGCAATAGGATTTGGCCGCCGGCGAGAAAGCGCTCTCTCGGGCAGCAGTTCCTTAACCCTTTTTGCTCCTATACGTATTGTCGATCTCGATCTTAAGCGAACTTAAGGCGAAGCGGATATCCATGAGGAAAAAAACCAACGATAAGATCAGCGAAATGAGGCCGGCGGCAAAAAACAATTGCACGAATCCGACCAAATTGACGTCAAAAATATACATCGAAAACAAGGCCAGGATGATCACGCTCACGCAGCCGATGCTGGCCGTCGATAAGGCAATAGAGATCCGCAGCATCTGACAACGCTGGTAGAGGATATCGATCTGCTGTTTCAGCAGCACCGCCACCCCCTGCGGGGCGCTGCCGTAAGCACTGCATAAAATGCGGACCCGGTCGATGGAGCGGCCGAGGCGATTGGTCAGGCTCAAAAGCAGCAGCCCCACGCCGGAGATAAGCACCACCGGCGCGATCGAGGCCTGCAATACTTTTATTAAATTATCGATGTCCATAGCTACCTCCTCACGGAATATTCCTTTTTGTCAAAAGTCTTACTGTCTAATCTTTCTATCTTCTGCTTTTACAGAGAGTTCTGATCATTGGACTTGCCTCCCCCCCC
>Ga0155339_191_pt1 | contig 13201 bp, 14 predicted proteins | sample RifCSPhighO2_02_FD_106307 | JGI IMG/M metagenome (GOLD analysis project Ga0155339, IMG submission 106307) | Omnitrophica WOR_2 bacterium RIFCSPHIGHO2_02_FULL_48_11 | reverse complement strand
TACCGACGCCTGGCGATGCAATTTGCCGATGGACAAATAGCCATTTCCACGATCAAAAATCGATACCAAATCTCTTTTGCCGAGCTTACTGCGCTTTTGAACATGCGGCCCGATAAGCTGAAGATTATTGATCTGACAGCAGCGCTGTACGGAGGGAATCTGCAAGGAAGAATTTGGTGCGACGTGTCCCGCTTTCCGGTCCGTATTACCGGCAATGCAACTTTAAGCGACCTTGAAGCAAACACCCTCGCGGAACTGCTGGTCTATTTTTCTAAGATTCACGGCAACCTCGATGGCAAACTCCAGGTCAAAAGCCACCCGGGTTTTGCTTTAACCGGCGATGTCCTCATCAATGACGGGCGCTTGGAAAATTTTGATTTTTTTAAATGGATGGCGGAAACATTCCACATCCCGTCCCTGACGAATGTCGCCTTTGCAACAACCGCGGCGCAGTTTTGGTTGAACGCCCAGGGCAACGGGTTGACCGATATCGAGATCAATTCTTTGGATGTGGGGCTCACCGGATATTTTAACGTGGATAAAAACAATTTGGTGGCCAGCAAATTATCACTGTCCTTAAGCCGTGCCGTCCTGCAGGAATCACCCAAATTCAACGCTATTTTAAGGATGTTCGAGGAAGATGTGCCGTCTTTGATCTTTGATTTCCAGCTCTCCGGCAATCAGGAGGCAATGAATTTTCAGTGGCTGCAGTCGGAGTTTAAGCAGCACATCGAGGACCGGATCCCGAATTTTGTGGAACGGATGATCGATCGTAAGATCAACGCTGTTTTAGAAGGAAAAACCGAAGAAGCACAACAACCAGCCCCGCAACAGCCTTAGCGCTTATTTCTTGCCTTTGGATTTATCGGTAATCAAATTGCCCGTCTCGTCATAATTTCTTACTTCGACCAAGGTATCTTTGTCGTACGTTTCTTCGCCCTCCAGAACACCGTTATCGCGGTAAAATTTGACGATCCCGTTCTGTTGGCCAAAATAGTAATTCCCCTCTTCCTTGACCTTACCGTTCTCATGATACCCCCGGTAAGGGCCATGCTGAATATTGTACTGAAAATTTCCTTCATAGGACACTCGGCCATTCGGAAAGTACTGCCGAACCGGGCCGTTCATTTCCCCCAAAGTATAAGTCATTTCGCTGACCGGCATTCCGTCCGGGGCAAACTGTTTTAACAAACCGTCGGCAATATCCAATTTATAAAATCCCTCTCCCTTGATGACGCCACCTTCGTAATAATCCTTGAACGGCCCTTCTTTAATATTGTCTTTATAAGTGATTTCATTCTGCAAATTACCGTTGGGATAATAAAACGTAAAAAGGCCGTTCCTCTTGTGATCGGTATAATTCCCTTCTTCGATCAACTGTCCGCTGTCATAATGGATCTTGGTGTAACCGTCTAATCGGTTGGCTTTATAATGCCGCTCAGTAGATAATTTTCCATCCGCAAAATAAACCCGCACCACGCCGTCTTTTTTGCCGTTTTTATAATTTTCTTCCAGGATGGGATCGCCGTTCGGACGAAATTTCTTTAAGGAAACCAGCTGCGCATTATCATAAACCTTCTCTTCTCGCAGCGTCCCCTCGTCATAATAGTTGCGGAAAGCCCCGTGCCGCAGACCATTCCGATAGACCTCATGCAATTTAAGCTTCCCATTGACTCCGTACGTTTTAAAATCGCCGTCGAGTTTATTATCTTTATAATTTTTCTCCGTAAGCAGCTGGCCGTTGGGATAATAGACCTTGGTGAGACCGTTTAATTTTCCCTGCTTATAATTTTCTTCGTAATGGACCTGACCGCCTTTATAACGGATAACGTGCAGGCCTTCGCGGGGAGGCGGGGGTTTTTTCTTCTCTTCTTCGTCAATCTGCCGAGTGCCGGCTCTATAAAGTTCGATCTTAGTGCCTTCCGCAATTGGAGACTTGGCCCAACCGGAAGACACCGCAGTTAAAGAAATGAAAATAAATAAAATGATGCTTCGCATTTTCTCACCTAACATAAGTATAAAATACCAATCCCTCTGCGACCACGAAAAAATCCGGCTAACGGGCATACGGCAACCGCTCCACGATCTTGACACTCCCCGACGGCATGGGATAACGGTCAAAATGGCGCCGGGCGACCCATTTGTGTGTTTCATCTGCTTTAGGGTATGACGCAAGTTCGCAGGACCAAACATGCAGGTTGGCTTTGAATTGAGTATAAAACTGTTGCACTTGAAATAAAAAATTGGCGGACCGGACTTCTGCATCCAATTCCTCTTTGACCTCGCGGTATAACGCCGCTTTGGCGCTTTCGCCTTTTTCGATCTTTCCGCCGGGAAATTCCCACAGATCCGCAAACAGCCCCTTAGAGGGACGGCGCTGAATAAAATACTTCCCGTCTTTCTTAATAAGGGCGATCACCGCCTCGACTTCTTTGATCACGCGTTTTTGGGAAGCCGGGATCAGCGACTGCCTTTCCTTCTTATAAGCCTGGCAGGTTGACTGAACCGGACAGATCAAACAGGCCGGTTCGCCGTTACGGCAAACCAAGGCCCCCAATTCCATCAGCGCCTGATTAAAAATATTATTCCCTTTTTGCGGCATGACCCGTTCTAAGAATTGTAAAATAACCGGATCCTGAGACGGGCCCGCATACCCGGCGACGGCCAATTGGCGCATCACCACCCGCCGGACATTAGCGTCGATGATCGGCTGGCGCTTATCAAAAGCAATGCTTAAGACCGCCCCCACGGTATACGGACCAAATCCGGGAAGTTTCTTAAGCTCCTTGGGGTCCTGCGGAATTTTCCCCTGATACTGCTCAACAATGATTTGGGCGGATTTATGAATATTTTTGGCCCGCGTATAATACCCCAAACCCTGCCAATTCTTTAAAATTTTCTGCAAAGGAGCCCGGGCCACATCCTGGACCGTCGGGAATTCTTTGATCCACTTCTCATAATAAGGGATAACGGCAGTGACCGTTGTCTGCTGCAGCATGATCTCTGAAATCCAAATTTTATAAGGGTCTTGGGTGCGACGCCACGGGAGGTCGCGGGAATGACGGCGATACCAGAGGTTGAGTTTTTTTGCAAAAATATTTTCGCTGTTCATCGGGAAATCATTTCCGCAAATAGGTCTGCGATCCCCTTGTGTTGCCCGACCGACGAAGTCATTTTGAACCGGACATGCGGGTAACGCTTTTTTGCGTCTTTGACAATCTGCGGGATATCCTGGTCGACATGCCGACCAGAGTTTAAAAAATTCAACAAAAGGACCACTTCGCTGGCCCCTTTTTTGATACACCGATCGATGCCTTGCGGGATACTCGGTCTCTCTAATTCTAAAAAAGCATACTCCAGTATTGAAATTTTACTTTTACGTTCTAAGCGTTTGACCAGGGCGGCGACCTCCTGCTTGGTTTTAGCTGATCGGCTGCCGTGGGAAATAAGCAAAATAGCTCGCATCTTAGAGCTCCACGACTCTTAAAGGTTGCGGCGAGTGTTCAATGGTCAAGGTCTGCCCAAAAGCAAAGGGCCAGCTGTTGCGCGAACCATCGACAAAGACCATCCCCTCCCGCATGAGCGACGTGACCCGGATCTTTTGCTGAGGCGGCAATACCCCTTTTTTAAGCCGGTAAACTTTTTTATTCCCCACATACAACTCCCGGCAGAGGTATTGAAAATTTTTGCTGGCCTCCGGCAGAGCTCTGCCTCCGGCGGAAAGGATCGCTCCGGTCGAACCGGCCGCGGTCGAGATCCAGACGCCTGAACTGCGCTGTTCTTCTTCGCTTCCGTTGATGGCCAAACAATAACGGCTCATGGCCGCGGGATTTCGATGCGCGATCAAGACATCATTAAGAACATTGACCCCGTGCAGTTCCGGCAGGCCGCTCAAACGCAGGCGATGAAACAATTTTATCTTATGACGATTTTTCATGATCCGTTTTATGACCTGCGGGAATATTTTTATATTGGCGGCACAAAATCTTCCTACGCTCGAATCCGGTGAAGAATTGACGCCGAGGATCAATTGCTGCTGAACATTACGCGCCGCCTCCAGGAAGGTCCCGTCGCCGCCCACCGTGAGCACTAAATCAAAATTCTTATAATTGACTTCTTGGCCGCGGCCGCTTTTTTGATACTTGAGACCCAGCGTCTTCAGGCAGTCTTCGACTCTTTGCAGCGTCAGATGGTGCTGGCCGTGAATAAGCCGCAGGCGCTGCATGCTTTCCGGCGGCAAAGAAGCCTCTTTGTGCCGCAGAGAACTTTTTTTATTCAAAAAATAATTCGTGTAGACACTTTTTTTGTACAGCAGCAGGACTTTTTTTATTTTATTCGTCATATCAGTTAAGTTGTAATTGAATTTTTTTCTGCATTTCCCGGTAAGACTCGAACACCGCATCCGCTTGCGCCAGATGTTCCCTCGGCAAGGATGTTTCTAAGGCCAGACAACGCAATCCCGCCGCCTTCGCCGAGCGAATTCCAAACGGCGCATTTTCGATGGCGAGCGCCCGTGGTGAGAGTACCTTAAGTTGCCGGATCACCTTAAGGTACGGTTCCGGGTGCGGCTTGCCGTTTCGCACGTCACTTCCCGTGACAATGATATCAAACAAATTATAAAGCGAATCCGGCAAAATGCGGTGCAGTTCATGACGCGAGGTCCCGGTGACCAAGGCCAGCTGAAACCCGCGCCGGTGCAGGTCCCTTAAGAAGCGACGCGCGCCGGGGATAAACCGCAGTCTGACAATTTTCTTAAATAATTCCTCTTTGCGTTTAAGGATCACTTTAGCTTTTTGCCGGGTAAATGATTTTTGGTAAACAGCAAAAATCTCCGCCACACTTTGAATGCCGCGCTGACCTTCCCGCGAATAAATATCATGCTGTGTCGCCGCGATGCCTTCTTGAGCCAGGACCGTTTTCCACGCCTTAAAATGGTCCGGCATGGTGTTCGTGATGACCCCGTCCATATCAAAAATAACGGCCTTGAGATTTAAATTTTTTTTAAGCATCAAGTGGTTTGCAAAATTTGAATGATATTCAGCTTAACTGCCGGAGACAAAGGGATACACGCCTTTCCATGCTTCGAAACCGCCTTGGATACTATAAGCTTCCTGAAAACCATTATGCTTAAAGAATTCCGCCGCTCCTTGGCGGCTGATGCCGTGATAGCAATAACAGATCAGCGGTTTTGTCTTAACGGCGGTCTTTAAAAATTCTTCCACATTTGCATCATTGATCGGCACGGCGCCTTTGATATGCGCTTCTTGATAAGTGTCGGCATCACGGATATCAACGATCGTGCATTCCCCCTGGTCGATAAACTCTTTGGCTTTATGGATATCGATCTGTTTAATCTCTCCCATAAAACAATCTCTCCGTTGAGATGCTGTCAGGAACCATACGAATTGACCGGCGGGCCGTCCTCTATTTCAGCCACTTTCCTACGTCATCGGAATATTGAGAAGGAATATTGTTGCGCTGCAAGATTTCTTGAGTAACTTTATCAATGCCGTTCGTATCCAGGATGATTTTAAGATTATTCTCCGTCTCAATCATGGTGTATTTATCCTTTGAATTATGCAGGATTGAGACCAGGTCCCTGAAGGCTTTTATCTCAACACCGTTCACTTTGGCAACAATTTCATTCTGATAATTATGATACCCCACGTTGATATTGTCCGGGAGGACTTGCGTCATGATGATCAATTCTTTCCGTTCCTTTTCGTTGAGGCGGCCGGTGCCCGCAAGATAATAAAGCACATCCAGCGGTGCCTGCTCCCACCATTTGGGGCCCCAAGCCTTTAGGAGGTCAATGCTCACCACGGTGAAGACCAGCCCTCCGTAAATATAATATTGGGGCTTGCTAAAAAATTTTGGCGGCAAAACCATCGGGACAAAAGGGGTCAGCGCAATCGTGACGGTCTTGACCTCGCCCTCGCGGACATACGTCACCTTGACCTCTTGCTGCAATTGTTTTTCGTTTATGATGTGGGCTAGTCCTAACCGCTCCGAATCACGGAATTGGAACGTGCCGTCAACGCCGATCGGGATTTTATCTAAATCCAAAATAACATCGCCGGCTTGCAGAACGCCGTACGAAGGGGACATCGGCATAACTTTGCTGATCAACACTCCGCCTTTTTGCTCATGAATTTTATAAAATTCCCGCAGCGTATGATTTTCCGTATTATTAACTTCGACTCCCAGGGCCGGAAACCCGTCATATTTTCCATCCTCCAAATCGTTTAAAAAATGCCGGATCACCGGCGGCGGGATCATGTAGCCGATGTTCTGACTTTCCGCCATGCCTTGCATGGCAATCCCCACCAGTTTCCCTCTCTGCAGGACCGGGCCGCCACTATTGCCGGGATTGACCGCCGCATCGATTTGCACGGTTAAAAGTTGTCGATTGCTTTGCACATACGGAGTGATCTCGATGCGCGAGACGACCCCCTCGGTGACCGACAGTTTATCGCCTCCCTCTGGATAACCTATGACCGTAACACTATCTTGAATTTTAGGCAAATCACCCAATTCCAAAGACGCTACCCCTTCAAAAAATTTAGGATCATCAACGGTCAATAAGGCCAGATCACAATCATACGCAATCGCCAAAACCCGGGCCGTGTATTTTTGCGGGTCAGATACTTTACGCAGCTGAATAAAGGTATGGTCGCTGATCACGTGCGCGTTGGTCAAAATGCGATTTCCGGACAGGATCGTTGCCGAACCGGTCATGCTCGTGCTGCCCAAAGACTGCCAAGGGCGATAATAATCCATGCTGTTGGAGGTGACATAAACCTTCAACACCGCGTCACGGACATCCGCCGCCGCTTGGGAATAAAAAAAAATCATTCCGACACCAAATAGTAAACACTTACATTTCTTCAGCACCTGATCCTCCTTCATCCTGCCTACCTGAGGTCGACCGACTGTGTCTCCAGAGAGCGAATTCTTTCATTTTTCTCTCTTAAAAGCTGATTTGTTTCGCTTAATTTATTTTTGTAAATCTCGACAATCCCGTCCAATTCAACGATCTTCTTATCCTGCGATTCCAGCATAACATTTGTCTCAACCAGTGTTTTGTTCTTATTCTGCAACTGGCCGATGAGTTCCTCGATCTTTTTACTCTTGGCCCTCATGCCGACTTCATATTGCGCCATTTTTTTCTCCTGCCCAGCCAATAAATTCTCCAGGGCGGACACCTTATCCTGATTGATCGACATCTGCTCCTTGAGATCATCATGCAACTCTACAAACTGCACCTTGAGATCCTCGATGCTTCTTTGATTGAGCGCGTAACTTTCTTGCGTTAAGGCCTGCATCTGAGCGACATCTTTTTGCAGCACTAAAATTTTTTCATCCTTTTCCTGAATGATCCGCTGGACCAAGCCCAGCCTCTCCTCGGCTTCTTTTAAAGAATTTTCCAAAAACTTAAAATCTTCTTTTTGTTCGGTTAAAAAAGAATCTTTCTCCATGAGCTCTAACGTTTTCCCCGCCAGCTGACCGGTCAATGCCGAAACTTTCTGCTGCGGCTTGACAAGCGGGGGCAAATTTTCAGAAGATTCCGCCAGAACCCGCTGCTGCATTTTCTTTAATAAACCGCTTTCTTTCTGCAAGGCCAACACGCCCTTGATGAGCTGATTTTTTTTCTGTGTTAAAAAATTCCGCAAATGGTCAATCGCCTTGTCCGGCGATCCCATCCCGGACAATTCTTCGGCAGCTGTTTTCGGAAATGGCAACGGCCCTGCTTCGTCCGGCAAAGCGGCTGACGCGGGATCTTGGCTTAGCCCTTGTTTCAATTTTTCATTGTTCTGTTTTAAAATTCTCCGGCGATCTTCTAAAAGATCGATGTATTCACAAAGCTCATTGATGTGCGTCACGCGGATATGATATTTACTGTTCTCATTTTCTTTCCGCGCACCAAAAACTTTAAAATATTCCCGTGCCGCAGTGTCGGCGGGATTTTGCAGCAAGACCTGGCTGCGCTGTTTGAGTTCTGCTTGGCAGGTCAAATCGCACGCGTAAGCAAAGGAAAAACAAACGAGTGAACAAAGTAAGGATATGCCTGAGGAAAGATAGAATCGACGAATCATAAGAATTCCAGGCGGCTACAAGGCAGCAGCCGTATCCACATTAAGAAGAATTGAATCGGACAAAATTTCTTCCTCATCACCCTGATACCATTTGCCGATCACCACCACCGATAACGGACCGTTCTGGTCTTTAGGGACCGTAACATCGTAATGATAAACTATTTTATCGTCGCGCAGAACATAAGACGGGATCACGACAAATATCGCCTCCGGCGAAAGTGTTTTCTCGGGGACCCCCACTTCCACATGAACAGTTTCTCCTGGAGCAACCGAGACACCGTTCAGCGGGCTGAGGATTTTAAGCGGTCCCACCGGTTCCTTGACAATTTCTTCTTCAGACAGCGCGGCGTCTTTGCCCGGCAGAAGCATCGCTTCCCTGCCTTCCACTTTTCTCACCGAAATTTTGACCACGATACTTTCCGGGATATTGATATTGGTGGCATTGACAAAAAGAAATAAGGAACGGCTTTCCGGGATCGGCGCCTCAAAAAACACTGTTTCTTCCACCTGCTGGCCGGGATAAACACTGGGAAAATTCGCCGGATAAACAGCCGTGGGAGCAGTGTACCCGGCCGGTTGAGGTAATAACCGGTATTGGTTACCGTACTCATCATTCAGCATGAATAAAAAAGGATTATCTAAATTGATTTTTTTGGTCGGATTGTCATTGATAAAACGATACCGGATGGCTAACGCGGGGACCGCTGACGCGAGCCCGCTCCCCTTGGACCCAAAACTGCCGGGGGGTTGGCTTTCTGAAGCTCCTGAAATAATTTCGGCATGATCAACGCTAAAAACTAAACCATTATCCTCATACTCTTCAGCAATCAGAACGTCATATGCTTCGGGAAGAAATTCCAGGGACGCTGCCGCTTTGCTCTCGGCCGTTCTAAAACTATAAAATACTAATAATACTAATATAAGAAATGATACTGCTCTTTTTCCCACACAGACTCTCCCCAAAAAAAATATCAAAATGATGAATTATTATAACATAGGGATTAAGAGAATCAACAACGCTTGTGGTTTTTCGGGAAGAGGAAAAATCATTTTAGCAGAAAGAATTTGGAAAGGATAACGTCGGGACTAGGATTGGGAAGTGGCTGTATTTTTCTCGATACAATCGACCAACTCGGCCACGGTCGTTGGCTTGGCAATAAAAATATGCCCGCCGATCATTCCCTCCTGGGATTGAACTTCGTCTTTAGTGACGGTCGCGGTCAAAATAACAATGGGAATGCTGCGGGTCACAGGGTTGCTGCGCAGCTCGCAGAGCACGTCCGGCCCCTCCATCTCAGGCATGATCACATCCAGAAAAATGATATCCGGCCGCAGCTGCAAAGCGGTTAAGGCAGCCCTATCCGCGTTATTTTCAACGCAGACTTCATAAGGGCCCATTTCTTCCAGGGTGAGTTTAAAGACCTGCGTGAAATTCTGATCATCATCGATTATAAGGATCCTATAATGCGACACGTCTTGTTCCGCCTTTCTTTAAACTTTAAGAGATAATATTGCCTTCACGCCGCCTTGCGGACGGTTGGAAACCGACAGCTTACCTTGATGCATTTGCGCAATATTACGCGCCACCGCTAATCCCAATCCAACGCCTCCTACGGCACGTTTTGTCGTAAAAAAAGGATCAAAAATCTTATTTAAATTTTCTTCCGGGATCCCGCATCCCGCATCCTCAACCTCAACGACCGCGACCTTTGTCCCTGCCGGAAAATCCTTGTTTTTCTCATCACTGACCTGCAAAGACGTCTTGATCTTTAATTCCCCGCCCTGCGACATGGCCTGAACAGCATTAAGAAATAAATTAACCAAGACCTGCTCGACACGGTTGCGATCCAACGTCGCCAAAAGACTGGGTGACGCAAATTCTTTGACCAGCTTGATCTTCTGCTTGGTAATTTGGTAACTTATAAGCTCGATGGCTTTTTCAATGATCACGTTGATATTCTCTTCTTTTTTATTGAGCCGTGAAAGGCTCGCAAAATCCAACAAATCCGTGATAATCTCATTCGCGCGATTGGCCGACTCACGCAGGCTCTTTAAAGTGAGCGAAATTTTTTCATCATTATAATTCAACTTCTCCGAAAGGTATGTCACTCCGAACAAAATCGTTGCCAAAGGGTTCTTGACTTCGTGCGCCACACCACTTGCCAACCGGCCCACCACGTTCATTTTTTCGGCCTGGATCAGCTGGGACTGGGTTTCCTGCAACCGTTCATAGGCTTCCTGCAGCTCCAGTTCAAACCGTTTACGCTCCCGGGCATAATAAATCGCCTTATTGACACCGTAGGCCTGATATTTCCCCTTCACAATAAAATCTTGCGCGCCCATCCCCATCGTCTTGAGGCCCACATCATCTTCGTACGCTCCGGTATTGACCACGATCGCCGCTTTAGGGAATCTTTCATTCAGCTCTGTCAGGGTCGTCATGCCTTCGCTGTCCGGCAAATTCAGATCCAAAACAACCACATCAACACCGTTTTTTTCCAGGATCTCACAGGCTGTCTTAAAAGATCCCGCCGTCTTAATGCGATGATGATTTTCCGATGATTCGGAAATCATTTTCTCGAGGACCTTCCGATCAACGACATTGTCCTCGACGACAAGAATGGTCAGCGGATTGCCAAAGATCGGCTTTTGTGTATTCTGCATATGGTCTCCAAAATACAAAAAGCCACATTGCTTAGATTTTACTAAGCACCGTGGCTTTGTGATATTTTTCTATTTGTAAACACAAGATAGGCTGAATAAGCACTATTTTACTTATTCCTTTCGCTCCCCCTTTGAATATCTTAAAAGAGCCGGGCCTATCCTGCAACAGGTATCTTTTATTATTTGGTACTAAAAGTGTATACTATGATTTTGGGTTTGTCAACCCGCCACGATTTTTACCGGAATTTCCGCCTAATTTCTTCTTTCATTAAGTAATAAATAAAACCACAGCTGACCAACAGCCATATAAATAACGTGTCTACAGTCGTCAGGAAAATCAAGGCGGCTAAGGGAACGACCAGCATGGCTGCCAGCCGTGCCCAAGGCCGCAACGTAATCAATCCCACCCCAGCGCTGTATAAAAAGAACGGCAGCGCAAAATATTTCACAAATCCTTGAAAAGAATAAAGATCCTTCACAGCAACCGAGCCAAAACCGTATCGGCTGATGGATTCGATGATCTGAGCCAGGATAATAAGAATGCTCAAGGCCCCCCACAGAACCATCAGGCTGCCCACAACTGTTACTCCTAGAGGTCGTTTAGCCATGGAAAGATTAAAATCCGTTTAAGGCATTTACCAATTTCTGGATATCTTCCGGAGTATTATAAATATGCGGCGCCGCGCGCAGGTTCCCTTTCCATAAGGCGAGATAGATCCCCTCGGCCGCGAGAGCCTGAAAAATATCTTTATTCCGTCGCCGGTCTTTGTGTGAAAAAACAACCAGCAGGGACCGTTCTTCCCTTTTTTCGGAGCTTATAAAATCATATTTCGCGCGGTCCAACCCGGCGACGATCCCCTCGGCCAACGCATTATTATGCGCATAAATTTGATCAATGCCGATGCTTAATAAATATTCTATCGACGCGGTGAGCGGCCGAAAATTAAAAAAATTGGCCGTGCCGAAAACATCATACTGCCGGGCCCCGCACTTCTCCGGCAATTTCAACTCTGCCTCGCTTTGCAAAACCTCCGCTGACAGAACATTCACCCAGAACTCTTGATTGTATTCCAGCCGGTCCAACAGTTCCGGCCGCAGCCAGCAAAACCCGGTTCCGTACGGGCCGCACAACCATTTAAAGCCGGCGGTTGTCATGCCGTCCACCGGCAGCTGTGCGAGATCGATCGGCATCGTGCCCATGGACTGCGAAAAATTCACAATAAAAATTATTTTTTCCCGCCGGCAAATTTCTCCGATTTTCTGAATATCAATAACCCGCCCAGTAAAGGTATGCACGTGCGGAAGACAAACCACCCGGGTCGTCGGCAGAATATTTTGCGCGACCTCCTCAGGGCTCAAGACATGATCTTTGGGTTTGATCTGACGCACTTCGACCCCTTTGGACTTTAATCCTAACCAGGGCAGGATATCCACCGGGAAGTCATTCTGCATCAGCAAAACATCATCACCTTTCTTCAAAGGAAGCCCGTTGGCAAAAAGATGAATGCCGTACGTGGCGCTGTTGCCTAAGATGACCTCCTCTGCCGGAATATTGATCAATCGCCCGATAGCTCTTTTGAGCTGCTGCGGCACCTCGGCAAACCGTTTATGCGTCAGCTGGTACGGTTTCACCTTCCACACCGTGGCCTCTTCGAGAGCCTGGACGGCGGCGCGGGGCAACGGGCCTTCGCTGGCACAATTGAGCCACACCTTGCCGTCAAAAGGGCCAAATTGATTTTTATACTGATCCATCAACTCATCCTTGTATTTTAAAATAAATTATAACATACAAAAAAATTGAAACGGCCACCTTTTCTTATAGAATGATTTCATGAACTATTTTAAAAATTTGCGCTTCGACCAGCTGCGCATTGCCTTTTATATCCTTTTGCTGGCGATATTTTATCAATTTACCCAGTTCGACATCTATGAAGTGACCGCTTACTGCAGCTGTAAAATATGCATCAATAAATTGGAGTTCCGCGATGGAAAATTTGCCAGTAATGAGAATGTTTACTTCGGCGGGGCGGCCGCCCGCCGCGGGATTCCTTTCGGCACAAGAATCAAACTCCTCCCGCTTAATCCTCGGGATCAGTCAGCGGTTAAGAATATTTTTCAAGGCAGGACGGATTTTGTGATCGAGGACCGCGGATTTCTCATCCGAGGCAATAAGATCGATATTTATATTCCCAAATGGCTGGGGGGCCATAAAGCTGCCCAGAAATGGGGTATACGGCGTATGCGAATTTTGTTTAACCGGTCTTAAAAAATTGCTCAGCGCTATTCCACGCTGATGATCTTGACCTCAAAGGTGAGGTCCTGCCCGGCCAAGGGATGGTTCAGATTGACGAAAACCGTATCCTCCCCTACTTTCCAAATCGTCCCAGGCAATTGTGACCCGTTTTCCATCTGAAACCGGAAGACCTGTCCTTCCTTGGGTT
>Ga0155339_157_pt1 | contig 13228 bp, 10 predicted proteins | sample RifCSPhighO2_02_FD_106307 | JGI IMG/M metagenome (GOLD analysis project Ga0155339, IMG submission 106307) | Omnitrophica WOR_2 bacterium RIFCSPHIGHO2_02_FULL_48_11 | reverse complement strand
GCCGGTCATGACCGTTTTTCCTATGATTTAGTGAGAAGCTTTTTAGGCGAATTTGTTCCTTTTGATATTTTAAAAATGCTGGCGGGAGAAGAGCGGCTCAATATGACTTTACTTGCTCTCAATTTAAGTAAATATGTCAATGGAGTAGCCAAAAAACACGGAGAAATATCGAAGACGATGTTTCCTGGCTACCCGATAGATTCCATTACCAATGGTGTCCATTCCAACACGTGGACTTGTGATAGCTTTAAGAGATTGTACGATCAATATATTCCCGGGTGGCAAAATGACCCTTTTAGCTTAAGATCGGCGTTAAGTATTCCTAAGAATGACATCTGGGCGGCGCACGCCGACGCAAAGAAAAAACTTATCGATCACCTTAATGAAGAAACAAACACCGGATTGAGTTATGAGGCATTCACTCTCGGGTTTGCCAGACGTGCCGCTCTTTACAAAAGAGCCGATTTGATTTTCTCCGATATCAATAGACTGGCGCACATCTCAAACAACGTCGGTAAGATACAATTGGTTTTTGCCGGCAAGGCCCATCCTAGAGATGGGCAGGGCAAGGAAGTGATTAAAAAAATATTTTCTAATATTGCGCAATTAAAAGATCGAATCAAGATTGTTTATTTAGAGAACTACGATATTGAACTTGCCAAGTTACTTACCGCCGGCGTAGATCTTTGGCTCAACACACCGCAAAGACCTAATGAGGCTTCCGGAACTTCCGGCATGAAGGCAACGCATAATGGGGTGCCGAATTTTAGCGTCTTGGATGGCTGGTGGATTGAGGGATGTATCGAGGGTATCACGGGATGGTCAATTGGATCAGCGTCAGGCAATATTACGGATGACAGTAAAAATGATGCACAGAATTTATATGAAAAATTAGAGAAAGTGATTGTCCCCTTGTTCTATAATAACCATGATAAGTGGATTGCGATCATGCAGCACTCTATCGCCATGAATGCGTCTTTTTTTAATACACATCGCATGGTTCAACAGTATGCTTTAAACGCGTATTTGTTTTAACGTTAAAGGAGATGATATGCTTAACCGCTTTAACAAAAATTATTTAGTGTTTTTTCTTTTTAATATGATGTTCCTTTTTTCTTTTCAGCTGACTTTCGCCCAAGAAGCGAAACAGCAAGCTGTTGCCTTGGAAGATATTATAAGGGAAGCTTTAGCTAATAATCGGGAATTACAAGCGGCGCGGGAAGAACTGCAGGCCGCCAGGCACAGAGTCCCACAAGCTTCCGCTCTGCCGGATCCGACGCTCGGGTATGCGGTCATGGGGCCTGACCTTGAAACTCGATTAGGACCGCAAGAAGGTATTTATGAATTTGAACAAATGGTGCCTTTCCCGGGGAAACTTTTAGAGAAACGAAAGATGGCCGCCGCCGAAGCAGAAGCGGCTTCAGCAAAATTAAAATTCGCCGAGCGCGAGGTGATCTTTAAAGTGTCAGAAGTTTATTATGATTTGTATACCTTAGATGCAACGTTACGGGTGGTTGAGGAAGTAAAGCAAACGCTGAAAAAGTTTGAATCGATCGCTTCCGCCCGCTATAGCAGCCGGAAAGGGGAACAAAGGGATGTGGCCAAGGCCCAGGTTGAGGTGTCGGAAACCCTGGAGAGAATTTATATGCTGAATCAGCAGAGGGAAAGCCTGGCGGCGATGCTCAATGCCCTTTTGAACCGAAGACCGCCCGGGTCATTTGCAGAATTGAGATTCTCAGAATTGCCGGTGTTGTCTTTTTCTCTCGAAGATTTACTTCAGAAAGCCAGAAAAAACCGTCCCGAACTGCTTGAGGCAGTGGCTATGCGGAAAAGGGAACAACATGCCAACGCCTTGGCCAAATATGAGTATGCTCCAGATATTTCGATTGGTTTTCAATACACAAAAATTGGCGAAGGTATGACGAGTGAACCTGATGACGGTAAAGACGCGTGGATGATCCCTCTTAAAGTCACTTTCCCTTTATGGCAAAATCGGATCGCGCCGGCCGTTCAGGAAGCGAAACGAAATCTTAAAGCGGTCGAGGCCAAGCTCGAGCAGGCGGAAAATTTTACAGATTACGAAATTAAGAATGCCTATTATCGCTTTACTTCCGCGAAAAAGATCAGTGAACTTTACCAGAATGCCCTTATCCCTGAAGCGGAGTTGGCCTTTCGTTCGGATCAGGCAGGTTACGAGGGCGGGAAGACAGATATCCTTAATTTAATTGACAGTGAACGTGTTTATCTGAACGCGAAGATTTCCTATTATCAGGCTTTGAATGAAACATTAAAGAATTTTGCGGTCATGGAACGGATCACTGGAACGGAGTTATCAAAAGAAGAGGGAGAGGAAGGAGCCGGTCATGAAAAATAAAAAAATTCTTATTTTCCTGATCCTTATCGTTGCTGTTGTCGGCGGGCTGAGCTATGTTATCCGCCATCAGGGAAAAGGGGCGCGCCAACCGGAGGTTTATTATTGTCCGATGCATCCTACTTATACGAGTGACCGTCCCGGCACCTGTCCGATCTGCAATATGAATCTGGTCAAAAAAGAAATCACGCCTCAGATGCCGGAGGCCCGGCAAGGAGATAAGCAGCAGCGCGATATTTGCCTTATGCATGACTGCCATAAAAAATTAGGCGGCAAACCGTGTCCAATGATGGTCGTTGCCAAAGAAGGGGAAACCGTGACCTGTCCGATCTGTGGAACTTATATCGTTAAAGGTGGAAAATTGGCCGCAAATAAGCTTCTCTATTGGACGGATCCGATGATCCCCGGTTATAAATCCGATAAGCCCGGCAAATCTCCGATGGGGATGGACTTGGTCCCTGTTTATGAGGAAGAGTTTGCTGCGCCTTCATCGGCATCCGTTCCTGAAGGTTATGCGCAGATTATGTTGAGCTCTCAGAAACAGCAATTGATCGGTATTAAAACAGCACCGGTGGAAAAGAAGAAGTTGATCAAAACGATCCGTACCGTTGGGACGATCGCCCATGACCCGGAACTTTATCAAGCCCAGACCGAGTATATCCAGGCGATCCAGGCTTGGGAGCGGGCTAAGCAAAGCAACATTCCAGAAATTATAGAGCAATCCCAAAAGCTGGCTGAGTCTTCGCGTATTCGGCTCCGCCATATGGGGCTTAATGAAGAACTGATCAAGGAGATATCCACTTGGAAAGAGGCGGAACACAGCCTGCTGTACGCTAGTCCCGGCGAACCGGTTTGGGTCTATGCCAAGGTCTATGAATACGAGCTGCCGTTAATCCGTGATGGACAAAAATTAAAAGTTGAAGTCCCCGCGAATCCAGGTTATGTCTTTGAAGGTATTCTCCGATCGGTGGATCAGATGGTTGACCAGGAAACCCGCACGGTACGGATCCGCGCTCAAGTGCAGGATCCCGGGGGGCAGCTTAAGCCTGACATGTTCGTCAATGTGACGATTGAAGTTGATCTCGGTGAGGTCTTGGCGGTCCCCGAAGAAGCGGTTTTTGATACCGGTACCAAAAAGATTGTTTTTCTCGATAATGGTCAGGGAGTGTTCGAACCGCGTGACGTTGTTTTAAGCGCCAAGGTAGATAATTTTTATGAACTCAAAAGCGGTCTTCAGGAAGGGGATCGCATTGTGACCAGCGGAAACTTTTTGATCGATTCCGAAAGCCGGTTGAAGGCTGCCCTGGAAGGGATGGGAGCCGGCGGAGGAGGGCATCAACATGGACAATAACATGCATGTCCGAAAAGAAGGTTTTGCGGAAAAGGTTATCGAGTTTTCCGCTAGGAATAAATTCATTGTTCTTGTTTTTGTAGCGGCGATGATGATTGGAGCGGTTTGGTCGCTAAAAAACATACCGCTCGATGCGATCCCGGATCTGTCTGACACGCAGGTCATCATTTATTCCCGATGGGACAGAAGCCCCGATATTATTGAGGACCAGGTTACCTATCCTATTGTCACTGCCATGCTGGGAGCGCCCAATGTTAAAGCGATCCGCGGATTTTCCGATTTCGGCTTTTCCTATGTGTATGTGATTTTTAAAGACGGTACGGATATTTATTGGGCGCGCAGCCGGACTCTGGAATATTTAAGCAAGATCATTCCCCGCCTGCCAGACGGAGTGCGTACCGAACTGGGGCCCGATGCCACCGGTGTGGGGTGGGTTTTTCAATATGCCTTGGTCGATAAATCCGGAAAAAATTCTTTGCAAGACTTACGGTCCTTCCAGGATTGGTATTTACGCTATCATCTGCAAAGCGTTCCCGGTGTGGCAGAGGTGGCTTCCATCGGCGGGTTTGTCAAGCAGTACCAGATCACGATCGACCCTAACCGTCTTTTGGCTTATAACATTCCGATCACAATGGTTATCGAGGCTATCCGTAAAGGGAATCAGGAAGTGGGCGGCCGGCTTTTGGAGTTTTCCGGCGCCGAGTATATGATCCGCGGCCGCGGGTATGCCAAATCCGTCATCGATTTTGAGAATATCGTTGTGGGAGTGGACAAAAACGGTACGCCCATTCTGGTGAAACATCTGGGGGCCGTGGCCATTGGACCGGAGATTCGCCGCGGCCTGGCCGATCTCGACGGGGAAGGGGATGTCGTCGGGGGAACGGTCATTATGCGTTTCGGCGAAAACGCCCTCAATGTCATCAACCGCGTCAAAGCTAAAATAAAGGAGATCGAACCGACTCTGCCGGAAGGGGTGGAAATTAAGGTTACTTATGACCGTTCGGAATTGATCCTCAAGGCGATCGAGACCCTCAAACATCAGTTGATTGAGGAAATGATTATTGTGAGTATCATTATTATTATTTTTCTCTGGCATTTTCCTTCCGCCTTTGTGCCGATCGTGACGATCCCCATCGCTGTTTTGCTTTCCTTTATTCCCTTTTATGGGTTGAAATTGACCTCGAACATCATGTCGCTTTCGGGTATTGCGATTTCGATCGGTGTGCTGGTGGACGGCGCTATTGTGATGGTCGAAAATGCGTATAAACGTATGGAAGAATGGAACATAAACGGGCGCAAAGGAGATTATCACGCCGTTTTGCTCAAGGCCATTAAGGAAATTGGGCCGTCCGTCTTTTTTTCGCTGCTGGTGATCGCGGTTGCCTTTATGCCGATTTTTACTTTGATCGACCAGGAGGGCCGGCTTTTTAAACCTCTGGCCTGGGCGAAAAATTTAGCGATGGCGATTGCCGCGATTTTGGCCATCACTTTGGACCCGGCCATACGGATGCTTTTTGTCCGTATGGAGCCCTTTAAATTTCGCCGGCCTTGGGCCTCAAAAGCGGCCAACACTCTTCTGGTCGGGACGTATTATCCCGAGGAGAAACACCCGATCAGTAAAGTTTTGTTCCGTATTTATGAACCGGCCTGCCGTTTTGTCCTCAAACACCGCAAGGGAACCATCATCACCGCGCTGATCCTGGTTCTGACCACGATCCCGGTTTATTTAAAATTAGGATCGGAATTCATGCCGCCTTTATGGGAAGGGTCGATCCTCTATATGCCGACGACATTACCCGGCATTTCGGTGACCGAAGCCCAAAAGCTTATGCAGACGCAGGATCGGATTTTAAAAAGTTTTCCTGAAGTCGAGAGCGTTTTCGGCAAGGCCGGCCGCATGGAAAGTTCGACCGACCCGGCGCCGTTTTCCATGATGGAGACAACGATCGTGTTAAAACCCGAGGATCAGTGGAGGAAGACCAAGCGCTGGTATTCCTGGTTGCCGGATGTGCTGGAAGACCCGTTCCGCCGCTTTTGGCCGGATCATATAGCGCATGAAGATCTGATCGATGAGATGGAAGCGGCCTTGAAGATCCCGGGAACTACAAATGCCTGGACCATGCCTATCAAGGCGCGTATCGATATGTTGTCGACGGGTGTGCGTACGCCCATCGGCATAAAAGTTTTGGGGTCGGATCTGAAAAAAGTGGAAGAGATCGGAACGCATCTTGAAATGATATTGAAGGATATTCGCGGAACAAGAAGCGTCTTCGCCGAACGGACCGCCGGGGGGTATTTTCTGGATTTTGACCTCAAACGCGAAGAGCTGGCCCGGTACGGCCTAAGCGTGGAAGATGCCCAGATGGTCATTCTCTCGGCCATTGGAGGCGAAAATGTTTCGACCACTATTGAGGGCCGGGAACGTTATCCCGTGAATGTCCGTTATCCCCGGGAATTGAGGGATGATGTGGAAAAACTTAAACGAGTCCTGGTCCCTACTCCATCGGGACAGCATATTCCCTTGGCCCAGATCGCCGACATTGTGTTACGTACCGGTCCGGCCATGATCCGCAACGAAAACGGCCTTTTGGCCGGGTACGTGTATGTTGATATGGCTGACCGGGATATCGGCACGTACGTTGAAGAAGCGAAAAAGATCGTGGCCAAGGAACTCAAAATGCCTCAGGGGTATGCCTTGATTTGGAGCGGCCAGTATGAAAATATGTTGCGGGTGAAAGAGCGGTTAAAAGTCGTTTTGCCTCTGACGATCTTCATTATTTGTATCCTTCTTTATATGAATACAAAATCGTTGGTTAAAACGGGGATCGTGCTTTTGGCCGTGCCGTTCTCTTTGATCGGAGCTGTTTGGTTATTATGGATCCTGGGCTACCACGTTTCTATTGCGGTCTGGGTCGGGATGATCGCCTTGATGGGCCTGGACGCTGAAACTGGTGTGTTTATGCTGCTTTTCCTGGATTTATCCTATCAAGATGCTGTTCGTAAAGGGAAGATGAAAACCGAAAATGATTTAACGGAGGCTATCGTTCACGGCGCGGTCAAGCGCGTCCGCCCTAAAATGATGACGGTCATGGCAGCCTTTATGGGGCTTCTTCCTATTATGTGGGCGACCGGGATCGGCGCCGACATGATGAAACGGATCGCCGCACCTATGGTTGGCGGGTTGTTTTCGTCATTTATTTTGGAATTATTGGTATACCCGGTCATTTATTTTATCTGGAAGTGGAATTATGAGATGAAAAAAGGCAAGGCAGCGTGGATCAATAACCCGGCGGTGTAACCGGCTATGGTCAATATTCTTCGACTCCCCCGGCGGATTCAAGATCATCACCGATTTCATACGGGCCAGGGATAAACGCAAGTTGCTTTGGGGTATTTCTATATTTACGTTTTTTCTTTCTTCGGTTTTAGACAATTTGACGATGGCGATCGTTATGGTTTTATTGCTGCACCGGTTAATCCCTGATAGAGAGGTCATTTATCACAGTGTCCAATTTTCGTCTTAATAAAAGTTTTTTAAAAAAATTTCTTGACAAGATAAAAAATTTGTTGTAAATTTACTTCTGTTACGAACATAAAAGTTTTGCATATTTGTAACGAAAAATTTTTTAGGCATTGGCGTCTTTAAAATTTAAATTTTGTAGAGCAGCGTTAGTTCAACAGCACGGGCGAAGAAGTCCTCTAAAAACCAAATTGGGTTTTAGAGGATTTTTTTTGGAGATTGAGAAGCTGCCGCGCAGGCCAATGACGGTTTGTGACCAGTGTCTCCAGGGGCAACAAAACTATTAACAACTAGTATTTGTAGGAAAGGAGAAATTTCATGGGGAAGAATTTAAAAAAGGCGTTTATTACTAATCTGGGAATCCTAACCATAGTTTTTGTCGTCATCCTAGGTTTTCACAAGTCTTGTTTTGGGTCAGACTCTGGAGATGCGAAGGATGAAATGAATCAAAAACTCATTCAAAGAATCGAGCAACTTGAGAAAAAAATTGAGGATCTTACTGGGGCCCAAGAAAAACCAGTCGTAACTGTGCCTGATGAAATAGTGAGAGGAAAAGTAGAGGCAATCTTAATGGAAAAAGAAGGACATGGCGGTTTCATGCAGATGCCTAAAATAAGAGGCTTTATTGATACCACCTACAACTATAATTTTAATAAACCAGCCAGTCAGACCACTAAATTGGGGACACCTGGGACAACAACAGCCGGGAGCAATCTTTCCAGCTATGTTACCAAGGCCAATGATATCACTTTTAATACAGCCCATATTGCTTTCAATGGTCTTTTAAAAGAGGGGATTGGTTACACCATTGAAGTGGATGCTGGTTCAGATGCCAATGTGAATACACCGACGAGCGGTTCAGGATCAGCCGACGACTTCGATCTTCAAGAGGCTTATTTAACCGCGTCTCTTTTTGATACGGGCGTCAATTTAAAAGTTGGTAAATTTGTTACCTTGGAAGGTATTGAAGTCATTGAATCTCCTCTTAATCCTACCATCAGCCGTGGCTATTTGTATGGTCTGGCCGAACCGTTTACTCACGTAGGATTTTTGCTTTCTCGGGAACTTCCCATTAAAGGTTTGGAATTGAGGGCAGGGCTCGTGAATGGCTGGGATGTTCTTTCGGACAATAATGACAGAAAGACATTTTTAGGTGGACTCGGTATTAATTATGGAGATCTCGCCACGGGAGGTTTGTCTGTTTATTATGGTCCAGAACAGGCGAACAATGGCAAGAATGATCGTACCAGTATCGATTTAACCGTTTTTACAAAACCGATGCCTAAACTTACTATTGGCCTTCAAGGTAATTGGGGCCGAGAAGACGGAATCGGCTCAGGGACCGATCATTGGCAAGGCTATGGGGTCCAGCCTGTTTACCAGCTTACTGATAAATTTTCTTTGGCTGGTCGTGTTGAATATATGAAAAATAAAGGCGGTAGTCGTTTTGGTAATAGCGGCGGAGAAATTACCAATTTCGCAATAACCCCTGGCTACAAATTAAATGATAGCACAACCGCTAGGGTCGAATATCGTCATGATATGGGGAACAAGGACTTCTTTGAGGGAGAAAATGGAGGTGTATTTGATAAAGATAGCGCAAATCAATTATTAGCGGAGGTCTTTTATACATTTTAGTAAATAAATTTTCTAATGGGAAATTGTATTGTGTTAGATAGGTAAATTATCTATAAATATTTACTTATTGTATAGGCGTATCTTTCTGTCGGGAGGTAAGGTCAAAGGCATAACAAAACCATCCCCTCAGAAAGATACGCCTATTTTTATTGTTCACCCTGGGGGCAAGTGCGCCAGTACTTCGTTTTTAGGGGGTGCAGGCGCACTTTTCCTCGTATATTTTTATAAATAGGGTGATTTATTGAGGTTAAGGGAAAAAACAGGCATAGGAAATTTTTTTTAAAAAAACTTGACACCCCTACCTAGCCATGTAAAAATACCACACTTACCTAACCCCTGTGATGATTTCAGTCTGACCAAGAAAGGAGGGAGGAAAATTTAAGCGGTCACGAGTCATCAAATAGCAGGTCTATTACACGAAATAATCTAGGAAAACTAGACCATATAGAGAAAAGTTCTTAACTTTTTGGAGGAATAAAATGAGAAAAACGTTACTTATAGCAATGTTAGCAGTCGTTCTTTTGGCTGCTCCGGCATTCGCTAGTGTCCAGAACATCAAATTGAGCGGTGATATTACCTCTCAATATGTGGTTCGGGATCAGTTCGATCTGGGCAGTTCAGTTACTAACGATTATGATCAAAACTTCTTCTTAACTCAAACTCGCCTTAATGTGGCGGCTGACCTCACGGACAATGTCCAAGCGGTCGTCGGACTCATTAATGAAAGAGCTTGGGGTACAGAAGATGAAAACATTAACGGCAGTGCCTCTAGTCAAGTCGGAAACACTGATGTCCAACTCAACGTGGCTTATGTTACGTTGCGCGAGATGCTCTATTCTCCGTTAACGGTTGTGGTTGGTCGTCAAAACTTCAAATATGGCAACAGCTTTATCATGGACTCAGCCGGTACCAATAACACGATTGCTGGTGGTACTGGGTTAACGGGTGTTGCCAATGATTTGACAGTTAGACGCGCTTTAGATGCGGTTCGTTTGATCTTCGATTATAATCCTTTGACCTTAGAGTTCTTCGCTTCTAAAGTTGACTCCAATAATGCAGGCGGCTTCAATCCTAACTCGGATGATGTCGATCTCTACGGAGCCAATGCCACCTATAAATTAGGTGACAAGTGGGACACTACGGCTGAAGGTTATTTGTTCATCAAGCATGACAACAGCGCCGCTGGGACAACAACAACTGGTCTTAAAGCCGACAGTCTCTATGTTCCGGGCCTTCGCGCCAGCACGAACCCGATCAAAGGGTTAAACGTGCAGGGTGAAATTGCTTGGCAAAAAGGTAACAAAGCTGATGTTGGCGTTGGAGCTTCTGGAGGCAATGATAACGTTGCTCGTGATGCAATCGGCGGGCAATTTATTGCCAACTACATGTTACCGTTTGAGCAAATTGCTCAGTATAGCCCGGTGGTTACCGGTGTTTATACGTATGTCTCAGGTGATAAAGATCCGAACAATCCTGGTGTTACTAGTAATAAGGGTGAACACCAGAGTGATTGGAAAGCTTGGGATCCGATGTTCGAAAATCAAGCAGGTGGAACTATTTATAACTCCTTGTTTGATTTAAGCAATGTGCACATCGCCTTGCTTTCTGCGCAAGCAAAACCAATGGAAGATGTGACGGCCAAGCTAAGTTGGACTGGTATTTGGCTTGCTAGACAAATTGATACCCCGGACCCGAATCAAGTTGCTAATTTCACGCAGCGTCTCCCGGGCACGGCGGCTGGCACCATCACTCAAAAAGTTACCTCCAACAAGAGTGCTGGCTTTGAGATTGATGGTGATGTGACGTATGATTATACGGAAGATGTCCAGTTAGGATTGAGCGCAGGTTCATTCTATCCTGGCGACCTCTTCTTCATCGCTGATGAAGCGGCTCATCAAGTCATTGGTAAAGCTGCTGTAAAATTCTAATCGCTTTTTTAAAAGCGGTTTGATGCAAAAAGCCCTCGGCAAACACTGCCGGGGGCTTTTTGTTTGCTATAAGAGTGATTTTGCGGAGTGCGGCGGCATGAGGATGTTAAAAGAATAAAATCCCGTCGATAAAAAGATTTATTTCATATGAAAATTTTTAAAATTATTCTTTCCATTCATTATTTATTTGTTATGATAACTAATATAAAGAAAAAAAATAAAAAATATCGAAAGCAGTTGTTGCATGACGCGTGATGAAATTTACGATCATTTAGCTCAAGTTTATCTTGGGAAAAGAAATAAAGCAGAGACAAAGAAGAAGCAGCAGTTTAACGCCTGGCTCGTTATCAATATTGTCATTGCCTTTATCATCTTGGCGAGCACGTTTTATGGGCTGTCTGCCTTCTTAACCCGACGGACCGAGTCGCTGCACCGCAGCGTGATCTTTGCTCTTAATAACGGTCCTATCCGCGTTGCTTACAATTTGAACGAACCGTATCCGTCGGTCAAGAGTTTTGCGCTGTCGATCCCCGAGGTCAGTTTGGCAAAATACAATGCCTTCAATTTTTCGATCCGCGGTCTGGACGAAGGATATCCCGGAGTCGTCAAAATCGTGGTACGCAATGACAAAAATGAAACATCTTCTTATTTTGTGCATGGTGTCAAGCTCCAATGGCAGCGTCTTTCCATCCCGTTTTCGGAATTCAAAAAAATTACTGATTGGACCCGTGTGACCGATGTGGAATTTGTTTTTGAGGCCTGGAATGTCGAGAAGAAAAAAGGGATTGTTTTAATTGACGATGTGTGTTTTTCCAGTTGATGACGTGTTCCAATAAAAAAATATTAATTCTCACTGTGAAAAGGGAGGCTGATAAAAATGGGAGTCATCTCAATAGCAAATCAAAAAGGCGGTTGCGGCAAAACAACAACTGCTATTAATCTCGCTTCAGCATTATCTTTGAATGGAAAGAAAATACTTTTGATCGACATCGATCCTCAGGCCCACGCCACATTGGGGTTGGATATCGACGGCCGCGACAGTATTTATAACGTGATCTCGAAGTTGACCCCGCGGAAGCTGCGGATCGAAAATATCATCAAAAAAGTGGAAGACGGGTTCGATATCGTCCCTTCCAATATTTTGGTGGGGACTTTGGAACAGGAATTAGCCGATGAGATCGGCCGTGAACTCAAGCTCAGTGAAATCATTGCTCCTCTTAAAAAGCAATACGATTATATTTTGATCGATTGCCCGCCCAGTTTAGGTTTTTTGACCGTCAATTCGCTCCGCGCCAGCGAGGAAGTGATTATTCCGGTCGAGACAAGCCGTTTTTCCGTCCAGGGTGTCGACCATCTGATGGACATTGTGAAGTTGATCAAAGACCGTTTAAATCATCCCATCCTCTGCAAATTATTGATCACCATGTTTGATTCGCGTTTGCGGCATTCCTTCTCCATGCTGGCGAAGATCAAAGAAAAGTTTCCAGAGTGCATGCTGGATACCATCATTCATGTCAACGTGAAGCTCAAGGAATCGGCCGTGATGGGAAAGACGGTCTCCGCGTATGACAAATACTCGCGCGGCGCCAAAGATTATTACAGCCTAGCCAAAGAGCTCATTCTTAGCGAAAATAAGGCCCAGCCGGTCCCGGCCGCGTCTTTGGCTGTTTTTTCTTCCAAAATGCAGGAATTAGTCAATGAGCAGGTGCAGGATATGGTCTATACGGCATTTAGTTTGGCGGCCCCGGAGGCGCAATCGGTCTACGTCACGGGCAGTTTTAATGATTGGTCCTTGGATGAATCCTGCCGCATGAAGCAAGAAGACGGTGCATGGGTGGCGCGGATTCCTTTACGCTCAGGCCTGCACAAATATCAGTTCATTATCGACGGCCGCTGGTGCGAAGACCCTGAAAATAACCGACAGGAACGGAACTCCTTCGGTGATATCAATTCTTTGATTGAGGTCCAATCCGGTGGACAGGCCCAAAAATAAAGAAGTCCAAGTCGTAGAAGGTAAAGTTTTTGCCATTCTTTCCTATCTCTCGATTCTCTGCATTATTCCTCTCATCCTCAAAAAAGATAATGATTTTGTCCTTTTTCACGGGAAGCAAGGCCTGGTCATTTTCGTCGGGGAAGTGGCGGTCTTTATTATGAGCATTGTGCTCCCCGGGATCTTAAGGCCGGGGATGTTCATCCTTCTGGCGTTCTCGTTCTTAGGTTTTATCGCGGTTTTAAAAGGTCACTACCTGAAACTACCCATTGTCGCTGAGATTGCCGTTAAAATCACTCTCTAATTATAGAGAAGATCCGTTTTAAGCCGTTTTCTGTGAGGCCACGAGTGGATTTTAGGGGGTATGGCTATTTTAAAAAAAATCATCAATTCGTTTAAGAAATTTTTTCGTCGCTCGCGACATGCCAAT
>Ga0155339_155_pt1 | contig 13294 bp, 10 predicted proteins | sample RifCSPhighO2_02_FD_106307 | JGI IMG/M metagenome (GOLD analysis project Ga0155339, IMG submission 106307) | Omnitrophica WOR_2 bacterium RIFCSPHIGHO2_02_FULL_48_11 | reverse complement strand
ACCAGGATCATTTTATTAAGGTCATGGCGGTGGCTGACCCCTCCCCCGCAGCGAACCGCGTACTTTTGCAGGAAGCGCAGTCCCGGCGTTGTCTTGCGGGTATCTAAAATTTGGGTTTTCAATGGTCTGATCATTTGAACAAATTTTTGTGTCAGAGTGGCAACGCCCGAGAGGTGTTGTAAAAAATTTAAGGCCACCCGCTCGGCTTTTAAAAGCGCCCGGGTCTTCCCTTTTAAGAAAATGATCTTGGTGCGGGCCCTCACCCGCTGCCCGTCTTTATAGGCGGTGCGAAACACAATATTTTTATCAAATATCTGAAAGACTTTTTTGGTGATCTCCAGCCCGCATAAAACACAATCTTCTTTAACAACGATGTGCGCCTCGGCATCGGCCTGCGGTATCACCAAGAAATTGGTCGTGATGTCCTGGCTGGCCTTGTCTTCTTTCAGGGCTTGGCGGATAGCGTTGGCAATATTATATCGCATGGAAAAATTTTCAGAAAGATAAACGTTTACTGTTAAATGGTCATCCTAAATTCTTAATGGCTTCTTTGAGCTCGGTAATTCTGGTTTGAATGGAAGCCAGCCGGGCCTTTTCCTTTCCGACCACCTCCGCCGGCGCTTTTTTCAGAAAATTTTTATTTTTCAGACGGCCGGTCAGCCCTTCACTCATTTTTGTCTGTTCTTGAATTTGCGAAAGGATCCGCTGTTTTTCTTTGGCAAGATCGATGAAACTCCCCAAAGGAATGAAAAATTTGATTTTACCGACTATGCCGGCGGCCGAATCGGCAGGTTTAGTAAGATGCGAATCCACATGGAGTGTTTTTATCTTGGCCAAGGATTTTAAAATATTCCCGTTGTCCCGGAGCAAGTCTATGTCTTTTTTGGCACTCGACGTTAAATGGCATTCCACCTCTTCGTGAGGCTTAACGTTCCATGCGGCACGGGTATTGCGGATCGCTGCGATCAACTCGGTCAAGGTTTGCATTTCGCTTTCTATAGCGGAGTGGATGAGTTTTTTGTGTACTTTAGGCCAAGCTGATTGGGCGATCGTTTCTTCCCCGCTTTTCAGATGGGTCCAGAGTTCTTCCGTGACAAACGGCATGAACGGATGCATCATCTGCGCGGATTGTTTGAGAATCGCAAAGGTGATCTTTTGGACCACCGGGTCGGTAAAATTATTTTTGCTGATCTCCAAATACCAGTCGCAAAAATTGTGCCAAAAGAATTCGTAGACGAGGTTCTCTGCTTCAGAAAAACGGTAATTTTCTACGGCCTTCTCAACGTTGCTCAACGTCGAATAAAAACGTGAAATGATCCACTGGGAGGGTAAATCAAGTTTGTCATAAGCAATGTCTTTGCTTAAGTCGATAGCTTTATTTTCGATGGCGGTATTCATCAGGATCAGACGCGAGGCGTTCCAGATTTTGTTGGCGAAGTTACGGCCGATCTCGAATTTCTCTTTGGAAATGAAAAGGTCCTGGCCGGAGTTGATGATCAAACTGAAACGCAGCGCATCCGCCCCGTATTCTTTGATGATCTCCAGCGGATCAAGGGCATTGCCGAGGGATTTGGACATTTTACGGCCCTGCGCATCGCGCACGGTCCCGTGGATGTAGACATCGGAGAACGGCAGATCGCCCATAAATTCATAGCCGGCCATGATCATCCGCGCCACCCAAAAGAAAATAATCTCTGAAGCGGTAAACAATGAAGCGGTCGGATAAAAATATTCCAGGTCTTTATTTTTTTGCGGCCAGCCTAACGTGGCGAACGGCCATAACCAGGAAGAAAACCACGTGTCCAAAACATCTTCATCCTGCTTGAGCTTCTTAGAATGACAGTGCGGGCATTCGTTAGGAGTGGTCTCAGAAACAATGATATTTTTTCCTTCAGGGCAGTGGCTGCAATACCACACCGGAATGCGGTGTCCCCACCAGATCTGCCGGGAAATGCACCAATCGCGAATATTTTCCATCCAGTTTAAATACACATTTGTCCAGCGGGCCGGAGTGAATTTGATCTTTCCTTTTTTGACAGCAGCGATCGCCGGTTTGGCCAACGGAGCCATCTTTACGAACCATTGTTTAGACAAATATGGTTCCACCACTGTGTCGCAGCGGTAACAGTGGCCGACCGCATGGGAATGCTGCTCCATTTTTTCCAGTAAATTGCTATCTTTAAGGGTTTCAATGACTTTTGAACGAGCCGTAAAGCGGTCCAGCTCTGCAAAGGGACCGGCATTTTTGTTCAACCTGGCGTCCGGATACATGATATTAATGAATTCGAGGTTATGTCTCTTCCCCATGGCAAAGTCATTAGGGTCATGGGCCGGCGTGACTTTGACCGCACCGGTGCCGAATTTGGGATCGACAAATTCATCACTGATGATCTTGATCTCCCTTTTGAGAATGGGCAGGATCAGGGTTTTTCCGATGAGCTTTTTGTAGCGTTTGTCTTTGGGGTTCACGGCAACGGCCGTATCACCGAGCATTGTCTCGGGCCGGGTCGTCGCGACAGTGACAAATTTTTTGGGATCATCTTTGAAGGGATAGCGGATGTGGTACAAGGACCCCTGGGTGTCCTGATGCTCGGCTTCTTCATCGGAAAGCGCGGTCTGGCAGCGCGGGCACCAGTTGATGATATATTGCCCCTGGTAAATGAGCCCTTTTTTGTAGAGGGAAACAAACGCATGCTTGACGGCAGCGGAATACGGCTCATCCATGGTAAAGCGCGTGCGCTCCCAATCACAGGAGGAGCCTAATTTTTTGAGCTGATGGATGATCGTATCGCCGTATTGATTTTTCCATTCCCAAAGCCGTTTCAGGAATTCTTCCCGGCCTACGTCCTGACGGCTCTTCCCTTCTTTGGCGAGCTGTTTTTCAACGACATTTTGCGTGGCGATGCCGGCGTGATCGGTCCCGGGCATCCAAAGAGTTTCCAAGCCCTGCATCCGTTTATAGCGGATAATGATGTCTTGGAGGGTGTTGTTGAGCGCGTGGCCCATGTGCAGAATTCCGGTCACATTGGGCGGAGGAATGACTATCGTATAGGATTTTTTTTGCGGATTGGCTTGGGCATGGAAAAGGTTTTTCTCTTCCCAGTCCTTGCACCATTTGTCTTCAACGTCATTGAAATTATATCGTGGCGGCAGTTCCACACACTTATCCCCTATTTCTTTTTGGAGTCTTTTAATAATTTATATTCGATGCTGTCAACGAGGGCTTCCCAGCTGGCTTCGATGATATTTTCATGAACTCCGACGGTTGTCCAGGCATCGTTCTTGTCCTGCGATTCAATGAGAACGCGCACCTTGGAAGCGGTCGCTGCTTTACTGTCCAAAACGCGGACTTTGTAATCCACTAAATGCATTTCCTCAAGATTTGGGTATGAGGGGGCGAGCGCTTGCCGTAATGCTTTATTGAGAGCATCCACCGGACCATGTCCTGTGGCTCCGCTCTTGTGTTCTTTTTCGCTGACATTTAGGCGAATTGAAGCCGAAACAGAAATTTTACCGTCACTGCTTTTTTCTGTCTGAATACTAAATCCTTCAAGTTTGAAAAATGGCTTGTATTGTTTGAGAGCGCGATTGATAAAAAGTTCGAAAGAAGCATCTGCGGCTTCAAATTGATAGCCGTCGAGTTCTTTTTCCTGCAGCGATTCCATCAGTTTTTTGGCTTCCGGGGATTTTTTATCAAGCTTGATGTTCATTTTTTCCGCCATCAGGATGATCGGCATTTTGCCGGCCAGCTCGGAGGTGACAAACCGGCGGTGATTTCCCAGGATTTGAGGATCCACGTGTTCGTAGGCCAAAGGATTCTTGAGCATCGCGTCGATATGCACCCCCCCTTTATGCGCAAACGCGGAGTGTCCGACGAAGGCGGCGTTATCCGCGAGTTTCATGTTGCTGATCTCGCTGATGAAATACGCCGTATCCATGAGTTTGTTGACGCGGTTTTCTGGTAGTGATTTAAGTTTCAATTTGGTATGCAGGATCCCGACGATCGTGCAGAGATTGGCGTTGCCGCAGCGCTCGCCCAGACCGTTAAAGGTCCCCTGGACTTGAGTCGCCCCGGCTAAAACAGCGGCAATGGAATTCGACACCGCCATCTCCATATCATTGTGGGTATGGATCCCAACGGGTGTCTTTAAAAGTTTTTTGACTTCGGCGGTGATCTGACTGACTTCCTGCGGCATGGTCCCGCCGTTGGTATCGCACAGGACAATGCAGTCGGCGCCGGCGTCTTGCGCGGCCCGGATGGTTTTTAAAGCGTATTCAGGATTTTTCTTATAGCCATCAAAAAAATGTTCGGCATCGTAGAATACTTCGCGTTTTTTCTTTTTTAAGAATTCCACTGAATCGCTGATCATGGCCAGATTTTCTTCGAGCGTTGTCTTAATGACGTCCGTGACATGCAGGTCCCAGCTTTTACCGAAGATCGTTACCGTTGGGGTATCGGCATCGATAAGATCGTTGAGGTTTTTGTCTTCGCTCGCTTTCGTGTTCGCCCGGCGGGTCGAACCAAAAGCCGCCAAGGTCGAATTTTTGAGTTTTTTATTTTTCATCACTGCAAAATATTCTTTGTCCTTCGGGTTAGAGCCCGGCCATCCGCCCTCGATGTAGTGGACTCCGAGGTCGTCCAATTTTTCGGTGATCTTCACTTTATCCTTAACGGTAAAGGAGACCCCTTCGGTTTGGGAACCGTCGCGCAAAGTTGTGTCGTAAATGGTGATACGTTGCGGCATCATTACACCGATTCGAGGTTGAATTCTTTATGCAGCGCCTTGACCGCTTTATCCGAGAGGTCCTGGTTAATGATACACGAAATGCTGATCTCCGACGTCGTGATCATTTCAATGTTGACCTTATTCTCCGCCAAGGTTTGGAACATCTTGGCCGCAATGCCGGTGTGCGAGCGCATACCGGAGCCGATGATCGAAATGCGTGCGATGTTGCGGTCTTCGAGCACTTCCCCGGCTTTTATTTTCTGCGCGATCTTTTTGGCCGTGGCAAAGGCCTTGGTCAGATCGACCTTGGGAACCGTAAAAGAGATATCCGTGTGGCGCGTGTGGCTGACGTTTTGCACGATCGTATCCACGCTGACGCCGATCTTGGAGATCTCGGTAAAAATCTTTGCCGCCACGCCCGGCTGGTCCGGCACCTGGCAGATCGTGATCTTCGCCTCGGATTTATTACAGGTAATACCGCGGACCGAAATATCTTCTAATTTGTCATCATCTTTGACGATCATGGTTCCTTCCTCCTTCGAAAAACTTGAGCGAACGTGTATGGGAATATTAAACCTTTTAGCGACTTCGATCGAGCGGGCCTGCATCACCTGTGCGCCGAGGGAAGCCATTTCTAACATTTCATCGAATGTGATGGTTTTTAATTTTTTTGCTTCTTTCACAATGCGCGGATCAGTGGTATAAATGCCGGCGACGTCGGTATAAATTTCGCACACGTCGGCGTTGAGCGCCTTGGCCAAGGCTACGGCCGTCAAGTCTGAGCCGCCGCGGCCTAAAGTCGTAATATCATTGTTGTGAGTTACGCCTTGGTAGCCGGCGATAATAACAATTTTGCCTTCGGCCAGAGCTTTTTTGGTGCGTTTACCTTCAATCGTCCGAATGCGTGCTTTGGTGTGCGAGCGGTCGGTTTTGATCCCCACCTGCGCCCCGGTAAAAGAAATCGCATCGTATCCCAAGGCCTTGATCGCGATGGCCATGAGAGCGCAGGAGATCTGCTCACCCGTCGACATGAGCATGTCCATTTCGCGGTCCGGAGGATCCTCGTTGAGTTTCAAGGCCATGGCCTCGAGTTCATCGGTTGTATCTCCGAGCGCCGAGACAACCACGACGATGTTGTTTTTGGCTGTCTTTGTCGCCACAATGCGCTTGGCGACAGCTTGTATTCTTTCTAAATTGGCAACAGAAGAACCGCCATATTTTTGGACAATCAATTCGTGAGACATGTGAGACCTTTCACCCGTTAAAATTGCGTTAGCTGATTATGAGCTAAAATTACAATAATAAGTAAAATTTATATATTTTGCAATATTAAGTTTTGTATACGGTGTTTCTTTAAAGCAGTTTTTTTATGAAAAATTCTATGATTTCCTCGCCGCTTTTAAAGCGCAGGCCCTTCTCTTGCGCGGTTGACTCAGAATAATCTTGCGAGCCGTCCGGCCGGATTCCTTTTCCAAAAAGCAGGAACGGAACCGGTTCGCTGGAATGCGTGCGCAGCGATACCGGCGTTGGATGGTCAGGGGCGATGAGGATGCGAAACGCGTCTTCTTTGTTAAAGTAATTGATGATCGTTCCCACAATGTCCCGGTCGATATTTTCAATGCTGGCGACCTTATTTTTTACATCACCGTTATGTCCGGCCTCATCCGGCGCCTCGATGTGGATATAAACAAAATCTTTATTTTTCAACGATTGCAGGGCATATTCGGCCTTGCCGCGGAAATTGGTATCGTAATAGCCGGTGGCTCCGGGGACATCAATCACCTCCAGCCCGGCGAGACGGCCGATGCCGTTGACCAGGTCAACCGCTGAGATAATGGAACCTTGGAGATTGTATTTTTTGGTGAATTGCGGCAACTGCGGCCGTACCCCTTGCCCCCACAGCCAGATCATATTGGCCGGATTTTCTTTTAGATCAAGCCGGACTTGATTGATCGGATGTTGCGCGAGGATCTCGCGGGATTTTTCCATCAATTTTAAAACAGGGACGGCATCCATGCCTTGCGGTAAAAAAGGACGAATATCTTTTCCTAAAATGTCATGCGGCGGAACGGTCTTTAATTTTTTTAAGGTTTCGATCTTGCGCGATTTTAAAACCAAAAGGTGGCGGTAACTTTTGCCCGTATAAAAACGCACTTCATCCGAGGCGAGTTCTTTGTTCAATTCGTCTATGAGCAGGCCCGCTTCTTTGGTGCCGATATGCCCGGCGCTGTAATCCTCCATTTTATGATCGGCAATGGTCACCAAATTGCAACGGAAGGCAATTTCATCATCCGCGAGCCTAACGTTGAGGTTGGCGGCTTCGAGCGGTGCGCGGCCGCTATAGCATTCAGCCGGATTGTAGCCTAACAGAGCGAGGTTGCCGATATCCGACCCGGGGTTCATTCCTTCGGGAATGGTCTGCAGGAGGCCCGTCATCCCCTGCTGGGCCAGATAATCCATATTAGTGCGGCGTGCCGCCTCGAGCGGCGTTTTGTCTCCCAATTCTTTGATTGGATAATCCGCCATGCCATCCGGGACAATGATGATGTATTTCATACTAATTTTTCCTCAAATTTATTTTAGATGAAATTAGTATAGTACTGATTACTACAAAAATATTAAGGAAAATCAGTACATATTTTCTCTTTCAATATCTCAACGAGGCGCTGTGAAAGTTTTTGTCGGCTACCGACCTTGGCTAGGACCTGCAGACGGTTATTGACGATATATCCTGAATAATTCTTTTTGTTCAAACTGTTGGCGACCACTAGATTACAGTGCGCATTCTTGAATAACTTTTTGGTTATTTTTTTCAGCTTATTTTTATCGATCCTAGGTTCAAGTTTAAAGCCGGTTAAAAAAATTTTAGGACGGATGGCTTTTATGATATTGATCAGCTTGGGTGTGCGCACCAGGGTGATCTGCATTTTTGCTAGATCGGAATCGATTTTTCCGGAAAATTTCTTTGCCGGTTGATAATCCGCGACAGCCGCGGCATGAATGACCGCGGTATATTTTTGGGACAGCTCTTTCTTGAGCAAGGCAAATAATTCGTCAAAGAAAGAAAATTTTAGGACCTTTATACCTTTGACGGTGAGCGGGGTTTGTACCGGCCCCTCGAGGACCGTGACCCGCGCGCCGGCTTTATGAAGATCCCGCGCCAGGATATGCCCCAGCTGTCCGGACGATTGATTGCTGATCACGCGCACACTATCGAGCGAAACCCACGTCGGCCCGCAGGTGATAAGGATCTTCTTATTTTTCAGTGAAGAAGTGGCCAAGGCGTGTAATGAGTGTATTTTTGTCTGGTATGACAACAGGTTTTTCACTTTGTTGAATCGCAATGTCCGGATCTTTAAGACCGTGTCCAGTCAAAGTGCAAACAATGCGTTCGTTTTTATTTTTAAAATACCCTTTTTCTTTCAATTGTAAAATTCCGGCGACCGCTGCTGCTGAGGCCGGTTCTACGAATATGCCTTCCGAGGCTAAAATTTTGTAGGCCGCAAGAATCTGTTCATCGGTCACGGCTTGGATGAGCCCTTTGGATTCATCGCGGGCGGCTTCGGCTTGTTTCCAGCTCGCCGGGTTTCCGATACGAATAGCCGTCGCGATTGTCTCCGGATTATCGATAATTTTTTTCTGAACGATCGGTGCTGCGCCCGCTGCCTGAAAACCAAGCATGGCCGGAAGTTTTTTGGATTTTTTTGCTTTCTTATATTCTTTATAACCTTTCCAATAGGCGGTGATGTTGCCGGCATTGCCGACCGGAATGGCATGAAAATCTGGAGCATCTCCTAATGAGTCACAAACTTCAAAAGCCCCGGTCTTCTGTCCTTCGATACGATAAGGATTTATAGAATTAACGAGGACGATAGGATGTTTGTTAGTAATTTCTTTTACCCATTCTAAGGCTTGGTCAAAATTTCCTTTGATTTGATAAACTTGCGCTCCATGAATCATGGCCTGCGAAAGTTTTCCCAAAGCAATTTTTCCTTCCGGGATAAGAACAATGCATTTCATGCCAGCCCGCGCCGCATACGCAGCCGCGGAAGCAGAGGTGTTCCCTGTCGAGGCACACATGACCACATGGGCTCCCGCTTCTTTCGCTTTCGAGATCGCCAGGGTCATCCCGCGGTCTTTGAATGATCCCGTCGGGTTAAGGCCTTCATATTTCAAATAAACTTTCAAGCCGATCTGCTTGCTTAAATTATTTGAATGAATTAAGGGGGTATTTCCTTCGCTGAGCGAAATAACCGGCGTTTTATCGGTGACCGGTAAAAAGTCCCGATAACGGTTGATGATTCCTTCCCAAACCATTACAACTTCTCCATTCTGATTGCCACGGGTTTGCTGTTGACGATCGGAAGTTTGTGGATCTTATCCAGGGCGAGGCGGACCATTTTCTCCGGCGTATAATCCGTCAGCATGACCACCGGAACAATGGATGTGTCGCGGGTTTTTTGCGTGACGGAATCGATCCCGATGCCGTGGTCACCGAGGATGCCGGTGATTTTTGATAAAACACCCGGCTTGTCCGACGCCATAAAGCGCAAATAGAATTTTGTGCGGATATCATCGATTTTTTTGATTGTGATATTGGGATTTTCATAAGTAATATTTGAAAGAATCGGCGGATGGCCTTTTCCCATGGAGGCCAGCTTGATCAAGTCGCTCACCACACCCGAAGCGGCGGTCATCTGCCCGGCTCCCTGCCCGGACACAAGAATATCCCCCAAAGGATAAGTATCCAAAAAGATGGCATTGTCAATGCCGTTAATGGAAGCAAAGGGGTGATCTTTGGTAATCAGCGTCGGATGGACGCGCGCTTCGATCTGCTTATTCGGATCTTTTTTGGCAATGGCCAAAAGTTTAATGGTTAAATTCAGACTTTCGGCATGCTCAATATCCGTGTGCGCAATATGTGTAATGCCTTCGACATAGATGTCTTCGACCTTGATAAATTTTCCTAACGCCAGGAAAACCAAGATCGTGAGCTTGTGGGCGGAATCCATCCCCGAGATGTCCAGGGTGGGATTGCTTTCGGCAAAACCTCGTCGCTGGGCTTCTTCCAGGGCCTGTTTGAAGGAACAGCGATTTTTGGTCATTTCACTCAAAATAAAATTGCAGGTCCCGTTGATGATACCGTAAACACGGTTGAATTTGTTTCCGGCGACCCCTTCCGAAATCGTTTTGATCGTCGGGATCCCGGCCCCGACGGCCGATTCAAAATAAATGCTGCGGTTGTTTTTGTTGGCCAGCGTGAAAAGTTCTTTGCCGAAATTCGCCAGAAGTTCTTTGTTGGCGGTGACCACATGCTTGCCTTCGCGCAAAGCGTTTTCGACGATCTCCCGCGCCGGATTGAGGCCGCCGATCAACTCGACGATGACGTCGATCTCCGGGTCGGTGATCACTTCCTGGGCGTTCGTTGTCAGACGGGTTTTTTCCAGACCGCTGATCTTTTTTGCATGGATGCTGCGGTCGGCAATGGCTTTAATATTGAGTTCTAAATTGAACTTATATTTAATAAATTCGCGACGGCTTTGGAGAAATTTTATCACTCCTGAGCCGACATTCCCGTAGCCGATCAATCCGATGTTAAGTTTATTCATTGTGATTTCCGATCCCTTTTCTAAAAAGCTCCTCGAGTTTTTCGATGAGGAACAGAGCCTGGGCTGATAAATTTTCGAATTTTAAACGGGTTTCATAAATAATATTAGGCAATTTTTCATGCGATTCTAAGACGGCTCCCTCCAGGTGCGTGATATCCACAAGATAGGGTGTCTTTAATTCAATAATTAATTTTGTCCCGGAGTCATACTTTTGCGGGGTGATAAAACAGATGCCCCCCTGGCTGATATTTTTAAGCTGCGTGACCTTGTACTTGACCGCCGGTTCAGTGCTCAGGTAATACGAAAGAATGAAATTCTTTTTTATGCGAAGGTATTGCCTTCGTTCCGGTTCGGGGGGTTGTCGCGGAGGTGGTGTCGGGCGCATAAGGAGCCTCCTAAAATTTGGGTTTATTATTTATCGGAGCGACAGGATTTGCCCCAGCCTTCCCAAACGAAAATTTTTAGGAAGCTGGGACCGGTCCTTGACTTCTTCTCAAAGCTTATAGGAAAGTCAAGGGAACCTGTGCTGTGTCGGCTTCTCTCCGAGGTTGATATAATCGGAGCGGTGCGATTTGAACGCACGACCTCTTGAACCCCATTCAAGTGCGCTAGCCAACTGCGCTACGCTCCGGAAAAAATATTTTAGAAATCACAGAGTACTAACCTCCGCCAAAGGCGGATCAGCCTCTGGCTGAAACTGCGCTACGCTCCGTTCACAACTTTGACTTATACTTATTACTATTAATATACAAAAAACTATATGTTATCACTACAGAAATTGTTCCAATTATACTACAATCCGATTTTCCTGCAAAGGAAAATGATTTATTGTTGAGACGAGATGGCAGGATTTATGGTAGGGAATCCAAAAGGAGATGGACATCCTGATCTAGGCCGAATTGCTTTAAAAAAGCAGCGTAGTCGAGGGCCGTGGCCTTGTTGTTGGTTTCTTTATAAAAGCGAAGAATCACCTTGATATAGTCTGTGATCGCTGCTTCCTTTTGGGGAGTGATTTCGATGAGTTTTTGGTAATATGTTATGGCTTGGGGATAATCTTTTAATTTAAAATAAATGTAGGCCAAGAGCTGCACGTTATTGATATGGGATGGCGACAGTTCATACGCCCGTAGCGCGCATTGCAGAGCGGTTGCGTACTCCCCTTTCTGCGAGTAGGCGCTGGTCAGGTTGTAATGTGCGGTAAGTTCTTGAGGGTTTAGCTCCAGGGCTTTTTGGGCATAAAAAATCGCCTCGTCATAATGTCCGCGCATAAAGTGGGCCCCGGAGAGATTTACGTAAGGCCGGGATTTTTGCGGAGATTTTTTCATAGTGTCTTCCCAGAGGGCCATTTCATTTCCCCAGATTTTATTTCTCTCCAGTGTGAGATAGGATAAAGCGCTGATAAGAAAAGCCGAGAGGAGTATCAGCCAGGCTGGTTTTTTGACAAATTTTAACAGGCCATACGCCGCAAGTAGGCATAGCCCGACGGACGGCAAGTACATCCGGTATTCGGTGATGACGTAAGGGATGATAAGAACGCTTGATTCGACGCTTAAGGCCAGGAAAAACCAAAGCAGCGAAAATGCGATGAGCTTATCTTTTTTTATCATGCTAACCGTAAAAATCAAAAGACAAATGAGGAACACCCCTCCCCACAAGGTTGAGGCTGGTTCCCATAAACTGGACGATATCCGAAAGTCATAATCAAAATTCAGTTGAGTGGGCCAGATAAAAAGTTTCAGGTATGTCGGGATCACCCGGAATTGAGTTAAAAAATAAGTTAGTGGAGTGATGGTTTCAAAGTCGTGCGATTGTGAAGGAGAATTCGTGGTAAAGAAGCCGTAGCCAACGCTGGAATATAAAGCTGGAATGATCAGGATAAATAATGCCAGGAGGAGGCCGTAAAATCCGTAGGAAGCTTTGATCTTTTTAAACCCAAAAAACAGGAATTCATACAGAATAATCAAGAACGGCAAGGTGATGGTGTTTTGCCTGGTAAACATGCCGGCCATGGCGGCCAGCGCGGCGAACAAAAAATAATAAGGGCGCGCCGGTTGCAGCCTCCCGTTGACGTATAAAGTGAACGCTAATAAATAAAGCATCGCCGCTAGAATTGTGTAACGCTGGGTGATGTGGTTGACGGCCATGGTCTGCAGCGGATGCACGGCAAAAAGCAGGGCCGTGAGAGCAGCCAACATCGCGGGATTGACGGCAGGGCTCTTCCCTGCCGGACGGGAAGATTTTACGGCATTTTGCATTCCGGGAGTTGCCCAGGTGAGCTTCACCAGCCACCCCACCAAGAAAGCGGAAATTAAATGGATGCCTAAATTAATAACATGGTAGGCAAAAACATTATCTTTGAAGAAGTGATAATTGAGAGCAAAAGAATATGTCCCGATAAAACGCGGCGGATTGAAAAAATACATTTCCTTCCAATTGTTTAAATCTTGGATGAGGGGACTGTAGGTGATAAAAGGTAAATCGTCAAAGAGAAACGGACTGTGCAGGGCGGGAAAGTAAATGAGGATGGTCAGGACGCTGAGGGCAAGAGCAAAAATTCGTGTGAAGATCATGTGAAGGGTCTTGTTACTCCTTCCCGGCTTTTCGTTTCATGAGGTCGTTAACCGCCTGCTGGGGTTTCTTTTTTTTGTAAATGATATTGTACACTTCGGTCGTGATCGGCATCGGGATTTTTAATTTTTGGCTTAATCGGTAAACAGCTCGCGCCGTTTCCACACCTTCCGCGACCATGCTCATGGATCCGGTGATCTGTTTGATCGACTTCCCTTTTCCTAATTGTTCGCCGACAAAACGGTTGCGGCTGCTGGGGCTGACACAGGTCGTCACCAGATCCCCTAAGCCGGTCAGGCCATAAAACGTTTGGTTTTTCGCACCTAACGCTGTCCCGAGTTTCCCCATTTCCGTCAGTCCGCGGGCCAAGATCGCTGCCTTGGTGTTGCT
>Ga0155339_180_pt3 | contig 13489 bp, 13 predicted proteins | sample RifCSPhighO2_02_FD_106307 | JGI IMG/M metagenome (GOLD analysis project Ga0155339, IMG submission 106307) | Omnitrophica WOR_2 bacterium RIFCSPHIGHO2_02_FULL_48_11 | reverse complement strand
GTAGTCCGGCGCCAAGATGACAAACATCACGCATCTGGGATATGCCCCGCCCGACTACAAATACAGCCGCAAGATCATTCTGAAAATCATGACGCAGCTTTTTACCCTGCCGTGGATGCCGAACTTTATGGTACGCTGGGGCAGCAGTATTATTTATCCGTATCTGGCGTAAGTTTTCTATAAACTCTGTGCTGTTAAAAAGGATGCGATGCAAATCTTCGTTGAGTTTTTAGGCTGGGCAGGAACGCTTTTGATTCTCTGGGCCTACTATTTAGTTTCATATAAAAAAATCGATCCGGACAGCGTCAACTATCAGCTGATGAACTTGATCGGTTCCGTGGGGATCGGGGTCAATGTTTTTTGGAAGCAGTCTTGGCCAGCGGTGACGCTCGAGGTGGTCTGGGGTTTGATCGCATTTTGGGCCTTGGTGAGGACATTGAAACAACAGTAACAGTCCGAAGAATCCAGCAGTACCGTTTTATTCTCTTCTCGATTTTAAAATTCAGCGAACTTTTTTTATTATCAGGCAAGAGCCATACTCCGCAACTGGCTGATAATGAAATAAAATTTCCTTCCGTATGTCAAAATGCAATAACTCATGATTAAAAGAATCAAAGTCCAGTACTATCCAGTCGGGAAGATGCGACAAAAGACGTTCTCTGGTGTAGCCCCTGTGTCGACCGGCTGGAGGGAATGCGTCTGAAATAAAAAGCGGCACCCCCCGGTAGCTGTCCCGCTGTGTCATGGCATAGAGGGCGTGCATGTCGTTCATGACAAAAAGCGTGTCGCTTTTGGGGATCCGGGTGTTGATAAAGTTGGCTATTCTGTCATGGGCGGTGCCTTGTCTGCGCTGGCTATTCCATCCTTGCAGCGGCGGAGTTTGTATTACATAATTTGTTTTTACATCTTCAAAACGGTGGGTCCACATCCTTAAATTCAGTCCGGCTTGGAAACCTAAACGGATAAAAAAGACGGAAAGCACGATCAGTGAAGTTATGTTGAAATAATAAAAAATTTTTTCCCAGCGAACGGTTAATTCGTTCTTGATGGCGTAAAGAATAAGGAAGGCCAGCGCCAGTTGTGGCCCCCAGAGGAGAAAATTGACGTCACGGATCATGTTGCCCGTCAGGGCCGCAAAAATGCCGTTGATGGTCATCCCGATGAAAAGGATAAGCAGGTCCCGGCATATCTTAAGGTGCCTTAATGCGAGGGGAAGAACGAGGGCAAGGGGGATCCAATAAAAATTTACTCCCCAGTCAGCGGGGTTGAGCGTTGCTTGGATGCGGCTGGTCAGCCAAACAGAGTGTTCAAAGAAATTTTTGTCGAATCCGACGATCCCGTGCATGATCCCCAGGCCTAACAAGCCCCCCAGACAATAGCCTCCCAGCGCCTGCCACCGATTGGGATGAACGATCCAAAAAACAAAAAACATCAGAACGTAAATAGTCCCGATGTTGCTTTTTGTAAAAAAAGAAAGGACCGCCATCAGGCCACAGAACATCGCTGCGTAAAGGCAGTCCCGCGGCTGTTTAAAAGGCCGAGCGATGATTAGGAGGGTCAGAGCCAGGATCCCCCAGAGATGAGCCGAGTGGTCATACCAGGGATGAGAACTGGGCCAATAAAATGATACTAATGTTAATACGCTTACCAAGGCCGTAAAGATCAGCGGGACTCTTTTCCATAACATCACAAAGATACCGGCGATGACAATGGAGCTGACCACCATAATATGGGCAAGAAAGGCGGTTTTGCCGACACCAAAGATATGAAAAAAGAAGGCCAGCATATAAAAATGCAGGGGGCAGGGATAAAAAAGAAAATCGCGGTAGGGCTTCTGGCCGATATAAATACGCCATCCACCATCGAGGAAATCCCCCATGTCGTAGAAATTAAAATAGCGAAAGGCATTAAAAGAGAGCAGGTAGGCGTTAACGGCGAGAATGATAAAAAGAAGAATGAAGGGAAAGAAATGTTTTATTTTTTTCATAATGAGGACGACATATTTTGATATATACTACAAAGAAATAAACGAAATGGCAATTATTTTATCGCTATAACTTTTTTATTTTTCCTGGAGAAATATGCCGATACGTTATTCCGTTGTGATCCCGGCGCATAATGAGGCGCAAAACCTTCCTTCTTTGCTCGAGAAGATCCAACAGGTTTTAGAAAAAACAGGAAGAGAATTCGAAATTATTGTCGTGAATGACAACAGCACGGATAATACTAAAGAAGTCCTAGAACAGCTCAGCCGGTCGGTCAGGAATTTAAAAATCATTTGTCGGAATGAGCATCCGGGCGTGGGGCATACGATCCGTGAGGGTCTTAAAAAAGCGCAGGGAGAAATTATTATTACGATGGATGGGGATTTGTCTCACGACCCGAAAAAAATCCCGCGTCTTTTAGAAAGATTGGACCGTTTTGATATGGTGTGCGGTTCCCGTTATATGCCGGGCGGAGCGGCGGGCATGAGCCTGACCAGAATCTTGCTTAGTGGTATTTCCAATAAGATTATCAAGTGTCTGCTGCGGCTTCCGGTGAGCGATTCCACGTCCGGATTTCGGGTTTTTAAGAGAAAGATCATTGATACGATTGTTTTAAAACGGGGGCACTTCGGGATTTATCTCGAAATTTTGCTGAAGGCGTACATGGAAGGATTTCTTATTACCGAAGAACCGATCACGTATCATAAGCGGCGGTATGGGAAGACAAAATTGATTTATTGGATACAAGTCTGGGATTACCTGCGGGTTATAAGGGAAATTACGAGACTGCGATTAAGAAAATTTTTTTCTAGCTTTTAATATATTTCTGATTGAGATAAAAGGCGAAGTAGCCTATTCCCATCAGCATAAATCCGGCCAAGACCAGGGCCAGCGGCCAGCCGAGGCTTTGGCTAAAATATTCTGAGGTGATCTTGATGATGTAGGCCATCAGGTACAGGGCGCCGAAGACGAGGAAGGATTTGTTTTTTAGATATACGCTCAAGAAAATGATGCCGAATACCAGTCCCGGGAAGATCAATTCCCAAAAAATATTTTGCTGCGGAGACCATCCCCCCAGCGCCAAGGCCGCTCCTAAGAATCCCATAACACCGAATCCATACAGCCAGTCGGATAACACTTTGCTTTCTCGCTCCCGCCAGTAATATCCCAGGAATATATAGGTCAGCGCGGCTATGAGACAGCGGTAGCCGGCCACCCGCCAGGTATCTAATGCGGGGTTTCCATCGATCAAGTAGGTGCTGAAACTGAAAAACAGCCATGTTCCGAAGCTGATACTGAAGATCATGAATACGATCTTCCGCAAGAATATATATGAGGTAAGGTACATCGTAAAGAGGATCGCGGCAATAAAACTTTGTGTCCCGGCGCCCGTGACCGTCCAGCCGGCAATATCGAAGGTGACATTAAGCCCGATGGGGGCGACGAGTCCCGAGATAAAGTAAAAAGATTGTGCGACCGTGTCGAGTTTTTCATAGCGGCTGAAAAGTACGCCGACGTAAAAAGCGGCCAGGGCCGATCCCAGCGTCACTAAGATCTTGGTCAGGTCGTTGAGGGTGTGCCAGTTTTGTCCGATTAAAATGATGATGCCTAAAAAGACAATTGTCCCGCCGATAAAATAAAGGATCGTCGAGAGGCGGGATTGGCGGGTGAGGCTCTTTTGTGCGCCTTTTTCGGTCGCCTCCAGATAAACCTCGATCAACTCTTCCTTGGTGACGAGCCCCTCTTGGGCGAGCCGACTAATATGTTGGAAAACTTCCTTTTTGTCCATAGGCTCCTTCGATGATCCAGCCGATAAAACGGATTTGGTTGTTGTAGTAATTGTCCCGGCCGACGTCGGGGGTCAGGTTAAGCTTGCGGCTGAAATTACCGCGTTTGATATATTTTTGGTAATAGCTGTCAATCCCGGCGAAGAAAAAGATGCTGATCAATCCTCCGTCGCCGGACCCGGACACGACCGAGAAGCCATCCGGCGATTCCGTCTGGCTGTCCAGATATAATGTTTGCGCTTCGCTGGGCGTGATCTCGCGGCTCGTGTTCTTAACGACATCATGCACAAATAATCTTACTTCCGGCCAGCGCGCGGTAGCGTAATTTTCCGGATACCTGATTTCATTTTCAGCCAGATGATGGTCGCGTACGGTGTACCGGGAGGCCGAATAGTAATCCCCACCGCTGGAATAAAGAAAATTGATCTTGGGTTGGACAAAGAATGTGGGCAGGTAGATGCTCAGCGCCACGAAAACGATCATCAAGGCAGGGATCGAAAGGCCAATGATGAGAGGGATGTTCTCTTTGAACTGTTTTCGCACGTTTTGATTATAGTATTTTTATTTTTTGAAAACAATTTATTTTTTTAAAAAGTGCCGGAGGATATATTGTTTTTCATAGTAGGTGAGCAGCTGGTGCACGGGAAAGTAAAATCCATTTTGGTGGTAGTATTGCGTGGATTCTGCGCCTGCGGCGGTCAAGGTGCGCTTAACTTTTTCGCCGGCAAAGCCAGCGGGGACTTTCATTAAGAATACTCCCGGAATGATTTTCGATTTGAGATCAAAATAAGGTTTATAGCCGTAGCGGGCCAGGGCTTTGCTGAAATAATGCCAATTTTCCCGGCGGAGCGCATTCCACCGCGGCATAAGCGGATAACTCGCGCGCAGTGTTTGTAAAAGTAAACTGACTTCGGGTTTTTTAAGCTTCGCGCCGGCAGTCTTAAGTTTTGAGCGGGAAACTAATATCCCGCCAAACGGCACCGGATAATATTTCGGCAAACTGTACAGCGCATAATCACCGAACGTGCCGACGGCTGCGCCGGCCGCGCGCGAACCAAGCGCATACGCGCAATCTTCCAGGATCGGGATGCCGCGCTTCCGGTAAATTTTTATTTTTTCTTCCGGGCAGGGAAAGCCGAATTCGTGAATGACTAATATGAGCCGGGGCTCCTTGCTCGTTACCCGTTGTCGGGCAGATGCCAGCGACCAGCGGCAGACTTTTTCGATGGTTTGGGTGACACAGCTGCTCACATACGGGCCGTCGGTGTTTTTGATGATCAGGACAGTGTCGGTTTTTTTAAATCTCAAATGACGCAAGCACGCTTCCAGGGCATTGCGGCCGCTGGCGTACCAGCGGATATCTGTTGCGCCATCCAGCCAAAAGTCCGGCTTTTCAACGCTGCGGCCGGCCGCCGAGGTTTTCGTTCGTAATAATTTTTCCCAGGCGTTTGGCAAAAAAGGGGAGATTCGGATGTGCGGCTGCATGTGCGGCAGGAGTTTAAAAGCGCCGGGTGTCAAAGTTGCCGGCATATTTTTAGGATGCGCTTTCATTTTTTAACTCGGATGCGGACATCATAGCGTGAATCCGGCAGGATCCGTCCGGGGATATGCTGTTCTAAAATTTCACAAGGATAGTTCTTTTCGCGGCAATAGTCCAGAAAAAAATTCGGCGGAAGTTTGAATTTTGTCAGCCGATGATTGAGCTGCGCCGGCCACCAGCGGGTGACTTTTTTAGGGGCAGACGGTCCGCTGAAGGGGCTCGTTTCTGCCAGGACATCTCCGATGACAATCAGGCCGTCCGGTTTTACGACGCGGACAAATTCGGCAACAGTGTGTTTGACTGTTTTTTCGTCCGGCAGGTAGTGAAAGACGCCGTAGCAAAGCAGGCGGTCGAATTGCCGGTCGTTAAAAGGCAGTTGATCCGCCGCGCAAACAAAAAAATCGTTACGCGGATTATTCTTTTGCGCCGCTTTGATCATTTGGAGAGAGGTGTCCGTGCCGATGATGTTTTTGGCGCGCGCGGCATATTCTTTGATGAACAGGCCGACCCCGCAGCCGACATCCAGGACGGTGTGCTGGGGTTGCGTCATAAGTTTGTTCCAGATGTCACGGTACGTCGCCTGCATGACCTCCAAAGACACGGGAGTGCCGGTCTGACCATCAAGGTAATAGGCCATTTTCATCATTGGGTCTTTGTAATGCTTGGCCGAGCGGTCAAACCATTCTGCCCAGGAGGCGGCGGAGGTGTTGGAATGTGACATGGATTCCCAAGGCTCACGGTTAATAATAATTGAATAAAGTGCGGGCTTATTATATCATCAGACGTATTTATTTTGAAAAATAATCTCAAAAAGGCAGGATAAAACTGTCCAAGCAAAGAAAATCTGTTATAATGACTTCGATTTTACGTTATTGATTGTATGGCAAGGAGGTTGATTTGGTCAGTACGATTAAAAAAATAAAAGGTCTCTACTCCTACGAAGATTTTACCGGCACTATCCAGGATTTTTCTTCCCAGTACGCTCAGGACATCACTCCCCAGACGTATTTTGGTTTTCCGCTGCAGCCTATCCTCGATATAGAAAACTCGCTTTTGTCCGAAAAGGTCAAGTCGGTCGCGTATTTTTCGATGGAATACGGACTGGCGCCGAGCATTTATAATTCGCTCGCGCTCAGCCGGCCCATGAGCGAAGAAAATCAATATTTCACGCATCAGGTGTTCTCCAATTACTGGCTTTGTGATTATTTATTCAAAGTGAAGATCGATAAGATGCTGGATATCCCGATTTACGGCGGCGGACTGGGTGTCTTGGCCGGAGATACGCTGAAAAGCACGTCGGATCTCGGCATCTCGCTGGTCGGCCTCGGCATTTTGTGGAACAAAGGGTATTTTAAACAGAATTTTTGGTACAAGCACGGCCAGGTCCCGCAGCAGATGACATGGGACCCTTACGATTATCCGGGCCTTATTCCTTTAAAGAACATCGTGACCATCGAGACCAAGGAAGGGCCGCTCTATTTGCGGCTGTGGAAATATTATGTTTATAGTTATGATAAAAAGAATGCCTGTCCGTTGATCCTTTTGGATTCGAACCTCGAGCAGAACCGGGAACATTTCCGCACCTTGACCGATCAGCTTTACCGCAGCGATGATGTCTGGTGGAAAATTTTTCAGCGCTCGATCCTGGGGATCGGCGGCATGAAGGCGCTGGAGAATTTGGGATATAACATCCATTGTTTCCATCTGAATGAAGGGCATGCCGCGTTTGCGCTCTTGGAGAAATATATTTCCCTCGAGGATAAAGGGCAGATGGAAGCGGTCAAAAATCAGTTTGTTTTTACCTGCCATACGCCAGTGGCGGCCGGGCATGACCGTTTCAAGATCCATGATGCGGCCAAGATTTTAGCGCCGGAATACATTCAAGCCGCGGAATTGTTCGGAAAAGAAAAATCCTCGGCGGATGAGATCAATCTTACGCATATGGCGCTCAATAATTGCTCCAAGGTCAATGCGGTGGCGCAAAAGCACGGGGAAGTGATGCGGCTGCAGTTCCCGGGGTATGCGCAAAAAATCCAGTCGATCACCAACGGCGTGCATCTGCACACGTGGACTTCGGACAGCTTTCAGCAGCTGTTTGACCGGTATAAAAATGTTTTTGGCGATTGGCGCAAGAATCCGCAGAATTTGGTGAATGTGGAGCAACTCCGGGATGACGCTGTTTTTCGCGGAAATCTTTTTTGGGCGCACCAGGAAAATAAAAAACGTTTGATGGATATCTTGAAAGACTGGCGTTTAAAAGACAATGTGCTGACGATCGGCTGGGCGCGGCGTATTGCCGGATATAAACGGCCGGCGTTGATCTTTCATAATGTGGATCAGATCATAAAATTGGCGTATGATGTCGGGCAATTGCAGATCATCTTGGCCGGGAAAGCGCATCCCAATGACAATATCGGCGGGGCGCATATCGACGAGATATTGGATCACATTGACCGTTTGAACGAACATCGTAAGGTGATCCGTGTTCTGATCTTGGAAAATTATGATACGTATTTTGGAAAATTGCTGACGAATTCCGTTGATGTTTGGCTCAACAATCCTTTGCCGCCGTTTGAGGCCTCGGGGACGAGCGGTATGAAGGCGATCTTGAACGGTGTCGTGCAATTGACCACGCTGGACGGGTGGGTGGTGGAGGCGGCCGAGGATAATATCGGCTGGATCTTCGGTTATCAGCATAAAGAGGGATCCGATATCGGGAATGAAGGCAATTTACGGCTTGACGAAGACGCGCAGGCGTTGTGTCAGACCCTGGAGGATGTGCTCCGGATGTATTATCAAACATTTTCCGAGGGGCAGGTGAATCCGCAGAGTCCGTGGATTGATAAAATGATCAACTGCATTAAGCGTGGGGCGTATTTTAATACGCAGCGGATGGTCAATGAATATAACGAAAAAATGTGGCAGCCGACCGTGGCCCAGAAAACCATTCGGCTAAAATAGCGATTTAAGACGATGCGACAGTATTTAGACATGGTGCGTTATATCCTCGAGCACGGGGAGAAAAAAGAAGACCGGACCGGAACTGGAACAGTTTCGGTTTTTGGGTATCAGACCAAATATGATCTGCGGGACGGGTTTCCCATTCTTACGACAAAAAAAGTTTTATTTGAGGCCGTGGCCCGCGAACTCCTGTGGTTTTTGAAAGGGTCGACCAACATCAACGACGGCCTTAAAGAACATACTCCGATCTGGAACGCCTGGGCTAAACCGGACGGTGAGCTGGGCCCGATCTACGGTTACCAGTGGCGCAAATGGGAAAAATTTGTTTGGGATGAACGCATGAAAGCTTACCATAAAGAGCACGTTGATCAAATTCAGGCAGCCATTGACCTGATCAAGAAAGACCCGAGTTCCCGACGGATCATTGTCAACGCCTGGAATGTCGGGGATTTGGAGCGGATGGTTCTGCCGCCGTGCCATGCCTTTTTCCAATTTTATGTGGCGCAGGGCCGTTTGGATTGCCAGCTGTATCAGCGTTCGGCGGATGTGGCCTTGGGCGTTCCGTTCAATATTGCCAGCTATGCGTTATTGATGACGATGATGGCGCAGGAATGCAATTTGACTCCGGGGATATTTGTGCATACGCTGGGTGATGCGCACATTTATTTGAATCATGTGGAAGGCCTGCAATTGCAGCTGCAGCGAGAGTGCAAGCCGCTCCCGCAGCTGAAAGTCGCCAGAAAAAATATTTTTAATATCACGTTTGAAGATATCCGTCTCCTGAATTATCAACATCATGATTTTATAAAATTTCCGATCGCGGTGTAAATCAGTTCTTAGCTTGTAGCTCTTGGCTCTTATCAATCAAGCTATCAGCTTAGAGCTATCAGCTTAGAGCTAAAATGATCCCTTTCAATCTTATCGTTGCCCTCGACTCCCATAAAGGTATTGGCAAAAACGGCCAACTGCCTTGGCACCTGCCGGCAGACTTGAAACATTTTAAAGATCTCACGTGTCAAGTCCAGGATCCGGCTAAAAAAAATTTTGTTATTATGGGACGTAAAACCTGGGGCTCCATCCCCGAAAAATTCCGGCCCTTGCCTAAAAGGATCAATTGCGTTTTGACACGGAATAAAAGTTTGCTTTTTCCTGCCGGGGTAGTGAGGGCGGAAAACTTTGCAGAAGCTTTAAAATTGACACAGGACAGTAAGCTTAAAAATCATATTGAATCCATTTTTGTCATAGGCGGAGCAGAGGTTTTTAAAATGGCCATCCAGTCCCCGGATTGTCAGAAACTCTATTTAACGCATCTTTTGCCAGCCTTTGATTGTGATGTCTTTTTCCCGCCTTTTTTGCAGGATTTTCAACTTACCGTAAAATCTCCTCCGCATACGGAAAACAAAGTCAGCTACTATTTTGCCGAGTATGTCCGGCGTTCGGCGTAATTTATAAAGATGCCATAACTTGCTGCAAAATCATACCTTGTGATTACCGGACAATTGAGGGCAGATCTAGCGGTGTATGTCCATTTTTTGGACATTGTTTTATGTCATTTTACAGCATATACTTAGAGTAGAAGTCAGCCAGGGCTTTGTGGGGGAGGGGTTTAGAAATTTTCATATAAAACCAGAACCCGTGATATAATAAAAGCCATGTACTTGCCCTCTCTCACAGTAATGAACGATAACAAGTACTATCCCAATTTCATTTCTATGCTAAATGAGAACAGAAAGGAACATTGGGATGATTGACGCCGCGATCCAAAAAAAACAAGTGCTCCTGGTTGACGATGACAATAATGTATCGCAGATGCTCAAACTGCTGCTGGAGACCCGGGGCTATGAAGTAGAAATAGCTCATTCCGGTCAAGATGCCTTCCGCAAAATAAATTCCGGTGTTGACATTATTTTATTAGATCTTATCCTGCCCGATCTTGACGGCTTTGAAGTTTGCCGGCGATTTAAGCAAAACCGGGAAAGCCGCCACATCCCCATCATTATTTTAAGCGCAAAATATCTGTTTGAAGATAAAGTCGAAGGTTTATACCTGGGGGCCGACGATTATCTTACCAAGCCTTTTGAACATGAGGAGCTGGTGGCCCGCATGGAAGCGGTCATGCGCCGCGGGGGGTTCCCGGAGCTCGACCCGCAGCATGTCAAAGAGGAAGACGTTGTTCTGGAATTAAGAAAAATTTTGGATCAAGAGCTGATCATTCCATTTTTCCAGCCGATTTATTTCCTGCGTCCCTTAAAGTTGTTCGGTCTAGAGGTCCTGACGCGTCCGGTCATCAACAGTGCTTTGTCCAATCCGGAATTGTTGTTTCGCGCTGCATTAAAATACGGCGTGTACAATGAGTTGGAAATTCTCTGCTGGAGGAAAGCGGTTAAACATGTCGCGCAGCATATCACGGACCGCAAATTATTCCTCAACTGCAATCCTTATTTGGTGGAGGGGCCGCGCTTTTTTATGATCAAATCCATTTTTGAAGAACATCACGTGTCGCCGAGTAATGTGGTTTTGGAGATCACGGAGCGGTCGCGGATCACCAACTATAAACTTTTTTATGAGCATTTAAAAAAATACCGGGAATGCGGTTTCCGCTTTGCGGTGGATGATGTCGGCGGCGGGTTCGCCAGCTTGGAATCCATTGTGGAGACAAAACCGGAAGTCGTTAAGATCGACCGCCACATTGTCTGCGATCTTGATACGGATCCTTTTAAAAGGAGCATCATTAAATTCATTGTCTCTTTCTGCAAAGAGAATAATATTATTTCGATTGCGGAAGGGATCGAAACACGGCGTGAACTGGATATCCTCAACGAGCTGGGGGTGGATGCCGGGCAAGGATACTTCCTTTATCGGCCGACCTCGGAGCTCAATATGCAGGCGATGTCGCAGATTTTTCTCAAATAATTTCCCTTTTTCTCGATTTTCTGCAGTGGATTTTTCCATAAAATCTTCGAATTCTCTTGAGACAACCATAGCACTATGTTAAGATTTTATCATTATGCATCTATGGCAGTGCCGGGTCATTCTCGTGGCAGGATTTTTTTTAAGTATTACGGGCTGTTCCTGGTCGCGGCATCCGACAGAAGTTTTGTCTGCGGAGTCTGTTCCGATCGTGGACGATGGCAAGGTCATTGATCTATCGCGTCTGCGGCCAGGAAGAAGTGTCGTGATTTTGCCTTTTAACGCAGGAACCCAGGTTGAGGCCAGCGACGAATTGGACAAAATTGCCTTGATGCTGGTCAAGGGAGCGGCAGAAACATTCCAAGAAAATCCGGCAGCCTTAAAAGTTTTGTTCCCGGGAGAAAAAAGCCAGGCTGATCTGTTTTTGCAGGGACATGTCACCAGGTTGACCAAGAAATCAGCCGGGGCGAAACGATGGTTGGGGCGGGCGTCGGCCCCGTCTTTGACCGTGGAAGGCGACCTCGTCGAGCGAAAAACAGGGAAGGTTGTTCTCCATTTTGTTCATGGGAAGAAGGCGCAAGACAAAGGCGAGGACCATCGTGCGCTAGGCTGGGAGATCGGGAAAGACATTGCCCGTTTTATTATTTCAGAAATAAATGAGGGGCGGGAAGCTTCGACCCTTCTTAATCCGTAAAAGTTTCGGGATCAACGTTGTGATTATTTTAACAGGAGCCGCTGGTTTTATCGGGAGTTGTATTCTGGCACGCTTGAATGCGCTCGGCCGAGGCGATATTTATCTTGTTGATGAGATGAATCATGACTCCAAGAAGCGCAATATCGAGAATAAGAAATTTAAGAAGTTCATTGATAAAAAAGAATTCTTAAAACTGGTTAAAAGTCGGCAGGTCGACGGATCGGTGGAAGCGGTGATCCACATGGGCGCGTGCAGTTCCACCCTGCTGCGGGACGCCCAATATTACGAAGAAAACAATTATGAATACACCAAGGTCTTGGCCGAATGGGCCTTGGAGCATCGAATCCGGTTTATTTATGCCAGCTCTGCGGCCACCTATGGCGACGGAAGCTGCGGTTACAAGGACGATGAGGCCACGCTCCGGCGCTGTAAGCCGCTCAATTTTTACGGTCAATCAAAGCAGAAATTTGACGAGTGGGTTTTGGAACATTCCGTCATCAACCAGCTGGCGGGTTTAAAGTTTTTTAATGTTTTTGGCCCCAACGAATACCATAAGGGAGATATGCGCAGCGTGATCGCCAAGGCGTATGACCGGGTGGCCAAGGAAGGTAGGATCTCGCTTTTTAAATCGTATAAGGAAGAATACAAAGACGGCGAGCAAAAAAGAGATTTTATTTATGTCAAGGATGCGGTGGACGTGGTGCTGTTCTTTTTGGAAAACCCTAAGATCAACGGAATTTTCAATCTCGGTAGCGGGAAGGCGCGCACCTGGAACGATTTGGCCAAGGCGCTTTTTGCCGCGGTGGGCAAGCCCTTGCATATCGATTATATCGACATGCCGGCACACCTGCGTCAGCAGTATCAGTATTTCACGGAAGCGGACATGACAAAGTTATTCCAGTGCGGTTATAAAAAAATTTTTACACCCCTGGAAGAAGCGGTTTACGATTATGTGCAATACCTCAAACATCACGCGTATCTTTAAACCAAGTTAGGCCCTATGGCTATTTATATCTTAACGCTGGTTATTGTCATTCTCTTTGTCGTCGGGATATCGCTCATCTACCGGGGGATGGTGAAGGCCTCGCGCCTCAGTCCCGAAGATTTTGAAAAAGCCAAGAATGACCTGGCCTCGGCGCACGTCCGCGAAAATCAATTGAAAAAAGAATTGGAATCGACCCAAAAGGAAGTCGGCGAAACCAAGGCCGTTCTTCAGCAGGCCCAAGAATCCCACCAGGAGCTGACCGCCAAATCGCAGCAGGAAATTGCCGAGCTTAAGGCCGGTCAGGAACAATATCAAAATCATATCGCCCAGCTTGAGGAGGAATTGGCTGCGCTGTATGCCAAGGCCGACAGTCAGGCGCAAAGCGCTTTGGGCATTATCGATGGATTGCGCAAGGAAATGGAACAGCTCAGGGTGCGGGTCGCGCAAGCCCAGAGCACACCGGAGGCGGCTGCGTCAGCGGAAAGTTTAAAAACAGAAAACCAGAATTTAAAAACAGAATTGGAAGCGCTGCAGGCCAAGATCCAGCAGCTGCAAGATGATCTGGCGAAAAATAAAAAGGAAAGCGAAATTCAGCTCACGGAGGCCAATGTTTCGATCGAGCGCTTG
>Ga0155339_167_pt3 | contig 13561 bp, 16 predicted proteins | sample RifCSPhighO2_02_FD_106307 | JGI IMG/M metagenome (GOLD analysis project Ga0155339, IMG submission 106307) | Omnitrophica WOR_2 bacterium RIFCSPHIGHO2_02_FULL_48_11 | reverse complement strand
ATCTTCAATCTCCCTGTACCCCAGCGAAAGCAGAATGACCAGCCCCACAATAAAAAGGAGCACTGTGCGGAAAAAGACCGCAAAACCGTCATTGACCAGCATGCCAAAAAATGCCGTAGCCCCGATCTGCGGCAAAAAACATGCGCTGATCAGAATGCCCAGCAAGGCCAGAATGCCCGCACCCTTTTTATACCGCGGGAACGCACCCCAGACCATCGCCCCGAGCGCGGTCACGGTGAGAATGATCTCCGGTAAAATAAATCGTAAATCTTGAATATTCAAATGCTAACTCCCTTTAAAATGAACTCACCAACGCCTGGATCGCCGCAGCCTGAAATTTTAAAACAGTATTAGGAAAAATTCCAACCACCACCGTGATCACAACCAGCGGCACAAGCGTAAAAATTTCCCGGCCGTTCATATCCGAATATTTAGCACAATTTAGATTCAAAGGTCCTAACAGCACCCGCTGCAGCATATAGAGAAAATAACCGGCGGTGATGATCAATCCGAACGTCGCCACTATGGTCAAGCGTGGGAAAGCGCCGAACCCGCCCACCAGCGACAAGAGCTCGCCGACAAACCCGCTCAATCCCGGCAACCCCAAAGACGCCAGCGAGCAGATCGTCAAGAAAAAGGCATACACCGGCAGATTGGCGGAAAGCCCGCCGAATTGGCTCAATTCGCGGGTATGCGCCCGGTCGTAGAGAACACCGACGAGCAAGAACATCCCGCCCGTGATGACGCCATGATTGAACATTTCCAAAAGCGCTCCGTTAAATCCCGTCGCGCTCAAACTCGCCAACCCCAGCATCACAAACCCCATATGGCTGACCGAGGAATACGCGATCATTTTCTTAAAATCCGTCTGTGCCATCGCGACACACGCACCGTAAACAATTCCGATCACCCCCAAGACCGCCAACGGCAACGCAAAATAATGCGCCGCGTCTTTAAAAAACGGAAAACAGATCCTAAAAAAACCGTATCCGCCCATCTTTAGCAGAACACCCGCCAGCAAAACACTGATCGGCGTAGGTGCTTCCACGTGCGCGTCCGGCAGCCAGGTATGGAACGGAAAAACCGGGACCTTGATGGCAAAGGCGACAAAAAACGCCAAAAATAAAACCACCTGCAGATGAAAATCGAAGGCCGGTGCCACCTTCGCAAGCTCCACCATATTCAACGTATGCGGATTAGCGGTAAAATACGTGACCAAAATCGCCACCAGCATCAGGACCGATCCGGCCAAAGTGTACAAAAAGAATTTGATCGCTGCGTATTCCCGCCGGGGCCCACCCCAGATCCCGATCAGAAAATACATCGGGATCAGCACCACTTCCCAGAAGATATAGAACAAAAACAAATCCAGCGCGATGAACGTTCCTGTCATGCCGGTCATGAGCAGAAGATAAAGGACAAAATATTCTTTGACGCGCTGCGCGATTCCCCAGGACGCCACGCACGCGATAAACCCTAAGAGCGCCGTCAAGAACACCAGGGCAACGCTCAAACCGTCGACCCCTAAGAAATACCAGGCATTAATCTGCGGGATCCAAACAGCATTTTCCACAAATTGCATTTGCACATTATGGTAATTGAATTGTGTCAAAAGGAGGATGGACAAGACAAGCACGGCGCCGGTCGCGGCCAAGGCAACCCATTTCATTAAGGATTCATTTTTCTTGGGAAGAAAAAGAATCAGCAACGCGCCGACCAGCGGAAAAAAGATAAGTGAGCTTAGAAGCGGAAACATAATTTTCCCAGCAAAGTTAAAACAAAGAGGATAACGCCCAAAACCTGCACGAGCAGATAATTCTGCACCAGCCCGGTTTGCACCCAGCGCAACACTTGCGAAACGGCGCGCACCGCGGCTCCGGCACCGTTCACCAACCCGTCCACCACCACCGCATCAAATTTAAAAAGAAAATCGCAAAACCGCATGCACGGCCGGACAAAGACCGCATCGTAAATTTCATCGATATAATATTTATTAAGCAGCAATTGGTGCAGCCAGGCAAATTGGGCCCGGATACCCGACGGTACAATTTTATTATTGAGCACATAAAAAAGGTACGCCAAGCCGATCCCGGCCAAACTCACCGCAATGGAAAGTCCTATCACAAAACCGCTGGCTACGACCTCTCCCCCGTGCCCTTCATTGATGAATTCCTGGAACGCGTGGTGCATAAGCGGCGACCCGATGAACCCGGCAAAGACCGCAAACACCGCCAGAATGATAAGGGGCACCGTCATCGTCTTCGGCGATTCAGAGGGGTGCATCTCGGAACGGGGCTTCCCGAAGAGCACCAAAAAGATCAAACGGGCCATATAAAACGCCGTCAAAAAGCTCGTCGCCACCGCCAGCCAGAACAGGACCGGAGATCCGTTATGCCAGGCCGCGGTCAAAATTTCATCTTTGGACCAGAACCCGGATAACGGCGGCACGCCGGCAATGGCCAAAGTCCCGATGATAAACGTGGCCCCGGTCACTTTCATTTTTGAAAGCAGGCCGCCCATTTTTTGAATGTCCTGTGTATGTACGCTATGGATCACGCTTCCGGCGCACAAAAAGAGCAAGGCTTTAAAAAACGCATGCGTCATCAAATGGAATGTCCCGGCCGCATATCCCCCGACGCCCAGGCCGAGCATCATCAGGCCCAGCTGGCTGATCGTCGAATACGCTAAAACGCGTTTGATATCATTGTTCACCGTGGCGATCGAAGCGGCCAAGAGGGCCGAGATCCCGCCGATCAACGCAACGATCTCCAGGCACAGCGGATGCAGAATAAAAAGCGCATACGTGCGCGCGACGAGATAAACGCCGGCCGCCACCATGGTCGCCGCGTGAATGAGTGCCGAGACCGCCGTGGGACCTTCCATGGCATCCGGCAGCCAGACATGCAGCGGGAACTGCGCTGATTTTCCTACCGCGCCCATAAAGATCAAGATCGCCGCCAGCGTCAGGATCCAATCATCGCCGGCAATATTTTTTAATTCACTAAAATATAAAGTTTGCGTTGAAAACAAAAGGAGCAGAATACCGATCAGCAATCCGGTGTCGCCGATCCTCGTCGTGATAAAAGCCTTCAAGCCGGCCTTGGCCGCGGCCGGACGTTCAAACCAGAACGCGATCAACAGATACGAACACAGCCCCACGCCTTCCCAAAAGATATACAGCATCACAAAATTGTCCGCGAGGACCAATCCCAGCATCGAGGCCGTGAACAAAGAAATATAGGCAAAATAACGGCTGTAGCGCAGATCGCCGTGCATATACCCGACGGAATAAATTTTGATGAGCGTTGCCACCACCGTCACCACCAAGAGCATCATGACGCTCAAGGCATCCACGGTGACACCAAAATTCAACGGCTTTCCATTTAAAAAAAGCCAGGTCCCTAAACTATACGACCCCTCCCCGGCCTGCAGACCTTGAAAAACGACCAGCGAAAGGACCGCGGAGATGCCGCAGGCAATAATGGAAATAAGGGCGCTGGCCTCCCGTAATCGTCTTCCAAAGAAGATATTAACGGCAAACGCCAGGAACGGGAACAAAGGAATGAGGTGAGCGACTTTTACCATTTCATTAAATTGTATTCATCCACAAAGACGGATTTGCCATGCCGATAGATGGCAATGATTAAAACCAATCCCACGACACTGGCCGCGGCCGCGATCGCGATCACAAAAAGGGCAAAGATCTGCCCCAACCCGTCGGGCGTACCCAGATATTTATTGAACGCCACAAGGTTGATGTTGGCGGCGTTCAGGATCAATTCAATAGACATGAGGACAGCGATGGCATTACGCCGCGTCAAGACGCCGAAAATTCCGATACAAAACATCACCGCACTGATCGCAATAAAAAAACCTAACGGGATCATTTTCTTACCTTTCCGATAACGATGGCGCCGACCATCGCCGCCAATAAAAGCAGCGAAAGAAATTCAAAAGGCAAAACATAAGTGGTCAGCATGGATTTGCCGATGTCTTCCAAAGAAAAAACCGGCGCCTGCGGCTGAAGCTCGGCCCAGGGATGCAGGGCGATCATTTTAAAAAGGATAATAAAAAAGACGAAAGCGGCGAGGCCCGAGAGCAAGGCCTGCTCGTTGGCTTGCTGGATGGTCTTATCACCGATCTTAGCGGTGAGTTTGATGGCAAAAATGAAAAGGGTGATGATCCCGCCGATATAAACGAGGACTTGGATGACGCCCAAAAATTGGGCATCGAGATAAAAATAAATCGCGGCAACGCTTAAAAGCGTCAAAGACAGCCACACCGCGCTGTGAAAAACATCGCGCGAGGCAACTGTCAAGAAAGCAAAAAGACAGGTGCTCAAAGCAATAATATAGAAAATAATGTCAGCCACAGTTAAGAAGGTTGTTTATTCTCAGTTGTTGGGTTCGTTGTTGGACCGCCGTCCGCCGGCTTGGTTTCTGTCGCCGTACTGGTCGTCGGACCAGGAGCTGCCGGAGCCGCTGGATTCGCCGGGCTCGCACCCGCCGCCGGAGCAACCGCGGCCGCTGCCGGCGCAGGTTTCGGAGCAATCCCTACCGTCCGCAGCTTATTGTCATTGATCTCGGCATCCAAACTATAATTTGAATCCAAATGCTTATATTTATTCGGGTTCATCAGATCAATGCTCAAAATCTGATCGTGCGAAAAGGCCGAGACCTCATACAGCTTATTCATAAAGATGGCGTCCGTCGGACAGATCTCATCGCATAATCCGCAAAAACAGCACAGCTCGGCGTTAAAGGTAAATTTGGTGATCTCTTTTACTTTTTTCTCAGCCTCCACCTTCTGCGTATGCGACAAAAACAATGCCGCCGTCGGGCAGATCTTAATGCACTGATAACATATCACGCAGTCCGGCGGGATCAGATCCACCATACCGCGGAAATTGTGTTCCATGGGCTTTTTCTTGCGGGGATAGTCCAGCGTCACGGCCGGCGCGAAAAAATTCTGCGCGGTCACCCGCATGCCGATGAGCAAACTTATAAACCCTAAATAAATGACTTTGATCTGTCTGAACATAAAGTACTGCCTCGTCTATTCGGTCACGGCTACGAAACCCGTTTCGGTTACGCTTTACGTTTGTCGTCCACAAACGTCACCATAACCTTAAAACGATACGGGCGTCGTTACCCCAACCTTACCTTTTATCGTACCATCCACCAGCCGCTCACCAGCAAATTCAGGATGGACAGCGGCGTCAAAACTTTCCAAGCAAAGGTCATCATCTGGTCCATTCTGACCCGCGGAAGCGTCCAACGCACCCACATCGACAAACAGACCAGGCCATAGACCTTAATAAGGAACCAAAACAATCCGGGTAAGAGCGGCCCCTGCCACCCGCCTAAAAACAACGTCGTAGCGATCGCCGAGACGACGACGAGATTCGTATACTCGGCGACAAAGAACATCGCAAATTTCATTCCCGTATATTCGGTATGATAGCCCGCGCCCAATTCCGATTCGGCTTCGGGGATATCAAAGGGCACGCGGTTAACTTCCGCCGTCGATGAGATAAGATAGATCAAAAAAGCGAACGCCAAATTCGGCTTCAGAACATACCAGCCCTGTTCCTGCGCCTGCACGATCCCCTGCATCGAAAGCGTGCCGGCCTCCATCACGACCAGCACGATCGACAATAAAAGCGGAACTTCGTAGCTGATGATCTGGGCCGCCGAACGCATCCCGCCGAGGAGAGAATATTTATTATTCGATCCCCACCCGGCCATAAAAATTCCCAAAACGCAAATGGACGTGATCGACGCCACATACAAGATCCCGACATTCAGATCGCGCACGATAAGAGTTTTGCTAAAAGGCACCGTCAAAAACGCCATCACCACCGGGACCGTCACAAAAAAAGGCGCAAGCGACCACACCAGTTTGTCGGCGCCCGACGGGACAATATTTTCTTTCAACAAAAGTTTCAGCGAATCCGCGATGGACTGCAAACTCCCGTGCCAGCCGCAGATCATGGGGCCCATGCGATTTTGGATATGGGCCGAGATTTTCCGTTCCAGCCAGATCAAAAACATGGCGGAAAGCGAAATAAATCCCACCACCGATATCCCTCCTATCAATAAATTCATCATCGGTCGATCTCTCCCATGACAATATCCGTACTGCCTAAGACGCACACCGCGTCCGAGACATTGAGCCCGCGGATCATCTCCGGCAAAACCGCCAGATTGGAAAACGAAGGGGAACGGATCTTGTTGCGATACGGCTTCAAACCGCCGTCGCTGACCAGATAAAATCCCAGTTCGCCGCGCGGGTTTTCGGTGCGCATATACACTTCTCCAGGCGGACCTTTAAAGACCCGATTCACTTTGGAGATGGGATTTCCCGCCGGTAACCCGCCGATGGCCTGCTCAATAATCTTTAAACTTTCGCTGATCTCATCAAGCCGGACCTTGAACCGATCCCAAGAATCCCCGGTTTTACCGACCGGAATATCAAATTTAAAACGGTCATAGATCATATAGGGCTCATCTTTGCGCAGGTCCCATTTAAATCCCGAGGCACGCAGCATCGGTCCGGTGACCGCGTAACTGATGGCGGTTTCTTGTTTCAAAATCCCGATCTTTTTAGTCCGGGCCAAAAAGATCGCGTTATAGGTCAAAAGTTCGTTGTATTCTTTTAATTTCTGACGTTCATATTTAATAAAATCCTTGATGAATTTATCCGCGTGCGCCGGTAAATCGGTCTGCACACCGCCGATACGCATATAGTTATAGGTCAACCGGCCGCCGCACAGTTCATCAAAAAGTTCCACAATGATTTCCCGGTCGCGGAAACAATAAAACATCGGTGTGGCATACGCCCCCAGATCCTGCGCAAAGGTCCCTATCCCGATGAGATGACTGGCCACACGGTTCAATTCGGCGATGATCGTGCGGATGTATTGCGCGCGTTCAGTGACTTGCACATTGAGTAATTTTTCAACAGCTAACGCGTACCCTAGATTATTATTCATCGAGGCCAGGTAGTCGAGGCGGTCGGTAAAAGGCATGAATTGAATGTACGTGCGGTTTTCGGCGATCTTTTCGCAGCTGCGGTGCAGATACCCGATATGCGGCCGGCAATCCTTGACGATCTCACCGTCTAGGCGCAATTCCAGATAAAGCACGCCGTGCGTCGAAGGGTGCTGCGGACCCATATTGATAACAAACTCTTCGGAACGCAGTTCGCCGTCTTTTTTATCTTTCGCTTCAATATCGCTCATAATGTATCTTTACGCGGCTTTGAGGCCTTCGGTTTGCGGCAAACGGTAAAAATCCGGCCGATTAAAATCTTTTCTTAGAGGATAATCGGTCCATACATCCGGATTTAAAATCCGGCGCAGATCCGGATGATTCAAAAATTTCACACCAAATAGATCGTAAGTTTCTCTTTCCAGCCAATTCGCCGACTGCCACAGGTGCGCCAGGCTTTCGATCGTCAAATCCGTCATCGGCAGATAAACTTTCAGCGTCAGCATGAACCGGTACTTATAAGTGTAGATATGATACACCACCTCGATTTTATCTTTGCGGTCGACCGCGGTCACCGAGTGCAGGTGTTGAAAGGCCAACTCCGAATCCTTCAATATTTTGGCGGCGGCCAAAAGCGATTCTTTCTTGATAACAAGAAATTTCGACTGCTCTTCCACGACCGCGCCGGGAAGCTGCTGATTAAATGTTTGGGTTATCTGGGTCTGATCCATCGGGTTTCTTGGGTTGAATATTTTGACAATGACCGGGCTGATCCTGTTCGATCGTAGGTCGCGGGGTGCCGTTTTTAATGGATTGCTCCGCGATCTTGAGCTGTTCCTGCATGAGCCCCAAGGCGTTTTCCGGCATGACAAATTTCTCAGGAAGATCGACTTTTTGCTGACCTCTTTCCTGAATTTTTTTCTTTAATTGGAGAATTCCATGCATCAAACCTTCGGGCCGCGGCGGACATCCCACGACGTGCACGTCCACCGGGATCCCTAACTGCTCTGTTCCCTGCACAACCGAATAAGTGTCATGATAAAAAATCCCGCCGCCGATGGCACAGTTGCCCATGGCAATGACGTATTTGGGTTCCGGCATCTGGGCATAGAGTTTTTTCATGCACTCCCCCATCTTGACGCAAATGGTACCGGCAACGATCATCACGTCGCACTGGCGCGGGCTCGCCCGAAAAACACCCGATCCCAGGCGGTCGATATCAAATTTCGAAGCTCCGGTAGCCATCATTTCGATCGCACAGCAGGATAAGCCAAAGGTCAACGGCCAAATGGAGGACCCTTTAGCCCAATTGAACAGATCTTCCGCCTTGGTCATAATAAGTTCGCCGGTACCGAAATTCTGTATGAATTTCTCACCGGGATATTTTTGATTTTTCGGTTCTACTGCCATTCGAGTGCTCCCTTTTTCCAGGCATAGCCTAAGCCGAGAGCCAAGATCAGTATAAAGATCAGCATCTCAATGTAGGCGATCATTCCCATCTGCCGGAAGACAACTGCCCAAGGGGTAATGAACAAAATTTCCACATCAAACACCACAAAGATCAGCGCAAACAGATAATAGCGGACGTTAAACTGCACCCGGGAGGTTCCCTTGACAACTTCCCCGCATTCATAAGGGGCGTTTTTCACGGCATTCTCGGGGACTTTCGGACGCAAGACCCACGACACCGCGAACGCCGACCCGACGAAGCCGATCCCCAGGGCCAAAAAGAACATGATATAAATATAGTCAGGCAACATAATTGAAAATAGATGTTATCAAATTCTTCAGTTTATGTCCAGTTGAAGTATGAAATTTTTCTCAGGATGGGACATTTTTAAGCTGTAAAAATTATAGCACTATATCGTTCTGCAAGACACAGGTTTCAAACTTTTCTTTCTAAGGGAGGTTAAATAAAACAGGGGCAGGTTATTGTAACTTAACCTGCCCCTGCTCAAACAAGATTGGCTTTTATTTGGCTACTTTATACAAAACGTCAATTTTGAATCACTCGACATATCAGCACCTACCCTTCCCATCTCAACCCAATCCTGTCCCAAGGTGGAACATTCCTGAAACCGATAAAGATTCGGAGAAGGACCATTCATGGGTGGTCCATAGCCTGGGAGCGCATGCAAAACCTGCACTGTGTGAGGCGGCAGCGTCCCGCAGCATACTTTTACCAGGGCATCATGGTTTGGATTGATCGGATTTCCTGTCGCATAACGGAACCATTCATTTGTTCCACCCGGACATGAAGGATAAGGTTGAAGCGTTCCACTTGCATCACGCGGAGAATGCGACGGAACGCTTACTGCCGTACAATTATAAGTATTAGGGACATTGCTACACAACGTCATTCTAGTATCAAGCAGAGGAGTGCAGCTCCCTTCGCAAAATTGCAAAAACGTATTGGGATATTTACTGTCATATTGGTTGTTAGGCTGAAAAGTATAGATACCGCCCCCACTGATTGCGGAAGGATTACCTCGGCAAGTTTTAAAGGGCTGATTAGCCGCTGCAGGCAACATCTCCATTAATACTGGCGAAGGCACATTGCAACCGGCGATTTTAGGAACGCAATGAGTCGTGGTAAAAAGACGTGAATGGTGGCAAGAGCCGCCGCCATTATCGCTCAAGTCTCCTTCGCAACGCCAGCCTTCCAAGTCACCTGCGGCGCACGGTGCATTATAGACAAGCGCTGGATTAAGCGCGCAATTTGCATTTGCCGGACAGCAAACCTTTTTACCGCCGGTCGCCAGACTAGCCGGATAAACATTGGGCGGCGTTGTCATGGGAACATTATGCGCCCAGGGCATGCGGGTATTTTCTGAACCCCGATTCCAAAAACGCTGCCATTGGCAATTCCCGTCTCGAGCTTCGAAGTTACTTTGACAGAATTGATCCACCGGTATGAATTGACTGTCCCAGGGATTATGATCGCAGGGTAACTGGCTGGTAGAATAGTTATTGAGGTCACCACAAATAGGTTGATTACAATTCGTGCTAGGACCAAAAACGCATCTTCCCCCACCGCGGCCGCCGCACATGCTTTTAGAAGATTGTAAAGAGTAAGCTGCCGGCAACGGATACGGGCAGGCAATCCCGACCGCAGGGGCCCGGGCGGCCTCGACTGAACTCATCGACAAACACGAAAAGATACTCCCGGACACAATAAGACCAAATCTCAGCATTTTTAACGTGCGCATTTGACCCTCCGCTTGCAAAATATTGGATTATTTATCTAATTTATAAACGTATTTAAAGTATAAATTAGATAATAATATTAAACAAGCCCTAGACGGGTTTTGGGGAAAACGTTTTCCTGGTGAAGGGGAAGGGGAAGGGAGTTGGTGGCCCTTGACCTTTTCTGAGTGTGGTGTACTTAACTTATTAGAAATTATAAATGTCTTTTTGCAAATGCTCTACCAGAGCCAGATTTTAAATATTTTTCAAATGCCCTAGCTCTATTTTGATCAGAAAATGCAAAATAATTAACAAGTTTCCATGGCTTATATTTTGATGTGTGAGAGACTTGTCCATTGTTATGACTCTCTAATCGCTGAACAATATCAACTGTAACGCCAGTGTATTTCTGATCAGGGAATTTTAACGATTCGAGCCGATAAACATAATACATATGTCCTCCTCCGTGTGACTCCGCTAAAGCTTCATCACACTTCGGCGGACAGCCTTCGCCCTTCTTGATGGTATGGTGAAACCAGCCTGCTTTCGTTAAAACTTCAAGAGGCCTGCCAGCCGTCGTAGTAACTTTGGCTAGCCTGCCAGCCGTCGTAGTAACTTTGGCTGGCCTGCCAGCCGTAGCCTTGGCGAAGGCTGGTGGAGGTGGCGGGAATTGAACCCGCGTCCTTGGGTGACACTGTAAAGGCATCTACATGCGTAGTTTGTTTTTTGAGCATCATTCCGTCACCTGCAAACAAACAAATGTCAACGGAACTAGCTTCCTTAAGGTTCGACTGACCGGCGAAAGCGATCGATCAGACTATCCTGCTAGAGTCGCCTTATAAGACCGCAGGCGCTTCTTACAAGACGGCTTAGTCTATATTAGACTAAGACTGGTTCGCCGTTAGCGATTCTTTCCGCTTCGGCGATGAACGCATCGTTTTCGTTTGCGTTTATTTTTGCCCAGATTATTAACGGGGCCAACTAGGCTTCCCCGGCATGCCACCGATACACTGACGACTCAAGTCGAGACCAATCACCCCCAATATCAGCTGTCAGCTCTCAGACATCAGTCTTCCCTGCCGGCAGGCAGGAGCTAAAGGCTTTCGCTGAAAGCTGATAGCTGATGACTGATGACTTAAAAATCAACGAACAAATTATATCTTATATTGCTTCGATTGGCAAATAATCGTCGAAGGCGATTACTTCCGCCCGTAGATCCACATGGTAGGCGTTTCGGCAACGATAGTGTAGTGGGCTTGCAGATACTGATCAACGTCATCGAATTTTTTCTTATTGGCGGGGATCTTGAAATACACCTTAGGGAACGTCGGGCCCAGATCCTTGATCAAAACCGCATAGCGCGGTGCAGTTTTTTGCAGATCCTGCATAAATTCTTCGTGCCAGGGTTCCTGAAACCAGGCAAAGGTCGTCATCAAAAAACGTCCCACCCCGGGCCGGTCAATAACAAAACTGTACGCGCCCATTTCCGGATACATAAAGACCGGCTCCCCGGGCTGCGTATTTTTATCAAAAAATTCCGCCAGCAATTCCAGGTCCCTGGCCTGCCACAGCGGCACGGTCATTCCCTTGACCCGCGGCAAATGAACTTCCTGAGTTTCCTGACCGTACAAAGGCTTGAGCGATTCCCGCTCCTTCCTCATCACGGTATTGCGGGCCCACTTATAGACAAAAAATCGTTTGTTAAAACGCTGCACGGCGTAACCGACGGTTGAAGCAATTAAGGCAAAAGTCAAAATACGGATCACATAAATTTTAAACTGAGCAACATCCTTCTTCATGTTTAGCTTGTCTTTTAGAAAATAATACAATTTCTTGGCATCCATCGTCACCAAAGCTCTTTCTAATAAAAAGAAAAACAAAATTTTCTCGGGCTGCAGCGCCATTTCAAATTGCGCCGCCCAGATCAATCGAAACGCGGCATTGTACATGATCAATCCATAGAGCCCCAGGCACACCAGGCACGCGTCGGTAGTATTCAATTGTTTTTTGCGGGCGCGCCAAAAAAGATAAATAAAAAGAAAAATATAAAGATAGGCCGGGGTCAGGTGTTTAAAATTTTTATGCACCGGATTGATGAGGATCGTCAGCACTTCCCACGGTGTCCCCGGGATCGTATCCACATACTCCACATTGATCACTTTCTGCATCTTGGCGACGACCGTATAGACCGAGTCAAGCAGCGGGACCAGGGCCTGCTGAGCTGCCATATACGTCAAAAACGGCACCGCGACCAGCAGACACCCTAAAATATAATAGAGAAACCCTTGCCGCAGCTGCCGGCGATCCTGAATTTTATAAAAATAGGAAAACGCCAAGCCCCCGACAATCGCGGCGATCGCGCAGACGCCGATCTCAATGCTGGTGAATAATCCCAACACGGAAAAAATTCCAGCCAGCAATAACCACACCGGCCGGGCGTGTTTAAAGAACCATACCCCGAACAGCACCGCCGCTGTCCCCCACACGTAGCGGAACCCTCCCCAATAGGTGAACGTCACGCGCGGAAAAGCCCGCGCGATCAAGACCAGGGTCATCAGATAATAGATCAAACGCGTGGAATAAATTTTTTGTCCCACCAGAAGCCAAAGCACCATGACCAGGACATTCCCGACGTAGAAACAGGTTTCCAAGACCGCCACGTGATCGCCGAAAAGCTGCATCGCCAAGGCCGGCAGGTATAATTCAAAAGCCCCGCGCAGATGAAAAAAGTCCCGGTGCGGGATCAGGCCGTGCAAGATCCCGTCGATCCCCGGCAGATAAAGCCCCAATTCATAAAAATTGATCTCCCCGAAAAGATAAAAAGGATGGAACGTCATGAGGACCGTGAATAAGGCCAGCAGCAGGAAATCCCCCCACCCGGGATTTTCACTGAAAAATTTTTTTGAGGATTTATTCATCGCACGGCCTAAAAATTAACGCACTTGATTTTGCTGCAGCAAGGTTTTTAACTGCAGGATATACTCATCAATATTGGGAAACCCCAACGACTGGGCCTTGAGAGCAAAAATATAGGCATCCTTATAATGCTGTCTTGCCGCGGCTCTTTTGGACACAAGGTAGGCGGTCACCGCTTCCTCGGCGGTCGTGGCCAGTATTTTATAAACACTCTCGTTGGGGCTGGATTCGATCTCCTCCAGCTTGAGAAATTTATTGGGAAATTCCTGGTACGGCTGACCGTAAAGCAACACACACGGACTGTCGGCCAGCATTTGCTTCAAATTCGCCGTATCGCTGGTGAAATCATGAAAATATTTCCCCCAGAAATGATAGAAATGGGCCGTGGGATATTTTTCCTTAAGGAGCTTCGCGTATCCTTTGAACCCGGAACAATCGTCGCCGAATTCCAACGCAAAGAGCGGCGA